>Ga0070658_10003959_pt1 | contig 12141 bp, 10 predicted proteins | sample KBSC13metaG_FD_64664 | JGI IMG/M metagenome (GOLD analysis project Ga0070658, IMG submission 64664) | Corn rhizosphere microbial communities from Kellogg Biological Station, Michigan, USA - KBS C1-3 metaG | ecosystem: Host-associated > Plants > Roots > Rhizosphere > Soil ... | reverse complement strand
CGGACGACCTGCTGCTGGACGCGTTGGGCCGGGGCGAACCGGTGACCGGCGACGACCAGTTGGCCGAGCTGCTGGGTGCGTGGCGCTCGGAGATGGACACCGAACCGCTGCCCTCCGTCGATGTCTCGGCGGTCACCGCGGCACAGGACCTGGAGGCCGAGCCGTTCGCGGTCGACGGCTTCATCGCCGACCGCTTCGCCGCCGAGCGTCTCGACCTGGACGCAGTCGGGTACGTGTCGCAGGCGCACGCCTCGGCCGCCCAGGGTTCGCCGTTGCGCCCGGCCCTCGCGGAACCGCCGGGCACCGCGGGCGCGGCCGGCAATGCGGGTACGGCACCGGGCGGTCGCGCCGGGCGGAGCCGGCCCGGCGACTCGCGGTCGAAACGCTGGCCGCGCGGGCTGCGGCTCGGCCTGGCCGCGGCGCTGCTGGTCGCCGCCGCCGGAGGAGTATCGATCACCGCGAACGCGGCCGGGCCCGACGGTCCACTGTGGTCGGTCGTGCGGCTGGTGGACCCCGGTCGGGCCGACGTACGCGAGGCTCAGGACAGCATCGACAAGGCGCGCAAGGCGGCCGCGGAGCGCCGGTACGACGACGCGCGCCGGCTCGTCGAGAAGGCCGACACGCAGGTGGCGCGGGTACAGGACCCGCAGCAGCAGGCGAGGCTGCGGGCCGAATTGGACGCGGTACGCCGCTCGCTGCCCGGCCTCACGGGCATCGCGCCGGGTACGGCACCGGGCGCTCCCGGCCAGACCGGTCCGTCCTCGGCGACACCAGGCCAGGCCGGTACGGCAGCGGCGCCGGGCGGAACGCAACCGGCGCAGGCCGGCCCGGGCGGCGGCACACCGGGGTCCACTCCGACGCAGGGCGCACCCCTGCTGCCGCCGATCCTCCCGCCGCTGCTGCCCAGCCCGTCCTCGTCGCCCGCACCGCTGCCACTGCCGACCTGCATCCTGGGCACATCGCCACTGGGCCTGCCGCTGTGTAAGTAGCCCCGGTACCCCGGGAGACGGCGACGTCACCGTGATCGGCGCGCCCACCCGGCCCGCAGGCCGTGGGCCTGCGGGCGGTGAGCTCAGTGCATGATCGCGGGAACGGCCTCGGCCTTCTCTTCATCCCGCAGGTGCGACTCTTCATGCTTGCGCGGAAGGAACACCGCCGCGACGACGGTCACCAGAACCAGGGCGAAGGCCACCCAGTAGGTGTGGGCGAAGGCGTGCGCGGCCTGAGCCAGGCCCTCCCTGACGCCGGCCTCGCCGCCGATCTGCCCGGCGATCTGCGGGTTCTGCCGGGCGGCGATTGCCGGGTAGGCGAGCTTGGCATCCTTCAGGCCACTGGTCAGGATCACCGACATCACGGCGACACCGATCGAACTGGCGATCTGCTGGGTGATGTTGAGCAGCGTCGAACCGCGAGCGACCTCGGCCGCCCGGAGCGTCTTGAGCGCCGAGGTCATGATCGGCATCATCGTGCCGCCCATGCCCAGGCCCATGATGAACAGCAGTCCGATGAGCACCGGGTACGACGTCGTGGAGCTGATCTGGGTCAGGCCGGCCATGCCGGCCGCGATGAAGACCAGGCCGAAAGGCACGATCCGGCCGACCGGGAACTTGTCGGACAGGGTGCCGGCGATCGGCATGGTCAGCATCGCGCCGATGCCCTGCGGCGCCACCAGCAGGCCCGCCTTGAGCACCGACTCGCCGCGGATCTGCTGGAAGTAGGTGGGTACCAGCAGCAGGCCGCCGAAGAACGCCACCGCGAACAGGAACATCGTGATGATGCTGACCGCCAGGTTGCGGTTGCCGAACAGCCGCAGGTCCAACAGCGGGTGCTTCGGTTTGAAGGAGTACAGGACGAACGCGACGACCAGCGCCAGACCGATCAGCGCGGGGACGAGCACCTTGGGCGTGCCGACCTTGCCCTGCGCCGGGATCGAGGAGACGCCGTAGAGGAACAGCGCCAGGCCCGGGGACATCATCAGCACACCGAGGAAGTCGAACGACTCCGACGGGTGCGGGGAGTCCTTCTGCAACGCCACGTACGCGTAGATCAGCGCGACCACGCCGATCGGAACGTTGATCAGGAAGATCCAGTGCCAGCTCGCGGCGTCGATCAGCCAACCGCCGAGGATCGGCCCCAGGATCGGCCCGAGCAGCATCGGTACGCCGAGGATCGCCATCAGGCGGCCCATCCGCTTCGGGCCCGCCGCCTTGGTCATGATCGTCATGCCGAGCGGCATCAGCATCCCGCCACCGAGGCCCTGCAGCACCCGGAAGCCGATCAGCATGTCGATGTTGGTTGCCGTGGCGCACAGCGCGGAGCCGGCGGTGAACAGCGCGACCGCGGTCATGTACAGGCGCTTCGTGCCGAACCGGTCGGCGGCCCACCCCGTGATCGGGATGACGGTGGCCAGCGCGAGGGTGTAGCCCGTGACCGTCCACGCCACAGTGGAGTAGGCGAGAGGGTGTCCGACCGATCCGAAGGTGGTCTGGAACGTCGGAAGTGCGACGTTGACCACCGTGATGTCGAGGATCGACATGATGGCCCCGAGAACGACCACCCCCGCGATCTTCAGGATGTCGCCGGTTATCTTGTCGTCGTCTACGGCAGCGGTCATTTGCGTCATGATCTTCTTTCCGTCGTTCTGAACCACAACGTGGTACCTCAGAGGTCAACGCCTGCGCATCTCAATATCGCGCTCCGACAAACGGATCATCCCTCGGGTACGCGCGATGGAGAAACGCTGAACGAGGTGACGACTCTCACGGCCGGGGCACGACGAGCCGCAGGATTCGTGGCGGGACCGGCCCATTCTGCGGCCGCCGGGTATATCCGTGCAGCTCAGCACCTGTCGTGGCGCTGCCCGACCGCCCGCGCCGGCGGTCGTCAAGATCGTATCGAGCGTCACATAATCTCCCGTCCCCCTCTGTCGGATCCCCGGCCCACGGCATTCTCCGAGGTGCAGTAAAGTCGGACACGTTAGGTAGACTGCCTACGTATTCGGCCCTACACATGGGGGGGAACCCAGATGGACCGAGGTCACCGGCTCGCCGCACTGGTCTGCGGCCGCCGGACAAAATGGTTGGTGCTCGTCTTCTGGCTGATCGTGCTCGGCGTGCTCGGGCCGCTGGCCGGGAAGCTGAGCGGCGCCGAGAAGAACGACAACTCGTCCTGGCTGCCGGGGGGCGCCGAGTCGACAGCCGTGCTGAACCTGCAGACCAAGTTCCAGGCGCACGACACCGCGCCGGCGATCGTCGTGTACGAGCGCAAGGGCGGCCTCACGGCGCAGGACGAGGCCAAGGTCGCCGCCGACGCGAAGGCCTTCGCCGCCCTGCCCGGGGTCGACGAACAGGTCATCGGGCCGCAGAAGTCGCAGGACGACCAGGCGTTGCAGGTGCTGGTACCGATAACCGTCGGCGGCGGCGGCTGGGATCAGCTCGGCAAGGACGTCGACAAGATCAGGGACATCTCACAGCCGACGCTCGACGGGCTGACCATGCATGTGGCCGGGCCGGCCGGCAACGCCGCGGACTCCGCCAAGGCATTCGCCGGTATCGATGGCCGCCTGCTGTACGCCACCATCGGCGTCGTCGTGGTGATCCTGCTGCTCACCTACCGCAGCCCGGTGCTGTGGCTGCTGCCGGTGATATCCGCGGGTGGCGCGCTGACCGCGTCCCAGGCGGTGATCTACCTACTGGCCAAGCACGCCGGACTGACCGTCAACGCACAGAGCGCGGGGATCCTGACGGTACTGGTGTTCGGCGCCGGTACGGACTACGCGCTGCTGCTCGTCGCCAGGTACCGCGAGGAGTTGCGCCGGCACTCCGACCGGCACGAGGCGATGGCCAACGCGCTGTTCCGCGCCGGCCCGGCGATCCTGGCCAGCGCCGCGACGGTTGTCGCGGGCATGCTGTGCCTGCTCGTCGCGCAGCTCAACTCGACCAAGGGACTCGGCCCGGTATCGGCGCTGGGCATCGCGGTCGGGCTGCTGGCCATGCTGACCCTGCTGCCCGCGCTGCTGGTCATCTGCGGCCGTTGGGTGTTCTGGCCGGTCCGGCCGAGGTTCGGCTCGCCGGAGCCGACCGAGCGGGGCGTGTGGGCCAGGGTCGGCAAGCGGGTGGCGCGCCGCCCGCGCGCCGTCTGGATCGTCACCGTGCTGATCCTCGGCGCGATGGCGGCCGGCATCGCGGACCTGCACGCCGGCCCACTGTCCAATAAGGACTCGATGCTGGGCCACCCCGACTCGATCGCCGGTCAGGACGTGCTGGCCGCGCACTTCCAGGCCGGTACGGGTGAGCCGGTGACGGTGATCGGCACGGCGAGCGCGGGCATCGCGATCGAGGCGGCCATCGCCGGTACGCCCGGGATCGCCAGCGCGAGCGACCCGGTTACCGCGGGCGGCTACAGCATGATGAGCGTCACGCTGGACGACCCGCCGGACAGCCCGGCCGCACAGGCGACGGTGGAGCGGGTACGGGACGCGGTACACGCGGTGCCGGGCGCGGACGCGAAGGTCGGCGGGTACACGGCGATCGTGCTGGACACGAAGAACGCCGCGGCACACGACCGCGATCTGATCATCCCGCTGGTACTGCTCGTGGTGCTGGTGATCCTCGGCCTGCTGCTGCGCGCGATCGTCGCGCCACTGTTGCTGGTGGCCACCGTGGTGCTGTCCTTCGCGGCGGCGCTGGGTGCCAGTGCGCTGATCTTCGATCACTGGCTCGGGTTCGCGGGCGTGGACACGTCCTTCCCGCTGTTCGTGTTCGTGTTCCTCGTGGCGCTGGGCATCGACTACAACATCTTCGTGATGACCCGGGTCCGCGAGGAGGCGCAGCGGCACGGTACCCGCCGGGGGGCGCTGATCGGCCTGGCCGCGACGGGTGGCGTGATCACCTCGGCCGGCCTGGTACTGGCGGGCACCTTCTCGGTACTGGCCACGCTTCCACTGGTGGCGTTCGCCGAGATCGGCTTCGCGGTGGCGTTCGGCGTCCTGCTGGACACCCTGATCGTGCGCTCGATCCTGGTCACCGCGCTGAACCTGGACGTGGGCAGGCGGGTGTGGTGGCCGAGCCGGTTGTCCCGGGCGGCGGAACAGCCCCAGCCGGCGGACGGCGCGCAGCCCTCGGCGGCGGAGCACAGCCTGGTCGGCGGCTGAGCCGCGACCGCGCGCCATGAAAGTTGCGGGCCCGGACCGGCTTCGGTCCGGGCCCAGCGTTTGTCGTCAGCGGGCGCTCGCGAGCAGCCAGCCGGGCAGCCGCTCGAGGCAGTCCGACCAGCCGAGGTCGTGCTGGTCGCGGGTCGAGTCGTCGGAGAACCCCGTGTGCCGCAGTCGCAGCACGGTGGCGTGCCCGGAGGCGCGCAGCGCCAGGTTCACCTCGGTCATTTCCCAGTGCCCGTCCCACTGCCAGCCGAAGCGCAGCCGGCGCGGTGCTTCCAGTTCGAGGTACTCGCCGGACACGGCCAGGCCACCGGCCGAGCCGTCGATGCGGTACCGGCCGCCGACCCGCAGATCGCTGGTTACCAGTGTCTGGAAGCGCCTCGGCCAGAACCAGCGGGCCAACGCTTCCGGATCGGTGAAGGCCTGCCAAACCCGCTCGACGGGTACGGGCAGTCCCCGGCGCAACTCAAGATCGGCCATGCCTACTCCTCGGTCAGGCTCCGGCACCCTCCGGAGCAACGGGCCACCATCGACATACCACGTCGTAGGGATCGTCACCGTTCAATGCGACGGCCGCCCGGTACCCGGAAGGTACCGGGATGTCGGTGACGAGGAACGGACCCGGCAGCGGGCCATCGGGCCGCGCCGCGCGAACCGGGCTGTCCCCGCCCACCGGCAGCCTCAGGCCCTCGGCCAGCTTGCCGCCGGCGGCCTTGACGCAGGCCTCCTTGCGCGCCCACAGCGTGACAAACCGGTCGAGCCGGCCGGCGTGGTCGGCGGCGGCCGCGACGAACGCCGCCTCGTCGGCCGGGTAGCGGCGCCCGGCCATGGCGACCGGATCGAGGCCGGGCGGCAGGTGCTGCACGTCCACGCCGACCGCCCGGCCCGCGCCCGCCACGGCGAACAGGCACAGCTCGCCGGAGTGCGACAGGTTGGCGTGCAGGCCCGCGGGCTCCGCCAGGCGCGGCTTGCCGTTGGCGCCGGCCTCCCAGCGCAGCCGATGCGCCGGTACGCCGGTGATCCCGCCGAGGATGGTCCGGGCGGCGCCGTGCGCGACGAGGAAGAGCCGCCGCTCGCCAACGTTGTTCATGTCCGCCAGCCGCCGACGCTCGTCGTCGTCGAGCAGGTCGGTGAATCCGGTGAGTACGGCGTCCGGAAGGTCGGCGGGGATCAGCCATACGTCGACCGCACCCGACATGTGAGCATTGTAAATGCATCGATGCCGACGGTACGATCGCCGCACCGCGCCCGACGCCGGGCGGTGTTTGCCTGACAGCGAGCTGGAGTCCGGTGGGTTGACCAGGCCCTACACGTCGAGTTCCACCCGCCCCGCACCGGTGGCCATCGCCGGCATGGCGGCCGTGTCGGCCTTCGGCCGCGGCACCGGTCCCCTGCTGGACGCCGCGCTGGCCGGCCGGCCGGCCTTCCGCGCGGTGGACCGGTTCGACGTGAGCGCCCGGCGGGTCACGGTCGCGGCGACCCTGCCCGACTCACCCGGCCTGCTCGACGAGCTGATCGACGCGGTGGACGCGGCCTGCGCGGACGCGGACCTGTCCGCGGCGCAGCGCCGGGACGCTCCCCTGCTGCTGGCCGTGCACGGCGACGCGGCGATCGGGCGCGCTCCCGCCGCCCAGCGTTCCGGGCACAGCGCCGCCGCGCTCGCCGAGGCGATCGCGGGCAAGTGCGGGCTGGGCGGGAGCGTGCGCGCGTACACCAGCGCCTGCGTCGCGGCGAGCACGGCGGTCGCGGACGCCGCCGCGATGGTCCGGCACGGCCACGCGCGGCGGGTCGTGGTGGCCGCCGGGTACCTGGTCGAGCCGGACCAGTTCGCGCTGTTCGACGCCGGGCGCGCGCTGGCCACCGACGGGGCGGTGCGCCCGTTCAGCGCGGGCCGCACGGGCCTGCTGCTCGGCGACGGGGTGGGCGCGGTGGTGCTCTGCGCCGCCGGGGATTCGCGGGTACGGTGCGGGGTCGCCGGCTGGGCGCGCACCGGCGACGGGTACCACGTGGTGCAGCCGAGCCCGGACGGCGCTGGGCTGGCCCGGGCGGTACGCACCGCGCTGACGCGTGCCGGGGTCGGCGCCGACGAGGTGGGCTACGTCAACGCGCACGGCTCGGGCACCACGGCCAGCGACGCGGCGGAGGCGGCGGCGCTGCGGCGCGCGTTCGGGCAGTTGGCAGAGCGGGTGCCGGTCAGCTCGACGAAGTCGGTGCACGGCCAGGCGCTGGAGGCCTCCAGCCTGTTGGAGCTCATCGTCACGGCGCTGGCGCTGGAGCGCGGCGAACTGCCGGTCAACGCCGGGTTCCTCGGCCCCGATGAGCAGTGCCCGCTCAGCCTCGTGCTGGCTCCCCGGCGCACCTCCGTCCACTATGGACTCACCCTCAACGCGGCGTTCGGCGGCGCGAACACCGCCCTGCTGCTGGTAGCTCCATGACTGGCCTCGCGGTGATCTGCCGGGCCGCGTGGCCGGAGTCCACAGAGGACGGACCGGCGCCGCCGCTGCCGGGCTTCGTGTACTCCACCTTCAGCCCGCTGGTCGCCGCCGTCGCCGACCGTTGCCTCGCGCGCTCGCACGCTTCACCGCCGGCCGACCCGGCTCGCGGCCCGCGCACCGCCACGGTACTTGTCAGCCGGTACGGGGACGTGACCAGCGCGGTACTGGTCGCGGAGGCGGTGGACGCGGGCCGGCGGGTGGCGCCGCTGCTGTTCTACCAGGCGGTACCGAACGCGGTCGCCGGGTACCTGACGGCCCGCTGGGGGCTGACCGGGCCGGTGGTGTGCGTCAGCCCGGTCGGCGATGCGATGACCGAGGGGATGGCGGTGGCGGCCGGGCTCATCGAGGACGGAGACGCGGACGAGGCGCTGATCGTGGCGGTGGAGCAGGCCATGGGGTCCGGAGTGGACAGTGCCTCGGCCGTGCTGGTGGGTGCCGGATGAGCGGCGGGTCCTTCGCGCGGCGCAAGCTGCTGGGCATCCTGTCCGGTACCTGGCTGGCCCAGGCCGTGTACGCGGTCGTGAAGCTCGGCGTACCCGACCTGCTCGCGGCCGGCCCGCTGCCGGCGCGGGAGCTTGCCGAGCGTACCGGCGCCGATCCCCTCACCCTGTACCGGTTGCTGCGCGCGCTGGCGCTCAACGGCCTGCTGGAGCAGACCGCACCCGGTACCTTCGCGCTCAACGCGGCCTCCGAACCGCTGCGCTCGGACGTGCCGGGATCGGTGCGGTACAACGCCCTGATGCAGGGCGAGGAGGTGTACGGCGCGTTCGCCGAGATCATGTACTCGCTGCGTACCGGCCGCCCCGCCTTCGACAAGGTGCACGGCCGCGGCTTCTACGAGTACCTGGACGCCAACCCCGAGGCCGCGCGGATCTTCAACGAGTCGATGGGTGACCAGCCGGTGCCCGAGGGCGTCGTCGCGCGGGACTGGTCCGGAGTGTCCACTGTGGTCGATGTCGGGGGCGGCAACGGCGCACTGCTCGCCGCCGTCCTGGCCGACCGGCCCGGTATGCGCGGTGTGCTGCTGGAGCTATCCTCGGCGCTGGACTCGGCGCGGGAACGGCTGCGCGCCGCCGGCGTCGCCGATCGGGTGGAGCTGACCGGCGGCGACTTCTTCACGGCGGTACCGGGCGGCGGCGACGTCTACATCCTGGCGCGGGTGCTGCACAACTGGGCCGACGACGCGGCGGTGCGGCTCCTGTGCCGGGTACGCGAGGCGATGGGTACCGCGGCCCGGCTGCTCGTCGCCGAGGAGTTCATGCCGGCGGCCGGCACGCCCGGTGCCGGTGCGCGGGCCATGGTCGACCTGCTGATGCTGGTGACCCAGGAGGGGCACGACCGCACCGCGGCCGAGTACGGCGACCTGCTCGCGGCGGCCGGCTTCACGGTGGTCTCCGCGGGCCCGGACGTGTTGGAGGCGGTGCCGGCATGACGGTGGCGGAGCGGTACCGGACCATGCGGCTGATCCGCCGGTTCGAGGAGCGGGCGATCGAGCTGGTACGGGCCGGGGAGATCGTCGGCGGGATCCACCCGTACATCGGCCAGGAGGCGATCGCGGCCGGCGTGTGCGCCGCGCTGCGCGTGGACGACGTGGTCACCAGCACCCACCGCGGCCACGGTCACGTGCTGGCCAAGGGCGCCGACCCGGCGCGGATGATGGCCGAGCTGGCCGGGCGGGAGAACGGGCTCAACCGCGGCCGGGGCGGCTCCATGCACGCGGCCGACTTCAGCCTCGGCATCTACGGGGCCAACGGGATCGTCGGCGCGGGCGGCCCGATCGCGACCGGGGCCGCGTGGGCCATGCGCCAGTCCGGCGGGGACCGGATCGCGGTCAGCTTCTTCGGGGACGGTGCGGTCAACCAGGGCGTGCTGCTGGAGACGCTGAACCTGGCCGCGCTGTGGCGGCTGCCGGTGCTGTTCGTCTGCGAGAACAACGGGTACGCGACGACGCTCACGGTGGCCGCGGCGGTCGCCGGTACCATCACCGGGCGGGCGGCCGCGTTCGGCATCCCGGCGTCTACAGTGGACGGAATGGATGCCGAGGCGGTGTACGAGGCGGCAACCGTTGCGGTGGAGGCGGCGCGAGGCGGTGCCGGCCCCGCCTTCCTCGAATGCCTCACCTACCGGTTCGACGCGCACCACACCTGGGAACACAAGGCGAAGGTGAGGTACCGGACGGCCGACGAGCTCGCCTCCGGGCGGGCCCGCGACCCGCTGGACGTGCAGGGCGCCCGACTGTCCGAAGTGGAGCGTACGGCGCTGGACCAGGCGGTGGAGGCGACGCTGGAGCACGCCGTCGCGTTCGCGCTCGACGGCCCCCACCCCGACCCGGCCGGCGCCCTGGACCACCTGTACCGCGACGGGCTGCGTGGCCGGTCCGGTACCGGCGCGCGGATGGTGATCTGATGCCCCTGCTGTCCTACCTCAAGGCGCTGCACCGCGCACTGGGCGACGAGCTTGCCCGCGACAGCGCGGTGTGCGTGTTCGGCGAGGACATCGGTGTGGGCGTGAACAACGTGACCAGCGGGCTGCTGAAGCGGTACGGCCCGGACCGTGTCGTCGACATGCCGCTGTCCGAGCAGGCGTTCACCAGCTTCGCCACCGGAGCGGCGATCGCCGGGCGGCGGCCGGTCATCGAGTTCCAGATCCCGTCGCTGCTGTTCCTGGTCTTCGAGCAGATCGTCAACCAGGCGCACAAGTTCTCGCTGATGACCGGCGGGCAGACCGGCGTACCGGTGACCTACTTCCTGCCCGGCTCCGGCTCCCGGGTCGGCTGGGCCGGGCAGCACTCCGACCACCCGTACAGCCTGTTCGCCCATGCCGGCGTGAAGACGGTGGTACCGGCGACTCCCACCGACGCCTACGGGCTGTTCGTCACCGCGATCCGCGACGACGACCCGGTCGTCCTCTTTGGACCGTCGGGGTCGATGGGCGTACGCGAGGACCTCGACCTGGAGGCGCTCGCGCCGGTACCGCTGGGGGTCGGCCGGGTGCACCGCCCCGGTACCGACGTGACCGTGGTGGCCATCGGTCACCTGGTGCAGACCGCGCTGGCCGTCGCCGACCGGCTGGCCGACCAGGTGTCCGTCGAGGTCTTCGACCCGCGCACCGTGTACCCGTTCGACTGGCCGGGGCTCGCCGCGTCGCTGGCGCGCACCGGTCGCCTTGTCGTCATCGACGACTCGAACCGCACGTGCGGCATCGGCGGCGAGATCGTGGCCACGGCGGCCGAGGAGATGCGGTTGGTGGCGCCTCCGAAGCGGATCACCCGACCGGACGGCGCGGTGCTGCCGTTCGCCATCGAGCTGGACCGGGCACTGCAACCGAGCGAGGACCAGCTCATCACGGCGGTACTGGAGGTGGTGAAGGATGCTTGACCCGGTGGCGCTGGACCGGGCGGTACTCGCCGAGATCGACCCGATCCTGGCCCAGGTGCGGCCGGCCGACCTCGACCGGCAGACACCCTGCGCCGACTGGCGGCTGCGCGACCTGCTGTGCCACATGGTCGGCCACCACTGGGGCTTCGCCGCCGCCGCGCGGGGCGCCGTGCCGCCCGATCCGCGGCTGTGGGACGGCGCGACCCTGGACGAGGACGACCCGTACGGCACCTACCGCACGGCGGCCGAGATGGTGACCGGGGCGTTCGGCGAGGACGGGCTGATCGAACGCCGGCTGGCGGTGCACATCTACGGCACGTTCGCTGCCCGGGTGGCGCTGAACATGCACTCGGTCGACTTTCTCGGGCACGGTTGGGACGTCGCCCGCACGATCGGCGCGAGCGACGCACTGGACGAACAGCTGTGCGTCACCGGGCTGGCGATCGCGGCACGCTGGCCGGACACCCCGGAAACCTGGGGTACCGGGCCGGAAGCGCCGTTCCGCCCGCGGGTGGCGGTACCCGACGACGCGCCGGCGTACCAGCGGCTGATGGGTTACCTCGGTCGCGATCCACAGTGGACAGCCGGATAGGGGGAAGCGGGTGCCGCTGGATCCGCAGGTACAGGCGATGTGCGAGCGCAGCCGGGAGGCCGGTACCCGGCCGCTGTACACCATGTCGCTGGCCGAGGCCCGCGCGGCCGACCTGGCCGCGATCCAGGCCGCGTCGGGTGGCGGCGAGCCGGTGTACGAGGTGACCGACCTGACCGTCGAGGAGTTGCCCGCCCGGCTCTACCGGCCGGACGCGGCGGCGGACAAGCCGGTGCTCGTCTACTTCTACGGCGGCGGCTGGACGCTGGGCAGCATCGAGACCTCCGACGCGGTGTGCCGCACGCTCGCCAACACCACCGGCGCGCTGGTGCTCGCACCCGGGTACCGGCTGGCTCCGGAGCACAAGTTCCCGACCGCGGTGTATGACTGCTTCGCCGCCGTGCGTTGGGTCGCCGACAACGCCGCACGGCTGGGCGCCGACCCGGCCCGCATCGCGGTCGGCGGGGACAGCGCGGGCGGCAACCTCGCCGCCGCGGTCACCCTGCTCGCCCGCGACCGCGGCGG
>Ga0070658_10003958_pt1 | contig 12144 bp, 11 predicted proteins | sample KBSC13metaG_FD_64664 | JGI IMG/M metagenome (GOLD analysis project Ga0070658, IMG submission 64664) | Corn rhizosphere microbial communities from Kellogg Biological Station, Michigan, USA - KBS C1-3 metaG | ecosystem: Host-associated > Plants > Roots > Rhizosphere > Soil ... | reverse complement strand
CGGGCTGGATTCGATGGCCTACGCCTTCACGGCGTCGTGCGACAACACCGCCGCGACAGCGTGCGTGCAGCCATCAGCTACGCTAGTTCCGATCCTTCCGTCGCAGCAGGTCACTGTGACGGTACCATTTACCGCCGGTGCGAACTTTACCTCTGGCGGCGTTATGTTGCACGCCTATCCCAATGGGAGTGGTGGTCTCGATCAGTCAGATTCAGCAACGTTTACCGTGGTCGTGCGCACTCCAGGCTCGCTCACCGTGAACACTGACTTCATGAACAACGACAACCAAGACATGGGCGTGTGTGCGTCGTCGTGCTTCGCTGCCCAATACACGTTGAGCACGGTCCCGTTCTACACACTCGGCACTGCGCGTACAACGAGCCTGGTCTACAACAGCGATCGCGTCTCACCCAGGCCCTTCATCTACGCCGACGTGTCACCCAATACTGGAGCTGGCCCGGTTCAGCAATACTTACTTCAGGTCAGAAAGAACGGCGTGAACCTCCCATTCACCAATGGCGACGATACGCTCTTCTTCACCGGTAGCTCAGTTCCGATCCGTCTCGCGGGTCAAGTGGACATGTCGAGCTACAGCACTGACTTTTATCCGGTGGACGTGATGGTGACAGCGGTGTACAGCGGTGGCGGATCGGAGATGGTTACATCGCACACCCATCTTCTGGTTGTGAACGAGAGCAATTCACCGATCGCGAAGGGATGGACGCTCGTTGGTCCGCAGCATATATACGAACGCGACAGCGTTGCGATCATTACCGACGGTACCGGATCAGCCGAGGTATTCACGAAGTGTGGTACCTATTGCTATCAAGCGCCGACGGGTGACTTCTCGAAACTCGTCGTCGCAGACAGTAGCCCGGGTGCTCAGCGCAGCTGGATTCGCAACTACCCGGACGGTTCACAGCTCTACTTCGGAACTCCGGGTGGTGACTGGATAACTTACGACGGCCTCGGCCGCAGCGCTTACATAGGTGGCGACACCCAGGGTCGCGTAACCGAGCTGGATGATCCAGAACTGACGAAGTCATGGGGATCATATGCCACCAATATCGGGTACGATTCTAACGGTATCTCCTGGATTCGAGAACCGTCACAAACGCCGTACCAGGGACGCATGCTCAAGCTTGGTGTCGGGACGGACTCACTGCTCTATACCGCCGTCGCTTCCAATGGCGACACAACCGTATTCACGTATGACGCTCAGCACCGTCTCTCGACGGTGCGGAACGCGAACGGCGCTGTTACTACGTACCTGTACGATTCCGTTACCGGGAAGCTTGCTCAGGTAACCGGTGCAGCGGTGCCGACAGACGCTGGTAATGGCTCGACGACGCTGCAACAGCCCACGGCTGTGTTTACACCGTGGCAGTCTGTAGGCGTCCCGAAGGTCCATACCAGTAGCGCCGCGCCTGCAACGCCTGTCGAAGCGTCTGCTGTGGTTGCCAAGGTGAAAGATCCCGCTGGAGCAGTGACGCAGTTCACGGTGGACCGGTGGGGCCAGCCTCTCATCACGACCGACGCGATGGGGAACGTCACGACCATCACGCGAACCGGCATGTTCGCAACTGAAGTCGACGAATCGCAGGACCGCAAGTCGTACTATTCTTACGAAGGGCCCAATCTCACGATGAGCCAGCCAGCCGGCGACAGTGCAACGCACTATCACTATGGCGTGAAGAGCCAGGTGGACAGCATCTGGGGGGAAAGCGTGGTTCCGGAAAAGCGCGGGCTCAACTCCAACGGCACGGTGGCTTGGGTGCGCCAGGCTGGTGATCCTTCCCGCACAACATATTATGCTTACGATCCGGTCACGGTGCAGGTCGATACGATCACCGATCCTTTGGGGCACAAGACCGTGCTGCAGTATGATTCGACGTTCGGGAATCTCACGCGCACCACAACGCCATCTGGGCAGGTCATCTCGACAACGTTCGATCGTCATGGTCGGGACTCGACGTCGTCCAGGCCGGGGCTCGCAACGACCACAACACTGTACGACGTGATGGATCGTCCGGTGTCGGTAAGCGATGGTGTCTATGCGACACCGACAACGTTCATATATGATCCGTTGGGACGGTTCAGCGTCGTGACCGATCCCATGAGTCAGAGCCATCGGACGGAGTATGATACGCTGGGCCGAGTGACCAGGCGCTACGATGCCACCGGTTCTGGGAAATACGACAGCTACAGGTACGACATCGCGAGTCGCACGACGAGCACTACCAACCGTCGGGGCCAGCGTATCGATGTGACCTATGACTCGCTCGGCAGGATGCTCACGCGCACCGACGTCGCATCAGGAGCGGTGGATCGATTCTCATATTCGGTTGATGGCCTGACTTCGGGCTCAGCCAACACCAATGCGGGTGACACTACGTTCGTGGATGTCCACGCGGGCCAGACTACGACAACAACCTGGGAAAACGGAGTCAAGTACGTGAATGGCCAGACGTTGAACCCGTCGTTCAACGTACCTGATACATCCACGGTTACGGCACTGACATTTGGCGGAACACCATCTCGCCGCATTACGGGGCGCGATCCGCTTCTGGGTGCACTTGGAAGCGTTTCCCTCGGCGGTCATGTAGTAACGTTCGGTTACAATCATCAACTGGGCGTAAGAACGAGCACGACATACGTCCCACGCACACTTATGACAGAAGGCAGCCTGCGCTCGGATAGTTATGCGCCGTTAACCGCCTTGCCAGTCGAGACATCTTTCAATGTTGCGCAGGTGGATTCAGTGCTGCACCGGGCCTATGGCTTCGATTCGGCAGGAAGGCTCACGAGCGAGCAGTTGGCGATCGACTATTTCAATGACGGCGACGGTGCGAGGCAGCGCCAGCGCCAGTTCAGCTACGACTCGCTTGGACGCCTGACGAGTGTGACGGTACGACGCGGTACGTGCATGCCGTGGCCGTCGGACAGCATTGCGCCGGATTCGCTCAGCTCATCGTTCGGCTGGCGCTACACGTGTGGCACGGTAGCGGCCGATAGCGGTGCCGTGTTCAGCTACGATTCCGTTGGAAACAGGACCGACCATGGCGCAATCATCACGGCCGGTGACCGGCTCGCCAGCTTCAACGGTGACACGATCACCTACGACGACGACGGCAACATGATACGCCGGTACAATCCGGCAACCGGAGCCGATCACCGCTACGTATGGAATGCGCTGGGCCAGCTTGACAGCGCTATCGTGGTGAGCGCGATTGATTCGGCTAGTGGTCACCGCACGACAGTGACCGAACATTACCTGTACGATGCGAGTGGAAGGCTCGTACACATTGATGGCAGCCCGAACAGTGGCTGGTTCGTGTACCAGGGAGATCAAGTCACTGAGGTAGTCCAGTCACAGAGCGCTTACAGTGATGTGGCCTATGACGACGGCACGGACCGGCCGGCGCTGCAGTACATCCACACACTGCCGTCGGACGAGTGGCGAGCTCAGGTAATAGATCCCATGGGCAACCTTGCCGGCACGGTGGACTTGGACTCGATCGGTGTGCCGCACACGTGGGACGCGTGGGGAAAGAACACGAGCACGACGTGGGACGGTATGGATGCCCTGGGCTGGAAGGGCTTGCAGCCAGAGACCGGGACTGGTCTCATTTACATGCGGGCCCGGTGGTACGATCCGACGCTCGGGCGGTTCATAAGCGAGGACCCAGCGGGGCTCGCGGGTGGGATCAATCCGTACACGTTTGCTGGGGATGATCCGATCAATAACAGCGACCCAACTGGATTGGTACGAGTCAACGGAGAGGACGTTCCAGATTGGGTCGTCCGAGAAATCCTGAGCGGTGGAAGCGGTGGCGGAATCTCAATCGCCGATGATGGCGCGATGTTTTTTGGTGACGGCAGCACTTTCGGTGTCCCTATGCCGATCAGTGCACATAAAGAGGGCAGGAGCGTTGTTTACGAATATGGCAACGGACTGGAAACTGTATACTCGGGAGGTTCGCCAGCATGGCGAACGAACAATCCGGGAAATCTGATAGCTAGTCCCTTTTCTACAAGGCATGGGTCAATTGGGAGCTACGACACAGGCTTCGCACAATTGGCCATATTTCCGACCCTCGGCGTAGGGCTGGCTGCTCAGGAGGCGCTTATCCAGTCGGATTATATGGGTTATACCATTAATGGATTTGTAGAGCAGTATTCTCCGGCAAGGTATGGTAATGATGTTCCTGCTTATCAATCGTTTCTGCAGAAGTGGATGAGTATGTCAGGCTCAACACCATTGAACTCGTTGTCCGCAGACCAGTTGGCAAGATTCATGGCCGGCGTCCGACGGCACGAAGGGTTCATGTCCGGAACAACCACCATCCGACTCCAACCATAAGTTGCCAAATATACGTAATGCAGTCATAGGCGCATGTATCGTGGTGCTACTTGTGCAGCCATGCCAAGCTGTGGCGGTCGGATCGTGCATACAGATGGCTCCGACCGTCGTATCTCTATCAGGCCGCGTGTATGTCAAGTCGAAATATGGCCCGCCGGGATTCGGCGAGACGCCTGATCGTGATTCACGTATTGTTGGTACAATATTAAGACTCAGCCATGCAATTCATGTGTGCGCTGATTCCAACAGTAGTCGGAAGCCTGGGCTCGAACCTGTGCACGAAGTGGAGCTCAACTTCAATCAATACAAGCCGCTAGCAAGCATGCGACGCGGCAGGATTGTCGTCACCGGCTGGCTGTCTGAGGGATTATCCGCAACGGACTCGAGACGTATACGACTACTCGTCGCTACAGTTCGTGCGCCGGACGATTTAGGGCACTACGTCCTCATATATCGAGATTCAACTGTCGATACGGATCACGATAGGAAGGTGAAGTGATTGAGTTTGTGGGAAGGTCAAGTGCAGAAAGTTCTGTAGTCTCGTAGGATCGTCTGGAAGCGGGTGATGCTCAGGCGACTTGCCTGAGCATTTCCGTTCCTCGTTGGTTCTCTTTGACCATTGGTAGGGAACAGCGCTCGAGCCACTGCTCGTTGCGTTCCACTGCGAGTGCAGTGGCCAGGCGAATCAGGCTCGCTTCGTTTGGGAAGATGCATACGACGCGTGTTCTGCGCCGGACCTCCGTGTGATCGTGTTTGTAATGCTTCAGGACATTTCGAACTTTCCAGCCGATCGGAAGATTTACACTTCTCCGGTTAAAATAAAACGTTACCCAGTCTCAGCAGACCCAACTTGGCTGGCGCCCTACGCTCTGCTCCCCGTTTCGTGAGACGGATTCAGGAGCGCACAGTGCGTTCTTTTGGCCCGGCGACGCTCGTCGCCTGACTGTCCTGCAGAAGTTGACGGTACTCCACCGGCGCCCGATAGCCGAGCGCTGAGTGTGGCGCGACGCCGTTGTAATCACCGATCCAGTTTGGTACTTGATCGAGCACGGATGCTGCTGTGCTACGATCTGCGCCCGCCAGGTAGTCCCGACGAAGCGTGTTCACAAAAGCTTCCGACATCCCGTTCGATTGCGGGCTATACGCCGGAGTTGTGACCGGTACGAGCCCAAGTCGTTCAGCTGTGCAGACCGTGTCGAGTGCGGTGTAGATGCTTCCGTTATCGCTCAGGAATTGCACGCTCTCTACTGGTCGTGAGGCGCGGAAACGCCTCGCCACTGCAGTTTCCAGAAGTTCTTGTACATCAGACGCGCGATACTTCCGCGGCACGGCCACATGCGCGATGGCTTCGCGATCATGACAGTCCAGAATGAATCCCAGCTCGACGAGTTCACCGTTCCAGCAGGGGATCTGCAGCGTGTCACTGCACCAGCGCTCGTTCGAGTTACCACGCACGATTCGACCTGTGTGAGCGCGTCCACTGCGACGTCGTCCTGGACGCGGCAGATTCCACTCGTTGATTTCCATCACACGACGAATGCGTTTGCGATTGTACGCAGTGTCGAAGGCGCGATTGACCATCGCTTGACCATCGCCGTCACGCGCCGATAGCCGTACGACCCGCGCTCCCGGATAATATCTCGAATCTGCGCTGCGACGACTGGATCATCTGCCTTCGCATATTTCTCGGGGCGCCCGCGTGTGCTGCGGTACGGTGTAGCGCGCCCAATCGAAAGTGTACGGCATATCGCCGCGATTGAGTGACCGGTCATTTGCTCACAACGCCGTACCAAAGAGGCTTTTTTTTAATTTCATCGCGGGCAGCCTGGAGCGCCGGTAGCCCTGCTATGCAGGGCATCCGGCTGATCTCGACCTCCATGGTCTTCCGACCCAGGGCGCGCTCCAACTCCTTGATCCGCTGCTGCGCGGCTTTGAGCTCTGACACTGGGACTACGTCCTCATTGGCCGTGACCGCGACTCTTGCTCCGCCGGTGATGCGCCGCTTCCAGTGCTGAAGGAGCGAAGGCTGGATCCCCAACTCACGGCTCAGCTCGGCAGCCGTGATCTCACCGCTCGTGACACGACGAACTGCCTCTTGCTTGAACTCAGCGCTAAATAGCCGCCGCCCATCGGAACCCTTCTGGTGCTTCTCCATGGTTTGACCCCGCTCCGAATGACTGATAATATCTCATCCGAAACTGTCTCGCTGAATTGGGGAGCAGAGCAAGACGCGTTTGAGGTAGCCGAGAAGAATGGCTCGCACATCGTCAAAGCAGTCCCGTTTTTAGGCAACGTAGTGAATATCATAGCGACTGGAAATGACATACGTCAGACGATGCAATCGTACCGAACATGCCGGAGATAGTGATGACCGAAGCGAACGGTGGTGGATCGGGATGGTTTTCCAACCCTTTTGGACGCGGAGCTGCTTATCTGGCGATGCTGATCACCTCACCGGTGATCATCGTCTATACGTACCTCGACAAGTTCGCTCAGGGACTAGGGGTATGGGCCTGTGCTGGGATAATGGTGGGGACAGTCCGGATTCGGTGGAATTCGAGAAGGCATCCATGGTTTTGGGTAGCAATTTTTCTTGCTACCATTCTCCAGATTCCATTCGTAATGTTCGTTCCCTGGACGAACAAATATTCCTCCATGATAACACTTCTCCCGTACGCGATAATCGACTACGTCGTCATCAACTGGTGCATCGACCGAGTCGAGAAGATTGCGAATAGGAAGGGGAGTGTGCATAAAGTTGGCGGGGTATCCAGAAATTGAGTCCGGTAGGAGCTGGTCTTGCCCCCAAAGCCGGTCCACTCCGTCACACATTTTGGAGTTGTTTCAAGGCTGGAGTGAAATCCCCAAGGGCTCGGAACTGAGCTGGGGACTGGTTTGCTAAGCTGCTGTGTGGTCGAAAGTTATTGTACTCGTCTCGGTAGGTGTCAAGTGCGCGCTCGGCATCCTCGAGATTGATAAAGTAGTGTTGCGTTGGCCGGCGGCCTTGCATCGCAAGGCGACCGGCTTAGCACTCACGTCTCACGCTGTTGTGGAAGCTCTCGATGTGCGCATTGTCGGTCGGCTTTCCGGGCCTGCTGAAGTCGAGTCGCACATGATTCCAGTATGCCCAATGGTCGAGTGCCTTCGAGGTGAACTCCGCCGGCTGCCCTGCATCGCAGGGGGACCGGCCGATTCCATTGTCTGCTTGTATCACCGTCGGTAAACCGCGCGCAGTTCCGGCTATGCTCAAGCATCGTGCGACATCTTCACCGCGAAACTTGAGCTGCGGTATAAGGGCAACGCACTCACGCGTGAAAACGTCGACCACGCTCAACACCCGGATTGTATTTCCGGATGCGAGTGTGTCGTGAATAAAGTCCATCGCCCAGCGCTCGTTTGGTGCACTCGCTTGCGGACGCAGAGCTCGCGTTACAGCACTCTTCCGGCGTCGCGGTCCCTTCCTCTTCTGCGTCAGGCCCTCCTCGGTGTAGAGCCGATGCACGAGCTTGTGATTGACGGTCCAGCCTTCGCGCCTGAGCAACACGTGCAGTCGTCTGTAACCGTAGCTCACGCGCGTCTGCGCTAGCTCTCGCAGCCGTCGTCGCAAGGGCTCACGCCGCGGCCTTATGCTCGCGTAGCGAATGACGGAGCGCTGCACTGGTCCTGCTCGACACGCCCGACGCTCGGAGATTTGGAATGCGCCAGTAACCCAGCGCACCCAGTCTCGACGACGCGTCGGGCTCACCAGTTTTTTCCGAGTGACTCCTGCAAGATCGTCTTGTCGAAGCTCAGATCAGCGACCAACTGCTTGAGCTTGCGATTCTCTTCTCTGAGCTGGCGCAACTCGCGGATCTCGGGCGTGCCCATACCACCAAACTTTTTCTTCCATCGGTAGAACGTCTGCTCGGTGACCTGGAGCTTTCGGCAGATCTCAACCACCGGTGTCCCACTCTCCGCCTGCCGGAGCGCCATTGCCACTTGCTCCGGTGTGAATTTGCTCGTCCTCATCGTGCTGTCCTCCGCCTCGTCCCCGAGGCTCAAGGCCAGCCTTTAAACTACGTCCAAAATGTTAAGCCGTCCGGGCCAGGAATCGGGAACAAGACCAAGTTTGAACAAGCCTTGTCGTCACGCAGAATTGGCGTGCACGCTTCACCCTGCGTCTGTTCGTCCGACCGCCCACGATGTTAAACCGTTAGCCGCTGCTGGACGCAATTAGTACATCTCCGTTTGGCTTGATTTTGCATACATTGGCTTGAATACGCATGCGACTGTCGAGGAATTCGTCACACTGGAGACAAGGCCGTTCGATAAGTCGGCGTAAATGCCCATAGTCACTCGTACTCGCACGGCGCAGCAAAGTGTGGCAACGCGTTGCGCGTGCACGTTACTATTGATTTGAAAATGGAGGCATGAACGTCGTCTCTTGACGCGACCACCAAGCGTTCGCATTGTTTAGCGCAGGTCTTTGCGATGGTGGCTGGTGGCACCCAAGACTTGCACGAGTCGCGTGAAGTTATTTCGCGTAAGCGGAGTTTGACGCAGCCGGTGTCCTCGTGACAGCGCCAACTAAACCAAGGAGGACGTATGCGCCAAAGAGCAATTCGATATGCGGTGATTGGGATTGCAGTCATTCTCACCGCAGCAGCATGCACGTCCGATGTTCTCGCGCCGGGTTCCAACGCGATCCACCCTTCAGCCGACTTTTACATCGGCTACTCGCATGTGTTGGCAAACGGCGGGGACGTCCTAGCATGGGTGAATGACATCAACGCGGACTGTTCCGACTCAGTAGACGCAACAATCGCCGCTGGCGCATTTACTATTCCAATGGCTCCGGAGCTGCCGCCGGGCAATGGGAACCTAGTGATTCAACACACTTGCAGCGGTGCTTCCACAGCTCGAAGTGTCCACATCCACGGCGCTGGGCCTGGCCAAACTGTGCTCACCCAGCTCAACACGACATACGGCGGCTATGATGTTCCTCTCGATGGCTTCTTGGTCTACGACAACAACGTTTTTTTTCGAGATGTCACCATTCAGAGCGACGCCCAACATCCCGATCTAAAACTTTACGGTGGTGCCGGTGTGCGATTTGACAATGTGGCCGGCGGGGGTGTAAAGAACAGTGTCTTTATCGGCATGCAAATCGGAGGAGTGGACACATATGAGTCCTCCGGGATAGTGATGGATAGTGTGTCGGTACAGTGCAATGCCGGGAGCGTGACGCCTGTTTATGCTATGGGGCTCATGATTCGTGAAAGTAATTACGTCACGATAACGCACAGTAACGTTAGGAATTGCCCTTACGAGTCTTACTACCTAGACATCGGGCAACACAACGAAATTAGCTTTAACACAGCGTCTTGCGATAATGGATTTCACTGCCGTAACGGCGTCGCGATTATAGGGCGCGATGAAGGATGTGTAGATCGCCCTGCAAGTTATAACTACGTGCATGATAACACCTTGAACGGATACAATTACTATCGTCCGGTGATCGAGATATATGGCGGTGGAAGCACTCAATACAACACCATCGAGCAGAACGGAATAAACGGGGCCGACCATCACGGAATTTGGCTCGACAGCTATCACGTTGAGGGTCCAGCAGATTCGCCGAGCGACTGCGGAGGAGCCTATAAAGCGTACGACCTACATGGATCAAACTATCTACACAACAACAGCATTTCGAACACTGGCCGGCTGGCGTTTAATGATACAACAGGAGAAGGGGGCGTAGGAATCTGGGTCGGCAGTAACTCCAATAACATGGTTGGAAATTGGATTACCGGAGCGAATGATTCTGGGTTGAATATCGATTTTGGGACTACCGGCAATTCGTTTATTAATGGTCGGATTTGGAGCTCAACCTGGGACGGAGCCTATGTTGCAGGCGCCCACGCGACTGTACAAAACAACGACATTTCGTACAATGGGCACTGGGGAGTATGCCTGAATGTGCAATCGGGCAGCGGCAACTCGCCTCAATCGAATAGTTACACTGGGAACATATTCGGGCCGTCAACGACGTCGACCAGCACGAGCCCGCCGCTGACATGCGAATAAGCTAAATGCGAGGCACTGACGTGCTCGAGCCGGGCGCGTCAGTGCGGAGTAGGTCGCTGCAGCAAGTCGAACCACTTGATGAAATATTCCGCAACGCGAGGTCGACTGCAGTGAATCGGAGCGTAGGTAACGTCATCGTGCGCACCGGTCTAAAAGACCCTCCTCCTTGAACCGAAGAGATGGAGCTGCCAGTTGCGTCGGTTATTAAGACGTGTTCGCGAAGGAACGCCATAAGTGTAGTTGCTGAGTATGGTAAAATGCTGCGTGAGCTAATTCCGAACTTTCATGTTCGGTCAGTCATCACATCCTCCCAGAGAGCGTCTGGTAGAGCGACTCGGATCACTGGGCTTGTTGATTGAATGGATGAGTGGCGGCGTGGCCGGACGCGGCCGGACGATCTAGCAGTTGGATACGCAGTGCGACTTTGCAGAAGTACGATTCTCATCTTAACGATCTGCTGAGGCAGCTGAGAGCCCCGGCGGACACTCGTTCGGCGAAGCGGCGCTGCAGCCACTGGCGCCTCGCCGAGCCTTCCTCAGTGGAATGCTGCTCCTGAGCCGCCGGCACTCGCTGGCCGGTTTGACGCCTTTATTTATCCTATTGAGCCGCGTTCTCTATCGCGCAACTGTCCCGTGCAGGTTGCGCAACGCAGTATTATATCCCTGGTCGTCTAGCCCTGTAGGGTTCGTTCTGGAATTGGACATGTACGTTCTCTGTTTTGCAACGAGGCTGGTCTAAGATGGGACTCAAACGTTTGGCCAATTTTAACGACCCTACGTCGCTCGCCAGTCGCATGCGCCGTAAAAGGTTCGCGTTATTCCGCGGGTTGATAGAGAGACTCCCCCGAGGATCGTCGGTGCTTGACGTCGGCGGCACTCCGCAATTCTGGGAAGGCGAAACCCTTGTGACGACTGGCGCGATTCGCGTTACCATCGTCAACCTAGAATCCTACGTTTCCACAAGCCCGACTATCAAGCAACTAGCCTGCGACGCGCGCGACATGCACATGTTTGCCGACAATGTATTCGACGCAGTTTTCTCGAACTCAGTCATTGAGCATGTCGGATCGTTCAGCGATCAACAGAAGATGGCTGAAGAGGTCCGGCGGGTAGCGCCACGATATTTTGTTCAGACGCCTAACCGCTATTTTCCACTGGAGCCACACTTCCTCTTGCCCCTGTTTCAGTTCTACCCCCGGCGCCTGCAGGCGGAACTTTTACGCCGGCGCGATCTGGGATGGATGCATCGGCAACCGGACTACCTGGATGCTCTCCGTGAGGTTTCGCAGATTCGACTTCTCAATAGTAGTGAGATGAGATTGTTGTTTCCCGGCGCATCCTTGTATCGCGAGCGACTTGGCGGACTCACAAAGTCATTGGTGGTATACCGGGGCTGGTAGTGGTTTGGGACTTCCTCGGCTTGGCATCCATCCCCTGAAGGGAAGTCGGTATGGCACGTGGGCGGTCGAGGTAAGCGGCAACCGGCGTGTGACCTTTCGATTTACCGGCCCGGATGTTACTGATGTGAATTACGAAGACTGAATCGCCCCGGATTCTCCGGAGACTCGACTATTTGAGCACTCCGGCTACCCTTCGCGTTCGGTGAGCTTTTTCGCCAGTCGTTCCGCAACTTCATCCGGTGACAATGGCATTCTTCTCAACTCCGTACACGACACACCGAGCATCGACATGAACTGCGCGTTCATCGTCCGCACC
>Ga0070658_10003956_pt1 | contig 12146 bp, 15 predicted proteins | sample KBSC13metaG_FD_64664 | JGI IMG/M metagenome (GOLD analysis project Ga0070658, IMG submission 64664) | Corn rhizosphere microbial communities from Kellogg Biological Station, Michigan, USA - KBS C1-3 metaG | ecosystem: Host-associated > Plants > Roots > Rhizosphere > Soil ... | reverse complement strand
ATCGCCGCGCTCAACAGCGTCGAGCCTGCGATTTTCCCCCTCATTCTCGTCAATGTTTTCAATCGCGACGAAGCCTGGGCGAACGAGGCGCGGCCCAAGTTCATGGAGCGGATCGAAGGTCGCCTCAAAGGCCTGTCGGATTCGCTCGGCGACAAGGAATGGCTGGAGGGCCGGTTCACAGTCGGCGACCTGATGATGGTCACCGCGCTCCGGCAGCTGCGCAACGACGATGTTCTCACGCAATTCCCGAACATCTCCGCCTACGTGAAGCGCGGGGAAGAACGGCCGGCGTTCCAGAAGGCCTTGTCCGACCAGCTCGCGGTGTTCCGCGAGCACGAACCCCAACCCCAGGGAGAGGCAGCATGACCTATTTCGAAGGCTTCATCGTCCCGGTGCCGGAAGCGAACAAGGACGAGTACCGCAAGCATGCGAGCGACTTCGCACCGCTGCTGTCGCAGCTGGGCGTGAGGCGGGTCGTCGAGGCCTGGGACAGCGACGTTCCGGAAGGCAAGGTGACCGACTTCCGCAAGGCGGTCGATGCGACGCCCGACGAGAAGATCGTCTTCTCCTGGTTCGAATATCCGGATCGTGCCGCTCGTGACGCCACGAACGAGAGGATGATGACCGACCCGCTCGCGAAGGAGATGTCCGAGCAGACGATGCCCTTCGACGCCAAGCGCATGATCTACAGCGGCTTCGAGGCGATCGTCGAGGAAGGCTCGCCCGGCGGCGGCTATGCCGACGGCTTCGTGGTCCCGGTGCCGGAGGGCAAGCGCGAAGCCTATCGCGAGATGGCAGCCAAGATGGCCAGCATCTTCCGCCAGCACGGCGCGAGCCGCGTCGTCGAAGCGTTCGGGGACGACGTGAAGCACGGCAAGGTCACCGACTTCTACCGCGCCGTCAAAGCCGAGGACGGCGAGCAGGTCGTCTTCTCCTTCATCGAATGGCCCGACAAACAGGCCCGCGACGATGCCTGGGCGAAGATCATGGCCGACGAGAGCATGCGGCCCGAAGGCGAGATGCCGTTCGACGGCAAGCGCATGTTCTGGGGCGGGTTCGAGAAGATCGTCGACACCGCGCAGCAGCCGGCTCAGCAAGCGAGCGCTCCCGTCAACGCCTGAGCCTGCGGCAAATTCAGCAACCCTATAGGAGGTCCGATCATGACCGACGTCCGAGACGCGCCCGCGTCGAACCAAAGCACTTCGAGCGATAAAGGGCAGTTCATCTGGTACGAGCTGATGACGCCCGACGTGGATGCCGCGAAGGCATTCTATGACGCCGTTGTCGGCTGGAACATCGATCCCCAGTCGAGCTTCCCGAACGGGTATCGCATGATCGGCCGCAGCGACGGCAAGTCGGCCGGCGGCGTGCTGCCCTTGACCGACGAGATGCAGCAGCATGGCGCCCGGCCCACGTGGCTCGCCTATATTCACGTGGTCGATGTCGACGGTGCAGTCCGAAGCATCGAGCAGGCGGGTGGCCAAACCTACATGCCGCCGTTCGACATCCCCAACGTCGGGCGCGTCGCCATGGTCGCGGACCCGCAGGGCGCCCCTTTCTACGTGATGAAGCCCACCCCGCCGGAAGGGCAGCCGGACGCCAAGAGCGACGTCTTCTCGGTGAACCGGCCGCAGCACGTGCGCTGGAACGAGCTTTCGAGCAGCGACCAGGACGGCGCTATCCGCTTCTACACGGGCCAGTTCGGATGGACGCAGGAAGGCAAAATGCCGATGGGCGAGATGGGCGAATATAAGTTCATCAACCACGACGGCGTGATGATCGGCGCGATCATGCGCAGGCCGCCTCAGATGCCGATGACCGCATGGACCTATTACATCGGCGTTGACGACATCGACCGCGCCGCGAAGGCCGTCACCGACGGCGGCGGCCAGATCCTGCACGGTCCGATGGAGATTCCCGGCGGCGAATATTCGCTCAACGGCATGGACCCGCAGGGCGCGGCCTTCGGCCTCGTCGGGCCGAGGAAATAAGGAGAGAGACGTTGGCTCAGAGCAAGCTCACCACCGTGATGTGGTTCGACCGCGGCGAAGGCCGCAAGGCCGCGGAATTTTATGCCCGGACCTTCCCCGACAGCCGCGTTGGATCCGGGATGGACTCGCCTACCGACAATCCGTCGACTCCGGCCGGCGAGGAAATCACGGTCGAGTTCACGCTCTGCGGCCAGCCATTCATGGCGCTGAACGGCGGTCCGAACTTCCAGCCGAACGAGTCCGTCAGCTTCATGATCCTGACCGACGATCAGGCCGAGACCGACCGGCTGTGGAACGCCATCGTCGACAATGGCGGGCAGGAGAGCATGTGCGGCTGGTGCAAGGACCGCTGGGGCTATTCCTGGCAGATCACCCCGCGGCGACTGATGGAGCTGAACGCGGAGGGCGGCGAGCGCAGCAAGCGCGCGTTCGCGGCGATGATGACGATGAAGAAGATCGACATCGCCGCGCTCGAGGCCGCCGCGGACGGAGTGACAGCCGATGCGTAGGATCGTCGGCGCAGTCTTCCAGACCCTCGACGGCGTGATGCAGGCGCCCGGCGGAAAGTCCGAGGATCCGACCGACGGTTTCACCCGTGGCGGATGGCAGATGGGTTATTCGGACAAGGTGGCCGAGGCCGCGATCGGTGAGCTGCTGAAGCCGCCATTCGCCCTACTGCTGGGCCGCCGCACCTACGACATCTTCGCATCTTACTGGCCGTACGTGCAGGGCGAGGAACAGGGCATCGGCGAATCCTTCAACAAGGCCGAGAAATATGTGTTGACCCACGGCAATCCGCCCCTCGACTGGGACAACAGCCACCGCGTGTCCGGAATGGACGAGCTCGCGAAGATCAAGGAGGGCGACGGACCCGACCTTCGGATCTGGGGCAGCGGGGCGATCTACCCGGGGCTAATTGAAGCTGGGCTGCTGGATGAATTGACGCTGCTGACCTATCCACTCGTACTCGGCGAGGGAAAGCGCACGTTCCGCGAGGGGACGCCTGCTTCCGCCCTGAAGCTTAGCAAGCACGAGACCGGGCCCAGCGGGGTGCTGATCACGACCTTCCAGCCGGGTGGCGAAATCCCCGAAGGCTCGATCAACCAGGCGCCTCCCAACGAACGCGAGGAGCAGCGGCAGCACGCGATCGAAAGCGGCAGCTGGTGACGGCTTCGGCGACGCTGCAGTTCTTCGGCCATCCGTTTAGCAGCTACACGCAGAAGGTCCTGATCGCGCTCTGGGCCGACGAGACGCCCTTCGAATATCGCGAGCTCGGTCCCGATCAGCCGGAGAATGGCGAGGTCCTGAGGCAGCACTCGCCCTTCGGCCAGTTCCCGCTGCTGATCGACGGCGATCAGGCGATCTTCGAATCGACGCCGATCATCGAGCATCTGCAGGCGCACCATCCGGGACCGAACCGCTGGATTCCCGACGGCGACCTGGGTCGACGCGTCCGCTTCCTCGACCGGTTCTTCGACCTCCACGTCATGAGCAACATGCAGGCCCCGGTCGCCGACAAGCTGCGCCCGGAAGGGACGCAGGATGCCTATGGGGTCGGGCGGGCGCGGGAGCGGCTGCACACCGCCTACGACTGGCTGGAACAGAACCTCGGCGACGGTCCATGGGCGGCGGGAGAGCAGTTCACCCTTGCCGACTGCGCGGCGGCGCCGTCCCTATTCTATGCGGACTGGGTCGAAGAGATCGGGCCGGACCGGCCGCGTCTCGCTGCCTATCGCGCGCGCCTCCTGGCGCATCCCGTCGTCGCGAGAGCAGTGGACGAAGGACGCCCCTACCGCTCCTTCTTCCCGCTCGGCGCGCCTGACCGCGACTAGGCGAAGGCCGGAGCCCTGCGCAGCAGCTGATAGGCCTGGATCACCTCGCCGAGCTTGCCCTCGTGCGTGCGATCGCCGCCGTTCTTGTCAGGGTGATAGCGGCGGACGAGGTTCGAATAGCGCTGCCGTAACGCGTGGCGGTCGGCGTCGTCGCCGAGGCCGAGCACGGACAATGCTCGACGCTCCTCCTTGCTGAACCGCGACGGCTTCGCGGCTTCTCGCAGATGCCCGAAGCGCCCGGAGATGGCGTCCAGCGGATCGGCGAAGTCGCTCCACTTGGGCGCCGGGTCAGCCCCGTTCGCGGCGAACGGCCGGCTCGCCCGCTCCCAGCCCGCAAGCGGCGACTGCGCGCGCGAAATCTCGTCGGGGCTCATGCCCTCGAAATAATTATAGTCGGAATTGTGCTCGCGGACGTGATCGAGACACAGGAAGCGCCAGCTTCCGGGCCCGTCGAAATTGGCCGGCTGCAGCGGCGCCTTGAACTCGCCGGGCCCGTCACAGCCCGGGACCGCGCATTTCGCCCGCGCTCCCTCGACCCGCCCATGCATCCTGGATTGCTTCGTCGCCATCGAACCACTCTATATAGGCGCGATGAACGCACAGACTACCGGACCGGTGGCGACTGAAATGCTCGCGCGGCTCAACTCGGCGCTCTCGCCGTCGAGGATCGAGCTGATCGACGACAGCGAGCAGCATCGCGGCCACGGCGGCTACAATCCCGCGGGCGAAAGCCACTTCACGCTGCGCATCGAAAGCGCGGCGTTCGAGAGCAAGAACCGTGTGCAACGGCAGCGAATGATCTATGCGGCGCTCGGCTCCCTGATGGAGAGTCGTGTGCACGCATTGTCGATCCGCGCGACCGCTCCGGGAGAATGATCATGGCCACGATCGACACGGCGTTCGAACAGATCATCACGCCCGTCACGCACGACCTCGGCGCGTTCAAGGTCAACCGCTCGCTTCCGGCACGGGAACGGACGATGGTCGGTCCCTTCATCTTCGTCGACGAGTTCGGGCCGGCGCGGCTTCCGGCGGGCCAGGGCATGGACGTCCGGCCGCACCCGCACATCAACCTTGCGACCGTCACCTATCTGTTCGAAGGCGCGATCGAGCACCGCGACAGCATCGGGTCCCACGCAGTGATCGAGCCGGGCGCGATCAACCTGATGACGGCGGGACGCGGCATCGTGCATTCTGAGCGATCTCCAGAAGCGCTTCGGCCGGAAGGTCCCAGCCTTTACGGCATGCAGACCTGGCTTGCGCTTCCGGACGGCCGCGAGGAGGTCGACCCGGCGTTCGACCATATCGCGTCCGACGGGCTTCCGCTGATCGAGGATGGTTCGGCCAGGGCTCGAGTGCTGATGGGCACCTTGTGGGGCGCGACGGCTGCGACCCCGCAGCATTCACCCACCATCTACGCCGATATCGAGCTCGCCGCCGGAGGATCCCTTCCCATCGAGGACGGCGTAGACGAGCGGGCGGTGATGCTAGTCGGCGGCGAGGCGGATCTGGACGGCCAGCGGCTCGGCCCCTTCACTCTCTATGTTCTGAAGCCCGGCCATGCGGCGCGCCTGTCCAGCGCGAGCGGTGGGCGCGCGATGCTGCTCGGCGGGCAGGCGTTCACCAGCCCCCGCTACGTGTTCTGGAACTTCGTCTCCTCGTCCAGGGACCGGATCAATCACGCCAAGGATGAGTGGAAGGCGCAGCGCTTCCCGCTGATCCCGGGGGACGATCAGGAGTATATCCCGCTGCCAGAGGTGCCGAAGACGGTCAGCTATCCGTGAGCGAGTTCCGCCGCGTTCCGCTCCGCACGGGGGTTACGCTCAACGTCGCGCTGGCCGGCGACCGAGCCCAGCCCGCGGTCATCCTGCTCCACGGCTTCCCGGAATCGCACCGCACCTGGCGCGAGATCGCGCCGCGGCTCGAGAATGATTTCTTCCTCGTCATGCCGGACCAGCGCGGGTTCGCCGGGTCCGACCGGCCGCAGGATGTGGGCGAGTACAAGACCGACGTCCTGATCGACGACATCTTCGCGCTGGCCGATGCGCTCTGCATCGAACGGTTCGCGCTGGTCGGCCACGACTGGGGCGGAGCGATTGCCTGGGGCGCAGCGCTGCGCGGCGATCCACGACTGACGCGCCTTGCGATCGTCAATGCGCCGCACCCGGTAATCTTTCAGAAGAGCCTGATCGAGGACGCCGATCAGCGCGCGGCGTCCCAGTATATCACGGCGTTCCGGACGCCCGGCTTCGAGAAGGCGGTCGAGGCGATGGGTTTCGGGGCTTTCTTCGAGAAGACATTCGAGAAGCATGTCGACGTCTCGAAAATTCCCGAGGCCGAGAAGCGGCAATATCTCGCCGAATGGTCGCAGCCGGGCGGCTTCGCGGCCATGCTCAACTGGTATCGCGGCGCAAAGGTGATCGTGCCGCCTCCGGGCGCGACCGTCCCCCTCCCCGACCTGCTGCTGCGCGCCTTTCCGAGCGTGAAGGTTCCGACGCTGGTGATTTGGGGGATGAAGGACAGCGCGCTGCTTCCGATCCAGCTCGAAGGGCTCGACAAGCTCGTCGACGATCTGACGGTGGTCCGGTTGCCCGACGTCGGCCATTTCGCGCCGTGGGAAGCAGGAGAAGAAGTCGCTGGTGCGCTGCGCCCCTTCCTTGCGGCCAAAGCGGAGGCTAGTGCCCCGGCGGCATGAGCCAGACTCGATCCCGTTCGCGTTCCGCCGCGCGTCTCGCCGCGGTGCAGGCGCTCTATCAGCAAGACATGGAGGGCACGCCGCTTCCGCGCCTCCTGAAAGAATTTCACGACCATCGCCTGGGCGCGACGATCGAGGACGCCGAGTATCATGAGGCCGAGCGGGACTTCTTCGACGATGTGGTCTCCGGTGCCGACGCCCGGCGCGACGAGATCGACAGCCTGATCAGCGCACGTCTCGCGGAGGGTTGGACGCTGGAACGGCTCGACCGGCCGATGCGCGCGATACTCCGAGCGGGCGCCTATGAGCTCATCGCGCGGCCGGACGTGCCGGTGGGCTCGGTGATCTCCGAATATGTGGACGTGGCCCACGCCTTTTACGACAAGCGAGAAAGCGGCTTCGTCAACGGCCTGCTGGACGCCATCGCGAAAGCGGCGCGGGTCGGCTGACGCGGCTCTTGCTCACCTCGCCCCGATGCGGGAGGAGTAGGTCATGCGTGAGCGCGAAGTGATCGAGCGGCTACGGCGGATTGCGACTTCGCCGGAAGCACGCGGCCTGCTCGACGACGTGGCGGTGCTCGGCCGGATGGTCGTCACCCACGACACGATCGCCGAGCATGTGCATTTCCTGAGCTCCGATCCGGCGGCGAGCGTAGGCTGGAAGCTGGTCGCGGTGAACCTCTCGGACCTGGCTGCCAAAGGCGCGTCGCCCGCGGCGGCCTTGCTGTCGCTCACGATTTGCGGCGCGGGAAAGTGGGAGCTTGCGTTCCTCGGCGGGATCGAAGCGGCGTGCGAAAGTTACGGGCTGCCGCTGATCGGGGGCGACACCATCGCGCTTCCGGATGGAGCCCCGCGCGTCCTGGGCCTCACCGCGATCGGCCACGCCGGAAAGAACGTGCCCGACCGTGCCGGAGCGAAGGCCGGGGACTCACTGTGGCTCATCGGCACTTTGGGAGATGCGGCCCGGGTCTGGCGCAGCTTCGCGACGACCGGCACGCGTCGGGGCCCCTCGTCGACATTTACCGTCGCCCCGTGCCCCTTCTGAGCGCTGGCCAGGTTCTGGCGCCCCATGCGAAAGCTATGATGGACGTGTCCGACGGCCTTCTCCTCGACGCCAAGCGCATGGCCGAGGCAAGCCGCTGCAAGGTCCGAATCCACCTCGATACGCTGCCGCTGTCGGCGGCCTTCATCGAAGCGCGGGGGCAGGATCTGGACGCTCGCCTGTTCGCGGCGACGGGCGGCGACGATTACGCGCTGCTCGCCGCGCTGGCCCCGGAGGTCGATCCGTCAACACTTTCTTTACCAGAAGGGACGACGATCGAGCGGATCGGGAGCTTCGAAGCCGGTCAGCCGTCCGTTCGGCTGATGAGCGATGGGCGCCCGGTACCGTTGCCGGAGAAACTGGGCTTTGAGCATTCGCACGATCAGCATCGCGGGGTTTCCGTTCCGCCAATGGGCGATCGGCATTAGCGGCCTCGCGTCCGGCATGATGTGCGCTCTGTTGCTGCTGCGCTAAACTGTGCCATTCGCGCGGTTGCCAGCCGCGCAAACGCTTTCTAGAACCCCTCGCACTTCCGGGCGGCCCAGTCCTGCGGCCGTTCGGCTTGCCTTCAGCAACGGGGAAGCGTGAACGCATGAACGACGGCACGAACCTGCTCTACATCGCAATGATCTGCGGCCTTCTGGCCGTACTCTACGGGGTTTTCACAAGCCGCCAGGTGCTCGGCATGTCCGCCGGCAACCAGCGCATGATCGAAGTGGCAGGCGCCATCCAGGAAGGCGCGGGCGCCTATCTTCGGCGTCAGTATACCGCGATCGCGATCGTCGGCATCGTGGTCGCGGCGATCATCTTCTACTTCCTCGGCGGGCTGAGCGCCGCTGCGTTCCTCGTCGGCTCGATCCTGTCGGGCGCGGCAGGCTTCATCGGCATGAACATTTCAGTGCGCGCCAACGTCCGCACGGCCGAAGCCGCGCGCCACAGCCTGCAGAGCGGCCTCACCACGGCGTTCCGCGCCGGTGCGGTCACGGGCATGCTTGTGGCCGGCCTGGCGCTGCTCGCGATCGCGGTGCTGTTCTGGTACCTCACCGGTCCCGGTGGCTACGCGCCGAACGACCGTCCGGTCGTCACCGCTCTTACGGCGCTGGCGCTCGGCGCTTCGCTCGTTTCGATCTTTGCTCGTCTCGGCGGCGGCATCTTCACCAAGGCCGCTGACGTCGGCGCCGACCTGGTCGGCAAGGTCGAGGCCGGAATTCCCGAGGACGACCCACGCAACCCGGCGGTGATTGCCGACAACGTCGGCGACAATGTCGGCGACTGTGCCGGCATGGCCGCGGATCTGTTCGAAACCTATGTGGTCACCGTCGGCATCACCATGGTGTCGATCGCCCTGGCGCTCGGCAACACGGGCGGCGACCTGCTCTACAAGCTCATGATCCTTCCGCTGTTGATCGGCGGCGTCTGCATCGTCACCTCGATCATCGGCACCTACATGGTGAAGCTGGGCCGCAAGGGGTCGATCATGGGTGCCCTCTACAAGGGCTTCTGGACCGCCACCGGCCTCGCCGTGCCTGCCATCTACGTGGCGGCGCAGGTCACGCTCGGCGACCTCAACCAGACCATCTCGACGACCACTGGCCAAAGCTTCGCCGCGATGAACCTCGTCTGGGCAAGCTTCATCGGCCTTGCTGTCACGGCGCTCATCGTCTGGATCACCGAATATTACACGGGCACCAACTATCGCCCGGTCCAGTCGATCGCTCGCGCCAGCCAGACCGGCCACGGCACGAACATCATCCAGGGCCTGGCGGTCAGCCTCGAGTCCACGGCACTGCCGACAATCGTGATCGTCGTCGGCCTCATCGCCAGCTATCAGCTCGCCGGCTTCCTCGGCGTCGCTTTCGCGGCGTCGGCGATGCTTGCGCTGGCCGGCATGGTCGTTGCCCTCGACGCCTATGGCCCGGTCACCGACAATGCCGGCGGCATCGCCGAGATGTCGGGCCTCGAGGAAGACGTGCGCACGCGCACGGACGCCCTCGACGCGGTCGGCAACACGACCAAGGCCGTCACCAAGGGCTATGCGATCGGCTCGGCCGGTCTCGCGGCGCTGGTGCTGTTCGGCGCCTACACCGCCGACCTTCGCGAGTTCGGAAGCTCGATCGGCGTCACGACGGACCTCGACACTCTGTTCAGCCTGTCGAACCCGTACGTCATCGTCGGCCTGCTGCTCGGCGCCCTCCTCCCCTATCTCTTCGGGGCAATGGGCATGACCGCCGTCGGCCGTGCAGGCGGCGCGGTGGTCGAGGAAGTGCGCGGCCAGTTCCGCGACAATCCCGGCATCATGGATGGCTCGGTCCGCCCGAATTATGCGCGCACCGTCGACCTCGTGACCAAGGCCGCGATCCGCGAGATGATCTTGCCCTCGCTGCTCCCGGTGCTGGCTCCGATCGTCGTCTACTTCGCCATCGGCGCGGTGGCCGGCAAGGAGAATGGCCTGGCCGCGGTCGGCGCGCTGCTTCTCGGCGTGATCGTCTCCGGCCTGTTCGTGGCCATCTCGATGACCTCGGGCGGCGGCGCGTGGGACAATGCCAAGAAGTATATCGAGGACGGCAATTACGGCGGCAAAGGCTCGGAAGCCCACAAGGCGGCCGTGACCGGCGACACCGTCGGCGACCCCTACAAGGACACCGCCGGCCCGGCCGTCAATCCGATGATCAAGATCACCAACATCGTCGCGCTGCTTCTGCTCGCGGCGCTGGCGGGAGGCGCGGCGCACTAAGCGCCTCGCATTCGATCAAAAGGGGGAGCCCCGCGCCGGTCCGACCGTCGCGGGGCTTTTCTTTTAAGCCGAGCGGGCGTTGAAGCACGCGCATGACGCACGCAATCCGGATTCATGAGACGGGAGGCCCCGAAGTCCTCAAGTGGGAAGACGTCGAGATCGGCGAGCCCGGTCCCGGGCAGGTCAAGCTCCGTCAGGAAGCCGCGGGCCTCAACTATATCGACGTCTATCACCGCACCGGCCTCTATCCGCAGTCCTTTCCGTTCACGCCCGGCGTCGAAGGCGCGGGGGTCGTGGAGTCCATCGGGCCGGGCGTCAGCGGCCTCAGCGTCGGCGACCGAGTCGCCTATGCCGGACCGATCGGCGGCTATGCCGAGGAACGGCTGATCGACGCCGATCGCCTCGTGAAGCTGCCGGACTCGATCTCGACCGAGCTGGCGGCGGCGGCGATGCTCCAGGGCATGACGGCCTGGATGCTGCTGCGAGCGGTTCATCGGGTTGAGCCCGGCGAGACCATCCTGATCCACGCCGCGGCAGGCGGCGTAGGCCTCATCGTCTGCCAATGGGCCAAGGCGCTCGGCGCGACGGTGATCGGCACCGTCGGGTCAGACGAGAAGGCCGAGCTCGCGCGCGCCCACGGCTGCGATCATCCGATCGTCTACACACGGCAGGACTTCGTCGCCGAAGTCGACCGCATCACGGAGGGCAGGAAGCTGCCGGTCGTCTACGATTCCATCGGCCGCGACACCTTCATGCAGTCGATCGACTGCCTGGCCCCGCGCGGCATGATGGTCAGCTTCGGCAATGCTTCTGGGCCGGTCGACCCGATCTCGCCTTCGCTTCTCGCCCAAAAGGGCTCGCTATTCCTGACGCGCCCGACATTGTTCAACTACATCGCCGCCCGCGAGGAGCTCGAGCAGGCTTCGAGCGAGCTGTTCGACATGGTCGCCAGCGGCAAGGTGAAGATCGAGATCAAGCAGCGTTTCGCCCTCGAAGACGCGGCCGAAGCTCACCGAGCGCTCGAAGCCCGAAAGACCACCGGCTCTACCGTTCTTATTGTCTGAGCGAGCGCGCCTTCCCTTTTCAACCTTCCGCCGCTAAGCCTCCGCGACTTTTTTGCACGTAGAAAGGGATCGCTTGGCCAAGGAAGAATTGCTCGAGATGCGGGGGCAGGTGGTGGAACTACTGCCCAACGCGATGTTCCGCGTCCGCCTCGAGAATGGCCACGAGGTTCTCGGCCATACCGCCGGAAAGATGCGCAAGAACCGCATCCGCGTCCTCACCGGCGACGAGGTCCTGGTCGAAATGACGCCCTACGACCTGACCAAGGGCCGCATCACCTATCGCTTCATGCCCGGCCGCGGAGGCCCGCCCGGCTATACGGGCTAAGGCACGCCCGTGCGGTTGATCCTCGCCTCGGCGAGCCCGCGCCGTATCGACCTGCTTGCCCGGATCGGCGTCGAGCCCGACGCGGTCATGCCCGCGGACATCGACGAGAGCGTGCCCAAGGGCGAGCTGCCGCGCGAGCATGCGCTGAGGCTTGCGCGAGAGAAAGCCGAGGCGGTCGCGCGCCAGGAGCCGGACGCGTTGGTGCTTGCCGCCGACACGGTCGTGGCCGTCGGTCGCCGAATCCTTCCGAAGGTCGAGGATGAAGCGACACTTCGCGCCTGCATGAAGCTGCTGTCTGGACGCAGGCATCGGGTTCTCACCGGCGTGGCGCTGGCCCTCCCCGGAGGCGGCATTCGCGAACGTCTGGTCGAAACCATGATCGCAATGAAGCGGCTCTCCGACGAGGAAATCGACTATTACGCCGATCACGGCGAGTGGCGCGGCAAGGCGGGCGGCTATGCGCT
>Ga0070658_10003954_pt1 | contig 12149 bp, 10 predicted proteins | sample KBSC13metaG_FD_64664 | JGI IMG/M metagenome (GOLD analysis project Ga0070658, IMG submission 64664) | Corn rhizosphere microbial communities from Kellogg Biological Station, Michigan, USA - KBS C1-3 metaG | ecosystem: Host-associated > Plants > Roots > Rhizosphere > Soil ... | reverse complement strand
ACTCAGCCGTCCACGCGCAATCCGCGCCGCCATCTTGGCCGCCCTGGCGCTGGCGGCGACGGCATCACCGTCGCCGCTCCGCGCCCAGCGGGCGCGGCGAGCCGTCCCGAGCCCGGCGTCGGTGATCGGCTTCGTCCCGGGGACCGATCGCAAGCTCCCCGCCTGGCGCGACGTCGTCGCCTGGTTCACCGCCCTCGACGCCGCCACCCCGCGGGTCACCGTCCGAACGTTAGGCCTGACGACGGAGGGGCGACCCTTCATCGCCGCCTTCATCGGCGACTCGGCGGTGATCGCGAACCTCCCCCGCTACCGCGAGATCCAGCGCCGCCTCGCCGACGCCCGGCTCCGGTCGCCGGGTGACGTCGGGCGCCTCGTCGCCGACGGCAAGGTCGTCGTCCTGGTCACGTCGAGCATCCACTCGACCGAGGTCGGCGGGATCCTCACCCCGATGCTCCTCGCCGAGCGGCTGGCGGCGGGGGAGGACGCCGAGTCGCGCGCGATCCGCGGCGCGGCGCTGGTGATCCTCGTCCCGTCGCTCAACCCCGACGGCGTCGACATCGTCGGCGACTGGTACCGCTCGACGCTCGGCACGCCGGCCGAAGGGACGTCGCCGCCCTGGCTCTACCACAAGTACACGGGGCACGACAACAACCGCGACTGGTACTTCTTCTCGCAGGTCGAGACGCAGCTGACGGTGGACTCGCTGCACGACGTCTGGCACCCCGAGGTCGTCAACGACATCCACCAGCAGGGGTCGAGCGCGGCGCGGATCTTCATCCCGCCGTACATGGACCCGGTCGAGCCGAACGTCGATCCGCTGATCACGGCCGGGGTCAACGCGTTAGGCACGGCCATGGCGTGGCGGATGACCGCCGACGGCTTCACCGGCGTGTCGATCAACTCGACCTACGACGCGTGGACTCCGGCCCGCGCCTTCCAGCACTATCACGGCGGGGTCCGCATCCTGACCGAGACGGCGAGCGCGCGGCTGGCGACGGCGATCGACATCCCGTTCGACTCCCTCCGCCCGGGGCGCGGCTACGACTCGAAGACCGCCAGCTGGAGCTTCGTCGCGCCGTGGCGTGGCGGGCGCTGGGGGATCGGCGACATCGTCCGCTACCAGACGGCCGCGACGTGGGCGATGCTCGCGTCGGTGGCCGGCGACCGCGCCGCCTGGCTGACCAGCTTCGCAACGTTAGGCAGCCGCGCCGTGGCCGGACGCGACGCGCCCGGCCGCAGCGACTGGCCGTTCGCCTACGTGATCCCGGCGGCGCAGCGCGACTCGGCCGCGCTGGCAGTGCTGCTCCGCGTCCTGCAGCGCGGGCAGGTCGAGATCCACCGGGCCACCGCGCCGGTGCGTACCGGTTCGATCACCTATCCGGCCGGCAGCTACGTCGTGCCGCTGGCGCAGCCGTACGGCTCGTTCGCGAAGGCGTTGCTCGAGCCGCAGCGGTACCCCGACCTGCGCGAGTATCCCGGCGGCCCGCCCAAGGCGCCGTACGACGTCACCGCCCAGACCCTTCCGCTGCTGCTCGGCGTCGAGGCGACGCCGATCGCCGACGCGATGCCGGTGATGAGCCCCGCACTCGTGCCGCCCGTCGCGTCGCCGCGGTTCCGCGCCGCCGGGCTGAGCGATCGTTCGACGAAGCGGATCGCGATCTATCGCAGCTGGTCGCCGACGATGGACGAGGGGTGGACGCGCTGGGTGTTCGACCAGTACCGAATCCCGTTCACGACCATCACCGACCGCGACGTCCGCGCCGGCGGGCTTCGCTCCCGCTTCGACGCGATCCTTCTCCCCGACCAGACTGCGGCCGAGCTGGCCCGCGGGCTCCGCGGCAGCTATCCCGATTCCCTCAAGGGAGGACTCGGCGATGCCGGTGCATCGGCGCTCGGTGCTTTCGTCGACGCAGGAGGGACACTCGTCGCGTTGAACGAGGCGAGCGATTACGCGATCACCGCGCTCTCGCTTCCGGTGCGCGATGTCCTGGCCGGGCTCTCCGACCGGGAATTCTACGCGCCCGGGTCGATCCTCGCGGCGACGTTGCGCTCCGACGCGCCGCTCGCTGCCGGCGTGCCGCCGGCAGCGGCGGTGTGGTTCGAGGACGGTCCCGCGTTCGCGATCACCGACAGCTCGCGCGCGACGGCGATTGCGACCTACACCACCGGGAGCCCCCTGCTGTCGGGATGGCTCCTCGGCGGCGCGAAGCTGGCGGGCACCGCCGCGCTCGTCGACGTCCGGCGCGGCAGCGGCCACGTCGTCCTGTTCGGCTTCCGCCCGCAGTATCGTGGTCAGAGCATGGCGACGTTCCCATTGCTCTGGAACGCGCTGCTCGGCCGTTTCGATCGTTAGGCGCCGGTTCGAAGCTTTCAAGGGGTCAGAGTCGTTGAAAAGCGGCGCGCGCCGGTTCAAGGGGTCAGAGTCGTTGAATCGCGATGATGTTCGGCATGGAACGATGTCGCTTGCCGCGGTTAGACTTCGGCGATGCAATCCACGAAGCTGATCCGGCTCGGTGCCGTCGTCGCACTGACCGCCGCCTGCCGCCCGTCGGGTCCCGACTCGCGCGCGGACAGCACGCAGCCGGCGGCCGTCCGCACCGTCGCGTCGACGGCCGTCGCGCCTCACGGCGCTGTCGTCGATTCGGCGCCCGCGAAATTCCCGCGCGTGCCGCGACCATCGCCGCTGCGCGGACTCTATGTGAATCGCTGGGCCGCGCTCGGCGACCGCATGTGGCAGCTGATCGGGGTCGCGAAGACCACCGAGGTCAACGCCCTCGTCATCGACGTGAAGGACGACCGTGGACTCGTGCTCTATCGTTCGCGCGTCCCGCTCGCCCGCGCGATCGGCGCCGACACGGTGATGCCGATGCGCGCCGAGCGGGTCCGGGCGGTGCTCGATTCGATGCGCGCGCACGGCATCTATCCGATCGCGCGCATCGTCGTCGTCAAGGACCCGCTGCTCGCCTCGGCGAAGCTCGACTGGTCGATCAAGCGGCGGGCCGACCCGTCGACGCCGTGGCTCGACAAGAACGGCAACCCGTGGCTCGACGCCGGCCAACCCGGCGTCTGGGACTACGCCGCCGACCTCGCCGACGAAGCCGTCGCGTTAGGCTTCAGCGAGGTCCAGTTCGACTACGTCCGCTTCCCCGACGAGAAGCGGCTCGTCAGCGAGGCGGTCTTTCCCCTCGCCAACGGCAGGGTGCGGGCGCGGGTGATCCGCGACCAGCTCGGCGCCTTGCGCAAGCGCGTCGCCGCCGCCGGCGTACCGATGACGATCGACGTCTTCGGCCTGACGATGTCCGACACCACCGACATGGGGATCGGCCAGCGCTGGGAGATGTTCATCGACCAGGCCGACGCGGTGCTGCCGATGACGTATCCCTCGCACTACGCGCCGGGGAGCTACGGCATCGCCAGGCCTAACGCGCATCCGTACGAGATCATCAGCCACGCCCTGCGCGATGCGAAGCGCCGCACCGCTGGCATCAGCGGTGCGGCGCGCATCGTTCCGTGGTACCAGGATTTCACCCTTGGCCCGCCGCACTACGGCGCCGAGCAGGTCCGGGCGCAGATCCGCGCCGGACACGACGCGGGGTTCGACGAATGGCTGCTCTGGAATCCCGGGTCGCGCTATACCGTCGGCGCGCTCGCACCGGCGAACGATTCGAGCCAGAGTCGCTGACCCGCCGAACGCGTCATCGTTCCGAGTCGCGCGTCATCGCGATTCAACGACTCTGACCCCTTGAACTGGCCCGCGTCGGTTTTCAACGACTCTGACCCCTTGAACTGACCCCTTGAAAACCCGCCCTACTTCTTCGTCCGCTTCGCCTCGGACGTGATCCAGTTCGACACCGCCTGGACCTCGCGGAAGAGCCGCGCGTTCTGCTCCGTGATCGGAATTGCCGCCTGCTCGAGCCGGGTCCCGTTCTTCACCGCCGCCACCGTCCCCGCACCCGGGGGAAGCAGGTAGCCGGCGACGCGCACGTGCGAGCCGCGGAAGAAGCGGACGTCGCTCGCCTGGACGACCACGAACCAGCGCTGGGAGCTCGGCTTCGCCGTCGAGACCTCGCGCAGATAGTCCGGCACCAGCTTCGGATTCGTGACGAGGACGTCGCTGCCAGCGCCCGTCACCGTGAAGCCATGGTGCACCAGCTGCGTCCGCGCGATCTCCAGCGCCTGCGCCTTCGTCGTTCCGACGGTCGCCGTCACCGAATCGCCGTTCGACGTCCCGGCCCATCTGCCACCACACGCCGCCGCAACCGTCAGCAGCGCGGCTGTTGTGATCCTCATCATCATTTTCATCTCGTCATCTCCCGAATACGTCGCCACCAATCTCTTGTCGTGCTTGCTCTGCACGCGTCGGGCCACGTCGGCGCCGCGCGGGCAATGCGGTCAGAGTGACTCAGCGAATGACTACCACTCCGACTTCGCCGTTGAATTCGTCGGCGACCGGGACGAGGCCGGGCGGCGCGCTCCATGGTCCGCCGTCGACGCGGACGCTCACGCGGTACGTCCCGGCCGCAATCGGGAGGATCAGCTCCCACGCGCCCCCGCTCAGTGCGCGCATCGGCACCGGAGTCCAGTCGGTGAAATCGCCGCTCAGCTCGACCTTGAGCGCGCGCGGCGCGCGGATGCGGATCACCCGCGCGCCGCCGGCGATCGTATCGACGCGGAACGCTGGCAGCTCGGGCGGCTGATACCAGTCCACCTGCTGCCGCTTCCCGCGCTCGAGGCGCACGCCGATCGATGCATACGATCCGTTCGGAAGCTGCCGGATGAAATCGGTGGGATACGTGCCGGCACCGACACGGATCAATGTGCCCGGCGTCACGCGATAGCTCGCAATCGCCGAGTACCACATCTCCGACCAGCTGCGAACCTCGGTGCCGGTCAGTCCGACGTCGTGTGTCCCCTGTCGTCCCCCGACTTCGGCAGTGAACTCGGCGCGCCCGAACGCGATGGTCGCGCCGGTCGCCAACGTGAGCATCGGATCGATCCGCTCCACCGACCGCGTGGTGGGCGTGAAGTATTGCGACGATCCGACGTCCGACGTCACGTCATAGACCAGCAGCTGATGGCCGCTGCGGAACCGGTCGGCGCGGACGCTGGCGAAGACGAGCAGGTGCCGAAGCTCCCGAGTCGCTCCGGCCTCGACGCCCCATGGGAGGTGCACGCTCCCGCCGAAGTTCTCGCCAGCCGAGCCGCTGACGAAAAATCCCCAGCGTCCGAGCGCGAGGTCGGCGCGTCCGCGCGCGTCCACCTGCAGCATTCCTGACGCGATCGGGACCACGTTCTCATGGTCCCCGCCGATCGTGCGAATCGTGTTCGCGGTGTGATAGACGAACGCGCCGACGCCGATGCCGCCTTCGGCCACGATCCCGTGATGTTCGCCGCTGCGCATCGTGCCGACGAGCGCGTTCTGCACGAAGAAGTGCTGGTCGTCGGACGCGGTCGCGCTCGCGTCGCTGGCGACGCTGACCCGTCGCCAGTCGCGGCGCACCGACGGCGCGACGCTCACGGCGAACTCCCTGGCCGCGTTGGCCGCACGTCCCGTCTCGACGTGGGCGACGTCGAAGTCGATCCATCCGCCGGCCTGCGCACCGGCCGCGCGGGCGCTGCCTAACGCGAGGAGCGCGGCCGCGGCGGCGCCGCACCGCGTCGCCATGTCAGGGCTTCGTGCCGCCGGGGTGAGCCGCGCCCGCGGAAGCCGGCGCGGCGGCACTCGCCGCCCCGGCGGCGAGCGGACCGCGGGTCGGTCGCATCCGGGTCGAGGCGCCGCTGACCGCGCCGCGGGCACGGATCGCCGCCGCCGTCGCCGGATGCGCGCCGTCGCGGACGTCGCGCTGCACGTCGCGCTGGATCGCCAGCAGCGTCTCGTCGCCCAGCCCCTCGTGGGCGACGAGGAGGATCAGCGCGCTGGCCGTGTCGTGCGGCACGCCGCGCGTCACCAGGTCGCTCAGCACCACCAGCGGCACGGCCAGCGAGCGTCCGGTGCGCTCGCGCCGGAGCTGCGTGAGCACCACCGGGCCGACCCCCGCCTGCAGCGCCGCCGCCGCCGCCACGAGCTCGGCGTCCGACGATGCGCTGCCTAACGCGACGCGGCTGCTGTCGAGCCGTGCCTCGAGGCTCGTCACCGCCTCGACGATGCGGGCGTCGCCGGCGCGCTTGCGTGCACCCTCGAGCGCCTTGTCGACCAGCGGCTCGACCGGGAGCGACGCCGCCCGCGCCCGCTCGATCACCGCGTTGATGCGCGCCCGCGTCCCCTCGTCGGCGATCGCCGCCAGCCGCGTATCCTGCGCCGCGACACGGACCGCGCTCGCCGCCAGCGCGGTGCCCACCACCAGCACCAGGCGCAGCCTGCCTGACGATCGATCGGTCATCGATGCTCTCCTGGCTGATCGCCCACCACCAGCACCGAGTAGCCGGCGCCGAATTCGTCGGCCGGCGCCTGGGGCGCGTTGGGATCGCGAACCCAGCGCTCCCCGTCGACGACGAACGCGTAGTCATGGCGGCCGACTGGAACATCGATCTGTCCCGACCAGACCCCGCCCGTTGCCGACAGCGGCGTCGCGGCGGGATTCCAGTCGTTGAAGTCGCCGACCACCGCGACGCGTCGGGCCGCCGGCGCGACGAGGACGAACTGGACCCGCGTCGTCCGGGCCGCCGACTCGCCGACCGTCGCGCTCTGCGGGCCGGCGACCGCGGGGGCGATCACTCGCTCGCTCCCCGTCGCCGCCCGGCGCGATGCCACAGTCGGACGCTGCCCGGGCACGTCGGGGATCGGTCCGTCGACGCCGACCGCCCGGACGAGCGCGATCACCCCGGCGATCGACGCCGCGGCCAGCAGCCCGAAGGCCGGCGAGCGCCACAACGGACGCCTCCTGCCTAACGGTATGGCGGCGAGGTCGCCCTCGTCGCCGACGCCGCGCACCGGCGCCGGCGCGGCGCGAACCGCGCGCATCACCCGGTCGCGGGCATCGCGCGTGCTCGTCACGCCATCGCGCAGCGCTGCCGCGATCCGCAGGTCGAGTGCCTCGTTCATGTCGTCGCCCGATCTCATCACTGCCGGTCTCCCTCGAGCAGGGCCCGCAGGCGCTCGCGCGCCCGCTTCACCCGCATCTTCAGCGCCGACACCCCCGCTCCGGTGATCTCGGCCATCGCCTCGTACTCCAGCTCCTCGACGTGCTTGAGGACGAACGCCTCGCGCTGCTCCGCCGGAAGCGCCGCCAGCGCGCGCTCGACCTCCGCCCTCCACATGCCGCCGTCGGCACCGTCGCGAGCGGCGGCGCCGGCGATCGCCAGCTCGTCGTCGACGAACGTCTTGCCGTGCCGCGCCCGCCGGCTCGCCGCGGTCCGGCACCGGTTGACGAGGATCCGCGTCAGCCACGCCCCGAACTGCTCGCGCTCCTCGTACCGGCCGAGTGCACGGTACGCCCGGACGAACGCGTCCTGCACCGTCTCCTCGGCGTCCTCGCTGTTCCCGAGGATGCGAAGCGCGATCCGCAGGCAGCGCTCATGATGCCGATCGACCAGCACCGCAAACGACTCGACGTCACCCGCGAGCACGCGCGCGACGAGCGCGGCGTCGGTCGGCTTCACACTCGTCATGAACCCGGCCGCTGCTCCCTGCGTCACAGGCGACTGCCTCACTCGAGCTCCTCGAGCCGCGCCTCCAGCTCGCCGGCCAGCCCGCCGTGGCCGAACCGGCGCGCCGCGGCGATCCCCCGTTCGAGCGCGCTCCGCGCCTCCGCAACCTGGCCGAGCGCGACGCGGCACTCGGCCAGCCGCTGCCAGCCGTTGCCCTCGTCGTCATACCGCTCGAGATAGGCGCCAAGCTGCTCGGCGGCTTCCTCGTGCAACCCGGCCTTCATCGCTTCGTTGGCGAGCCCGAACCGTGCGAGCACGTTGTCGGGATTCTTCGCGACCATCGCGCGGAACGTCTCGAGCTTCGACGCGGGCGCCGGGGGATTGGTCATCGGCTAGCGGGCGAGCAGGGTGGTGATGGCCGCTGCCACGCGCTCCGGCGACTCCTCGGGGAGAAAGTGCCGCGCGTCGGCCAGTACGTCGAGAGTCGCCCCCGGGATCGCCGCGCGCAACCGTTCGGCGATCACACGGGAGAGAAAAGGGTCGTGTGCTCCGTGCAGGATCGCGGTCGGCGCGACGACGTGCGCCAGCCTCGGCGCGAGCGCGGTCGTGTCGCGCGAGTCGAGGGCCGTCATGTGGGCGACGAAGGCATCGCGTCCTTCGACGCTGGCGAACGGGCGCACGTACTGCTCGATCGAGTGCATCCCGCGTGAACGATCGGTGTAGCCGCGGAGGAGATCCGTGCGCAGCACCGAGAGAAGCCAGAGCGGGGGAAGGAAGCGCGTGAGGGGGAGCGTCGCCCGGGCGAGCTTCACGTCGCGGGCCGGCCAGCAGTCGAAGCCGACGCTGCTCACCAGGCAGAGCTTCGACACCCGAGTCGGCGCGTGGACGGCCAGCCACTGCGCGATCCCGCCGCCGACGTCGTGGCCGACGACGCAGGCGTAGTTGATGCCTAACGCGTCGAGCAGTGCCAGCGTGCGGGCGCCGTGCCCGGGGATCGAGACGTCGCGTCCGCCTGGACGGTCGCTCCGCCCATAGCCGAGCATGTCGACCACCACGTGCCGCCGCCCGCTGGGGAGGAGGGGAACGACGTCGGCCCAGAGGTGCGACGAGGCCGGAAAGCCGTGGAGGAAGACCACCGGCTCCCCGCCCCCGGGCGTCCCCGCCGCGTAGCAGTAGAGCCGCGCCCCGTCGATGTCGATGAATTCGCCGCGCATGAGGCGGCAAGATGGCGCGTGGCCGCGCGCGACGACAGACCCGTTAGGCGGCCGTGAGGCGGGCTCATTCTCCCTCTAGCGCCCGCCAGAAATTCATGTATCGTTACGCGCCTGCCCTCCGAGGTGCCGCCGAAGGCTGGAGCGACGTCCGCATCACGTTGTCCCACAACAGGTTAAAGCGAGCGCCCGATAGTGACCGTTCCCGCCCAGCCACTGAGTCAGGGGCCTCTCAACCCGGCTCCGAGCGCCGGCCTCGCTTCACCGCCGCCTCCGCCCGAACCGGTGACCTTCCCGGTAAAATGGCTGCTCGACAACGCGTCAGCTCCGATACAATACCGCGCCATCAGTGAGGTAGCGAAGATCGGGGGTGCCGCGCTCGAAGCGGTTTCCAAGCTCCCTTACACCTATCCCCCCGCGCTGCTGCTCGCGCTCGAGCAGGGGCTGGACGGAACCTGGAATCACTCGATGCTCGGCGTGCCGTCGCCGCGCGCCGAAAAATTCGAGGGGGTCGGGACGATCAACGCGTTCCGCCGCCTGCTCGAGTACGGGTGGGACCGCGAGTCGCCGCCGCTGGCGCACGCACGCCGCGTCCTCTTCCGGCTGCTCGCTGAAGACGAGGATCCGGCGTACCTCTACGAGCTGGCGGGGAAGGGCACCCCTGATCCGGAAGGGGTGATTCGCGGGCGGATGCTGCTGCGCGAGGCCGCCGCTTCGGTGCTCGCCCAGGCCGGCTACGAGGGTGACCCGCGCCTCCGCGGTGCGGCCCGCCGCATCATGGAGCGGGTCGGCAGCTTCCTCAAGTCACCGCTGGCCGAGAAGCCGTTCACGCGCGTCGCCAACCAGCACGCGATTGCCGCGGAAGCAACGCCGCCCTCGTACTACACGCTGCAGATGCTGGCGTACATGCCGCTCTTCCGCAGCGAGAATTACGAGCTGCTCGAGCTGCTGTACACCTACCTCACGCAGCCGCTGCCGCGGAGCGAGATCGTGCAGGTCGTGGGGAAGAAGATCCTCCCCGCTCCGCATCTCGTGCTCGGCGACATGCTCCCGCACCGAAACGCGGCCGATGCCGATGCGCCGTTCGCCTTCGTCTGGCTCGAGCTGATGGCGCGGCTCGGCTACCTGCGACGGAACGAGAACTGGAGCAAGTTGTTCGACCGGTTCCTCGACGACCGGGACGCGCAGGGCGTCTGGCATCCGCACAAGGGGATGGCGGCGGTGCGGAGCACGAATCCCTTCGTCTGGGCCTCGTATCCGCTCGAGGCGGGGAGCAGCGGCGAGGACCGCTGGGCCGACGCGACCTTCCGGCTCGGGGTGATCGCGCGCGCCGCCGGCCGGCCGATCGAGCCGATCTGAGCCCCGGCCGGCTCCCGCCGGAGCGGATGTATCCGGCGGGCGACGATCTCGTCGCTTCGCGCTTCATCACGCTCCCTGGCGGCGAGCACGTCTTCGTCGCCGAGTGCGGGCCGGCCGACGGGCTCCCCGTCCTGCTCTGCCATGGCTGGGCGGCCTGCGTCTACGGCTGGTCGGGGACGCTGCCCGTCCTCGGCGCTGCCGGCTACCGGGCGATCGCCGTCGACCTCCGCGGCCACGGCCGGAGCGACGGCGGCGACCCGGCGACGAGCTACACGACCGCGGAGATGGGACGCCATCTGGCGGCGATCGTCGCCACGTTAGGCATCGACCGGCCGGTGGTCGTGGGGCATTCGATGAGCGGGCGGCTCGCGCTCCAGTACGCGCTCGACCACCCGGGCGCGGTGCGGGGGCTGGCGCTGCTGGCGCCGATCGGGGTCGGCTCGCTCCGCCCGTCGATCAAGCGCTTCGGGCAGCCCTTCCTCGCGTTAGGCGGGTGGCTCGGCCCGCTCGCCGTTCGGCGCTGGATCGTGCAGCTGGTCGTCAGCGCCGCCACCGGCCGGCTGCGCCGGCCCCCGCCGCGCGACATCGACGAATACTGGGCCCCGTCGCAGTGGGGCAAGTACTGCCGGGCGATCCACGCACTGCTCCGCGACTTCGACTGGCGCGCGTTAGGCGCGGAGACGATCGCGTCGCTCACGGTGCCGATGGTCATCGTGCTCGGCGAGCTCGATCCGCTGGTCGTCATCGCCGATCGCGACGCCCTCGTCCGCGGCGTAGCGCCGAAGCTGGTGGTGACGATCGACGGGGCCGGCCACATCGTCACCGACGAAGCGACGGCGCGGGTGAACGCCGAGCTGCTCGCGCTCCTCGCATTGGTCGCATCGGGCGACTAATAGCGGGCGGCTGGTACCGTTCCCCGCCCGGAGCGGGTACATTTCGACGCTGGACATCGAGCGCGGCCCGGAGCGCGGGCACGGCGCGTGGGACACGAGTTGGAGCGACATGAAGCAGAGCATCGCCGGGCAGACGCCCGGAGCAGCCGCGGACGGCCCGGCCACCGAGCAGCCCGCCGACGGTGGTGAGCAGGCAACGACGTTCGAGGCACTTGGCCTCGCCCCCGAAATTCTCGAAGCAGTCCGCCGCCGCGGGTACGAGCGGCCGACGCCGATCCAGGCCGAGGCGATTCCGCTCGTGCTCAAGGGGCGTGACATGATGGGGCTCGCCCAGACCGGCACCGGGAAGACCGCGGCGTTCACGCTGCCGATCATCAACCGGCTGATCGGCGGTCCGCAACGCACGCGTGCGCTCGTCCTGACGCCGACGCGCGAGCTGGCGATCCAGGTCGAGGAGAGCGTTCGCAGCTACGCCGCCGACTCGGGGCTCGACGTCGTCGCGGTGTTCGGCGGCGTCCCGCTCGAGCCGCAGCAGAAGAAGCTGCGCGATGGAGTCGACATCGTCGTCGCGACGCCGGGACGACTGATCGATCATCTCGAGCGGCAGAACGTGGTGCTCGACGACCTCGAGATCCTCGTCCTCGACGAAGCGGACCGCATGCTCGACATGGGCTTCGCACCGCAGATCAACCGCATCGTCGACCAGATCCCACCCTACCGCCAGACGCTGCTCTTCAGCGCGACGATGCCACCCGAAGTCGAGGCGCTCGCGCGCAAATACCTCCGCCGTCCGAAGGTGGTGCAGATCGGCCGCCGGTCGAGTGCGGCGACGACCGTGACGCACGCGGTGTATCCGGTGCCGCGCGAGAAGAAGAGCGAGCTCCTCGTCCAGCTGCTCAAGGACACGAAGACGGAGACGGTGCTCGTGTTCACGCGCACCAAGCACGGCGCGGATCGCGTCGTCGACGCGCTCGAGAGCGCCGGCGTGAAGGCGACGGCGATGCACGCCGACAAGACGCAGGCGCAGCGCATCAAGGCGCTCGAGCAGTTCCGCAACGGCGAAGTGAACGTGCTCGTCGCGACCGACATCGCGCAGCGC
>Ga0070658_10003953_pt1 | contig 12153 bp, 14 predicted proteins | sample KBSC13metaG_FD_64664 | JGI IMG/M metagenome (GOLD analysis project Ga0070658, IMG submission 64664) | Corn rhizosphere microbial communities from Kellogg Biological Station, Michigan, USA - KBS C1-3 metaG | ecosystem: Host-associated > Plants > Roots > Rhizosphere > Soil ... | reverse complement strand
TCGACGGGGACGATCTGGTCGACACCCTGCAGGATGGCGTAGTTGTTGAACACGCCGCCACAGGACGCGCAGTCGCCCATTGAGATCACCCACTTGGGTTCCGGCATCTGATCGTAAATCGTGCGGAGGACCGGCGCCATCTTCTTCGACACGCGGCCGGCGACAATCATCAGGTCAGCCTGGCGCGGTGAGGCGCGGAAGGCTTCACTGCCGAAGCGGGCGAGGTCGTAGCGCGAGTTCGTCGATCCCATCATCTCGATAGCGCAGCAAGCCAGGCCGAAAGTGGCGGGCCAGACCGAGTTACTGCGAGCCCAGTTGACGGCGACGTTGAGCGGCACGGTCAAGATCCCGAGTTTCTGCTCTACTCCCATTCGAACGCCCCCTTCTTCCAGACGTAAATGTAGCCGACGAACAGGATGATGATGAACGTGATCATCTCAACCAATTCGACAATCTGCTGCAGGTGAGGCACCTGTCGATAGGTGACAGCCCACGGATATAGGAACACCGTTTCAATGTCGAAGACGATGAACAGCATCGCGATGAGATAGAACTTGACCGGGAAACGCTCACGCGCCGAGCCGACCGGGGTAACGCCGCACTCATAGGGAGCCAGCTTTGCCGCCGAGGGCTTCTTCGGTCCAAGTATCCAGGATAAACCAACGAGCGTCCCCGCCAGGACGACTGCAATAACCAGCAAAATTAGCAGGGGGAGGAACTCATTGACGATGGGCAGTGAGGGATCCACTCTTAAAAATGACCTCTCTTTAGAGTTGGTGAATTATGTCACAATCTCAAAACGTTTGTCAACGCCGAGCGTACGCATTTGACGTCGATGATTGTTCCCAAGTTTACCGAAACCGGCAAGAGAACGGGGCGTTACGCGACCGATGTGTTTCGAGGCCGCTCCTTCTCGTACTCACGCATCAGCTTCTGTGAGTAGGCGCGTCGCTGCCAAAGACGGATCTGCTTCATCGGCCACAATATACACCAGACCATATAATACGAACCGTACAAAGTTCGGTTATAAGTCTGGCTCAGCGAATCAAAAGTGGCCAGTCCTGTCTCGACCTGCGTGTTCCAGACGTCGAGGATCGCCTTCTCGTAAGCCTCGACTTCCTGCCCACGCGGAGGCAGCATCTTCTGTCGGTCACCAGCATACTTCGCAACATGGAATCGATGGACGTCGTAGAGCGCCACCGGATCGTCCATCCACGTTACCCGCGCAGTCCTGAACTTCGCCACTGTCTTAAAGGAGCCAGGACTGAGCAGGTTATTCGTCGATATCGACGAGTTGTCTGTAAACTTGGTCGTGAACTCAAAATAGTGCGAACTCACCCGAGTTTCACCGTTGATGTAGCCGTACGTTCCCACAATCGACGCCCTCTCGAGCGTTTTCCTGTTCACCAGGTAGATCATGCACGACGACGCATTGCCAGACGCATCGTCTCGCGTCATGTAGTCGATCACATCGAAACCTAGTCCAGTGATCGTCTGCACGTGCTGATAAAAGAACGGCGCAATGCTCGGCGCAAGGCCGGTCGGGTCGAACGATCGAAAACCCTGCCCCACCCGATGCAGAGGCACCACCTTCTGAGTGGCCGGATAGACGCCGTAGATCAGTATGACTGGTATCAACAAGACCGCCATCAGGTACAGCAGGTTGTGTATCATACTGAATGCGGCTCCGCCAAACGTGTCGCTAATTGGCCATCGCCAGCGGGATTGTTGCCCCGCGCGGCGCGTGGATCGGGTTGCGGACGGGATCTTCGAGCTCGTCGTCAATCTGCGGCACGATGTTGTAGAAGCTGTCGCGCTCGAGCGGCGTCCGGCCGGCCTCGTTGATCAGGCCGATCAACTGCCGGCGTGTCAGCACCTGCTGCTTATTGCCAAGCGCCCCATCGGCGTATGTGATCTCGTATTCGTGAATGGTCCCGTCGATGTCGTCGGCGCCGTACCACTGGGCAACCTGCGACACCTGGGGCGTATTCATGATCCAGAAGGTCTTGATATGCTGGAAATTGTCGAGCATCAGCCGCGAGATGGCGATATTGCGCAGGTCGCCGTCGCCGGTCGGGTGCGGCAGGTTCGACAGTTGCGTGCCTTCGGGATGGAACGAGAGCGGCGTGAACGTGACGAAGTGGCCGGTCTCATCCTGCAGCGCGCGCATCTTGGCCAGATGCTCCACGCGTTCGGGGATCGTCTCGATGTGGCCGTACAACATGGTGGCATACTGGGTGATGCCCGCCTTGGCCGCCGCCTTAGAAATCTCGATCCATTCATGGCCGTCGATCTTGCGATCGAAGAGCTCCATGTGGACGCGGTCGCTCAGGATCTCGATGCCACCGCCCGGCAGACTGTCGAGGCCGGCTTCCTTGAGATCGGAGAAGACTTCGTCGAGGGGCTTGCCTGACTGTCGATGGATCTCGACGATTTCCACACAGGTGAAGGCCTTGATGTGGACGCCAGGCCTCATCTCCTTCACGGCGCGCAAGAGGTCGAGGTAGTACTGATACGGGAGCTTGGGGTTGATGCCCGCCACCATGTGAACTTCGGTGATCGGGATGTCCATGTGCATGCGGAGGCGGTTCTTCACCTCATCGATGCTCATGGTGTACGGATCGGGACCGCCCTTCTGCGCGTAGAACGAGCAGAACTTGCAGCCCTTATTGCAGACGTTAGTGTAGTTGATGTGCTGGTTGCGGACGTACCATGTCACGTTCCCATTCATCCGCTCGCGCACGATATTCGCCAGCGCGCCCACAGCATTCAAATTCGGGTTCTCGTAGAGCGCGAGGCCATCCTCGGCCGTCAAGCGCTCGCCGGACATCACTTTGTCATAGATCGCGGTCAACCCCGCCGTTTCGATCAGCCGCTTGCTCATATTCGTAGTGCCCCCCGTTCGCCACCCGTCGACCCCTTCGACTTTGTGCGAACTTTCACAAACTCATTTTACCCGGCGAAACGTGAAATGTCCACCGGTGGTATAATCCATTATTGAGGAAGCAAATGCATCAAATAAAGATAGTTGTCGAGAAACACTCCGATACTTATGTCGCCTACCCGCTCGGAGTAAAAGGGGTCGTAGTCGGCGAAGGCGACACTTACGACGAAGCGCTCGCCGACGTCAAGTCCGCCCTGGAATTTCACGTCGAAACCTTCGGTCCCGAAGTTCTCGACGCGGACGAGCCCGTCCTCGAAGTCTTCATTGCCGAAACGGCAATCGCTGCATAATGCCAAAGTTCCCGGTCGACGCTCCAATAGATCGCGTCCTCAAAGCGCTCCAACTGCTAGGTTTTGTCGTCGTTCGCGAAGGAAACCATATCGCGCTGTTGCGTCAGAACTCCGACGGAACGTCGACACCGATCACTCTTCCGAACCATCGCCAGATCAAGAGTTCGACCCTTCGAACGATACTGACCCAGGGCCATATCGACAGGGAAGAATTCCTTTCCGCGTACGAATCACTCTAACCCTTACTCACTCTATCTCGACTTTCGCCACCCATTGACGATCCTAATACTGACGCTCGCTTCCCCCGCGCGAACTTCGCCAGCTCTTTGCCAACCGCCTCTGCGCGCCAGCCAGTCATGAGAGCAGGATCGTCGACATTACCGCGGACGAGTTCGCCGGCGGATGTCGATGACTATCTTCGCTGTCGAACGCGAACCATAGCCTCTTACCAATTCCCTCGCCACGCTGGCCCCTTACGATTACTTCATCTCTCGACGCACGCGCGACACGACTGCTGGTGGATTGAGCTTCTTCATGGTCCGCTCAAAATCCGACAGATCCTCCATTGTCGTGTAGCCAATCGCGATCTTATCGCGGTCGACGCCGGTTCCGAAATCGCCTGCCGCATCGAGTCGCTTGAGGGCGGCGATGCATAGCTTCTGCGTATTACCGTCGAAAATGCGAAACGCCACCTCAGCGAATGCGGCATTCAGCGTGCGATTGAACGTACAGTCTTCGTCAATTGGCGCCATCATTTGTTCGCGACTGAGTGGCGGCTCTGGAATCCGTTTGCCGTTCAAGAGGTAGCGACGCCAGCCGTCCTCGACACCCATCCAGCGCACCGATTCCCGGGGCGGGGCGTATAGCTCCACCAAGGGATCCATACCCTCTTCCGTGGCGATTGCACAGTAAACCGATGTTCCCTCACATGATGCCACAAATGCAAACGCGTACCAGTGGTCGTCCGGAAACTCGGCGCGGAATGCATTGATGCACTCACGCCCCGCGTCGACAAGCTCCGCCGTCGCCTTTTCGATCAAAGCCGGCTTACTGAGACGATCTGGGGACGGTTTCTGATAAACGAGTACACGGCCGCCCATCTGACTCTCAGCTATAATGCGAAGCATATCGCCGTTCTGATCGTAGCTGTAAGTATGCTTCGCAGTCTGCGTCCCGAACTTCGTGGTGATTGCAATCTCGGTGCTTGCCAGCCTGTCTTCTTCATAGACGTACGTTTCTTGTGTTTCCTTCGCCACCGAATGGGAATCGTGGCGATAGACGTACGATATGGGCAGGCCGCCATCGTCCAATCGCGTGGTGGATACTGACGTCAGCCCGACCCCATAATGCAAATCGTGGACGTAATACAGCTCTACAATTCGTGACGGAAGGTAGACGAAGAAATCCTCGCGCACAAGGAGCTCATCGCCATCGACCGTGTCGCTGCGGCCTATTATTCGTAGTGCGATCACACGACCGTCAGCGTCGAGGCCATATAGATGATCTCCACCGTACTTGTCTCGTCTCCGCTTGGCCAGCCATTTCCCTTTTTCTCGCGTCCAGTAAGGGACGTGCCACGGGCGTGGGTCGAACATAACAGCGGACGACCACCGCCACTCGGTTACCGCCGCGTCGCATGCCTGCTTGATTTCGTCGAACCGATCCAAGCATTGGGACATGATCTCTTCAGCGCTCGATGCGAGTTCGAATCCTAACGCGGGCATGGTCTTCCCTACTTTATCTCGACCTTCGCCACCCCATTGACGATCCTAATACTGACGCTCGCTTCGCCCCGCGCAAACTTCGCCAGCTCCTTGCCGACCGCCTCCGCGCGCCAGCCGGTCATCAAGACGGGATCTTCGACATTACCACGGACGAGTTCGCCGGCCGATGACTTCGTCAACGCGAGTTCCGGAGCGAGGTTGCGCGCGAGACACAGGGCGGCCCCGAGTGAGGCGGCGAGGTCGATGACGATGCGCTGCTGCGGCGTGTCGTCATCCTGGCCGACGAGCGCCTGAGGCAGCTGATCGTCTGGCAGCGCCTTAGCTTCCTCGACCGCCGTCAGGATCCCTGGCCCTATCGACGCTTCCTCACCAGGCGGGAAGTTCTTGATCTTCATCAAGTCCGTCAGACGCTTGGGCGCGCGCAGGGCGATGTCGGTCATAACTTCGTCGCGCAGGATCGTCCTCGACGGCACGTTGCGCAGGGCAGCCTCACGCTCGCGCCAGGCGCCGACAGCACGGAGAACAGCCGTCGGACGTGCGGTCAGGCCGGCACGTGGCCCTCGGATGCGCAGATAAGCTTCGTCGGGATCGGGCTCGTAAACCGACGGCTCCGAAAATCGCTCCATCTCTTCCAGCATCCAAGCCTCACGGCCGAGCTTGCCGAGCAGGCGAGTCAGCTTGTCGGCGATGGGCAGGAGATAGCGGACATCGTCGCGTGCGTACCGGATCTGATCGGGCGACAGCGGCCGACGCTCCCAGTCGCTACGTGTCTCGGTCTTCGGCAGACGGACCCCCGTCATCGCCTCGACAAGGCGCGCATAGCTGAGGGGAAACTGCGACAGGCCGACGAGGCCGGCGGCGATCTGAGTATCGAAAATATTGTTGGGGATCAAGCGCTGGCCGCCATAGTACGCCAGTCGAAGATCCTCGCGGGCCGCATGCAGCACGGTGACGATCGACGGGTCGCCGACCAGCTCCCACAACGGGCCGAGGTCGCTCACCGCCATGGTGTCGATCAGCCCGATGAAGTCCTCGGTGGCGACCTGGACCAGGCACAGGCGCGGCACATAGGTGCGCTCACCCGCAAACTCCGTGTCGAGAGCAAAACGGCCGGCGGCCTTGAGGTCGGCGACCAGGTGAAGAAGGGCCTCCGGCGTACGGACAGTCTCCCGCTCGACAAGGCCGGTGGTCACGGTGTCATTCGCCACTCATCACCTTGCCTTCATAAGCGGCCATCCCGCCGTCCATCGTCGACACATCCGCAAACCCCGAGCCGGCCAGGAAATCGGCCGCGGTCTCGCTACGCATCCCATGTTCGCAGACGCAAACAATGGCCCGCGCCTCGTCGATCTCGTCGGTACGCATCGCAATTTCGTCGAGCGGAATATGCATCGCATCCGGAATATGGTAGCGCTGATACTCCCAGTCATCGCGTACGTCGATGATCAAAGGCAGCGGATCCGAGGTCAACAAAGCCTCAACATCGGCAGGAGAGACGTGCTTATAGTCGCCAGGTGTATTCATATCGCCGGTATTTTACCCTAATTCGACCGGGCGCTTCTTCCAATAATTAACCCGTATTCTCGCGGCTCCCAGTATTCGCGAGACTGTCTATTTGATTAGGATGCATATGTCACACCACGCAATCCGCATCGAGCACTTCTCGAAAGAGTATCAGCGGTCGCCGCGCGACGAGAAGCGAGTCGCCGTCGACGACCTCACCCTCGACGTCCCCCAAGGGGTCCTCTTCGGATTCCTCGGCCCGAATGGCGCGGGTAAGACAACGACCATTAAGACCCTCCTCGGCTTCATTCCCGCGACAAAGGGCAATGCGTGGATCTTCAATGTCCCCGTCGGCGACGAATCCTCACGCCAACGTGTCGGCTATCTGCCGGAGCAGCCTTACTTCCCCAAGTTTCTCACGGCGCAGGAGGCCGTCATGGTGCACGCGGGCCTCAGCGGGAAGCATGGGAAAGCAGGACGGGATTGCGCGGAGCGGACGATGAAGCGGGTAGGCATGTGGGACTACCGCAAGATGCCGCTGTCGAAATGCTCCAAGGGCATGGTCCAGCGCGTCGGCCTCGCCACCGCCCTCGTCGGCGACCCGAGCCTGCTGATCCTCGACGAGCCGTCGTCGGGCCTCGACCCCGTCGGCCGCAAAGAACTGCGCGAACTTCTCGCCGAACTGCAAACCGAAGGCGTCACCGTCTTCCTCTCGTCACACCTGCTCTCTGAGATGGAGTCGCTCTGCAACCGGGTCGGTATCCTGTGCAAGGGCAAACTCGTCGCCTGCGGCACTCCCGACGAAATCGTGCAATCCCGTGACGAAGTCGCCGTACACATCGAACAGAGCGAGCGCGACGAAGTCCTTGCCCAGCAAGTCGTCAGCCTTGGTGGCACCGTCGAAGCCGTCCCCGACTCGCGCCGCGCCACCGTGCTCGTGCCGTCGGAGCTGGTCTACAGCGTCATGCAACTCCTCGACAAACACCGCGCCCGCCTCGTCAGCGTGTCGACCAAACGCGAAACCCTCGAGGACGCATTCTTGAGACTGGTCGGATAAGAAAGAAATTTAACATCGATTTACAAGATTTTAAGGATTTCTTCAATCCTGTTCATCTTCTTAATCGATGTTAATATAAGGTCTTTAACGTGAACGCAATCTATAACATAGGAATAATCGGCCGAGTGACGATGCTCGAAGGTGCACGCAAGCAGGTCTTCCATGTCCTGCTCCTGGTGGCCACCTTCCTCATCTTCGCCAGCGCCATCCTCGCCCGTTTCGACCAGCATGTCCAGATGAAGATGCTCAGCGATCTCGCCCTTTTCAGCATCTTCCTCATCAGCTCGGTCATCGCCATCACCATCACGGTAACCGGCCTGCCGGGCGAGATGGAGCAGAAGACGATTTACCCGGTCATCGCCAAACCCGTCAGCCGCTGGCAGTTCCTGGTCGGCAAGTACGCCGGCGCGATGGGGGTGACGGCGATCGGCATGGTCGTCATGACCTGCACATTCCTCTGCCTCGAGTTCTACTATCTTGGCACCATTGACTCGGCCATCTTCTACGTCGTCCCGTTCCTATTGCTGGAGACCGGTATCCTCGCGGCCCTGGCGCTGCTGCTCTCGACCGTCTGCTCCTGGCCGCTCGCATGGTTCCTCTCGGTGATGCTCTGGCTGCTCGGCAACGCGAAGTTCACGCTGTACCAGTCGCTCATGAGCCACAACCCACCGGCGTTCAACAAGGTGACCATCGTCGTGCTGTTCCACTTGCTGCCGAACCTGCAATCATTCAACTTTATGGACGCCCTTGTGCACCATCTCACCGTGCCCGCGTCGTACCTGTGGCAGACCGCCATCTACGGCTTCTGCTACATCGGCGCCGTTCTTATCCTCTCGTCGGCGCTCTTCGCCAGGCGAGAACTCTAGTAACCTTGAAGTCGCCTTTCTGGAGGAGAGGGGATTTAGGGGAGAGGTCATGAAAAAACTCGACCGCGACATCTGCATCGTCACACTCGCCGCGACCTTCGCCATCGCGGGCCTGACCATCTTCGCCCCGGTGACACAGGCGCAGACGGTGACGCCCGCCCCAGCCGCATCGACCACCGCCCCCGCCGCTTATGACGACGGCGACGGCGACGAGCTTGCCGAACACTGGACCGACCCCAAGGACATCCGCGAGCAGCGCAACCAGCTCGCCGGGATGGTCGTCCTATTCCTCGTCACCGGCGCAATCGTCGCCTCAAAGAAGATGAAGATCCGGAGGCTCGTCCGTGGCTAGCATCGCAACCATCGCCCCCACCCCGCCGGCCCGCAAGCCTCAGCCGAAACGATGGCTGCCCTTCGTCGCCGCGGCAGCTCTGCTCATGATCGGCGGTGGCTTCGAGTCCGCGTCGAGGTCGACTGGCCTCGCGAACGGCTACCTCGTCGACGCGTCTAAGTCCGGCCAGCGCCAGGCGGTCCTGCAAGCCGCCGGCGAGTTCCGTGTCGTCGCCGCCAATATGTTGTGGGCGAAAGTTGTCGACCACTACCATCACGAATTCATGGCCAAGGGCGGCGAATGGGACAAGAACCCGAGCCTCCTGCCGTTGCTTAACACCATCATCGAGCTCGACCCACACTTCACCCAGGCCTACGAGATGATGGGCGGTACCCTCCTCCCCAAACTCGGCCGCCTCGACGAAGGACGACGCATCCTCGCCAAGGGCATCAAGAACAACCCGAACGATTGGGAACTCGACCGCGAAATGGCCATGCTCTACGCCTGGCGCGAACGTCGACCCGCCGACGCCCTCCCCTACGCCCAGGCCGGCCTCGCCAACGCCCCGGACAACTTCTCCAAGAACATCATGGGCAAACTTTGCACGACCCTCCGTCGACAAATCGCCGAGGGCCACCCGTACCCGTCACCGCCTGGATCTTAGGCCCACGATCCGGATAGCCGCGTAGCGGGTTCTTCCCGCCCGGAGGGCGGTCGGCGCCTCGCCTGTCAGCCACGTCTTTCATAGGCGTGGTCCGATCCGTCCTCCTCTCTTCTCCTTCAGTCCGGGACGGACGATTGGGCGAAGCCCGCTCAGCGTGACGTTTATCGTCGTAGCCCGCATCCGCCCGTCTCCCATCCGATCGTACGAATGGGCGTCCCGCCCGTCCGCCATCAGGGGTGCGACTTAACTTGTCAGTCCTGTACCCCCAGGATTGGGGGTTAGGGGACCGGAAGCCTATGTCGACCGCCTCGCATTTCGCTCCTCGCAAATAAATTTTTCCAGCACGCGACGCTTTTTCGACCCATTCCGACACAAACTAATAGGGATGGCGGAATGGAAAGACGACGAGCGGCTCGCCGACGAGTACACGCGGTCCGGAAACTCACAAATCCTGGAGACCCTGTACCGTCGACACGTCGACGCAACCTATGCATTTGCCCGGCGATTCCTCGAAACGCGTGAGGACGCCGAGGAGGCGACCTCCGAGTCCTGGCTGCGCGCCTTCCGCGCGCTACGGGCCGGTCAGTTTCGCGGCGCGGCGAAGTTCAAGACGTGGATGTTCGGCGTCTGTCGACTCGTCTGTCTCGAACGACTGCGTCAGCCGAGGCTTCCGACCCTTGCGCTCGCCGGTATTGAAACCACCGAGCGGGGCGACTGGGCCCTGTTCCCGACATCGACCGCCCCCGCGTCGATCGTCGGCGACGCCCTTGAGACACTTGCCGAGGATCACCGCATGATCCTCACCCTGTGCGACCTTCACGGCTTCACCGCCGCCGAAGCCGCCGAGATCATCGACCGCAGCGTCGCTGCCACCAAATCGCTGCACATCCGCGCCCGCCGCGCCCTGCGCGACGCGCTGGCGGACGACGTAACCTAGACTGCTTTGAGAATCTATGACCATATTGCATATGACACGTGTCACAAGCCCCTCGCCCATCGGAATGGGCGAGGGGTGGCGGAGCCGGGGTGAGGGGACTTTATGACGAAAGAAGAGATCGCCGAGCTGATCGGCCTCTCCATCGACGAAGAGCTTCCTGAGGTGCTGCGTGCTGCCGTCGACCGGGCCATCGCGAATGACCCCGCCGCCGCCCGCGACGCCGACACGCTCCGGTCGACCGTCGAGCGCCTCAAAGCGCTCCCCGCCGACAAGCCCGACACCTGGTTCGTCGAACGCGCCCTCCACGGCCTGCTCCGCGAACACGACGCCGAACGTCACGATCGACTGCTGAAATCGGCTTAGCCATGCCTGTTGACTCTTCCCACTCCCGTTTCGGGAGGGGTGGCGAGGAACGAGCCGGGGTGAGTCGCTTCAAGACCATCGCGAAGCGATACCAATTACGCCCGGAGGGCGTTCGGCCGAAGGCCTGTCAGCCGCGGGTTTTATACCCGTGGAAACCGGACTCCAATATGGCAATTATCCGAACCCGGTGCACCCAAATGTCACAAGCCCCTCGCCCGTTTCGACGGGAGGGGGGACGCGAAGCCGGGGGGAGGGTTTAGCTTTTGCCCTGGAAACCAATGCATCGACCGGGTGCGCAGACGGCGCATTCGAGGCATAATAATAAGGCCGAATTGCAAAATGTCGACGGCAGCGTCGCGACACTGGCACGCCCTGCCTCCCATGAGGAGCTGGGGCCGGAGGACGTCCTCCTGACCATGCATGTCGCGGCCATGCCGTCCAATACGATAATCAATGTCAGATATAAAGAGGAGATAAGTAGAATGGCTGCAGCCACAATGTCCGAGGCCCTGAAGGCAAGTGCCGGGCGTAAGGATCTATTCGAAGGCATCCAGATCGTTGGAAAGGCGGTCGCCACGCGGTCATCGCTCCCGATCCTCACCCACGTGCGTATCGCCGTTCAGGACGGACGTCTGTCGCTGATGGCCACGGACCTGGAAATGTGGATGGAGCACACGCTGGCGACCACGTCGATCATGGCCGACGGCGCTGCGACCGCACCCGCCCGCAACTTCACCGAACTCCTCGCCGCCATGCCGGATGCCGACGTCGCCCTCAACCTCGACGAGGACACCAACGCGCTCCATCTGCGCTGCGCCAAGGCCAACTACAAGCTCCTCGGCCTGCCCGCCGATGAGTTCCCGCTCCTGCCCCAGGTGACCGCCGAGTCGACCTTCATCATCGACCGCGCGATCCTGCGCGACGCCATCAAGCAGACTATCTTCGCGACCTCCTCCGACGAGACCCGCGCCATCCTGACCGGTGTCCTCGTCGTCTTCCAGGGGGAAGGCCTCCGCCTCGTAGCCACGGACACCCACCGCCTCGCCGTCCGCGACTGCAGCGTCAAAAGCGGCACCGGAAACGCCCAGGCCATCGTCCCCTCCCGCGCGATGAGCGAACTTCAGCGCATTATGGGCAGTGAGGACGGCGACGTCGAGGTCACCCTGTCCAACAACCAGATCCAGTTCAAGGTCATCGACACCCGCGGAGAAACCACCCTCATTAGCCGCCTCATCGACGGCCAGTTCCCCAACTACGAGCGCGTCATCCCGACCACCGCCACAAAGACCCTGGTCCTGGAGCGCGACCCGCTAGTCAGCGCCATCCGCCGCGCCGCCATCGTCGCCCGCGAAAACAGCAACCGCGTCGTCCTGCGCTCGACCGAAGACGGAGACCGCCTGACCCTCACCGCCGAAAGCGGAAACGTCGGCAACGCCTACGAAGAAATCGAAGTCGCCCGCTCCGGCGACGAAGG
>Ga0070658_10003951_pt1 | contig 12155 bp, 9 predicted proteins | sample KBSC13metaG_FD_64664 | JGI IMG/M metagenome (GOLD analysis project Ga0070658, IMG submission 64664) | Corn rhizosphere microbial communities from Kellogg Biological Station, Michigan, USA - KBS C1-3 metaG | ecosystem: Host-associated > Plants > Roots > Rhizosphere > Soil ... | reverse complement strand
ACGGACTGCCGCTGCATGTTCGCGCCCATCAGCGCGCGGTTCGCGTCGTCGTGCTCAAGGAACGGCACGAGCGAGGCAGCCACGGAGACAAGCTGCTTCGGCGAGACGTCGACATAGTCAACCTCGGCCTTGTTGACAAGCACGAAGTTACCCTGACGACGGGCGTCGACGACGTCCTGGACGATGGCACCCTTCGGGTCGAGCTCGATATTCGCCTGCGCGATGGTGTGGCGGTCTTCCTCCCATGCGGAGAGATAGAAGCTGAACGGTTCGAACTCTACCGTGCGCTTCTTCTCCTTCTTGAGAGTGTCGTTAAGCTTCCCAGCCTCGCTGATCTCGAGGTGATCGCCCTGACGCAGGCCGGATTCACCGGCGTTGGTGATTGCGACGTAATCGAGCACGCGACCTTCCTTCACGCGGCGGTACGGCGACTCGATAAAGCCGTACTCGTTGATGCGCGCGAAGCAGGACAGCGAGCTGATAAGGCCGATGTTCGGACCTTCCGGCGTCTCGATCGGGCAGATGCGGCCGTAGTGCGTCGGGTGCACATCGCGCACTTCAAAGCCGGCGCGCTCACGCGACAGACCGCCAGGCCCGAGCGCGGAGAGACGGCGCTTGTGCGTGATCTCCGACAGCGGGTTGGTCTGGTCCATGAACTGCGAAAGCTGCGAGGATCCGAAGAATTCGCGGATAGCTGCCATGACGGGCTTTGCGTTGATGAGGTCGTGCGGCATCGCCGTCGACATCTCCTGGTACACCGACATCTTTTCCTTGATGGCGCGTTCCATGCGGACCAGGCCGATACGGAATTGGTTCTCCATCAGCTCACCTACCGCGCGGACGCGGCGATTGCCGAGGTGATCGATGTCATCCACTGTGCCGATGTTCTTGCGCAGCTTCAACAGGTAGCGGATGGTGCCGTAGAAGTCCTCAGGCGTGAGCGTGCGGTGGTCGAGACCGGTGGCCTCGGCATTCTCGTAGAGCTTGATGTTGAACTTGAGGCGGCCGACGCGCGAGAAGTCATACTTGCGCGGGTCGAAGAACATGCCCTCGAAGAGCGCAGACGCGGTGTCGAGCGTCGGAGGATCGCCCGGGCGCAGCTTGCGGTAAATCTCGATCAGCGCCTCTTCCGGCTTGCGGACGGAATCACGGCGCAGAGTGTTCGAGATGATATTGCCCACATCGTCCCGCTCGGGGAAGAAGACCTCGACGAAGGTAACCCCGGACTGCAGAATCTTGTGCAGCTTGTCGGTGGTCAGCTCCTGGTTGGCCTCATAAAGCAGCTCGCCGGTGGTCAGGTCGACGACGTCGGACGCGAGCATCGCGGCGTCCAGCTCGGACTGCTCGACCTCAACCGTTTCCACCTTGTGCTGACGGAGCAGCTTCAGGGTATGTGGCGAGATCTTGCGGGTGGCAGGGCCGATCTCCTCGCCCTTATGGGTAAGCGAGTGCGCCGGACGCGTGCCCTGCAGATGCGTGGCCCGGCCTTCAGGCGCGACCTTCCAGAGCAGTTTGCCTTCCGCGATGTTGACGGTGTCCACGGTGTAGAAGGTCTTGAGAATCTCCTCGTCGGTGCGCAGACCGAGTGCTCGCAGGAAGATGGTGCCGAGGAACTTGCGCTTGCGGTCGATGCGGACGTAGAGGGTGTTCTTCTGGTCGTATTCAAACTCGACCCAGCTGCCGCGGTACGGGATGATCTTGCCGAGGAAGTAAGTGCGGTTGTTCGCCGTCTCGAAGAAGACGCCGGGGGAGCGGTGAAGCTGAGAGACGATGACGCGCTCGGTTCCGTTGACGATAAAGGTGCCGTTCTGCGACATCAACGGAATGTCGCCGAAGAAGACTTCCTGCTCCTTCATGTCGCGAAGGCTCTTAACGCCGGTCTCGGGATCCTTGTCGTAGATCTTGAGGCGAATGGTGACCTTGAGCGGAGCCGAGTAGGTCATCCCGCGCTCTTCGCACTCTGCCTGGTCATACTTCAGCTGCAGACCGACGGGGTCGCCGCACTTGGTGCAGAAATCCGGGGTGTTCTTGTTATAAGTGCCGCAGAAACCGCAGAGCACGTCGCCCGGATGGAACGGGTCAGTAATGACCATGTGGCCGCAGTTGGTGCAGGCCGTGCGCAGGTGGTTGAGCCCCTTCAGGTAGCCGCACTTGCACTCCCAGTTGCCGATGGAATAATCGACAAACTCGAGCTCTGAAACGTTGCGGAAGTCGGTAATCGGGAAGACCGACGTAAAGACCGACTGCAGGCCATTGTCCTCGCGCTCCTGGGGCAGCTTGTCCATCTGCAGGAAGCGCTCATAGGAGCGGCGCTGCACTTCGATCAGGTTGGGGATCTGGATGGAGGTTGGAATCTTGGAAAAATCGAGCCGGCTACGAATCGCGCGCATTTCGCTGGACATGCTTCTTAGTCTCCTGAACTTCTGGGCAACTGCTGCTCGAGGCCTTCGACCAGACCCGAGGCGCAAGGGCGTTTTGCGCGCGTGGTCCGGAATTTCGATTCGAAGGTGGAGGGCTGCATTCGCTGCCCTCCGGGTTACTTCCTTGCGCCTGTCCGGCCTGCTCCGCCCTCGATTGCGGAGTGACCTTTGCGCCTGCTGCTGTCTTTTGCTATGCACAGCCCGGTAAAACTTTTCACTTTCGCGGGACTGCGGGAACTGCTATAAAGTGCGCGTACGGTCTATTTCAGAGCCTTCGGGTGGGGCATGGACGGGCCGCCGATAGAGACGCAGAGACGCGCCCAGAGGGACAGCAAGTCCCACGAGCGCATAGATCGTCTTGTGCACTGTTTCTGTATCTGAATGAATGCCTGCCACCGTTTGAAGCTCGCCTAGCCTCAAGGTTTGCTGCCGCTACTGCTGCCAGTGTCACGATGCATGCCCGCCGCCAGACTGCATCATGGCCGGCCCCCTAACCCGCACACATGCGGGATGGACCGGAAGGATTACCGTGGTTGAAACGAAGCTTTTCGAGTGTCCGGAAGCGCTGTCTGCCTACCAGCAAATCAAGGCAAAGGCGATTCTCCAAAGAAGAGGATACAACCTTCTGGGGAGAAGTGCAAGCGCCGGCAAATGAAAGCGTCGGAGCCGCAGCTCCGATCTCCAAATACCAACGATACATTGCTTCCAACAACCGCTAAGCCGAGCAGATCGAGCAGTTTACCCGAAAGACACGGCGACTGGCCGAAGCCGAAGCTCCGGCCAGTTCGTGATCCGCACTTCCGGCGGAGAACTTACTTGATCTCGACGCCTGCGACGCCCTCAAACTTCTTGGCGATCGCCGCCGCATCGTCCTTGGACACGTTCTCCTTGAGAGGCTTGGGAGCCCCGTCCACCAGGTCCTTGGCTTCCTTGAGGCCGAGGTTGGTGACTTCGCGAACGGCCTTAATCGTCGCGATCTTGTTCGCGCCGCCGTCCTTCAGGATGACGGTGAACTCGGTCTTCTCCTCAGCCGGTGCAGCCGCTGCGGCTCCGCCGCCAGCTGCCGGGGCTGCGGCCGCAACTGCCGCCGCTGCCGAGACGCCCAGACGGGCCTCAAGCTTCTTGACCAGCTCGGATGCCTCGAGCAGGCTGAGGGATACGATCTGATCTTCCAACTGCTGAATGTCTGCCATTTTGATTCTCCTAAATTTGATCAAAACCTGTGCTGCCGATTTGCGTACCCGAAGACCATGCCGCTCTTCGGCTGCCTCTCCACCGGGTTTCCGATGCGCTGGCGGAGCCCAGACCAGGCGTCCATACCAGCGCCCCCGAAAGGAGGGGCGAAATTTTATGCGCCTTCCGCCGGCTCCGTGTCGGCAGCCTCGCCCGACTGTGAAGCCGTTGAATTCTCCGGCTGAGCCGCTCCGGAGGGCTGCTCACCTTCCGCAGACTCTTCCGCGTGTGTCTCCTCAGGAGACGGTGGCTGGGGCGTAGAGCTTGCAACCGCAGCCGGAGCGCTGCCGGCGAACTTGCCTTGCTCTACCGCCTGATTGACCACGATCGCGAGATCACGCCCAGTAGCGTTGATAACAGTTGCGAGCCGCTGCGCGGGCGAGTTGATGAGGAACAGGAGCTTCGAGAAGAGCTCTTCCTTGCCCGGCATAGTGGCCAGGGCCGCAACTTCTTCCTTCGAGATCACCTTGCCATCAACGATGCCCAGCTTGAAAGTGAATTCCGCATTCTCCTTCACCCAGGTCGAGAGCGCCTTTGCGAGCGCGACCGGGTCGCCCGAGGTGTACGCCACCGACGAGACACCCTTCAGACCCTGCAACGCGGCCTCAATCCTGGTGCCCTGGGCCGAGCGCGCTGCCAGCTTGTTCTTCACAACGTGGTAGCTGCCGCCGGCTGCGCGAACAGTCTTGCGCAGATCGAAGTCCTTCGAGGCGGTGAGCGCCGAGAAGGTACCGATGATCGCGGACGTCGAGCTCTCGAGCTCTTTCGCGAGAGCCGAGACTTTTTCCGCCTTCTTTGCCTTGGTCAATGCCATTGATTTCTAGCCTCTAGCTATGGGCCGCAGCCAATAGCTCAATCTGTATTGCTCCGGAACAGCGCAGGAGCGGAAAACCCAAATCAGCAGGGGAAACGCAGCAGCCTGCTTATGCCTTGCCGGCAGCCTCGGTAACAGCAGAGTCGAGCTCAATGCCAGGGCCCATCGACGAGCTAAGGGTGATGCCCTTGACGTACTTGCCCTTGGCTGCGGAAGGCTTCGCCTTCATGACCGAGGTGATGACAGTCATTGCGTTGTCAACCAGCTTCTGCGACTCAAACGAAAGCTTGCCCACTGGAACGTGCACCAGCGCGGTCTTGTCTGTGCGGAACTCAACCTTACCGGCCTTGATCTCGCGGATGGCGTCGGCAACGTTGGTCGTTACCGTGCCAGTCTTCGGGTTCGGCATCAGCCCCTTGGGACCGAGGACCTTACCAAGACGACCGACAGAACGCATCATGTCAGGCGTGGCGATCAGCGCATCAAAGTCGGTCCAATTCTCTTTCTGGATCCGCTCGACCATCTCCTCGCCACCGACGTGCTCGGCGCCCGCAGCCTTGGCTGCAGCGAGATTTTCGCCAGATGCGATGACAGCAACCGTCTTGGACTTGCCAAGGCCATGCGGCAGAACGACCGTGCCGCGGACCATCTGGTCGGCGTGCTTGGGGTCGACGCCAAGACGCAGCGTTAGATCGACGGTCTCGTCGAACTTGGCATACTTGGCCTTTTGCAGGAGGGGGACCGCATCGGTCAGGGTGTAGGGGCGGGGCTCAACGAGCGCACGCGCCTTCGCAAGATTCTTGGATATTTTTCTAGCCATGTTTCCTCGTCTCCCACCGCACGAACCCCGCAGCGCTTGAGTGTCGAGCTTCAAACAGAAGTCGACCCGCGCACTGAACCCATCCTGAGCTGCTGATATTCAACTGCTGACTGGATGAGCCGTTCGGCCGTGGTGAATGTGACCAGGCCCCACCCGGAGGCGGAGGCACTCTATTGAGTATGACTGAAAGGGCACTCCTGGTCAAGGAAATCAGTGTCCGAACGCGTAAGCCAACCGCACAAAGCCGCTATCGACCCCCGGGTTCTGATCGGCAGTGTACTTATTGGAGTAGTGCTGGACCAGATATTCGAGCCTGACGGAGCGCTTTAGTGTGAGGTAGTACTCGAGGCCCGCCCCAAAATCAAACGCGAAGTTGAAAGAACCTGCTCCTGGCACCGGCACGGGTTGAGTGGAAAATATGTATCCCGCACTGCTGCTGGTCGTGACCTGGATCCTATGACGCGGGAGCAGATTGAGGCGGATACCGGCGGGAGCAAATCCCTGCAGAGCCACGGTGCGGCGACCACAAGTTTGCATAATGTGACCGGCAAATGTTGTAGAGCCGGTGGGCTCCTGGAAAACATAGCGGAAATCTGTATCGATGGCCCGGCATTCGACGACGGGCGTTGGGCCCGACGTGAACGTGGTCTGCACGGGAGAAGTCTCTATCGTTTTGTTTGAAAGCGTAGGGTCCGACTCGATCATGCCGGGCCGGATCTCTGCCTGGTAGTACGCGTTGATGTATCTGTGCTGGATGAGGCGTCTCTGATATTGGAACCCGATACCGCCGATCTTCCGGTTCGGGGTGGCCCCGAGGATGATGTGGCTGGAATCGTTGGAATACTCGATGAAGCCGGTAAACGTGTTCAGGCGGCTGTACACCTGTTCCGATTGTTTCTGCGCGAAAGCGTGACCCGAAGCTGCAAACCAGAACAGCCACACTGCTGCTCGGCGAAACGTACGTGACGGCATTGAACTCCCGAATAAGAGAATGCCCCCAATGTACAGGACACAGCCTGCGATGTATTTCGGGAATTGGCGGAACTGTTTACGAATTTTCGGCGATCTATGAAATGCGCTTGATAATCTACGCACGTCTTTCGAATGGGCGGGCTCGATGACTCGAGGGCCAACACGACCGTACTCCGGGAGTAATGATGCACGATGTAAGAACCGTAAATGACGCGTTTCTGAAGGTAGCGGAACGCGGACAGAAGACTGCCTGGCTGTGGCAGGATGCGCGCGGCCACTGGAACTCGATTTCGTGTGCCGAAGCTTATGGACGAGTACGGGCCTTTGCTGCGACGCTGGCTGCATGGGGAGTCGGCAAAGGCGACCGTGTTGCCCTGCTCAGCGAGAACCGCTGGGAATGGCCGGTGGTTGATTTCGCCACACTGTCGCTGGGCGCGGTGGATGTTCCGCTGTATATGACGCTTACGCCGGAGCAGGTGGGCTACATGCTGCGGGACTCGGGGGCAAAGATCGCCGTCGTCTCCACGCGGGAACAATACGAGAAGATCTGCGGTGCGGGCGAACTCCCGGCACTCGAGCATGTGATCGTGATGGACGAAGGTGAGTTCGAGGGCGCCGAGAGCTTCTCTTCCCTGCTGACGCGGGCAGGCGCGATGCAATCGCGCGACGCTTCGTTCGATGCTAGGGCACGTGAGGTAAAGCCCGAGGACCTGGCGACCATCATCTACACCTCCGGCACCACGGGCGAACCTAAGGGCGTAATGCTGACGCACGGCAATCTCGCGAGCAACTTCACGCTTTCGACTGTGCCGTTCGGCTTCGGCGAGCAGGACTCCTGCATCTCGTTTCTCCCGCTCTCGCATGTAACGGCGCGCCATCTCGACTATGCGCTTATGCTACAAGGCGTCACCGTCGCCTACTGTCCGAAGATCGACCTGTTGCGTCATGCCATGGAGGCGGTGCGTCCCACGATCTTCGTTGCTGTGCCACGTGTGTACGAGAAGATCCGTCAAGGAGTGGAGGGCAAGAGTCACGGCGTTAAGAAGATAATTCTGAACTGGGCGTTAGGAGTGGGCCGGTCGCATCGGAATGAGACGTTCGCCGGCCGCCAGCCAGGCGGTGTGAGTTGGAAACTGGCCGATAAGCTTGTGTTCTCGAAGATTCGCACAGCCTTTGGAGGACGCGTCGGGACCTTCGTTTCGGGCGGCGCGCCCCTGGGAGTCGATACGGCTGGCTGGTTCGCGGACGTGGGCATCCGGATTCTGGAGGGTTATGGTCTCACCGAAACCTCTCCGGTCATCTCGCTTAACACCCGTGAGAAGTACTGCATGGGATCCGTCGGGCCGGTCCTCTCCAACGTGCAGATACGCCTCGCGGCGGATGGCGAGCTCGAAGTTCGAGGACCCTCGGTTTTCCAGGGCTACTGGAACAAGCCGAACGAGTCCGCGGAGGCATTCACACCCGACGGCTGGCTGCGCACCGGCGACATCGCTTCGATCGACCACAACGGATTCCTTTACATCACGGACCGGAAGAAGGAGCTGCTAAAGACCAGTGGCGGCAAGCTGATTGCGCCGCAACCCATCGAGAACAAGCTGAAGGCGCGAGCCCTAGTGGGGAACGCGGCACTCGTCGGCGACAAGCACAAATTTGCCTGCGTTCTCATCTCGCCCAATTTCGCCGCCCTGGAGAGCTGGGCGAGCGGAAAGGGTGTCACCTTCACCGACCGCAATGATCTTGTGCGCAACGATCAGGTGATCGCGCGATACCGGCGCATCGTTGACGAGGTGAATGCCACACTCGCCCCCTTTGAGACCGTCAAGCGCCTCGCCGTTGTGCCAGACGAGTGGTCCATCGAAACCGATGAGCTGACACCGAGCATGAAACTGAAGCGCCGCGTCGTCGAAAGAAAATACGCTTCGCAAATCGCAGAGTTCTACAAGGACGAGGCGACCGCAACGAAGTAGGAGTCGCGGCACGCCAGCAGGCATCGAATCGCCATGGATTTGTTACGTGAGGCTGAGAAAGTGGACGGGAAGTACCTGAATCCCGTACCGACGACCGTGGGCGGATTGAAGATGGCATTCCGCATCCTTCCGCTTCTGTTGTCGAATCGCGAAGAACGCGTGCCGCGGACTAGCCTGGGGCCATTTCGCACGGATGCCTCTGTGTATGCCAATTGGCCGGCGAGCGGTCTGCGCGTGACCTGGTTCGGACATTCATCCACACTGGTGGAGATCGATGGAGTAAGAATCCTCATCGACCCCGTCTGGGATCAGCGGGCCTCCCCGCTGACCTGGGCTGGACCAAAACGCTTCTTCGCGCCGACTCTGCCCCTCAATGAGTTGCCCCGGCTCGATGCCGTGCTGGTGTCGCACGATCACTATGACCACCTGGGAGCGGATACGGTTCGCTCGCTGGCGAAACTACAGCCGCACGCCCGGTGGCTCACTTCACTCGAGGTTGGTCCTATCCTGTCGCAGCTCGGCGTCGCTGAAAATCGCATTACCGAATTGAACTGGACCGGCTCAACCCGCATAGCTGCCCGTGAGAACGGCGCAGTCTGTGAGATCACTTCCGTGTCAGCCCGCCATTTCTCCGGCCGGAGTGCGACTCGGCGCTTCAATACGCTGTGGGCCTCGTTCGTGCTTCGCGGCTCCAGGCACACCGTTTACTACGGAGCAGATTCAGGCTGGTGGGAAGGGTTTGCGCAGATCGGTGCCAACTACGGCCCGTTCGACCTGACCATGCTCGAGATCGGCGCATTCAACGAGCTGTGGCACCAGATTCATCTCGGTCCGGACAACGCGGCACGCGCCTACCAGGACCTCGGCGGCCGGGCGCGAGCTGGTCTGCTGATGCCCGTTCATTGGGGGCTGTTCAGTCTCGCCTTCCACGCTTGGCGCCAGCCCATCGAGCGCCTGTCAGAACTCGCCACCATGCACGGACTTCCACTCTGGTCGTCCGCACCCGGGCTACCTACCGAAGTCGTTCGGGGACGGGAGCTCCAGTCTGACTGGTGGATGCCACTGGAGCCGTAGGCGGCTCTAGGCGTTCTTGCTCTTTAGGATCTCGAGAGCTTTGGTGAGTTGGTCGTCGGTCTGCACCGTGGGCTTCTTGAACGGAGCCGGCGCAGTCTCGCTAGGTCCAGGCCCTTCGTCGACGCCGTCCGCCTGATCGCCGGCCGAGGCAACCACAACGTTAGGTGTCACGCCCTCATCCTGCAGCTTCTTGCCCGACGGCGACTCGTACTTTGCAACTGTCAGGATCAGGGCTGCGCCATTCGGCAGCTCAAACGTCTTCTGCTCGCCGGCCTCTCCGAAGGTCTTCTCGCCCACCAGGTCGGCGCGCTTGTTGTCCAGCAGCGCTGCGGCAACCAGCTCTGCCGGTCCGGCGGTTCCGCGATTTACAAGCACAACCATCGGAGCCGTGGCCTGAACTGCCTTAGTCGGATCCGCCGTAAACACCTGCTTGGGGAACTTCTGCCCTTCAAGCGTCGCAATCGTGCCGCTCTTCAGCAGCATGTTCGCCAGACGGGTGCCTTCGGCCATGTCGCCTGAAGCAACGTCACGAAGGTCCAGCAGTACCTTCTTGCTGGCGCTCTTCTGCATGCTTTTCAGCTTGGCCTCAATCTGCTGCACATGCTCACTGTCGATGACCGCAGGCTTCAGATAGAGGATTGACGAGTTCTCGTAAAGGCTCTCCGAGACTGGCGGCACATTTAGCACAGTGCGTCCCATCGCAATTCTGTCCGGCTCATTCTTCCCCGGCCGTACCACGCCGACCGTCAGCGTGCTTCCCGGCGCACCTTCCAGCATGCGCTGAATCATCGCCAGCGAAAGATTGTGGGTGTCCTGCCCGTCGATGGACTCAAGGAAATCGCCATCCACCAGGCCCGAGCGATCCGCCGGACTGCCCGGCAGCACGGAGACAACAGTGGCATATCCAAAGCGCTTCGAAATGTTGATCCCTACCTGAGCAGCCTTAGACGCGTTCGCCAGCCTCGCCTTCAGGAGTTTGTTGTCCTCGGGAGTCAAATAGCTCGAGTCCGCATCCAAGGACTCCAGCAGTCCGCGCAATGCGCCGTTGGTGACGTCGGGGATGTTGGGCTCCACGACGTATGCCGTCTGGATCTTCTGCAACACCTCGGCGTAGACATTAATCTGACGATAGGCGCCATCCTGTCCATCCGTCGCTGCACTGACGCCGCTCAATCGGGCTCCGAGAAAAATCGTAAGCACCAAAGCAAGAGAGACGGCGAGCACCAGAATCTTCGAAATCTTAGGCATACTGAGGGAACACTCCCCGGACACAGGCATTTACCGGGAGCCGGCGTCCTGTTTAGACGCACGCAGTGGCCGAACCGGTATCCAAGATCATACTCCAGCCGGATAGCCGGTACGAGCCGCCGGGATGGACGCTGGATTTCTTGGTGGCGGTGAGTGGAATCGAACCACTGACCTACGGGTTATGAGTCCGTCGCTCTAACCATCTGAGCTACACCGCCGGGTCTGCCAAAAGCGCAGTAGGCAAAGAGATACGCCCAAGCCCATGCAGGGGACTCCAAGGCGCAACTTAGCTATGATACGTGAAACGAAGGGCAGAGTGAAGTCTCGTGCTCGAACTCCCCTGCTCGCCACGGATGCCCACTTCCACACGCACTCTCGGGGTCATTCCGGCAAGGCTCGCCTCCACTCGCCTGCCGCGTAAAGTGCTGCGTGAGATCGCAGGCAAGCCGCTGCTGGCATGGGTCGTCGATGCCGCACGCAGATGCCCGCAGCTGGACGCGATCCTCGTTGTGACCGACTCAGAAGAAGTGGTGGCAGCCTGCCGCGCCTTTGACGTGCCCTGCGAAATGACCTCGCCCGACCTGCCTAGCGGCACCGACCGCATCCACGCCATCTCTCACCTGTACCCCGCCGAGATCTATGTGAACATCCAGGGCGACGAGCCTTTCCTGCGGCCCGAACACATTACAGCGCTGCTGAGACCGTTCGCCATGCCGCACGTCGACGTCACAACGGTCAAGGTGCCGTGTACGCCGGAGAACATCAGCAACCCTAACGCCGTAAAGGTAGTCACCGCTACTGATGGCCGCGCGCTCTACTTCTCGCGAGCCACTATCCCGTATGACCGCGACGCGGCACTGGCGCAGTGCAGCAGCACAGCGCCGTACTGGAAGCACATCGGGCTGTACGCCTACCGCAGGTCCGCGCTCGAGCGCTTCCCCTCGCTGCCGCCGAGCACGCTCGAACGCACGGAGCGCCTGGAGCAACTCCGGTTCCTGGAAAACGGTATCAACCTTTACGTCGAGCCCACAGAGTTCGACACGGTGGGGGTGGATACCGAGGCGGACGTGAAGGTCGCCGAGCTCATGCTGCTCGCCCGGACCTAAACCCACGGTTACGGTTTCGCGCAGACAAAGTTCTTTGCCTCATCCGTGCTGGCGTTGCCGGTGTATTTCGCGACCTCCGGAAACGAGCACAGAGGCCGCGTGCGATCCACCCTCCCGTCAACCTCGCGCGAAGCGAGGATCGCATCGGGCGCTTTGCCTTGCTCACGCCATTGCTCCAGCGCACTAAGCATGTCGAAGTGACTGGGCCCATCGCCGCCGCCACAGTGGTTCATCCCCGGCGCCATGAACAGGCGGTAGGATGCGTCGGCGTTCGCACCAACCTTTGCGCTCACGCTATTAAAGTAGTGAATGCTGTTCTCCGGCATTACCTGCTGGTCGGTCCAGCCGTGATAGTGGATCAGTTTGCCGCCACGGCTGAAGAACGGACGCAGGTCGGGATCGATCGCGCTAAGCACGCCGTTGTCTTTCGTCATTGCCGTTTTGAAATCGCTGTCGAAGTTCAGCGTCCGGAAGTCCCACGCGGGATTCTGAAACACCACG
>Ga0070658_10003950_pt1 | contig 12156 bp, 11 predicted proteins | sample KBSC13metaG_FD_64664 | JGI IMG/M metagenome (GOLD analysis project Ga0070658, IMG submission 64664) | Corn rhizosphere microbial communities from Kellogg Biological Station, Michigan, USA - KBS C1-3 metaG | ecosystem: Host-associated > Plants > Roots > Rhizosphere > Soil ... | reverse complement strand
AACCTCCACCGACCCCACCGACGAGAACGAGGAGACCGTGAGCCGCCGAGTCGGAACTCTGGTTGCCGCCCTGGGAACCGTCCTGCTGACCGCAGGACCGGCGTTCGCGAACGACCCGACGGGTCCCGCCGACGGCGACGACCCGGGCAAGGCCCTCGGCCCCGGCAACACGATCCTCGTCTTCGTCCTGCTGCCGCTGGCCGTCGCGCTCATCATCGGCCTCATCGTGTGGCTGCCGAGTGCGCGCCGGACCCACCGCTATCGGCCGGCGAAGGGCTGGACGGCGGCACCGGTGTGGTTCGGCGGGCCGGCTGAGCCGGTCGCCGCGGTCCAGAGCGCCGAGCTCGGCGAGATGCAGAGGGGTGGCGCAAGTGGCAACTGGTGACGGGCTGTCCGTCTCGCAGCAGGAGCGCATCGAGCACACGGTCTCGCTGTGCCGCTCCGAGAACGGCCTCGACGTCTCGGTCCTCGTCGGCGACCTCAACCTCGCCGACGGCACGGACTTCCGCACCGCGGCGGAGACGCTCCACGCGGCTCTGGGCGAGCGCGCCCACAGCGCGGTGCTCGTGGTCGTCGCCCCCGGCCAGCGCAAGGTCGAGATCGTGTCCGGCCCGCTCGCCCGCCGCCGCGTGCCGGACCGCGTCGCGGCCCTCGCCGTGCTGTCCATGACGACGGCCTTCGGCGGCGGCGACCTGACCGGCGGCATCATCGACGGCCTGCGCCAGATGGCCGACGCCGCAGGCCGCTCGACTCCGCTCGCGCCGCTGCCCGAGCCGTCGCGCGGCGCCGAGGTCGTCACCCACCACTGACGTCGTTTCCACAGCACCAGGGTGCTGTGGAAATCGCTCAGGAAGCGGCGGCGTCGCGCTCGCGGGCGCGCTGCGCGCGGTTGACGCCGTCGCGCCCCTCGAGCAGGAGCCGGGCCAGCGCGGGCGGCACGTCGGACCCGGCCAGGTACTCGTCGGTCCTCGCCACGACGGCCGGGCTCACGAGCAGCGTCGGGTAGAGCCCGACCACGATGTTCTGCGCCATCTCCGCCGTGCGCGACTCCCAGATGTCGGTCAGCGACGCGAAGTACCGCTCCACGAAGGGCTCGAGCAGGGCGGCCTGCTCGGCGTTCTGGAAGCCGCTGATGACGGCCGCCTGCACCGCGTTGGGCAGCTCGTCGTGCTCGACGACCGACGCCCACGCCTCCTCCTTGGCCTCGACCGTCGGGCGAGCGGCCCGGCAGGCGGCGGCGTGCCGCTGGCCCGCGGCGGTCGGGTCGGCGGACAGCTCGGTCTCGATCTCGTCGTCCCCGGCCGCGCCCACGACGACGAGCCGGTGCAGCAGGTGCCAGCGCAGCTCGGTGTCGATCGCGAGCCCGCGGATCGAGAACCGCCCGTCGAGCAGCCCGCGCAGGTCGCGGACGTGGTCGTCGGACTGGGCCGACGACGCGAACGCGCGGGCCCACGCGAGCTGGTGGTCGCTGCCCGGCTCGGAGGCGTGCAGGTGCTCGTACGCCGCGTTGGCCAGCCGCCGCAGCCCCCACGGCCGCCACTCCGGGTCGGCGTAGAGGTCGAGGGCCGACCGGAGCTGGCGCAGCAGCGACTGCACGACGCCGATGTCGGTCTCCTGGCCGATTCCGGCCAGCACAAGGGTCAGGTAGTCGCGCGTCGGCATCTCCGCGTCGCGCGTCATGTCCCAGACAGCCGACCAGCACAGCGCGCGGGGGAGCGAGTCGGTGAACTGGCCGACGTGGTGGGTCAGCATCGTCAGCGAGCGCTCGTCGAGCCGGATCTTGGTGTAGGCGAGGTCGTCGTCGTTGACGAGCACCAGCGCCGGGCGTCGTCGCCCGTGCAGCCCGGGGACGTCCGTCTTGGCGCCGACGACGTCGAGCTCCTCGCGGTGCGTGCGGACGAGCGCCCCGTCGACGAGGTCGTAGCAGCCGATCGCGACCCTGTGCGACCGCAGCGTCGGGTGCTCCGCCGGCGCCTCCTGCACGACCTCGAAGCTCGTGATGACGCCTTCGGTGTCGGTCTCGACGACGGCGCGCAGGGTGTTGACGCCCGCCGTCTCGAGCCACTCGCGGGTCCAGCTGCCGAGGTCACGGCCCGACGCCGCCTCGAGCTCGGTCATGAGGTCCTGCAGGGTCGTGTTGCCCCACGCGTGCTTGCGGAAGTACGACCGCAGCCCGGACATGAACGCGTCCTGACCGACCCAGGCGACGAGCTGCTTGAGGACGGAAGCGCCCTTGGCGTAGGTGATCCCGTCGAAGTTGACCTTCACGTCCTCCATGTCGCGGATGTCCGCGGCGATGGGGTGCGTCGACGAGAGCTGGTCCTGGCGGTAGGCCCAGGTCTTCTCGGTGTTGGCGAAGGTCGTCCACGCGTTGGTCCACCGGGTCGCCTCGGCCTGGCACAGCACGGAGGCGTAGGTGGCGAAGGACTCGTTGAGCCAGAGGTCGTCCCACCAGCGCATGGTCACGAGGTCGCCGAACCACATGTGCGCCATCTCGTGCAGGATCGTCTCGGCCCGGCGCTCGTACGCCGCGTCGGTGACCTTCGACCGGAAGACGTAGTCCTCGAGGAACGTCACCGCGCCGGCGTTCTCCATCGCGCCGGCGTTGAACTCGGGGACGAAGAGCTGGTCGTACTTGCCGAAGGGGTAGCGGTAGTCGAACTCGCGGTGGAAGAAGTCGAACCCCTGCTTGGTCACCTCGAACATCGCGTCCGCGTCGAGGAACTGCGCGAGCGACCCGCGGCAGTAGATGCCGAGCGGGATGCCGTCGTGCTCGTCGTGAACGTGGTGGTACGGCCCGGCGATCAGCGCGGTGATGTAGGTGGACATCCGCGGGGTCGTCTCGAAGCGCCAGACGTTGTCGTCCTGCGTTCCGGCGGCGTTGGAGACGACGACCCAGTCGCGCGGCGCGGTGACGGTGAACGTGAAGGCCGCCTTCAGGTCCGGCTGGTCGAAGCAGCCGTACATCCGGTGCGCCTCGAACGTCTCGAACTGCGTGTAGAGGTAGACGCCGTTGTCGACCGGGTCGACGAAGCGGTGCAGCCCCTCGCCAGTGCGGACGTAGCTCATGACGGCGTCGACGACGAGGACGTTGTCGTCGGCAAGGCCCGGCAGCTGCAGCCGGTTGCCGTCGAAGTCGCTGACCGGATTGCCGTTGAGCGTGGCCTCGGCGAGCTCCGCCGCGGTCAGGTCGAGGTACGTGGACGCGCCGGCCCGCGCGGTGAAGCGGACCGTCGTCCGGGAGCGGAACGTCGTCTCGCCGGGCTTCTCGCCCGTGCCGTCGGTGAGGTCCAGCACGACGTCGTAGGACTCGACCGTCAGCAGCGCTGCCCGAGCCGTGGCCTCGTCGCGGTGCAGGTTGTTCTCGCTCACCCGGGCATCCTTCCACGGGCCCACGAAGTTGCATACGCAAACGCATGGGTACGGTGGGGCCATGACGACCGTGGAGTTCTGGTTCGACCCGCTCTGCCCCTGGGCCTGGCTGACGTCGCGGTGGGTGCTGGAGGTGCAGGCGGTACGGGACATCGACGTGACGTGGAACGTCATGTCGCTGGCCGTCCTCAACGAGGGCAGGGACCTGCCCGAGAGCTACGTCGAGATGATGGCCAAGGCGTGGGGCCCGGTGCGCGTCTGCATCGCCGCGCGGGACAAGACCGACGACCTGCTGCCGCTCTACACGGCACTGGGCCGGAGGCTGCACGGCGGCGGGGCGAAGCTGGACGACCCGGCTCTGCTGACCGACGCGCTCGAGGAGGCCGGGCTGCCGACGGACCTCGCTGAGGCGGCGGGCGACTCCTCCTACGACGAGGCACTGCGCGCTGAGCACTCCCGCGGCATGGATGCCGTCGGCATGGAGGTCGGGACGCCCGTGATCCACGTCGACGGCACGGCCTTCTTCGGGCCGGTGCTCAGCCGGGTGCCGACCGGCGAGGAGGCCGGCCGGGTCTGGGACGGTGCCGTCGCCCTCGCGTCCTATCCGTACTTCTACGAGCTGAAGCGCACCCGCACCGAGGGTCCCCAGCTCGGCTGAACGCCTGCGGAGGGGCGTGGCCGGCGCCACACTGTCCGCCATGGGGAGCTACTGGTCGATCGAGAAGTGCGGCTGGGTCGAGCACGAGACCGTCGTCGTCGCGGTGCCGCAGCCGCGCGCGGACGAGTCCTCACACGACGATGCGGCTGAGCCGGCCGTCGAGGAGCTCCTCGCCCAGCACGGTCGCCTTCCCGTCTAGCCAGCGCGCGGCGGTGGTCGCGCAGGCCAGGGCGTCGAGCATGTCCTCGACGGGTGCGACCCCCCTCGGCAGCGCCGGGTTTCCCAGCAGCGCCAGGCGCTCTGCCCTTCCGACGGCCGTCTTCTTCGACGCGGTCACAGGGCCGAGGGCACGGAACGACAGCTCCGGGTGCACCTCGAGGAAGCGAGCGTCGGCGACGTCGAGAGCCTCCCGGATCTTCGGCACCAGGTTCCAGGTCTGGATGCTGACCCCGACCGACCCTGCCGACCGCGACAGCGACGACGCCTCGGCGTGAGACGACGCCGACAGGACGACCGACGGCGGCGCGAAGAAGACGGACGACCGCGCCGCGCCCAGTCGGGCCCGCGCCGCCACCTCGCACGCCCGGCGCGCACCGTCGACCGGCAGGGCCAGCGGCATGTCGACGGCGACCACGACCGCGGGCAGCGCCACGAGGGAGGCCAGCGATCCGGCGTACCACTCGACCTGCCCGCGGGTGACGAGGGCGCCGACCCAGCCCCCGGGGCAGCCGTCGACGCCGAGGACGGCATCATCTGCACCCATGCGCGTCCACCTCGGTTGTGACCATGCCGGCTTCGAGCTCAAGGAGGCCCTCAAGGAGCGGCTCCTGACGCTCGGCCACGAGCCGGTGGACCACGGTCCGGGAGAGTACGACGCGGTCGACGACTACCCGCCCTTCTGCTTCGCCGCTGCCGAGGCCACCGTCGCCGACCCCGGGTCGCTCGGCGTGGTGATCGGCGGGTCGGGCAACGGCGAGCAGATCGCGGCCAACAAGGTGAAGGGAGCGCGCTGCGCCCTCGCGCACTCGGCCGAGACGGCGCAGCTCGCCCGGCAGCACAACGACGCGAACCTCGTCAGCGTCGGCGCCCGCATGCACGACCTCGAGACCGCGATCGGGCTCGTCGTCACGTTCCTCGAGACGCCGTTCAGCGAGGACCCGCGGCACATCCGTCGCATCCAGATGCTGACCGACTACGAGGCCCGCTGAGTGCCCGAAGGTCATACGATTCACCGGCTCGCCCGGGACCACCGCCCGCTCCTCGTCGGCCAGCAGGTCCGGATCACCAGCCCCCAGGGCAAGTTCGCGGCAGGAGCGGCACTGCTCGACGGCCGGACGTGCCTGCGGATCGAGCCCTACGGCAAGCACCTCTGGTACCTCTTCGAGGGCGATCTGTCCCTCCACGTCCACCTCGGCCTCTACGGCAAGTGGAACGGCGGCGGCGGTCCACCCCGGCTGTCCATGACCACCGGTAGCGCGCGCCTGGAGCTCCGCGGTCCGACCGCGTGCGAGGTCCACACGACCGCCGACCGCCGCGCGGTCCTTCAGAGGCTGGGCCCGGATCCGTTGCGGCGCACGGACGACGGGCACCGCGCGGCGGAGCGCATCGCCCGCTCGAGGACCGCGATCGGTCAGCTGCTCATGGACCAGTCGGTGCTGGCCGGGGTGGGCAACGTCTATCGCGCCGAGGTCCTGTTCCGCGCTCGGCAGAGCCCCTTCACCCCTGGCCGGGACGTGACGACCTGGGACGCGATGTGGCTCGACCTGCGGGCCCTGATGCGTCAGGGCGTGCGGGACAACCGCATCGTCACGACGGGCGCCCGCCGGCCCGTCCGGCGCGAGGACGCGCACTGGGTCTACCGCCGGGCGGGTGAGGCGTGCAGGGTCTGCGGGACGCCTGTGAGGACCGAGGTGATGGCCGGTCGCAACCTGTTCTGGTGCCCGACGGACCAGGCTCCGGACGGGTGACGTGCACGGCAGAAAACCTGACAAACAGGGACGGGGAGAGGGCTGCCTCCGCTAGCCTGCCTCCGGTGAACCTGGCCCCGACGGACCCAGTGAGGAGGCCTTCGGGCCCCCTCCTGCGCGGGCTGTCGTGGCTGCCGACCGTCGTCGCGCGGCTGCGCCGGGACCCGCCGCCCGAGAGCGTCAGCCTGCCGTTCCTCTGCCTGCTCTCGGTGGTCGTCGTCATCGGCGCGACGCAGTGGTCGCGCAACGCCTTCCCGCCCTCGCTGCTCGCCGTGGCGCTGCTCTTCGGCGGCCTGCTGCTCAGCCGCAAGCGGATGCTGCAGCTCTCGGCCGTGGCCGCCCTGTGCCTCACCTGGTACCTCGTCGACGTCATGGTGACGACTCCCTCGCGGCCCTTCGGCGTGATCGCGGTAGTGGCGTTGACCGGGCTCGTCGCCTACGAGTTCGCGCGGTCGCGGGACGAGACCGGCATGGCCGGCCTGCGCTCCGACGCCATGCTCATGGAGCTGAGCAAGCGCCTCGGCGACGCCGGGCGGGTCGAGGACCTCCCCCACCCGTGGCACGCGGAGTCCGTCCTCCGCCCGGCCGGCGGCGGCCTCTTCGCCGGCGACTTCGTCGTGACGGCCCTGGACGAGGACCGCCTCGAGCTGGTCCTCGTCGACGTCTCCGGCAAGGGCGTCGAGGCCGGCACGCGGGCGCTCCTGCTGAGCGGTGCGCTCGGCGGCCTGCTCGGCCGCAAGGACTTCCTCGAGTCGGCGAACAGCTACCTCCTCCGGCAGGACTGGGACGAGGGGTTCGCGACCGCCGTCCACCTCGTCGTCGACCTCGACAGCGGCGGCTTCTCCGTCGCGTCGGCCGGGCACCCGCCGGTCGCGCACTTCGACGCGGGGAGCGGCCGCTGGGGCCTTGTCGCCGCGGACGGGCCGGCGCTCGGCCTCGTGTCCGGGGAGTCCTACGTCAGGAGCGAGGGCACGCTGCGGCCCGGCGACGCCGTGCTGCTCTACACCGACGGCCTGGTCGAGGTACCCGGCCGCGACCTCGACGTCGGCATCGACAAGCTCCTCGGCGAGGCCGAGCGGCTCGTCACGCGCGGCTTCGCGGGCGGTGGCGAGGTCCTCGTCAACCTGGTGTCCGCCGGCAGCACCGACGACCGCGGTCTCGTGCTGCTCTGGAGGTCACCCCGCGGCTGAGCGCCGCTCGGCCGGAAGCGTCGGCGCGTCGCCCTGCAGCGACCGCACCGCCTCGACGTACTCCGCGCGGTGCACGAGCACCTGCCCCATGGCCCGCAGGTGCGGCGACTCCTGCTGGGTGTCGAGCAGCGGTACGCCCGCCTCCGCCAGCCGCCGGGCCAGGTCGAGCACCGCCGCCTTCGACGCCCCGCTCTCCCGGAAGAACATGGACTCCCCGCTGAACACCCGTCCCGACAGCACGCCGTAGAGGCCGCCGACCAGGCGCGACCCGTCCCAGACCTCGACCGAGTGCGCGCCGCCCTCGCGGTGCAGTGCCCGGTAGCCGTCGAGCATCCGCGGGGTGATCCAGGTGCTGTCCCGGTCGGCGCACGCCTCGATCACCTCGTCGAACGCGGTGTCCAGGGTGGTCGTCCAGCCCGACCTGCGCAGCTGCTGCCGCAGCGACCGCGGCACGTGCACCTGCTGCGTCAGGAGCAGCGCGCGAGGGTGCGGCGAGACCCACGGGACGAGAGGCCCGTCGGGCGTACCCGGGAGGACGAGGACCTCCCCGCGCCGGGCCAGCCGTCGCAGGACCCGGTCCTGAGCGGCCTCGTCCTCGGGCGCCGCGGGCCACGGGAAGACGCCGTTGCGGTAGGCGGCCCGCAGGTTGTCGGGGCTGAGCGCGCCTCCGACGGCGACGAGCTCGCGTGGCTGGAGCGCCACGTCGAGGTCGTCGAAGGGATGGGGGCGAGGCATGTGGAGCGGACGACGGGAATCGAACCCGCGTAGCCAGTTTGGAAGACTGGGGCTCTGCCATTGAGCTACGTCCGCGAGGCGGTCACAGCCTAGAGGAGACGGGCCACCGCGAAGTGTGCGTCCAGTGTGCGGGTCGCGTGCCTGGGATCGGGAACCCGGCGCGACGAGTGTCGAGGAGGACGGCGCCGGGCCCCGGCGCCACTCGACAAGGAGAACTCCCATGCACAGCACTCTTCTCGCGGAGCCGGTCGCGACGGCGACGTCCCGGCCCGCCCGGCAGCCCGTCGCGTGGGCCTGGGCCGGGTTCGCCGCCGGCCTGCTCGGGGTCGGCGCGATCGCGTTCTCGACCGCGCTCAACGCGGTCTACGACGAGTCGCTCAAGGCCGACCCGGCACGGATCCTGGCCAAGCTGTCCGGCCAGTCGGCCTACGTCGAGCTCTTCCACGTCTGCGCGATGGGCGCCGCCCTGACCGCGGTGGTCTTCGGACTCGGGCTGCGCAGGTTGCTCGCCCGGCGCCTGCCGCTCGGCAACCTCGCGCCCGAGCTGGCAGCGACAGGCATGGCGCTCGTGGCAGCAGTGCAGATCCTGGGCACGGGCTTCGACACCGAGCTCTTCTCCGGTCTGGTCGGCTACGGCGGCGACGGTCCGGCGATGGTCCCGGAGTTTGCGGTGGTCGCGAACCACTGGATCGGCACGGTCCCGTGGATGTGGACCGGCGCCGGCCTCACCGCGGCGGCCGTCGCGCACGCGGCTCTCCGGCACGGCGTGTTCGGGAAGGCGGTCGGCGTCAGCAGCGCGGGGCTCGGCGGCCTCTGCCTGCTCCTGTCGGTCTCGCCGCTGCAGTACATGGCAGGCCCGGCCGCCGTCCTCTGGCTGCTCGTGACGGCGCCGGCCCTCGTCCGGGCTGCCCGTCGGGCCTGATCTGCCTTCCTCTGCGTCGCGTTCGCCCGGTACGCCCGAAGCGTGCCGGGCGGACGCGTCTGCGGTCACTACGCTCGGCCGGGTGCTCGGCAAGGACGCAGGCGCCTTCGCGACCCTGCTGCGCAGCCTGCGGGACACGGCCGGCCTGACGCAGGAGGAGCTCGGCGAGCGGGCCGGCCTGACGGCTCACGGCATCAGCGCGCTCGAACGCGGCGCGCGCAGCCGCCCGTACCCCCACACCGTCCGGTCGCTCGCCGCTGCCCTCGGTGCCGACGACGACCAGCTGGCCGCGCTGCTGACCGCCGCCCGGCGGCGGAGCGAGCCCACCGCCCCTGTCCTCGAGGCGGTCCGTCGCCTCACGCCCCTCATCGGCCGCGACGACGACGTCGCGGCCGTCCGCCGGCGCCTCGCGGACGGCGCCCGGCTGGTCACGCTCACCGGGCTCGGCGGTGTCGGCAAGTCACGGCTGGCGGAGGCGATCGCCCAGGGCTCGGAGTCGTCGGTGACCGTGCCGCTCCGGGCGGTTCCCGAGGCGCGGCTCGTGGCGGACGCTGTCGCGCACGCCATCGGTGCGGACGGCGGCGCGACGGACGCGCGGGCCGCGGTGCGCGACGCCCTCACCGGCCGGAGGCTGCTCGTCGTCCTCGACAACGTCGAGCACCTCGCCGGCGCCGGGGCCGTGGTCGCCGACCTCCTGCTCGACAGCCCGGGCCTCGCCGTCCTGGCCACCAGCCGGCGTCCGCTCGGCATCGACGGCGAGCAGGAGCACACCGTCGGGCCGTTGCCGCTCCCCGCGCCCGGCGCCGCCCTGACCGAGGTCGCGGGCAGCCCGGCTGGCGAGCTGCTGCTGGCGCGGGCGCGTGCCGTGCAGCCGATGTTCGGGGCGGACGACGAGGACGCGGAAGCCCTCGCCGAGCTCTGCCGCCGGCTCGGTGGTCTCCCGCTGGCCCTGGAGGTGGCGGCGGCGCGAGCGCGCGTGCTCAACCCGGCGGCGCTGCTCGACCGGTTGGACGCGGTGCTCGGCACACCCGGCGATGCCCTCCCGACGGCCCTGCGCTGGAGCTACGACCAGCTCGGTGCCGACGCGCAGGCCCTGCTGCGCCGGGCGACGGTGCTGACCGGCACCTTCGACGTCGACGCCGTCGAGGCGGTGGCGGGAGGTGTCGCGGCGCCCCTCGACGCGCTGGACGAGCTGCTGCAGCACGCGCTCGTGCAGGGCCCGGAGCCCGGGGGACCGTGGCGCTTCCGGGTCCTGGAGCCGGTGCGTCAGCTGGCCGCCGGTCTGCTCGGCGACGTCGAGCGGACCGAGGCGAGGACCGCGGCGGCGCAGCACTTCCTCGAGCTGGCGGACGAGGCCGCGCCCGCGCTGCTCCGCGAGGGCCAGCTCGCGTGGATGGACCGGCTCGAGGCCGACCTCGCCAACCTCGACGCGTCGGTCGAGCACTTCCTCGCCGCCGGGGACGACGTCTCGGCGGCGCGCCTCGTCTGGTCGCTGTGGTCTTTCTGGTGGCTGCACGGCAACCTGCGGCGGGGCCACGAGCTGGCCCGGCGCGTGGCGCAGCGGCCCCTCCCTCCGGCCCTCGGGTCTCGCGCCGCGTCCGCCCAGGCGGAGCTGGCCTTCACCCTCAGCCTGCTCGACGAGGCGGCGGCGGAGGGGGAGCGCGCCGAGGAGCTTGCGCGCGCGTCCGACGACGGCTTCGCCCTGGCGATGGCGGTGTCCGTCCGCGGGGTCGTCGCCCTCGCCCAGGGCCTTCCTGCGGACGCGCACCGCTTCCTCGAGCACGCGCTGCTGCTGCTCCGGCCCGTCGACACCTGGGGCGAGTGGCTCGCGTCCGTCGACCGGGTCATGCTCGGCAACAGCCTCCGGTTGCTCGGCGACCCGGCGGCCGCGCTCGCGAGCATCGACGACGGCCTCGAGCGCTCGCGTCTGCGCGGCGACCGTGTCAGCCACTTCACCGCGCTTCTGGCCCGCGCACGGGCGCTCGTCGCCCTCGGACGCGAGGACGACGCGCGTGCCTCCATCGCCGCCGCCGCGGTGATGCGCGACACCGGCGACCGCGGCAACCTGGAGCACCTGCTCGCCTGGGTCGCGGCCGAGGAGGGCCTGGCCGAGCCACCGGCGGAGGACGACCCCCTGCGGCCGCCGGGCGGAACCTCGCGCATCCGGATCTACGCCCGGCGTCTCCCGCGCTCCTGACCCAGGGCCGCTACCCTGATCCCCCACGCGCGCGGGGCGTAGCGTAGTGGCTAGCGCGCCTGCTTTGGGAGCAGGAGATCGCGGGTTCGAGTCCCGCCGCCCCGACACCCTTCTTGAGAGAGAGATCACCGCTGTGCAGAGCTCCGTCGAGACCCTGAGCCCCACCAGGGTCAAGCTGACCGTCGAGGCACCGTTCGACGAGCTCAAGCCCGAGCTGGACAAGGCCTACAAGAGCATCGGCTCGCAGGTGAAGGTCCAGGGCTTCCGCCCGGGCAAGGTGCCGCCGCGCATCCTCGACCAGCGGGTCGGTCGCGGCGTCGTCCTCGAGGAGGCGCTGAACACCGCCATCCCGCGGCTGTACGGCGAGGCCGTCGAGCACGAGAAGGTCGTGCCCGTCAACAGCCCCGACATCGAGGTCACCGAGCTCGACGACCCCGTGAAGCTCTCCTTCACCGCCGAGGTCGACGTCCGTCCCGACTTCGAGCTGCCGGCCTTCGACTCCCTGTCGGTCACGGTCGACGACGTCGTCGTGGCCGAGTCCGACATCGACGAGCAGCTCGACGGGCTTCGCGAGCGCTTCGCCTCGCTCTCCCCGGTCGAGCGCGCCGCCGTCGACGGCGACTACGTCTCGCTCGACCTGGCCGCCACGGTCGACGGGGCCGAGGTCCCGGGTGGCACGGCGCAGGGGCTGTCGTACGAGGTGGGCTCGGGCACTCTGCTCGACGGGATCGACGAGGCCGTCCGCGGTGCCTCCGCCGGTGACGCCCGCACCTTCCAGACCCAGCTCGTCGCCGGTGACCTCGAGGGCAAGACCGCCGACGTGGCCGTGACGGTCCGCTCGGTGAACGAGCGCGTGCTGCCGACCGCCGACGACGAGTGGGCGCAGACGGTCGCCGGCTTCGAGACCCTCGCGCAGCTCCGTGACGACATCCGTGTGCGCGTCGACCGCGTCAAGCGCCTCGAGCAGGGCGTCCAGGCCCGCGACAAGGTCCTCGAGGCCCTGCTGGCCGCCGTCGAGCTGCCGCTGCCCACCTCCGTCGTGGAGGCGGAGCTCGCGTGGCGCACCCAGACGACCGACACCCAGCTCGCCCAGGCCGGCCAGACCAAGGAGGCCT
>Ga0070658_10003948_pt1 | contig 12159 bp, 10 predicted proteins | sample KBSC13metaG_FD_64664 | JGI IMG/M metagenome (GOLD analysis project Ga0070658, IMG submission 64664) | Corn rhizosphere microbial communities from Kellogg Biological Station, Michigan, USA - KBS C1-3 metaG | ecosystem: Host-associated > Plants > Roots > Rhizosphere > Soil ... | reverse complement strand
GGGCCGAGGCCGACGCCGCCCGACAGGCAGGTACGCTGGTGCAAATCACGCTCGATGGATCGCTCCCGCCTTTGCCCTTCAACCAGATCCAGTGCGCCGACCTGACGGAGTGGCAAGGCAGCGGCGATGTGAACGGATGGCGAAAAGTGACGACGAGCATTTCGGAGCTGGTCGGCTCGCAACCCAGCACCCCACCATCGGCGAGTCCGGTACGAGGCAAGCTTGCCGTATGTGTGCTTCCCTTCGTGAACATGAGCGGGGATGCGGAGCAGGAATATTTCAGCGACGGGATCAGCGAGGACATTACGACCGACCTGTCCAAGGTCTCTGCGCTCGACGTCGTCGCTCGGAATACGGCGTTTACGTACAAGGGGCGGTCGGTAAATGTCGGTGAAATCGCTCGCTTGCTGGGCGTAAGTCACGTCCTGGAAGGCAGCGTTCGCAAAGCCGGCGGGCGCGTTCGCATTTCGGCGCAGCTGATCGATGGCAAGACGGGGCGCCACGTTTGGGCTGACCGCTTCGACCGGGAACTCACCGACATTTTCGAGATCCAGGACGAAATCAGTCATTCGATCGTCGATGCGCTGAAGCTGAAGCTGTTGCCGAGCGAGAGGAAGGCGATCGAGGAACGCGGTACGGAGAACGTCGAGGCTTATAATCTCTATCTGCTTGCGCGACAGGAGTGGATGGGCGGCACGCACGGCGATACTCGTAGAGAAGAAGCGGTTATTCGCCTTTGCGATCGCATCATCCAACTCGATCCGAGCTATGGTCGAGCCTGGGCGCTCAAGGCTTTGGCGCAAGTTACGCTGCATTTTGGGTACAACGTCGGCGAGGAGAACGGCGTAAGAGCGGCGGATCGCGCTCTTCAGCTCGATCCTACCTTGGCCGAAGCCCATTCGGTGAAAGCTCGCGCCGCAATGGGTAGCCGCGATTTTGCTACGGCCAACAAGGAAATCGAGGCTGCGTTGGCGCTTTCGCCCGACTCATGGGAGGTGAACAAGGACGCCGCATCGGTTTTCGTCTGGCAGCACGACTTTTCGCGAGGCCTCAAATTCTACCAGAAGTGTGTTGAGCTTTTTCCCGAGGACCTTCATTCCTGGGACCTCGTGTTGATGTGCCTGCGCTTTGTTGGCGATGAAGAAGGCATCCAGCGAAATGCAGAGCAGATGCTCGCTCATGCGCAGGCGATCGTCGACCGGGAACCTAACAATCAGCACGCCTACGCCCGAGGCGCCAATGCGCTGGTCGCGATGGGCCAGCTCCGGCGGGCCAACGAATGGTTTGAGCGAGTACTCTTGCTGGCGCCTGAGAATATCGATTTCCGCTATAACTTCGCCTGCGCGCTGTTCGCCAATCCGGAGGGCATCGAAGTTGGGCTCGATCACTTGGAATATGTCTTCGCCCGATCGGTCGGATCAATCATTCGAAGGGCCGACATTGATACTGACCTCGATCCAGTCCGCGAACACCCTCGTTTCAAGGCGATCTACCGCGCGGCGATGGACAGGGTCGCGAAGCTCGACGCAGAGAAAACCGCGACTACTCCGGCTCCTGCATCCGACGCGCCACTTCACTCATGAAGCGGGCGTCGTCGCCGTCGGCCAGCCAATTAGCTTCAGCGGCAATTGCGGCGAGCATGTCAGACAGAGGCTCCATCTCGGCCTTGTGATAATTGCCAAGAACGTGCGGGGTGACCTTTTCCTTCTGACCGGGCCCGGGATGTCCGATGCCGATGCGCACCCGTCGAAAGTCGGGACCGAGCGCGGCGTTTATCGAACGAAGCCCGTTGTGACCCGCTAGGCCGCCGCCGACGCGCACCTTCACCTTGAACGGAGCAAGGTCGAGCTCATCGTGGAAGACGGTCAGTGCGTCTTCGTCCAACTTATAAAAGCGCAGCGCCTGCTGAACCGCGTCGCCGCTGTCGTTCATGAAGGTCTGCGGCTTTATGATCAGGACTTTGTGACGCCCAATGCGGCCTTCGGAAACGAGGCTGCGGAATTTCTTCGTCCAAGGACCGAAGCCGTGAACCTCCGAGAGCAGGTCGACAGCCATCATCCCGACATTGTGCCGGTGAAACGCATATTTCGCGCCGGGATTTCCGAGGCCCACCCAGATCTGCATTGCGTTCACCTAGCGCGGGCGCGCGACAAAAAGAAACCGCCCAGCCTTTCGGCTGAGCGGCTTCGTTGTTCGAATTGGCAAGAAGCTTAGGCTTCCTCGCCGCCCTCGGCAGCTTCGCCTTCTTCGCCGGTAGCTTCTTCGCCCTCGACGGTCGGAACTTCGCCAGCCGGCGCAGTCTCTTCCTCTTCGGACTTCATCGCCGACGGAGCGACGATCGTGGCGACCGTGAAGTCTTCATCCGTGTTCGCCGGGGTGACGCCGTCGGGCAGCTTCACTTGGCCGATGTGGATGGAGTCACCGATCTCCAGGCCGTCGAGCGGAATATGGATTTCCGCAGGGATATGCGCGGCATCGCAAACGATCTCGAGCTCGTGGACGACGACGTTGAGAACGCCGCCGCGCTTCAGGCCAGGCGATTCGTCTTCATTGTCGAAGCGCATCGGGACGGCGACGTTCACCTTGGTGTGCTCGCCGATACGCAGGAAGTCGACGTGGATGGGCCGGCTCGATACCGGATGGAAGTCCACGGCCTTCGGCAGCGTGCGATGCGCCTTGCCTTTGAAATCGATCATCACGACCGAGTTCATGAAGTGCCCGGTGTGAAGCATCTTGGTCAGGAGCTTCTCTTGTACGTGAATCGAGAGTGGCTCCTTCTTCTCGCCGTAAACCACGGCGGGTACCCGTCCATCGCGGCGCAGTGCACGGGAGGCTCCCTTGCCAGCCCGGTCGCGCGCTTCGGCGGGCAGCGTTAGCTGATCGCTCATTTTGATCGTTCCTTGATAGAGTTTTACGCCCCGCCACGCCTCCAGGGATGACCATGGCTAGGGACGCGCGCCTATAGGGTAGGGGCGGCCTCAGCGCAAGTTTGTGGGGTCAGTTGATGCGCTGAGAACGGACGTGCAGCGCGGCAAGCTTGTTCTGAACGCTGTCCGCGCCGGCCAGATGCCCGGCTCCCACCGCGACGAAAACCGTTCCCGGTTGTTGCAGACGGTTCGCAATCCATGCTGCCCAGCGCCCATTCCGATCATTGAACAGGGTCTTGTAGGTCCCGGGCGACTGCGCCTGCATCTGCTCAAGCATCGGCCTGAAGCCTTCGATGTCGCCTCGGTTCCAGGCCGACTGGAGTCGCGTGAGCACGGCGGAAAGCTGCGCCTTCGTCCTTGCGGCCGCAGCCGGATCCCTCGGCGGCGTAGCGCCCGGTAGGCGGCTGAACATGTTGAGCTGAAACTGGAAGGTTTCGAGGCCGCCGACGGGCTTGCCCGCCTTTTCGGCAGCTTCGCGAAGGACCGCATCGGCTCCCTGGGCGGTCGACATACCCTGAGTTCGTCCAGCCGACATCACCGTCTTGCTGGTCGAAAGGAACGACGCAGAGCCAGCGAAGGGACCTACCGGCTGGATAGGCGCAGGAAAGGCTCGTGGTGCCCTCGGCGCCTCGGGAACGAGGGTTTCGAGAACCAGCTCGTTCGAAGCCGAAAAAGCCGTCTTCACCTCGTCGTTGAACCAAGCTGACTTCCCATCGAGTGCATGGAAAGTGCCGAAGAGATAGATGATCGTGTCTTCGTCGTTGACCACCCAGATGGCCGGCCGGGCGTCTTGGAGCTGCATCTGCGCTGCGGGCGCGGCAGGAGCCGATGTCGCAACGGCAGCGGCGAGCAATGCAGCGATCATCCCACACTCCTATCTCAAGGAGCGGGTCGAGGAACTTGGGATGAAGCCGGATACGAGGCTGGATTAGAACCTAGACGGCGCGCCGCGTCGGTCCCAGCCGCGCGCCCTGGGGCGCGCTTTCCGCACCCGGTGCATCAAGCCCCCCAGCCCGATACCCAAGCCATGATGGTCACTGAGGTATTAAGAAATGTCTAGCGGATTCAGCAACAAGCGAAGTTTTCGCGACGAGCTGAGTTGTTCCGGAACTACTGAAGCCGCTTCACCTTGTATCCGCTGCGCTGAAGGTAGCGCTGCACAGATTCTCCGCCTGCCAGATGGCCCGCTCCAACCGCGACCATCACTGTCCCGGGCTGCGCCATTCTGCGCTCGATCCACTGGCTCCAATTCCAGTTACGCCGCGTCAGCAATGCCGCCTTCAGTTCCGGGGAGGATTGCAGATCCTCGTTGAACGTCTTGCCGATGGCATCGACGTTCCCGGCCAGCCACGCGTCGAGCATCTCATTGAACTTTACTCGCATTTGGTCAGGATTTTCGACTGCACCTTCGAGAAGCTGCCGTTGGGCGCTCTCGGGAAGCCGATCGAAGAAGGAGAGTTGCTCCTGGTTGGTTTCCAGTTCTCCAACCGGCTTGCCGGACGCCGCGAACGAACGTCGAAGAACCGCCTCCACTCCCTGATCACCTTCGACGCCCAGAGTCTGGAATTGCACTCCGAGCAAGGTGAATGCGGCTGCCCACGTCTCCATCCTGTCGAAGACGGGACGCGGAAGCTTCGTCTTAGTAATGGCAGCTTCGAGCAGGCCGCGCTTGGCGGGATCGATGCGATTGACGATGGGAGGCAGTCCGCTCGAGAAACCCATGGACGCCATCACCCCGGCAAGTTGCTGGGGGTTAGCGGAGTCGATCAGCGTTTCGAGCACGAGGGATTGCGAGCCGGCCAGCGCTTTTTCGAACTTCGGCGTCCGCCATCGCGAATTCTTGGGCAGCAGGTGGATCGTGCCAAACAGGTAGATGGTCGTATCCTTGTCAGATACTTCCCAGAGTGCAGGGCCGGTCGATCGCGCTGCGACGGGTGTGCCGGTTGTGGCGACTGTGGCAAGGCCAAGTGCGGCAAGGCCGCGTTTGATGAGCTTTGTGGACATAATTCCTTCTGGCCGCCGGTTTCTTGACGAACGATGTATGTATGGCGCGGGCGAGCGTCCACTTGCTCGTACCAAACGCTTGGGCCAAAGCCCCGCAAACACTGTAATCTGAACGAGACAGATCCCCTTGGCTCATAGCTTTCAGGACCTGATCCTAACGCTGCATCGATACTGGAGTGCGCAGGGCTGCGTCCTCCTTCAGCCATATGACATGGAAATGGGGGCGGGGACCTTCCATCCGGCGACGGTTCTGCGCGCGCTCGGGCCGAACCCGTGGAAGGCCGCTTATGTTCAGCCGTCGCGCCGCCCAACGGACGGCCGTTATGGCGAGAATCCGAACCGGCTCGGACATTATTACCAGTACCAGGTTATATTGAAGCCCAGTCCTCCCGACCTGCAGGAGCTCTATCTCGGCAGTCTCGTCGAGATCGGAATCGATCCGCTGAAGCACGACATCCGGTTCGTCGAGGACGATTGGGAAAGCCCGACACTCGGAGCCTGGGGTCTCGGCTGGGAGGTCTGGTGCGACGGGATGGAGGTCACTCAATTCACCTATTTCCAGCAGGTTGGCGGCTTCGACTGCAAGCCTGTCTCAGGCGAGCTGACGTACGGCCTCGAGCGTCTCGCAATGTATATCCAGGGCGTCGACAACGTCTTCGACCTCCGGTTCAACGATGCCGGCGTCACCTATCGCGACGTTTTCCTCGAGAATGAGAAGCAGCTCTCGACGTACAATTTCGAGATAGCGAACACGGAAGCCTTGTTCGACCTGTTCCGCAAGGCGGCAGCCGAGAGCGAAAACTGCATTTCGAACAAGCTCGCCATCCCCGGCTATGAGCAAGCAATCAAGGCGAGCCATATCTTCAATACGCTGCAAGCGAGGGGAGTGATCTCTGTCGCGGAAAGACAGGCTTACATCGGCCGGGTGCGAGATCTTGCGAAAGCAGCTTGCGCAACCTGGATGGAAAGCAACGGGTGGGCAGCGTGAGCGTGGACTTTCTGCTGGAACTGCGGTGTGAGGAGATCCCGGCGCGGATGCAGGCGGGCGCCCGCAACGATCTCGCGCGGCTGTTCGCTGAAGAGCTCGCGGAGCTTGGAGTGGCTGCAGAGGCGATCGACGTCTGGTCGACGCCGCGGCGCCTCGCGTTGATCGCGCGCGGCTTGCCGCTCGAGACGCAAGCCGTCATCGAGGAGGTCAAAGGTCCCCGCACAAGTGCACCGCCACAGGCGCTCGAAGGCTTCTTGCGCAAGGTCGGCTTGCCGCACGAGCAGCTTCAGGATCGTGACGGCGTTTGGTTCGCCGTGGTCGAGAAGTCCGGCCAGCCGATGCGCGACCTCCTCGGACCCACCGTCGAACGGATCGTTCGCGGTTTTCCTTGGCCCAAGTCGATGCGCTGGGGGGAGGCATCGGAAAGCCCCGCTTCACTTCGATGGGTCAGGCCGCTGCACGGGGCCGTTGCGCTTCTGGGTGAGGAGATCGTTCCGCTTACAATTGACGGTATTTCTTCAGGAGCAACGACAAAGGGGCACCGCTTCCACCATCCGGGACCGATCACGATCGGCGGCGCGCACGACTATGCCGAGAAGCTTCGCGCTTGCCATGTGATCGTCGATCACGAGGAGCGCGAGAGGATCGTCCGTGACGGCGCGGAAAAGGCCGCGGTGGGTGCCGGCCTTCAACTCGTCGGTGACGAAGGCCTCGTCGTAGAGAACGCCGGGCTGACGGAATGGCCTGTGCCGCTGCTTGGCCGGTTCGACCCGGAGTATCTGGATGTCCCGCGCGAGGTGATCGTGCTCACGATGCGCACGAACCAAAAGTATTTCGCCTGCACAGATGATGCCGGGATGCTCGCTCCGGCCTTCGTATGCGTTGCTAACGTCGAGGCGAACGACGGTGGCGAAGCGATCGTCGAGGGTAATCGCCGCGTGCTTGCTGCTCGGCTGGCTGATGCGCGCTTTTTCTGGGAGCAGGATCTCAAAGTCCCGCTGGCCGAACAGGCGGCGAAGCTTGGCGGGATCGTCTTCCACGAGAAGCTTGGCACCATCGCGGACAAGGTCGCGCGAGTAGCCAAGCTCGCCGAATGGCTGGTGAAGGAGCGGCTGATCAAGGCCGATGCGGATCAGGTCCGAATCGCCTCGAAGCTGGCAAAGGCCGATCTAGTCACCCAGATCGTCGGTGAGTTTCCCGAGCTTCAGGGAACACTCGGCGGCTATCTGGCGGACGCCCAGGGACAGCCGAAGGCGGTGGTGGGCGCGCTTCGCGATCATTACCGGCCGGCCGGGCAGGGCGACGACGTTCCGACGGACCCGGTCACCGTCGCCGTAAACATTGCCGACCGGCTCGATACCCTGGTCGCCTTCTTCTCCATCGGGGAGAAGCCGACGGGGTCGCGCGATCCTTTCGCACTGCGCCGCGCCGCGCTGGGGTTCCTGCAGATCGTCACGAAGAATGGACTTCGTCTGCCGCTCTCGGATGTGCTGGTGCAAGCGGCGGTGCTGCTGATCGTATCGCGGCTTGGTGCCATCGACAGCGTGACTTTCCCAGACCTGCTCGAGCCAGACGAGGACGAGCATGAGATCACGGCTGAGGTAGGCTCGTTCACCTATCGCCACGGCGATCGCGTGGTAGTGCGCTGGAATGCGTCGAAGACTCCGCGCATCGAGCGCGGACAAGTCATCGAGGAGGCGACCGCTATCGCCGAAGGGATCCTCGATTTCCTGGGAGACCGGCTGAAGGTCCAGCAGCGCGATGCCGGCGTCCGGCACGACCTGATCGACGCGGTGTTCGCGCTCGGCGACGAAGACGATCTCGTTCGGCTGCTCGCGCGGGTCAAAGCCTTGCAGGCGTTCGTTGGGACGGACGACGGGGCAGACCTCCTGACCGGCTACAAGCGGGCCGCCAACATCCTCAGGAAAGAGAAGTGGGAAGAGAGGCGCCAACCTCGCTCCAACTCATACGACCCGCTCACCGAGGAAGCCGAGCTTGACGAGGCGTTGGAGGCAGCTGAGCCGCGTGCCGAACAGGCTTTGGGCGAAGAGGATTTTGAGCGAGCGATGAGGGTCCTCGCCTCGCTCCGGAAGCCGGTCGATGCTTTCTTCGACAAGGTTACCGTGAACGACACAGATGCCGCGAAGCGCGAGCATCGCCTCAATTTGCTCGCGCAATTCCGCGATGCAGTGCACCGCGTCGCGGATTTCTCCAAGATCGAGGGTTAGTTAGAGCGGGGGCTGGTCTTCGGGATCGCGTCGATCCTTCACTGCCGCTGCGCGAAGGCTGTCCCGCTCCCGCCATTCCTTCTCTTGGCCGGCCCAGTGCTTTTCGCGGTCAGTATATTCGCGTTCACGATCCTCAAGCCGCTTGCGCTCGTCGTAGTAGCGCGTCTTCCACTTCTTGCGGCCGCCGGAAGTCGCAAAGATACCGACTAGCAAGCCGAGGATGAACACCAGCGCCAGGATGAACCACTGGTCCTGGGTGAAGGTCGTCATTTGCGCATCCCCTCGATTGTTTCTCTACGGGAACAAACGCGATGAAGGCCAATGGTTCCAATCAGGAAGAACGGTAACCGCCCGCGCCTTTCGACGCGGGCGGCACCCCCCACCTGTCAGATTGGATTAGGTATTCAGGAAGCTGTCGCTGATCGAGCAAGCCGCCGGACCAAGGATCACGATGAACAGGGTCGGCAGAATGAACAGGATCAGTGGAACGGTCATGATGGCGGGAAGGCGGGCTGCCTTTTCCTCGGCGCGCATCATGCGTTCGTTGCGGAACTCGGCCGATAGCACGCGCAGTGCGGACGCTAGCGGAGTACCGTATTTCTCGGTCTGGATCATGGTTGTGACCACGCCCCGGACCGCTTCAAGATCGACGCGCATGGCGAGGTTCTCGAACGCTTGCCTGCGCTCGGCCAGGAAACCCAGCTCGATCGCGGTCAGGCCAAACTCGTCGCCCAGCTCCGGATAGGCCTTGCCGAGCTCCTTGGCGACGCGGCCGAAGGCAGCGTCCACGGTGAGGCCGGCCTCGGCACAGATGACCAAAAGGTCGAGTGCGTCGGGAAGGCCCTTGCGAACCGCGTGGCTGCGCTTCGTCACCTTGTTCTTCAACCAGACGTCGGGCGCCTTGTACGCCCCGACTAGAACGCCCGCGACCGTCATGTAGCGACGAATCCAGGACCATTCCGGGAAGTAGTTCACGCCGTAGATCAGAACGACCGCGAGCACGCCCAGCACGACCGGAAGCAGGAACCGGGCCGCAATGATGAAAAAGGCGAGATCCTTTGTGCGGATGCCCGCCTGCATCAGCTTGGTCTGGATCTTCTTCAGCTGGTCGTCCTGGAGCATCTTGAAGTTGCCCAGGATCGAGCGGAGCCGATCGGCCGCCTGATTGCGGTTGGTCAGCTTCTTGCGCTTGTTGGTCGACGCCACGATGCCGGCCTTCAGCTGCTCGCGGCGTTCGTTGAGCGCTTTCACGCGGCGCGCCATCGGGTCCTTGACCGTCGTCGCAGCATAGATCGCTGTCAGCACGGCCATGGTCGCGACGAAGCTCAGGATCGTTGCGATCCAGATGACGTCGAAGCCGAGAAGAGTGGGGCCCCCAGTAGGCATGTCTAACCGTCCCCCCTCAGATCTCGAAGTTGACCATTTTGGCCATGATGAAGCCGCCAATGCTCATCCAGACGAGGCCGCCGAGCCCGGCGACCATCAGGCGCTCGTCTGTGAAGAACTTACCCATGTAATTGGGATTCATGAGGAAAACGAGCGTGAACACCACGAAGGGCAGCGAACCCACGATGTAGGCTGAGGCCTTCGATTCCGAGCTCATCGCGCGGATCTTCAGCTTCATCTGCGCGCGCTTACGAAGCACATCGGCCAGGTTCGAAAGGGTTTCGGCGAGGTTGCCGCCGGTCTCACGCTGGATCGCCAGAGTGATGACGAAGAACTGGAATTCGGCCGTTCCCAGGCGATCAGCCGTGTCCTGAAGAGCGGATTCCATGGTGCGGCCGATCTTCATCTTGTCGGCGACCATGCGGAACTCGACGCCAACCGGGCCGGGGATTTCGCTTGCAACGATGCCCAGCGTTTCGGTGATGGGCAGACCTGAACGGAGGCCGCGCACCATAAGCTCGATGGCATCCGGGAAGTTCACGTTGAACTTGTTCACGCGACGAATGATCATCTTGCCGATGATGAAGTGCGGAAGCCCGATGCCGACGAACAGGCCGGCAAAAAGGCACAGAAGGAACGGCATCCCGCGCATCATCAAGCCGACGGCGACGACAATCGACAGGCCAAGCGAGACCATGGCGTATTTGCCGAGCGTGATCTCGCGTCCCGTCTGTTCGAGCCGCTTCCGGAGCAGCGCCGGCTTCGGGATGATCTGGGATGCGAGGCCGTCGACCTTGCTCGCACGCTGCGCGAACAGTTTACGGATCTGCGCCTGGGCGTTCGCCGTGATGACGTCGCCGTGGCGTTCCTTGATCATTTCGATCCGGCGCTTCAGCACCTTGCCGCTGGACGGTCCGCGCGCCGCGAAGACCATCCCGAGCGCGCCGAGAACGCCGAGAGCGATGATGATGGTCACAAGCATCAGACCGTCCGATCCTTCTCAGGCGCGGGAATAACCGCGCGCGTTCTTAGGCAGCTTTCGCCTTCGGCTTAGCGAGCATCGACTTGAGATTGTCGACCAGTGACTTGGCCCCACCTGAAGCAGCAGCGGCCGAGGTCTCGCTGGCGGCACCTTCCTCGGTCGCATGGCTGAGGACCATGTTCGAAAGAGCCGTGAAGGGTGCGCCGACCTTGCCCGAAGCGACTTCAGCCAAGGGCTTTCCGAGCTTCGCAGCCTGAGCGGCGAGCTTGCCGTCAGCCGGAATGACAATGTCCACCGAGCGCTCGATCGACTGCTCGAAGTCCTTGCGGTTGATCTCCAGCGCACCCCCTGAAGGGACGCCGTTGGCCACCACAATCACCTTGGTTTGCGGAGCATTCGACTTCAGCCAAGCGAGGACGCGGATCGTGTCGCGTGTCGCCGCAAGCGTCAGCTCGGCCACGACCACGGCGACATGGGCATCGTGCACCATGTGCGGGAACTGGATGAGCATGTGCCGCGGAAGGTCCAGAACCGTCGACTCGAAGGCGTTCCGCATTTCTTCCTGAAGCTGGAAGAAGGCGCTGCCATCGGTGATCAGCGGCTGATGAATTGGCGCTTCGGCCGACAGGACCGAAAGGCGTTCATTCGCGCGGACCATTGCGCGCTCGATGAATAGACCGTCGATGCGGCTCGGATTCTCGATCGCATCCGTCAGGCCGCGGCCTGGCTCGAGATCGAGCGCCAGAGCGCCAGTACCAAAGTGGATGTCGAGATCGAGCAGCGCGGTCGACCGATGCGCCTTCTCACCCAGGAGCCAGGCGAGAGAGGTCGCTATGGTCGAAGCTCCAACACCGCCGCGGACGCCAATGACGGCCGCCATGATGTGGGGCTTATCGACTTGCGCCTCGCCGCGAGGACCGGAAAGCACGGTCTGCGCATTGGCAAACGTGTCGCGCAGCTGGTCCACCGTGAACGGCTTGAGCAGATAATCGTGAATGCCGCTCGCGACGAGGTCGCGATAGAGGCGGACATCGTTGACCTGACCCGAGGCGATCACAATCGTTCCCGGCTCGCAGACTTCCGCAAGCGCGTTGATGTCGTTCAGCGGGTCCGCCGACTCGGAAAGATCCACGAACAGGATGTTCGGGCTGGCCGAAACCGAGAGCGACTGCACGGCATTGCGCAATCCGCCCTTGTTGACCTTCTCGGGCGACCAGCCATGCTCGACCGCTACCGGCCGAAGCATGTCGGCGGTCGCATCGTCGCAGACGAAGGCCTGGAACGGATCGCGCAGCCCGGCGCGTGCCTGGAACGGAGCGTTCATCACTAGTTGCCCTTCTTGGTGTTGATGTCCTCGAGGCTACCCGCTCCCGTGGCGGGCTTGGTGCGATAGACGTTGATCGCCTTCGCTGCCGTAGCCGCGTCGAGAACGCCCGTGCCTTCACGCCCGTGGAAGAGATCCTCAGGATTGGCGACCATTGCGGCCAGAGCGCCATTCACCGAGCACCCGAAGCCTGGCATGGACTTGTTGTTGTAATTCGGCTGCGACTGAGTGTCCCAGTTGGGGCAGTTCGGCACGCTCGCGATCGTGCGGCTGACAATCACCCGCACACTGCCGTCGGGGACGGTGCCCGCGGTTACCGG
>Ga0070658_10003947_pt1 | contig 12161 bp, 10 predicted proteins | sample KBSC13metaG_FD_64664 | JGI IMG/M metagenome (GOLD analysis project Ga0070658, IMG submission 64664) | Corn rhizosphere microbial communities from Kellogg Biological Station, Michigan, USA - KBS C1-3 metaG | ecosystem: Host-associated > Plants > Roots > Rhizosphere > Soil ... | reverse complement strand
CCGAAGTGCGAGAGCGAGCATCTTTATTTTCTGGGGGCGGGATCGCAGCAGGGTGAGGAGCGGTTGCAGGAGCTGTTTCCCGGGGCGCGGATTGGGCGGATGGATCGCGATACGGTGCGGGGACGCAGCGATATGGAGCGGCTGCTTTCGCGGCTTCATGCGGGGGAGATTAATCTGCTGGTCGGGACGCAGATGATCGCGAAGGGACACGACATTCATGGGGTGACGCTGGTGGGAGTGGTGGGGGCGGACTTTGCGCTGGGGCTGCCGGACTTTCGCGCGGCGGAGCGAGTGTTTCAACTGCTGACGCAGGTTTCGGGGCGGGCGGGACGAGGGGAACTGCCGGGGAAGGTGCTGGTGCAGACGTATCATCCGGACCACTACGCGATTCAGTTTGCGGCGACGCATGACTATCCGGGGTTTGTGGCGAAGGAGATGCAGTATCGGCGGTGGATGCACTATCCGCCGTATGCGGTGCTGGCGAATGTGGTGGTGCAGAGTGAGCGGCTGGAGGAGGCTACGGGGTGGTCGGCTGTGCTGGGGCGGTGGTTCGAGAAGGCGCGGCTGGACAAGGTTCGGGTGCTGGGGCCGGCGGCTGCGCCGATTGTGCGGCTGAAGCGAATCTACCGATATCACTTTGTGTTGAAGGCGGAGCAGCGGCAAGCGATCGGCGCGGCGTTGCGGGCTATGCTCGCATTCGCGGAAACACAGGGCATTCCTCGCCGTAACCTCGTTGTCGACGTAGACGCCGTGCATCTGATGTGATGCATGGTGTTAGATCGTGCGGGGCAGATCAGGACTTCAGCGCATCGATGAGATGAAGTTCCTTGCCTGGCTTGAAGCGTACGGCTTTGCCTGGGGCAATGGTGACTTCAGCGCCGGTCCTGGGATTGCGGCCGATGCCTGTTTTGCGGGGCTTGACGGTAAAGACGCCAAATCCACGGAGTTCGATGCGGTCGCCTGCGATCAGAGTCTGCTTCATGCTGTCGAAGATGGCGTCCACCGCCGACTCTGCCTTCGTTCTCGGCAAACCGGTGCGCTCAACAACCCTTTGTATAAGATCCTGCTTAATCATCTGGGGCGCCATCCTTGGGCTGTAATTTTTTTAGACTAGTGGTGCTAAGTGATACTGACCGGGTTTAGTACCGTGATGTTAGAAACTCGGGGCGAGATTGTCAACGTCTGAACGCTACCGTAAGATGAAGAATCTAATGAGACAAGGGGATTCGGCATTTAATGCCCCCTGTTGCCCGGTTTCTGCCTGATTTCGAGGCTCGAATCGGATAATCTGGATAACGAATCTGGATAACGAAGGGAAATAGACCAGCGTGGCCATTAAAAGCGACCGGTGGATTCGCCAGCAGGCGAAAGACCACGGCATGATTACCCCGTTCAGCGAGAAGCAGGTGAGCGCAGGAGTGATTTCGTACGGACTTTCCTCCTATGGGTACGACCTGCGGGTGTCGGACGAGTTCAAGATCTTTACCAATGTGAACAGCGCGATCATCGATCCGAAGGCGTTCGACGAGCGGTCGTTCGTGTCGGTGCAGTCGGAGAGCGTGATTGTTCCGCCGAACTCGTTTGCGCTGGCGCGGTCGATTGAATACTTCAAGATTCCGCGGGATGTGCTGACGATCTGCGTGGGCAAGTCGACCTATGCGCGGTGCGGCATCATCGTCAACGTTACGCCCTTCGAGCCGGAGTGGGAGGGATTCGTGACGCTGGAGATCTCGAACACCACGCCTCTGCCGGCGCGGATCTATGCGAATGAAGGCCTGTGCCAGATTCTGTTCTTCCAGTCCGACGAGACCTGCGAAGTGAGCTACGCGGATCGCAAGGGGAAGTATCAGAACCAGCAAGGAATCGTTTTGCCTAAGCTGTAGAGGCACGGACGAGGGCTGAACTTCTTTCTATTCCATCTGCCTGTTGAATGCACCACCCTGAGTCATGAGGTTGCGAGGGCAATGCAAGATACGATGTCGGAGATACATCTGCGGATGGGGCTGGTGGCAACGGACCCACTGCGGGTGCTCGGTTTGCAGACGATCTTTTCGGAGGGTGGGCCGGTAGAGGTTGTGCCTCTGTCGGTCCCGGGCGCGCTGGATGCGTCGGGTGTATCGCTGATCCTGATCGATGCCGCGTGTACCGAGCACATCTTCGAGTTGCTGGCTACGTTTCGGCGAACGCGACCGCATCTGAAGCTGATTGTGCTGGGGCTGGAAGAGGACCACGAGTATATCCAGCGGGTGATCGGCGCCGGAGCGAAGGGCTATCTGACGCATTCGGCGCGCGAGAACGAGGTTCGGCTGGCGATCGATATTGTGCAGGATGGCTCGGTGTGGGCTCCGCGGAAGGTGCTGGCACGGCTGCTGGAATCGTCTTCTGCATCGGCTGAGGCCGCGAAGGAGAAGGCCATGAGCGAGCCGATGTTGACTGAACGAGAGGGCCAGGTGCTGCGGCTGCTGGTGGCGGGCAGACCCAATCGGGAGATTGCAGGCGTGCTGGGGATCGACGTGATTACGGTGAAGGCGCATGTGGGGCGGCTGATGCGCAAGGTTGGGGTGACGAATCGCATCGCTTTGACTGTGCAGGCGGTGAATCGGAACCTGCTGGGGAAGTAGTCGCCGCAATAAGGAAAGTACGACAGATCCTTGTGGAATCCTATTAACTTAATGGTTAACAAGTTTCGCTCAAGGGTATACATACCTCCGTACCGTTGTGAGGGAGAGGGATGTGAGGCAAAGTTGTGATCAGCAACACAGACCTGGGAGAGGGGTTGTAGAGAGAGCGCCGGATGATTCCGGCACTATCTCTACAACCCCCATTTTTTATGGTTGTGGGGAGTTTTCGGGGCGAATCCTCTTTTCCGAGGAGTACGGTACAACTCCACTTCGGTTGGGTCCATCACATATGATGTTGGAAATAGGCGATTTGCCGGGCCAGCATCGCCGCAGATCAAGTCTTGAAAGTTTTGAAAGTGAAAGGCATAGACATGAAGATGAAGCGGATATCAGTGATTGCGTGTGGGTTGGCCATGACGGCCGTATCGCTTTCTGCGCGGGCAGAAGGCGACAAAGCAAAGGTAGCGGGGCGGTTGAACGACGCCGCAGCGGTAATCCGGCAGATTATGGCCACGCCGGATAAGGCCATTCCAAGCAGCATTCTTGCCGGAGCCTCGTGCGTTGTAGTGATCCCGAGCTATAAGAAGGCGGCGTTTGTGGTTGGCGGTCAGTATGGCCAGGGCGTGGCGACCTGCCGGACAGCGCGAGGCTGGAGCGCTCCAGTATGCGTGCAGATGGCGGGAGGTAGCTTCGGGTTCCAGATTGGCGGACAGGCAACCGATCTGGTGATGGTCGCCATGAACGACCAGGGGCTGCAGGACATGCTGAAGAACAAGTTCAAGCTGGGCGCGGATGCGGCGGCCTCGGCCGGACCGGTTGGCCGGAACGCGGCTGCTGGGACTGACTGGAAGATGAATGCGGAGTTTTTGACTTACTCGCGCAGCAAGGGTCTGTTCGCAGGCATCAACCTGGATGGGACGGTGGTCTCGCAGAATCAGGACGACACGCGTACGCTGTACGGCGCGGCCATTCCGTTTGAGACGATCCTGAAGGGAAACCAGGCTACGCCAGCGGAAGCACGTGCGTTTGTCAGCACAGTGGCTCGGTATTTTGTGCGCGCCAGAGCAAACAAAGACTAAGCAGATTGAAGATGGAGAGGGGCGGCCTGATACAGGCTGCCCCTTTTCTTGTTTTTGGGATAAAGGCGTTTGGAGCCGGTAGACTTGAGGCTTGAGCGATGACACACAGAAAGAGCTGACGAGCGTCGATGCCAACGCTCGCGAACGGGCGGAGTTCGCCGTGGTGTGGCTCTTCGTTCATGTGCTGCGCGTTCTTCCGCGTGGGCTGGCGCGAGTGGTTGGCGCGCGGATTGGTGCGCTTGCGTTTCGTGTGCTGGGGCGGCTGCGACGGGTGGGGCTGCGGAACCTGGAGATGGCGTTTCCTGAGAAGGGCGTCGCGGAGCGGGAGAGGTTGCTTCGTGTGGAGTATCGGAACCTGGGGTATCTGCTGGCGGAGTTCTGCCAGATGCCGGGGTACTCGGCTGACAGGGCTAGCCGATTTATTCGGTACGAGGGGCTGGAGAATTATCTGCGGGCGCGGGATCGGGGCAAGGGTGTGCTGGTGTTGACGGGGCACCTGGGGGCGTGGGAGCTTTCGAGCTTTTATCACTCGCTGATGGGGATGCCGATGGGGATGGTGATTCGGCGGCTGGATAATCCGCTGGTGGATGCGTTCGTGAATCGTGTTCGCTGCCTGCACGGGAATCGCGTGATTCATAAAGACGATTTTGCGCGGGGGCTGATTGCGTCGATGCGGGCGGGAGAGACGGTGGGGATTTTGATGGATACGAATATGACCCCGCCACAGGGGGTGTTTGTGCCGTTCTTTGGAGTGCAGGCTTGTACGGCTTCGGGGATGGCGCGGATCGCTTTGAAGACGGGAGCCGCGGTGGTGCCGGGATTTCTGTTGTGGGAGGAGGGCGAGCAGAAGTATGTGCTGCGCTTTGGCGAGGAGGTGGCGGTGACGAGTACCGGGGATGCGGAGGCGGATGCGCTGGCGAATACAGCTCGGTTTACGGCGGTGATTGAGGGGTATATTCGGCAGTATCCTGAGCAGTGGTTGTGGATGCATCGGCGATGGAAGACGCGGCCTGCGGGCGAGACGGGGATTTATTGATGGCGGAAATTACGGTCAGGGTCATCGAAGAGTTGCTGGGGAAAGAGCCGAGCGGGGATGGGCGCACGTTCACGCGCTTGTCGAGCTACGAGAGCGCGGGTGGGGACGCGATTGTGTTTGCGCAGGATGAGGCTTCGCTTGGGCTTGCTCTGGGGAGTGCGGCGGGTTTGATTCTTGCGCCGCTGGCGGCTGCGGGCTGTGGCGATGTGCGGGTCCTGGCGGTGCGGGATCCGAAGTACGCATTTGCTCTTTGCGGGCGCTGGCTGGATGGATTTACGCAGGTGGTGGTGCACGAGTCGGCGGTGATTGATGCTGGCGCTGTGGTGGGTCGAGGGACGTCCGTGGGGGCGGGTGCGGTGATCGAGGCGGGCGCAATTGTTGGAGAAGATTGCGTGATCGGGAGCCATGTGACGATTCTTGGAAGTGCGACGCTGGGGGACCGGGTTGTGGTGCAGGCGGGAGCAGTGTTGGGTGCGATGGGCTTCGGTTATGTGCGGGGGGAGGATGGGCGGTACGTGCGATTTCCGCAGCAGGGACGGCTGTATGTTGAAGATGATGTTGAGGTTGGAGCGAATACGACGATTGATCGCGGGGCGCTGGGAGAGACGAGGGTTGGGCGGGGGACGAAGATTGATAATTTGGTGCATGTGGGGCATAACTGCTTGATTGGGAAGGATGTGGTGATTGCGGCGCAGACGGGGATTTCGGGGTCGAGCGTGGTGGAGGATGGTGCGATTCTGGGTGGTCAGGTGGGGATTGGAGAGCACGCAACTGTAGGAAAAGGCGTGATTTTAGGGGGTGGGGCCGGGGTTTTGAGCGGAAAAAAAATGCGTGGTGAAGGGGAGGTCTTCTGGGGGAGGCCGGCGCGGCCTTTGAAGGAATATCTGCGCGACCTGGCGCGGTTGAAGAAGCGGTAATTGGCGGTCAGCTTGCGGTATTGGGCGTGGTAAAGATGGTCGGGAAACAATGGCGATTGTGGTGGTCGGCGGGCAAACGAAGAATGTCGGAAAGACGAGCGTGGTGGCTGGGTTGATTGCGGCTCTGCCGGAGATGCAGTGGACCGCGTTCAAGATTACGCAGGATGAGTATGGGGCTGGCGGCAAGTCTGTTGGGAGCGAAGGGGCCTTTGCGGTGAGCGAAGAGCGTGTGGGGGCTGCGGGGAGCGATTCTGCACGGTTTCTGGCAGCGGGGGCGGTGCGGTCGTTCTGGGTGCGGGGAGCGCTGGCAGAGGCGATGCCCCGGATTCGAGAGGAGCTGGCTCGGACGGAGAATGCGATGATTGAGTCGAACAGCATTCTGCGGTTTCTTGAACCGGATTTGTATCTGAGCGTGCTGGATCCCGCGATGGAGGACTTCAAGGGGTCGGCTCGGTACTTTCTGGATCGGGCGGATGCTGTGCTGGTTCCGGAGGGTGCTTTGTTGCAGCTGGCTGGGGTTCCTGTGTTGGTGATGCGGCCTCCGGTTTATGTGACGGAGGAGGTGGTGAAGTTTGTGCGGCGGAGGTTGGGGAAGAGTTGAGTAGTTTCCGGGGATAGGGCAACTTCAAGAACAACGGCAACAGGCAAGAGCAGCAACTTCAAGAACAACGGCAACGACTGGCTGGTCGAGGTTTTACATTCCCACTCATCGCAAAAAGCGCGAAGAATGGGGCACGCGGGAACGGCAAAAGCAAAGGCGAAATGCAGAGGTTCTTCGCTCCGCTCAGAATGATAAACATTTTTGACGACTCTATACCATCTGCAAAACGGCCCTAAAGCCCCGTTCTATATGGGCGATTTGCGGGGTGGCTGAAGCCACCCCCTTCCGAGATCGAGGCTGAATCCGGAGGTGTTTTGCCGCGTTTCGTGGGGCTTTCGAGGCTGATGGAAAAGCCGCCTCGCGGCGAAAAGACGTACCTCAGCGGCTAAAGCCGCATCGCAAACAGGGCAGTTGCGGCACGGGTGAACCCGTGCCCTTAAGCAAAACGGACTTTTTCAGCACCCTGAAGACACACGCTCATCCCGAAAACGGCAACAGCAACTGCATGGGCAAGGCAACTGCAATCGCAAAAAGGGGTGCACCGTTCTGCTTGCGCAGGCGATGCACCCGATAGGAGGTCCGATGCGAATTGGTTTTTATTTGATGGTGCCGTTGAGACCTGCGGGGAAGAAGACTCCCTGGTTGTTGGTGGCTCCTCCGGTGACGATGGAGAGGATCTGAGCCGGGGTACGCGAGAAGGCGATGCTGTTGGCGTCTGCATCGACGAAGGTGGTCGCAGCGAAGCTTCCGGAGGAGGCGTTGAGGGAGACGTTGACGGTGGTGAGACCGATGTCGTCTACCGGTGTGCCGGAAGGGTTGGCCAGCTTGCTACGTGTGGCGGAGATCTTCTGGGTGAGGCCTGCGAGCGTTCCGGAACCGGCGTCGAGGGCGTTGATGGCGGTGCGGATGAGGCCAGCGTGGTAGGCTTCGACTGCGAGAATGCCGGCTGCCGCGCCGAGGGTTGCCTTGCTCTGAATGGCCCCTGCTGCACCGTGATAGGCGGTGACGCCGACGTCCTCGAAGATGTAGGCACCGATGAGGAAGAAGGCGTCGCTGGCGAAGGGATCGAAGGCTGGCCCGATGCCGGCTGCGTTGGCGAGGGTGTTGAAGGAGTTGTAGAGATCGAGCTTCGGCATGGAGACGGCACTGCTGCCGAGCGCACTCTGCAGGAAGGTGACGTGCTTTCCTTCTTCGACGGCAGTCTCCGCGGCGTAGGCGCTGATGAGCGGGTTGGAGAAGGGGACTTTGGTGAAGGCGGGCTTGAGGGTGACGTTGCCTGCCGTGCCTCCGTTGACCGCGACGGGTATGGGCGTTGTGAGTTTGTCGATGGTGACGCCGAAGGCCGCGAGATTGTAGAACTGGGCTTCGAGGTACTCCAGGTTGAGGGCGAAGTTGAGCACGTCGTTGTCGGTGAGGGTTGCGGCCTGGGCTTTGCCGGAGAGCATGATGCTGGCGAGGGCCGTGCCTCCCATGAGCATCATGGCGCGGCGGGATGAGATGATTTCGTCGAGTTGTTTTGTCTCTTGAGTTGCCATGGTCTTGTCCGTCCTTAGGAAGCGGTTGCGGTGATTTTTCCGTTGAGGCCGTTGGGGAAGAAGCCGCCCTTGGTGAGGCCTGCTCCGCCGGCTGCGCCGTAGACGATGTGGAGGACCTGGTCGGTGGTCCGAGAGAAGGCGATGGCGTTGGTGGTGTCGGCTGCGACGATGCTGCCTGTGGTGAGAGTAGTCTCGTTGCCGCCGCCGAGCGTGCCGCGGAGAGCAGAGACCTGATTGGCGATCTTGACGTAGGTCTGATCGTTCGCCTGAGCAGCCGTGCCGACGAGCAAGGTACGGATGGCGGCAGCGTGGTAGGCCTCGACGCCGAGGATTCCGGCTGCTGCGCCGAGGATGGTGGCGTTGGTGAGGAGACCGGCCGCTCCGTGATAGGCCGTAACGCCTACGTCCTCGAATACAAAGGCTCCGATGAGGAAGGCTTGTGGGCTGAGGAAGGGGTTGAAGGTCGGCGTGGTGGTGATGCCGGCGGCGACGGCCAGAGGTGCAAAGAAGGTGAGGTCGATGTTGGGGCGGGCGACGGGGGTTCCACCATTGCTGGTGATGGCCTTCTGGATGAAGCGGACGTGATTGACTTCGTCCTGTGCGATCTCGTTGGCGTACTGGGCGAAGCCAGAGGTGCCCCAGGGGACTGCCGCAATGCTGCCGGGGACGGTGGTGGTGCCTGCGCCTGTTCCCGCATCCGCTGAGGAGAGGCCCTTGCCTGTGGCTGCATAGAGATAGAACTCAGCTTCGAGATACTCGAGGTTGAGGGCGAAGTTCAGGATGTCGTTGTCGGTGATGCCGGGTGGGGGAGTGGTGCCGCCGCCTCCACCGGAGGAGGTGCTGCTGCATCCGGCCAGGAGGGTTGCTGCTGCGGTCCCGGCCCCGGCTAGAAACGTTCTGCGGGAGACTGCTTTTCTGATCAGTTCGTTTACTTTTTCCACGTTGAGTCCTCTCCTCGATGCAACGAACGGTTGCACCTTTCAACTGAAGAACGCAGGAAGAGGAGGCGTGGATGTAAGGAGAGAAAAAAAAGCAGCTTTTAGCAGATGCTAAAAGCTGCGGTGTAGCTAAAACGATGAGATTAGTTGGCGACGTTGGTGACGGCGTCCATGTAGGCTACGTCGAGAGCCGTGCCCTGGACGGTGATGAACTGGTTGTTGATCTCGGAGCCGTCAACGGTGTTGAATGCGTGAACCTGGCCGCCATAGGCGGTGTACATCTTGTGGAGGCCCTGAACCCAGCAGAGGCCGGTGAGGCTGCCATAGTAGTACTGGTCCTGATTGGTGTTGGGATAGGGGACCGAGGACTTGGCATCGGTGGGATCGACCTTGGGGATGATCTGGGCGGTCTTGGCGCCGAGGTCGAAGCGGGTGAGGCAGTTGTAGTTCTGTTTGAGCTTGGCGCGCTCGCCGGTGGCGCAGGACTGAGAGCCGATCCAGAGGGTGTTGTCGTCGGCGAAGAGGAGCTTGGTGTGGGTTCCGTCGGAGATGCTGTACTGGCCGGTGACGGCGGTAGCGGGACTGGTGACTGCGGCGGCGAGATTGATGGTCGAGAGGAAGCCGGCGAAGAGCCCGTCGGGTTGTAGCTGCTGGCCGGCGACGTAGAGGGTGTCACTCGTCGAGAGCACGGTGGTGACTCCACCGGGGACCAGGACGTTCGAGATGAACGGGGATGGGTACGGCGGTGGCGCGGTGGGGATTGCGTCCGTGCGGAGGATGCCCTGCTGCACGATGGTGATGCTGGAGGTGTTGCCTCCGCACTCGCGTCCGCAGTTGAGGATGTAGGCCGAGGAGCCGTCGAGCGAGAAGTAGGCGCCGATGGGGCGGTCGTAGTTGCCGGGAACGGGAACTGCGCAGTAGACAGGGAGCGTGAAGGGTTCGCAGTCGACTGCGCCGGTGGCCGCGGTGGCGAGCTGGGCGGTGGCGAACTGGTTGTCGTTGAGCCGGACGACGCGGTAGACGGTGTTGGAGGTGCTGACCATGGCGAGGACGACGGTGTCGCCCTGGTTGACGGCGACCTTGTCGACATTGGGAATGACGAGGCCGTAGGTCTTGCCGGTGGTGTTGTCGATGATGCCGAGTTGTCCGATGGTCTGCTCGGCGGAGTATATATGGGTCGAGCCAGGGGGGATGGCGAGCGAGGTGGAGCGGGTGGGGAAGGAGCCTACGTTGGCGGCAGCGGTCTCCTTGCTGTAGTCGACTGAGGAGATATCGCCCTTGAGGTCGGAGTAGACGTAGCCGTGGACCTGCTCGGGGAAGTTGAGGATGAGGTTGGGGTAGCCTGCGCCGTAGCCGGAGATGGAGAAGGAGGTGACGGTGTTCTCCACGTTGTTGCGGATGTCACGCTTGGCGTCGAGGATAGGGAGCGAGCCGGTGGTGCCGTTGACCGAGACGGAGACGAGGACGCGGTTGGCGAGCTTGCTCGGCGGGACGGGCCGGTTGGCGAAGGTGTACTGGGGGAACTTGTAGTAGTAGTAGTCGGCGCTATGGCAGGAGGCGAGGCCAAGGGTGGCGACAGCGATCAGGAGTCCGCAGAAGATCCGGGCACGGAGCGACTGGGCAAGAAGTGACTGGGAAGAGAGTGACTTGGAAAAGAGACTTCGATTCTTCAACGGTAACGGACTCCGACCTGAGGCTGCGGCATGTTTTGACGGCCACGGCTACCCGCTGAGTATAACAAAGGACAGGGGAGCCGCGGGCGGGCGGGGAGTGTGGTACGGAGAAGTTTGGAGCGGGTTGGCGTGGTGGCTTAGGATGATGAGAACCGCGAAGGATTGCGAGCGGAATGGCCGGATGACCGGCGGAGATAACGATGGCAGATGCAGTTGCAGGATTGAAGCCGGTGGACAGGCTGTTTGCAGGCGGGACAGTGCTTTGCGATGGGGCGATGGGGACGATGCTGTATGCGCGGGGCGTGTTCATCAATCGCTGCTACGACGAACTGAACCTGTCGCAGCCGGAGACGGTGCGGGCGGTGCATGCAGAGTACTTGCAGGCGGGCGCGGAGGTGATCGAGACCAATACGTTTGGGGCGAATGCGTTTCGGCTGGAGCACTACGGGCTTCAGGATAAAGTGCGGGCGATCAATGTGGCCGGGGTGAAGCTGGCGCGGGAGTGCGTGGATCAGATTCGCGAGAAGCAGGCGAGCGAGGCGTTTGTTGCCGGGTCGATTGGTCCGCTGGGGGTTCGACTGGAGCCGCTGGGCAAAACTTCGCTGGAGGAGGCTCGGGAGGCGTTTGCGGAGCAGATTCGCGGGCTGGTGGAGGGTGGGCCGGGCGTGGGTGCGGACCTGCTGATTATCGAGACGATGACCTCGCTGGTGGAGGCAGAGCAGGCGATTCTGGCGGCGCGGAGCGAGGCTCCGGGAGTGCCGGTGATCGTGATGATGACCGTCGATGAGGAGGGGAACTGCCTGGATGGGGCTTCGGCGGAGACGGCTGCGATCCAACTGACGAAGTGGGGCGTGGATGCGGTGGGGTGCAACTGCAGCGCGGGGCCGGCGACGGTGTTGAGCGTGATTGAACGGATGCGGCCTGTGACGACGCTGCCGCTGGCGGCGATGCCGAATGCGGGGATTCCGCGTGCGGTGGATGGGCGGACGATCTATCTGACTTCGCCGGAGTATATGGCGAGCTTTACGCGCAAGCTGGTGAAGGCGGGCGCGAGTATTGTGGGCGGATGTTGCGGAACGACTCCAAGCTATACGCGGGCGATGAAGAGCGCGCTGCGGGCGATGGATGCGATGGAGACGGGGGCGCGGGTGGTGGAGCAGAGCGGCTCCGGCGTGCCGAAGAAGGTGGAGAGCAAGGTGGAGCCTGCTCCGATGGCGCAGCGGTCGAAGATTGGGGCGATGGTGGCGGCGGGAGAGTTTGTGTCGCTGGTGGAGATCGTTCCTCCGAAGGGGATCGATTGCAGTAAGGAGGTGGACGGCGCGGCGCAACTGCACCGGCTGGGCGTGGACGCGATCAATGTGCCGGACTCGCCGCGGGCCAGCGCGAGGATGAGCGCGCAGAGCTTGTGCGTGCAGATTCAGCAGCAGGTGGGGATTGAGACGGTGCTGCATTACACGTGCCGCGACCGGAATGTGCTGAGTATTCAGAGCGACCTGCTGGGAGCGTCGTCGATTGGGCTGAAGAATATTTTGTGCCTGACGGGCGATCCTCCGAAGCTGGGGAACTACCCGGATGCGACGGCGGTGTTCGACGTGGATGCGATTGGGCTGGTGAATATTGTGCGCAATCTGAACTACGGGCTGGATATCGGGAAGAACTCGATTGGGGAGTCGACCGGGTTTACGGTGGCGGTGGCGGCGAATCCGGGGGTTCCGGATATCGAGCAGGAGGTGCGGCGGTTTGCGTATAAGGTCGAGGCCG
>Ga0070658_10003944_pt1 | contig 12163 bp, 8 predicted proteins | sample KBSC13metaG_FD_64664 | JGI IMG/M metagenome (GOLD analysis project Ga0070658, IMG submission 64664) | Corn rhizosphere microbial communities from Kellogg Biological Station, Michigan, USA - KBS C1-3 metaG | ecosystem: Host-associated > Plants > Roots > Rhizosphere > Soil ... | reverse complement strand
GCCACGAGACTACTGCTGCTCGGAATAATCGACATTTCCGCCTTCCCCGGCATGATCACCCCTTACCTATCGCCGGCGTATGTGCTGATTTGCGTCGCCGTAGTGCTTTCTTTTGCAGCGCTAAAAGCAACGGCACAACGATTGCGCCAGCCCAACCGCGACTCTGGTCCTGATGGGTGCTTGGCCTCACACTGAAGACGCGACCATCAATAAGCGGTAGATGTAAGGTGCAATAAGTCGTGAAGTCAACCGACAAAACATATACGACTGCAAGTCTCACAGGAACAACTACTGATGATGCTATCGGAATTTCAAAAACGCCGAGACAATAATTTCACCTTGCTAAGATTCATTCTGGCGTGGTCTGTACTTATCGGTCATTCATTTCCGATTTCAGCAAATGGTTCTGACCCCATCTCGATGCTACTGCTGCCATACGAATGGATAGGTAGCATCGCAGTCAGCGGATTTTTCGCGATAAGTGGCTATCTGGTCACCGCTTCATTCACCCAAAGAGGGGCTACCGCATTCATCGCCTCCCGCGCTCTGAGGCTATACCCGGCGGTCATCGTTTATTCTCTGGTTGCCATACTGTTGATTGGCCCCCTGTGCACCAGCGTACCCCTCGAGCAATATTTCCATTCCAACCCGTGGGCCAATATGTGGAATGCCACGCTGTGGGAGTGGAAGTACAATTTACCCTACGTCTTTTCACACAACCCCTTTGCTGGTGCGACTAACGGCTCATCGTGGACTCTGCCCGTTGAACTCCGATGCTACGTCCTCGTGCTGCTTTTGGGATTTTTTGGGGCGCTCGACACACGCGTAAGGGCCAACGCGGCACTGATGCTATTACTGGCCGTCACGCATTTCAGCTCTGTGTCGCTTCCGCTATTTGAACAGTCGAGCAATTTTGCAAGTCCGCTGACATTCTTCCTGCTGGGCTCACTGGCATGGGTCAACAGGTCGGCGCTGTCCCTGAACTGGGCTTTCGCTCTCGCCGCCTTGATTGGCCCCTTTGTCGCGGTAAAAATCGGGCACTTCGAATACGTGTTCCCGATATGCCTGACCTATTTGTTGTTTATATTCGCTTACCGGCTCCCTCACTTCGACATGGATCGGCTGGGGGATATTTCATACGGCGTCTATATCTATGCCTGGCCAATTCAACAAATGGTATGGAGACCTGGTCAAGGCGCTTATATGAATATCCTTCTTTCGACAGCGATTGTCTTTCCCCTCGCCTACTTGTCATGGCGCCTGATCGAAAAACCGGCAATGGGCCTCAGGAAGAAGCTGCCTTCTTTCAAAAAGAAGCATGCGGAAAATCATTTACTAATTGAATCGGCCCGGACGACCGACTGAGTGAGAATAATCGTCTACTGGACGGCGGAAAAACGCGGTCGCATTATTGTCCGCAACGGCTGAGGGCACCACCTACGGCAGACCGCTGAACTGGGCTGCCATGGGATGGGACATCAACGGTCAGCTTGTTTTGATCACCCGCCCCTTGTCACAGAAATAAGCCTGCCCCGCGTCCTGGAACGAGACGACCAGATGGTATTGACCTGCCGGCAACGCTCTGAAATCCACAGCCTGCGAAAAGCCGACATTTCCGGAATCGACCGCGTGCATGCTGGAAATGACATCAGGTCTAGCTACCCAGCTCCCGATCGGCAATTGCCAGCCGTCGGTACCCGCCATGTTCAGGACGCGCAGCTGTGCTGGCACTCCCGACTTCCTGGAGACGGCCGAGAGAAACCAGCCGCTCACAGTGGTGGATTTTCCCGTCACATCAAGCGGGTCCGCGCCAAAGACGGTCTTGCCTAATGCCTCGATGTTGCAGCTGGTGATCGAGGCGGTCTGCTCCACTTTCAGTTCATCAGTCGTCAGCTGCGTCAAACCCAATGAGGCAGCTGCTGTCGCACCGCCGCCTTGCGAAGCATCGGACGCGGCGGGTGATTCCGTACTGGAATGATCCGCTGGTCCGCTTGAGGGTGAGCAGCCCGCGGAGAAAATTCCGAGCGCAGCCAACAGCGTGATTTTTCCTGAGAAGGACATTGCAACACCTCTTTGAACAATGGATTGAGGGACTCGGGCAAGCCGCCGCGAGACATGTGAAGCCAAAGCCTATTTCACATCGAGGATGAGAGCGGCTATCGCATTCCTGGCAACGGTTAGCATTCTCGATCACCCTGCAATGGCGTGAGCCATCCATTCGGCGGTCTTGGCGAGTCCGTTTGAAAACGAGACCTTTGGAGACCAGCCCATTTCTTCCATAGCAAGGCGATTGCTCAAGACGCTGACCGGCACATCGATCGGGCGCGCCGGCAGATACCGACGCTCCACCGGGGTGCCGAGCACCCGCTCGATGTTGGTAACCAGGCTATTCAGGCTCAGGCCTGCTCCCGAACTGACGTTGAACACGCTTTCTGTGCCTGCGTAGTTCACCGCTGCAGCGAACGCATCAGCCACATCGCTGATATAGATGTAATCCCTCACGGTCTCGCCGTCCCCCCATATCTGAATGGGTTGGCGGGACAACGCACGATGCAGGAATACGCCGACGGCGCCCTGCGCCGTCTCAACGCGTTGGCGTTCGCCAAACGGATTGGCCACCCGCAAAATGGTCGTATGGATGCCGTGCAGGCGCTGATACATCAGCAGATACTTTTCAATGGCCAGCTTGACAATGCCATATGAAATCTGCGGCCGAGTGGGATGATCCTCGTCTATCGGCAGTTTTTCCGGTGGGCCATATACCGTTCCACCGGAGGAGATGAAAATCATTCGACGAACGTTCTTAGCCACCATGACGTCAAGCATCTGAAGGGTCGCCACCAAGTTGCTCTGAACGTCGTAGATCGGATCGTCGTTCGAGCTTTTCGGCAGCGTCGTTGAGACCAGATGCAGCACAACGTCAGTTCCCTCGACTGCAACGCCCACGTCATGGGCGCTCTGCAGGTCACCGGTCACCCACTCCACTTGCTCGCGCTCGGTGAATTTGCGATACGGCTCGACGCGGGGGCGCTCGAATATCCGTAAATGGTGGCCGTCCCTGAGCAACCTGTCCGCGATAGCCGAACCGATGAATCCGCCCCCGCCGAAAATGACGCACTTCATAGTTCGATTTACTCCAACATTGAGGCCTCAACGCCCGCGATCCATAGCCTGAAGCAATATTCAGGAAATAACAAAATAGAGGGCCGATGCGCGAAATAGCAAGTTACCCGATAAGCCGAAGATCTGTGCTCCATTTATCCGCCATGGTGATTCCAGATACCGGCCTGTTCTACTTACTTCTTTGGCCTAAGGACAACAATATCCTGAAAATCGTGAATTCCGCCGGAGCGATAATCCACAATTTCAAACCATTGGCTCCAATGCGCGCGAACATAAGCCTCTGACATGAATGTAATCCCGTATTCGAAGGGGTCGGAAATCACCTTGCCAGCTATCGCCACCCCATCTATTACTGTCGTCAAATGCCCATGTTGCAGGACAAAAGCCAACTCATCGCGCTCGAATTTTCCCCGAGCCTGTTCAAACAGCTCATCCGGCATATCCAGGAGGCTCCTGATTTTCGGCTCTGTAAGTGCCCTCGTCATCGCGCGCTGGCCGTGGATGGTCAGGAATAGCAGCCCCTCGGGTTTGCAAACACGGGCGAGATCTTGCAGAAACATATCCTGATTTGTTTCATTCAGGTGACTAAATATCGAGATAGAGATAACCGCTTCAAATTCATTCGCCTCGAACGGAATCGGTGGTTTGACCTTGGAAAGCCTCGCATCGAAGTGATCGATCGCCGACGCACACCATTCAACATGCCGATGATCGATATCGCACCCTGCTACATATCCCAGGTGCCCCTTGAACATGCGCGCAAGGCGCCCACAGCCGCAGCCAAAATCAAGGACACTGGAATATTCGCTCAACGCCTTGGGAGAAGCCTGAGAAAGCGCAATCCAGAAATCAGCGCCATGGGATGCGAATTCGGATTGACGGCTCACACCAGTTGTGTTGTACATCAGGTCAACGGGCGGAAATGGGCCCACATAGATATCTAATGCGGGGTCGTCGAATACGCCGGCCCGATTTAGATTCGCCCAATCACCCGCTGGCAATCTGCAACCCAAACTATAGTCAATCATGAGCGTGATCCTTCCAATTGGACTGTTGTCAATGAGCTATCTTGTCACCCCGACCACGTTAGTCAATACGATGCGGGCCGATTGCTTCCCAGCGACAAGTGGCAGCAACCTTTCGAGAGCATGCAGCATCGAGCCGTCGTAAGGTAGCGGTTCTTCCGGATAGTCCTGCCAGTCAAGACCGAGATCAAAGAGCGGTCGGATGGCTTCGGTCCTCGCCCAGAACATCGAGCCCACCGGGAACGCCATATTTTCTGGAAAATCGCCCAGACCCAATTTGGCGCCAAGCTTCTCCGCATGCGATCGGTTGGCGCCCCAACCTACGATATTGGGATCGTCCGGAAATACCATGCCTATCGACGGGTCTTCCCCCATTCGCCCGAGGATGAGATCCGCCATGCGAGCCTTTCCACCCAGCAGGTTTTCCATAAGGAATCGGTACCAGACCTTTCCTGTGTCCTCGTCGGCGATGTCGACCGATTTCTTCGTGTGCAAGTGTCCGACGATATCGTAATGTTCGACGAAAGAGCTTCCGAATGCCGTTAGCATCGGCCCAAGATCGCGTCCCGCGTTAGGGACCACTTCGATCTTGATGAGATATTTCCCATATTTTCTCATCATCTTCCGAACAACGGCTGCAACCGTGTCGTTAGGCACGCTGACAAACAGGTCAGGCTTGGCGGCATTCATGCTCAGGCGTTCAAGTATTTCGCCAAGCAGGTCCGGATAATAGACATGGAGGTGAAGCGCGACGCGGACCTCCGTGGGCACCTTGGCCGGAGCACCTTCTGAGCTGATGACCTCGAAACGCCAGGGGCCCTCCGGCAACCCCGCACGCAAGTAGCTGGCCAGCGGGTCCACTCTTGGTTCTTCCACACCATGCTGCTCTGAGTAGATGCCCGGATGAAATCCTGGAAAAAGCTTCCTTCTCGAAATTCCTGTGGCCCAGCTTCGCACGTAGCCATACCGCACCATGTCTTCGGGTGACGGGTACTTGATGTGCATGCGCAAGAAGAAGTCCGGTCTTGTCAGCGCCGAGTCCAGGATGACCTTAGTGCTTTCGAGTTCGTTGGCCAGCCGATGCCTTGCATTCCTGCCAAGCTCTTCAAGGCCGGCGACATAGCGCTCCATGTCGAATTGTTCGCGCACTGTTTGCCGCAGTCGCATGCCCACCTGGCTTCTCAGATCTTTTGAGCGGGCAAGATTCAGTACGAGTCCTGCCATCGCGGCGGTGTCCAGATATGGCGCAACACACTCTTCGGACAAGCCACTGTCGACCAGGGCATCCACAACGCCGGTTGTATTGGCGAAGCACACCACCGGCAACCCATGCGCCATGGCATCGATTGCCACGTTGGGCAAAGGATCCAGCCGGGAACTCAGCAACAAAATATCTGCGGACTCATAGACCTGTTCGATGGCGGCGGTCTCGCCCATGAAAGTGAACTGCCGCTGCAGGCCCGATCGCTGCAGTTGCTCGGCGAGGTAGGCCGAATAGACCATGTCACCCATCGGGTCATAACCTTTGCCGATCCAGACGAAGCGGCAGCGCTCGCCGCCGTCGGACTTGACCACCCTGGCAGCACATTCGAGGAAAAGGTCCACGCCCTTGCGGTACTGCACATACCCTACGCCGACAATGACGATGGTGTCCTTGTCAGCCTCGCCGTCAGGGCGAAGGGCGCGCAATAGCCGGCCCCTCTCAACCGCGTCGCTTCCAGGGTCGACCGCGTGAGCGAGCATGGTGCAGCGCCCTTGCGGCATGATGTGGAACGGTTGTCCCTCCAGTTCCGGGTTCCCGGCCACCGCGTTCTCATGGGTTATCCGTGCCGAAAACACCGTTTCCGCCGACCACAGGATGGCAAAGGGAAACGCGTCCAGGGGCCTGGTATACGCGGCGAATTCATGGATCAGGCTGATCGCCGGAATCGATAATTCCGTCAGCCGTCTGAGCACGAAGCGGGACTCGATGCTGTTCACAATGGCGAACTCAAACTCGTATGACAGCACCAGTTGCGCGATGATGTCGCCGGCAACGCCGGCATCGCCCATGACGGACATGGGGCCGACCACCACTGGCGCCACTTCGCAAAAGGCCGCCATCATTGGACCATCACCAAGGACAAGAACAACGACGTTGAATCGCTTCTGCAGTTCTCTGGCGATATTGAGACTGAGGATGGGCGCGCCCGTGCGGGACGCTTCGTGACTGACCACCAGCACGGTATTTTTCGTTGTGTCCCAGAGCACCGAGCCCTTCTGCAATTTCAGGTTGGGGCTTCGACCGATGCGGCCTTCGGCCCTACCGTGCTGCACAAAGTGCTCGTAGGGATCGATCCCTGCTTCACGAACGTCGGGGTACCTCTCCAGGTAGAACGTCTCGTCGAAATCCGGGACAAACCAACCATCACGCTTGGCCACAGTAACCACTTTTTCCACAGCCTTCCGGATACCACCGGCCTGCCTGACCGCCGATAGCAACCCAGATCGAAGAACACGGAACCTCTTCAAGCGCGGACGAATGAGCGATATCGGTGCTAGCCGGCGACCCTCATTCTTTCCTGCCAGTACGTAATGCTCATACGGATCCATACCACTGGCAGCAACATCGGCATGTTCCTTCAAGTACCAAGCAGCGTCGAATCCCTTGGGCGCTTTGGTACCAATCGTTCTGGAATTACTTTGATCAATTGCCGGTACTCTGACAAGCCTGAATTTGCTGGCAAGTCGCCAGACCATCGTACCCCGCATTCGGCTGTTCATATCTTCAAGCTCATCCTTGATCATCGATAAGTTTTTGAACTCAGCACTAGATTTGTCGAGCAACTCACGAAGCTCAACCAGCTCGCGGGTCTTCGTCGCCAAATCGCCTGCGATGTTATCAACATGTTCAACATGTGCGGCCAACGCTTCACTTAGCTTGCTAAGCGCCGTATCTCGATCCAGCAAACCCCCTTCAAGCATCGCGACCTGAGCATCTCGATCAACCATGAGCTGGCGAAGTTCATCTTTGATCTCCGCCAACATGCTGATAAGCGCACCAACTTGAATACCGCGATCCTTCACCGCATGGCCTAGCTCAACCAACGTCTTGTCGCGCTCGATCAACAATTGATTAACGCTTGCAATCGTCTCATCCCGGCCTCGCACCTCTTCATTGAGCATCCCTGTCAACGCATCGCGTTTCACCAACTCTTGCGAAAGAGCGGCAATTTTCGTCTCTTTCTCGACGAGGGCACGATCCAGAACGGACACTTGTGATTTCTGGGTCGTCTGCATCTCCGCAAAACGCCGATTCTTGCCGCGAAGCATGGCAATTGCCTGAATCGACACATCGCACTGAGCTGCGGAAAACCTGGCTGAACTCGAAGGTGCGTTGACCTCGTAACCAAATGCCTCAAAATCGCGGGCATAGATGGAACGGATCAACTGGCTACTCCGCATTGAAACCAGTTCAGGCAGATAAGGTATGAGACTTTCGTTCGAACGCTTCGACTCAAAAGGGTCCTGAATACCCGGGCCAAGTCGTGTCAACAATGCCAGACTGAGCGGGCTCGTATCTTCAATTTTGGCAACTATGGAATAATCGATAAGATCAGGACGTAAAAGCTCTATCTGAGGGGTCCAGTGTACATCCCAGAAAACGGGCGATTCGTTGACAGCTAAATATTCGAGAAATTTCTCGAACGCAACAGTTATATCGTCCATATGATGAATTGGATGATGAATAAAGTCATGCCCTTGATATGCTCCAATCTGCAAAGGTTCACGAAGCAAGATTTTGGACTGCCACGCTGAAAAAATCCGCCTGTACGGGTTGCGCACCACTGCAAATCTGAAATAGTCCTCGGATGCCAGTGCTTCAGCCAACGCGTCCGGCTGCAACCCGGTTACTTCAGGAGCGACTTTGTGAAAAGTGTCATGTATGACAAGATCAGGATCCGTCTCAAGACTCCCGTTAGAGCTGCGCAATTCTTGCGCATATCCTTCCAACGCGGCAAACCACCATTTCAATGAAGTACAGGCCACTTTTGGAGTAGCCACGTACAGCAATTTGTGACGCGTCGACAAATAGCTGTTCCATTGGAGGTAGCTCCAATTAATCTCTGCGCCAACAGTTGAAACCAAAGAGTCTGACACGACTCATCACCTCACTTATTCAACATGGGCCATCGTACAAACCAGCGAACAAGATGCGCACTGTCGAAACAACTTCATGATTGCTTTGATATGAACGCGTTGCACATTGCCGCCCACACACTCACCGTTTTTTGCCTGTCCAAGTGGTGATCACCCGGGTTCGGGTTTCGATAAAAATCATGAACCACGTGGGAAGCCCGGTCCAATATCGCATCTGTGATATCGAAATACCCAATTCCGAGTTCATCCGCCAACGCTTTCAATTCACGATTGTACGATAGCGTCAGCTCCGTACGTGCTGGCAAGGCGACTTTGACATCAGCTCTTTTATTGGCCACATCGCCAAAGTCGACTTGGTCCCGGATGGTCGGCAAGCTTGCCCCGGCTATGCACAGTCTGCTGAACCCCATCTCAAGAATTTCTACCAAGAACAACTTGTACGCTCGAATCGATTCACGGAATTGAGAGTCAACATTTTCCCCGTACTCTTTGGCACGCCACCAAATCACAAAACCGCAATCAACCTCGCCCAAATGGATAATTACACAAGAGTCTTTGGATTGACCCGCGAGTGCTGTCTTGAATATATTCACGGCATCGGTCAGTGAGTTTGGATTCCTCAGCCCGACAGCAGTGGCACCCGGAACAATCGAAAACGAGTAATTATTGACTTTCAGGATACCAAGGTCGGCTGCGAACTCGAGTGCGTCTAAATGCGAGTCCCCAAGTGCCAATAGATCAGTCATTGTTGTGCGAGGTCCTAAGCAATTTCCAACCGAGGTTCATTAAGCGATAAATCGACATAACCAAATGACCTCTGCTTATCAACTGGCATGACACGAATCATGATCGCGTCCATTACACGATGCAGGCAGTTCGGTTCTTCCTTCGACCAAACGCCGCCTCCAATGAAATAAATACCTGGCAAGACGTCCATCCTGAAACCAAAACTTATACGAAAACTCTGACCGGCGCGCACGCTTCCAACATGACTCCCCTCCTCAGGGCAGCGTTGTCCGGTAATTACTACACCCGAAGTGGAACGAATGTGGATGCCGAAATAGACTGCCGTAACGTCGGCCGTGAACCTACCGGACACAATGAATTCGTAGCTACCACGTGGTTCAAGCACGTTCACCACACGCTGTTGCGAGTCGACTACCCGGAATGAGGAAATCTCAGCACCCTGCATCGGATAAACCGTAGTCGTTTCCGGTATCAGCCCAGAATCAAAATCACTGGAATCAACCGCTACCTGAGCGGGGGTCGATTCATTAGAGTCAACGTCTTCGATGTCCGAACCCGACTGATCCGCCAGACGGTATTCCTGAACCATGCGCTCTTGATGCTCGGCCGGCGCATAGATGAGCTTTTGGTACGCACGCACAGCCTTCGGTGCCGGGCCATATAGAAGTCGCTGGCCGCGTTCCAACAGCAGTGTCTTGTCACAAAGCTCGATAACGCTCATGGGCGAATGGGATACGAAGAGGATTGAGGAACCTCTGTTCTTCAACTCCTCCAAACGAGCAAAGCACTTGCGTTGAAATTTTTCGTCGCCGACTGCGAGCGCCTCGTCGACAACGAAAATATCCGGATTGATGGTTGCCTGAACCGCAAAGGCCAGTCGAACGACCATACCACTGGAATACGTCTTGACCGGCTGCTCGATAAACTGGCCTATGTCAGCAAATGCCGCTATATCATCGAATCGCTCATCCACTTCCTCCTTGCTCAAACCCAGCACGGCCCCATTCATATAGACGTTGTCGCGCCCGGTAAATTCGGGATTAAAACCGGAGCCGAGTTCCAACAGAGCAGCAATACGCCCATTCGTCTCCACACCGCCAATCGTAGGCGTGAGCGTGCCGCAAATCATTTGCAACAGGGTAGATTTCCCTGACCCATTACGCCCGATAATTCCTATGGTTTCACCTCGCTTTATTTCAAATGAAACGTCTCTGAGCGCCCAGAATTCGCGAAAATATTGCCTTGGCGGCCGCCCGGCCAGACGCTGCAGGCGGGGTCCCACAAACTGCTTCAGTCGATCACGAGGGGCATCGTAAATTTGGTAACACTTGCTGAGCCCGCTCACACGGATGGATATATCGCTAGAGGACATCGGCAAACCCCTTCCTTGTTTTCTGAAACCATGCATAGCCTGCCGATGCGAAAGCCACAGCCCCTAGCATATATATGCCTAGCCCCAGCCAATCTGGCGCATGCCCCCAAATGACTACTTCACGGGCCTGCCCAATGATGAATGTGAGCGGATTTGCCATGATCCAAGGACGAAGTGATTCCGGCACCGATGACATCGGATAGAAAACTGGGGATAGGAACAACATCACCATCGTTACTATGCTGATAGCTTGGCCGACATCGCGCAGAAAAACACCCAGTGAGGCGAGAATCCAAGCCAGGGCCAAGATGAAAATGACAAACGGCAGAAGAATGACCGGGAAAAACACCACCGTCCAATGGAGATACCCATTAAAGAGTGCAAATGCTGTCAATAACACTACCAAACTAACCATGGCATGAAACAATGCGGCACCCATAGCCACGACGGGAAGCACCTCGATTGGGAAAACAACCTTCTTTACGTAATTGACATTCGATATGATAAGAGTCGGAGCGCGATTTAGAACCTCTGCTAACAAACCATGCATTATCATGCCTACGAACAGTATCACGGCGAATTGGGTCTTCCCCTCGTCCTGGCCCGCACCCCAGCGCGACTTGAAAACTACTGAAAATACGAATGTGTATACGGCCAGCATAAATAATGGGTTAAAAAATGACCACGCCAATCCCAGCACGGAGCCCTTATAGCGACCCACAACTTCGCGTCGAGTCATTTGCATGATTAGCCCGCGATTCCACCATAGGCTTCGAGTTAAAGACTGGAGCGAAGCGGATGGTATCTTGTGACTAATCATGGAGCTCTTTCCGCCTGCCAAAACATTACCTCTATCCTGCTTTACGTTGTTTTTTCTTTTAGTCATAAATTATCACGCATTTCGCCGTCACTTCGGATTTCAGATCTTGTCGTATCAAAGAGTTATGCGACGTGTCATCACAATATTGTGACTTGTCCAGATATCCTTTAAGAGAACCTCATCCGAGTGCGCGCTCAAGCTCATCCGCCAAATCTTGATAGTCCTCCACCCCCACCGACAACCTGATCAACCCATCGCTGATCCCCAGCCGCTTACGGTTGGCCGCCGGCACCGAGGCGTGCGTCATGATGGCGGGGTGTTCGATCAGGCTTTCGACACCGCCAAGTGATTCGGCCAGCGCGAACAATTCGCAACGCTCGAGCATGCGCCTGGCCTTTTTCAGGCCGCCCATCACCTCGATCGTGATGATGCCGCCGTAGCCGTCCATCTGGCGTTTGGCCAAAGCATGCTGTGGATGGCTCTTGAGACCGGGATAGATCACGCGTTCGACCGCCGGATGCTTTTCCAGCCACTTCGCCAGTTCCAGCGCGCTCTCACAATGGGCCTTCATGCGCAGGTGCAGGGTTTTCAGGCCGCGCATCGCAAGGAAGGAGTCGAACGGACCAGCGACAGCGCCGACCGAGTTCTGCAGGAAGCCCATTTGCTCGGCGAGTTCCTTGCTGCCGGCAACCACGATGCCGCCGACCATGTCGGAATGCCCGTTGAGGTATTTGGTGGCCGAATGCAGCACCAGGTCCGCACCGAATTCCAGCGGACGCTGGATCATCGGCGAGCAGAACGTGTTGTCGACCACCAGGATCAGGCCATGCTTCTTCGCGAACGCGGCGACCTTGGCCAGGTCGACCAGCTTCAGCATCGGGTTGGTCGGCGTCTCCGCCCAGATCATCCGCGTGTTCGGCTTCAGCGCCGCCTTCA
>Ga0070658_10003942_pt1 | contig 12164 bp, 8 predicted proteins | sample KBSC13metaG_FD_64664 | JGI IMG/M metagenome (GOLD analysis project Ga0070658, IMG submission 64664) | Corn rhizosphere microbial communities from Kellogg Biological Station, Michigan, USA - KBS C1-3 metaG | ecosystem: Host-associated > Plants > Roots > Rhizosphere > Soil ... | reverse complement strand
GCCGGAGCCGCTTCTCTGGTCGCCGCAAAGCCGATCTGCATTTCTCCGCCCGCCACGCGCCGCAGCGAGTCCGCCAGGTGCTCGGCCGATGAAGACCGCTCCACAATGCCGCGTACGCCAAATTCAAGCGCGCGGAAAACCGTGTCGAGGGGCATTGCGTCCGCCCAGAGTACCACCGGGCATCCGGGCAGATGTCCATTGACTTCCGTGAGATTGCCGAACGTCAGACCGGCAGTGAGATCCAGCAGCACCAGATCCGGCGTGGAATCGCTGTCCTTCTGAGAAGGAAGCGCCACCGGATCGCCCACAATGACATCAAATCCCCGGCATTCGAGGACTTCCTGAAAACCGCCCACCAGTACGGGCTGATCGCTGACTAAGAGAACTTTTGGCACTTCTTCCTCCGGCATCCAATGCGGCTTGAAATATACAAATGGGGACCGTAAAATACGTCTTCAGATTGGGCGCGCGTCGCGCCTCAATTCTGAACGCCTTTGGCCGATCCGCCCGCCGCCGTACCCGGCCGGGATGATTCTTCTGCTGCCGCTTCTGACGAACGGCCTGATGGTTTGCCGTCTGACGACGCAGCGGCCTTACCTTGCCCGGCAGCCTGCGCCGGTGCGCGGCGGGTCCGGAATTCGTACTTCTCAATCGTCATCGCGGCCACGCCCTTGATGTTGCGTACAATGCGGCCTTCCGCGACGAGCTTCAACGGAATCTGATTTTCCAGACGCGCCGGCCAATCGACCGACACCTGCACCAGTTGCCCGGGCTCCAGCGCTTCGCTGGCGCGGAACAAAACACCCTTGCTGCTGATGTTCAGGGTTTCGCTCTCGCCCTGACCCGAGATAAACGGTTTCTCCAGCGTCTGGTAACTGACCGCGAGATGGCAATCGAAGCGCGCATTGTTGCGCCGCTCCGCCTCTTTATTCGCTGGACTGGGGCCCCCTGTACTGCTCAGAGCATTCTGAATCGATCTCTGAAAATTCGCGGGATCGAGTTCTTCGTAACAGAAGAAATCGTGCGCGCCTTTCCGCACTGCCGTAACCGCGGTGTCGCGATCCTGCGCATGGCACAGCAGAATCACGGGCGTCCGGGGAGCGTGCTGCTGGAGGTGGCGAAGCGTCGCGATACCCTGGCCGTCCGGCAAAAACAACTCGGAAAGTACCAGGTCGAACTGCCGGTCCTGAATCGCGCGCAATCCGTCGAACAGGGATTCCACTCGCGTGCATTCCACCGCCAGTGCTTCGTCATCGCGCAGCAGGCGCTCCAGCTTCTCAGCCGAGGCCGAATCGGCGCTGATGAACAACACGGAGTATTGGGTCATTACGTGAGACTTGGTACCAGCATAACGCTCTTTACTGTCCTTTGTCCCAGCAGCTTCGGCATTTTCATCTTCAGGCTGGAGAGCCTGGCGACGCGCCGTTTGGAGCGGCGGCGGCGCTCCGGCAGAATCTCGCTTATTCCCTGTCGCCGGAGCCATCGGCGCCGGATTGATCCTTCGTAGTGTTGGAGATGTCATGCCGCCCTCTTCGCCGATCCAGGATTTTCGTTCTTCAGGACACGCCCCGCCAGCTTATTAACTGCTTTGCCGAATGGCGCATCCGCGGGGAATGAGAATTCCCCTTTCGACGCTGCCGCCAGCCCGGAATAATCCGCCGGAATCACGCCGAAGAGTTTCATCTCGAACATTTGTTCGATACTTTCGATCCAAAAATCTCGGGGTGCTTTATCGCTCATATTGAGGACGAGCCGAAGCCGCCCTCGTTCGAAGCCCCGGCTGGTCAGGGTCTGGATGATATACCGGGTCTGGTATAGCGCCAGCACATCCGGCGCGGCTATTACCATCAGTTCATCCACGTGCTGCAGAAATGACCAGATGCCCGGCGTCAGATGACGGCCGAGATCGACGAGCGCCAGTGGATAAACCCGATTAATGTGCCGGAACAGGCTCTCAATCCTCCACGGCTCAGGCATCGGGCTCAGCTGCGGATCCGGCCCCGCGAGAACATCCACGTTTTCTGCCAGCGGCATGAAAAATTCCTGCCAGTTGGAAGAACTCAGCTTTCGCACCGAATCGAACGTGTCTCCTGCCCGGTGTTTTGGGGCCATGCGGGACACGCGGTGCACCGCGGGGGTCTGATAATCCAGATCCGCGACCAGAATCCTGCGGTCCGGAGCGGCCTTCGCGAGCGCCATTCCCAAATGGCATGCGAGCGTAGTACCGCCGCAGCCGCCTTTCGCCGAAACAATCCCGATGATGCGCCCCTGCGATGTTTCCGCCGGCTGTTTGGAAGCCAGGCGAGCCGCAATGCGATTGAGCGCCGGGAAAATCGCCGGCGCCATCGGCAAACTCAGGAATTCGGCGGCGCCGGCCCGCAACGCCCCGATCATGTGCTCAGGATCGGCGGTGGCGTGAACAGCCGCCACGATGGGAAGGCCGTCGGCGCTTTGCGTCGCCCCCATCCACTCGCGCGCCGGAATCGGCGTCGCCGCAATTTCCACAAACAGCAGATCCGGCTGGTCCCGCTCAATCCGTTCCAGAACTTCGCGCACCGGCGCCGACGCCGAAATCTGGAAGACACACGTCGCCCGCACTTCCGCTAAGGCAGCGGCGATTTCTTCCTGGAGTTTCGGATCGTCCACCACCATCCCCGCCCGCCAGGGCCACGCGGATTGCGGCGAGGTCTCGAATCGATTGGTATCGAGAGGCATGGTGCAGGTGAGTCTAGTCCAAGTAGTACCACCTGACGATGCTGTCGCGACAGACTGTCTTTAGGCTATATAACGAATCGGAACTACCCAGGGGGATATAACCCGGCGAGCTCTTTCGAATCGAGAAACGGGAGGTCGCCTTCGAGGAAATCGTACTCCCGAAGGCGGTCGGGCGCCTCCCAGATCATCGCCTCGAAGATGCGGTTTTCCACTTCGCCCTGCCACGCGTTTACCAGCAGGAAAATCAGCAGGATAGGGTTCTTCCCAGGGTACGCAAACGTATAGCGGGTGACCTCCGTTGGCGGGGCCGACTCAATCCCCAGCTCCTCCTGGAGCTCGCGCCGCAACGCGTCTTCGGGCGATTCACCCGGCTCGACCTTGCCGCCGGGAAATTCCCATTTCAGCGGATGAGCTTGATCTGCCCGCCGCCGGCAAATCAGAATCCGGCCCTCTCTTACCATAATTCCTGCTACCACAGTTGTCATAACCAGTTAGCTGTCGATCCGCAGACAGTTTACACTTGGATTTATCGTGAGTCCCCAGTTGATCGACCATTTTCGGAACCCGCGCAACGTGGGAGACCTTCCGGCCCCGGCGGTTACGGTCGAGGTTTCGAATCCGGTGTGTGGAGATATCCTCCGGTTTTCTGTCCGGATGGAGGCTGGGCGAGTGGCCGAGGCGGCGTACAAGGTCCGCGGGTGCGCCGCGGCGATCGGAACGGGGTCGGCCCTGACGGAGCTCTGCGCCGGCCGCGATACCGCCGGGCTTGCCGCGATTTCCCGTGAAAATGTGGAGACTGCGGTGGGCGGTCTGACGAACGAATCGAAGCATGCGGCCGCGTTGTGCGTCGATGCCATACGTGCCATTCTGAAGCTGTGCGGAGAGCCCTCTCGATGAAACAGCCGCTGCTGATCTGCGCGGCGGCGCTTCTCGCCATCCTCAGTGACGCTGCAGTTCCGGACACCGCGCAACGCCTGGAGCAGGCCCGCAATCTGGGGAAAGCTTTTTATGAAAACCCCACCACCGCGGCTGAGGCTGTCGCCGAGTTCAAGAAGGCGCTGGATCTTGCGCCAAACTCGGATCGCGAAAAGTTGAACTATGCGCTCGCGCTGCTGCGGGCAGGCAAGTCCGATGTCGCGGTTCCGCTTCTCCAGGAAGTCCAGAAGCATGATCCCGCGCTTCCGTATACCTGGTTCAATCTCGGCATTTTCTATAAAAAGCAGGGCGAAGATGAGCTGGCGATTGCACAGTTCCGCCAGATGCTGAAGCTCACTCCAAATGAACCCATCGCGCATTACCAGCTCGCCAACCTCGTGAAGCCGGACCACCCGGAAGAGGCTATCGCGGAATTTGAAAAAGCACGTGCGTTGAGCCCCAATCTGGTCGCCGTTCATTACCAGCTCTCCAGCCTGTACCGACAGGCAGGCCGCACCGAAGACGCGGCGCGCGAACTCCAGACGTTTCTCGATCTGAAAAAGCAGCAGGAAGGCGCGGCGATTCCCGAAGACGTCGATTGGTGCAATTACGCGGAGATCTACGATCCGCCGCGGGCGGTCACTGCTTCCGCCGCAGCGCCCGCGCCGTCATTCACCGATACGGCCCTCGAGCCGAAAGTGGATGCCAAAACCGCGGGCATGCTGTTGATCGATTCCACCGGCAAAGGCCAGACGGATTTGCTGGTTTGGTCTGCGGAAGGCGTGAACCTCTACGCGCAGGGTTCGCGTCGCGTGGCAGATTCAGGTCTCGGCGCGGTGAAGGGAGTTTTCTACGCGGCGGCGGGCGATTTCGATAACGATGGCCTGATGGATCTCTGCCTTCTCACGGAATCCGGTCCCGCAATCTACCGCAATACGGGCGGCAAATTCGCGGATGCAAAAATCGAGCTGCCGCAGCGCCGTTTCGAGCGCGCCGTCTGGATCGATTACGACCACGATTACGACGCCGACCTCATCCTGCTCGGCGATCAGCCTGCGCTCATGCGCAATCAGGGCGCCGCCGGTTTCGCCGATCGCACCGCCGATTTCCCGTTTGCCGCCGGCCACCCGGTGGATGCGTGGACGCTGCGCGCTGTTCCCGACACAAAATCCTTCGATCTCGGCGTAATCTATTCGAATCACGCGCCGGTCCTTTATCGTGACGAACTGAGCGGCCACTACCGCGCCGATGCCTTCAACGGCGCGGCGCGCGACCTCACCACCAACGACGCGGATTTCGATGCCGACGGCCGGATCGATCGCGCGCGCATCGCACAGGACGGGACGGTCCACTTCGGCCATAACCGCACCGTCTCCGAGCGCCATTGGATTCGCGTTCAACTGACCGGCGTCAAGAGCCCGAAGCTCGCGCAGGATGCCGAAGTCGAAATCAAAGCCGGCGTTCTCTATCGCAAGCAGCTTTATCAGGGCGTGCCTGTCACATTTGATATCGGCGACTATCCAACCGCCGATACGGTTCGAATTACCTGGCCGAACGGTCTCATCCAGAACGAGATAAAGCAAGTCGCAAACAAAGCCTATAAATACGAGGAAGCGCAGCGGCTCTCGGGCTCCTGTCCCATGGTCTGGACCTGGAACGGCTCCAGCTTCGAATTCATCACCGATGTTCTCGGCGTCGCGCCCCTCGGCGCTTCTGATGGCGATGGCTCGTACTTCCCCGTCGATCACGACGAATTCGTCTCCATTCCCGGCCGAGCGTTGAAACCGCACGACGGTTACTACGACGTCCGCATCACGGAAGAACTGAGCGAGGTTTCCTATCTCGACCAGATCAGACTCTTTGCGGTCGATCATCCCGCCGGAACCGAAATCTATACGAATGAAAAGTTCAAAGGCCCACCCTACCCGGAAGACCGCCTCTTCGGCGTGACCCACCGTATTTATCCAACTGCCGCGCGCGCCTTTGCTGGAAACAAAGCAGCCGGAAACGAATCCGCCAACGTTCTTCCGCTGCTCACGAAGCGCGACCGGCGTTATCCGGAAGGCTTCGCGCGCAACAGCTCCGGCGTCGCGGAAATGCACACCCTTGAACTGGACTTCACCGGCGCCGCGCCAACCGGACGCGCCGTTCTCCTCCTCAACGGCTGGGTGGACTGGCCGGACGGCAGCACCTTCCGCGCCCGCTCCCAGGAGAGCCGCGCCGGATTCACCATGCCCCTGCTCCAGATGCAGGACGCGTCCGGCAAATGGCAGACGGTCAATTCGGATATGGGAATGCCCGCCGGCAAACCGAAAACCATCGCGGTCGATCTGAAATTCATCTCTCCCAGCCGCAAAATCCGGATCGTCACCAATCTTTGCGTGTACTGGGATGAAGCATTCCTCAGCGAGAACACGGCGTCGCCAGCCGCCACGCAGCGCGAAGCGTCCCTCGTTTCAGCCGATCTCGGCTTCCGCGGATTCTCTGGCGCCCATATCGATCCCGATCGCCGCCAGCCGGATACTTACACGTACTCCGAAGTCTCGCCCACCTCATTCTGGAATCCGACGCCCGGTCTCTACACGCGTTACGGAGCCGTAAAGGAGCTGGCCGCCGGAATCGACGACCGGCTCATCATCATGGGCTCGGGAGACGAACTCAAGCTGCAGTTTCGCGCGGATGCCTTCCCGCCGCTGCCCTCCGGCTGGACCCGCGACTATCTTCTGAAAGTGGACGGCTGGGCGAAAGACCGCGATCCGAACACCGCGTTCTCGTCCACGGTGGAACCCCTGCCCTTCCACGGCATGAGCGTCTATCCCTATCCGGACACGGAACACTTCCCGACAGACCCAGCGCACGAACAATACCGGCGTAAATACAACACCCGGCCTGCGCTCAAATTAATTCGGTCGCTTGGACTCTGAAGTTCCCCTATAATCAATCTGATATCGGAGAGGGAACCTACCTATGGAACAGCAAAGCTACGCGAAGCACGCTCAATTCGTCCCACCTTTTCATTTCGTTCTGGCGCCTATGGCGATCCTTGCGGTCCTCGGCGCGATCGCGAGCCTCGTGCGCGCGCTCGGCCACGGCAATGGCCGTCTGAACGCCGCTGTACTTGTGCTGCTTTCATTCGTCGCTTTCGGCGCGCTGCTTTTCGGCCGGCTGTTCGCGCTCAAGGTTCAGGACCGCCTGATCCGCTCGGAAGAAAACATGCGCCACTACCTGTTGACTGGCAAGCCGCTCGATCCGCGCCTCACCATCGACCAGCTAATCGGACTTCGCTTCGCCTCGGATGTGGAATTCGCTGCCCTTGCGCAGCGCGCCGCTGCCGAACAGCTCACCCGTGACGCCATCAAGCGCTCTGTGCAGTCCTGGAGGCCCGATCACGCTCGCCTCTGAGCGTGTTCCTGCTGGTCTCAGAACACCGTTTCGCTATACTCCGAAAGTATGACTGGCCGGCCTGATCCCCGGAGGCGGGTTGTCTTGTCTCTCAGGGTATTTTTGCCCTTATTTTGCGCATTTTCCTGCGTGGCCCAACCGGCCGATGCCGACCTCCAGAACAGCCTTCGGGGTCTGAGCCTGGAACAACTCGGCAACATCGAGGTCACCTCCGTTTCCAAATCCCCGGTAACGGTGACCAGGACCCCGGCCGCGGTCTATGTCATCACCCAGCAGGATATCCGCCGCGCCGGTGTTACCAATCTTCCCGAAGCGCTTCGTCTCGCCCCCGGCGTGGAGGTTTCTCAGATCGATGGCGTCAAATGGGCGGTCGGCATCCGCGGGTTTCAGAGCCGCCTCTCCCGCGCGGTTCTCGTTCTGATCGATGGGCGGAGCGTCTATAGTCCGCAGTTTCACGGCGTGTACTGGGAAGTGCAGGATACGCTGCTCGAAGATATCGACCGCATCGAAGTGATCCGTGGTCCCGGCGGCACCATCTGGGGACCTGATGCGGTCAATGGCGTCATCAACATCATCACCAAAAATGCCCGTGAGACTCGCGGCGTCCTGATTTCGGGCGGCAGCGGCGCCGTCGAGCAGGGCTTTTTCAATATGCGATACGGCGCCGGGAACGATCGCAACTTCAATTACCGCATTTATTCCAAAGCTTCCACGATCGGGCCGGAATACCACTACAACGGTTCGCTTTTCGACGATCAGCGCCGCATCCAGACCGGATTCCGCGCCGATTGGGACGTGACCGGCCATGACGCCGTCACCATTCAGGGCGATATTTACGATGGCGCCGCGGGCGAGAACAGCCGCCTCACCTCATTTACGCCGCCCTTTTCCACCATCCTGAACCAGAATGCCGATCTCTCCGGCGGCAATATTCTGGCGCACTGGAAACACACCCTCAGCGGCGGTTCCGACCTTCAGGTGCAGATGTACTACGACCGCGTCAATCGCGTTCAGTCGACGCAGGGCGAGCACCGCGATACGTATGACCTGGATCTGGTCCACCATATTTCCTTCGGCAGCCGGAACGACGTCATCTGGGGCCTGGGCGCGCGCGTCAGCCCGGCTTACCTGCCGCAGATCGTGCCCACTTATTTCTTCGATCCGAACCGTCGCACGGACCAGCTCTACAGCGCGTTCGCGCAGGATGAATTCGCCCTTGTTCCCAATCGCCTCTCATTCACGATCGGCGCCAAGTTTTTCCACAGCTCGTTTTCGGGCTTTAACACAGAGCCCAGCATTCGCATGCTCTGGACGCCAACCGCGCACCAGTCCTACTGGGCCGCCGCTACGCACTCGGTTCGCACGCCATCCGACAACGAAGACACGCTGCAATCCACCACCGTCCGTTCCATGACGCCGCTCGTGTTCAGCATTGTGCAGGGCGACGGAGTGTTCACTTCGGAAGAAGAGATGAGTTACGAGACCGGTTATCGCCACCTTTTTATTCCCGGCTTTTCGGTCGATCTGGCGACGTTCTACAACATCTACAACAACCTGCAGAGTCTGGAGCCGGGCGTCCCTTACACAGCTTCCACGGACGGAATCGCGTACACCATACAACCGTTCCTCAACCGCAACGGCCTGAAGGGAACGTCAAAGGGTTTCGAAATTGCTCCGAGTTGGAAACCCGCCCAGTGGTGGCGGCTACAAGGTTCGTATTCATTCCTCGATATGGACGTGAGAAACAGCGCCGCCAGCACAGACCCCTCCACCGCCGCTTCCGTCAATGGCTCCAGCCCGCGCCATCAGTTCGGCGGACAATCGTTTCTGGACCTGCCCGGTCATCTGGAATTCAGTCAGATATTTCGTTATGTAAGTCTGCTCGGCGCACAGCGGGTTCAGAACTACGAAACCGCTGACGTTCGGCTTTCCTGGCATGGCATTCCGCATCTGGAGTTCGCGGTCACCGGAAACAATTTGCTGCAGCCGCACCATATCGAGTTCGCCGGCGATCCCAGCGGTCAGGTCGGCATCAAACGCAGTATCTTCGCGACGATTACCTGGAGAAAATGACAGCGCCGTTCCGCTCCCGGCGCCGCTCCGCCGCGCGCCGAATCCTGCTCGCCGTTCTGCTGGCAATCTGCCTGCACACGGTTCCGTGCGCGTCCGCGCAGGATCGTCCCCATCCCACCGAATATCAGATCAAGGCGCAATACCTCACCGATTTCGGCCGTTTCGTCAAGAAATGGGGCAACCGGCCGGCGCCGGGGCCCGACGAGTCTTTCGCCATCTGTGTGCTTGGCCAGGATCCGTATGGCCAATCGCTCGATACCGCGGTTCATGGTGAGAATATCGGGGGCTCCCCCCTCGTGGTTCGCCGTATCGCCCAACCCATCGATGCCACAGGCTGCCGCATTCTTTTCATTAGCTCCTCGGAATCCGGCCAGTTGCAGGACATCTTCGGCGCCATCGGTACAGCGCCGGTTCTCACCGTTTCCGATATCCCCGACTTTGTCAGACGGGGCGGCATCATTGAATTCGTTCCCGATGGCAATCGGGTCAAGTTCGAAATCAATCTCGCCCTCGCGCAGCGCGTGGGTCTCAGCCTGAGTTCCGACCTGCTGAAGGTCGCGCGCGTAGTCAGGAGGACACCGTGAAATTTAACCTCGGCCGTTACTCCATTCGCAAGAAGCTGACGTGGATGAACCTCCTCGTCAGCGGCGCCACTCTGCTGCTGGCTTCCTCCGCGTATGTGGCCTATGAGCTCGCTACGCTGCGGCTTTCGATGGTGCAGAATCTCTCGATCGAAGCCCAGATCGTCAGCGCAAACTGCGCTTCCGCCGTGGTTTTCGGCGACCCCGATTCCGCGCGAAATACTCTCTCTGCGCTGAGCGCTGCGCCGCACATCGTGTCCGTCAGCATCTACGACGCGCAGGGAGCGCCCTTCGCCACTTATTCGCGCGACCCCGGCGAAATCCGCGAAACGCCGCTCACGCTGCCGGAGGGCAGGCCTGAAGTTCACAAATTCGCGAATAATTCGCTCGAACTGGTGAGGGCGATTGTTTTTCAGGGAAAGCTGATCGGCTCCGTTCACATGCGTTCCGATCTGACGGAGATTTCAGACCGCCTTCTGCGCTATGGCGGCATTGCCGTCGTCATTCTGCTGATTTGCCTGCCGGCGGCGCTCCTTTTTTCGGCAATCTTCCAGCGGGAAACCGCGCGTCCCCTCATTCAGCTCGCGGATGTCGCCCGCGTGGTGTCCCGCGATAAGGAATATTCCGTCCGCATCCCGGCGAGCGGCAGCAGGGACGAAATCGCGCTTCTCATTGACGCCTTCAATGAGATGCTGGGGCAGATCCAGATCCGCGACGCCGCGCTTTTGCAGGCGCATGAACGGCTCAATCTCGCGTTGAAATCCTCGGGCGTCGGGACGTGGCGATGGGAAATCGCCGATGGCGCGATCGTGGGTGATGATTTCATGTACCCACTGTTCGGCCTCGATCCCGGCGCTGATCTGAACGGCTATGAGAAGTTCTTCCGGATGGTCCATCCGCGCGACCGCGAACGCGTCCGCCGAACCGCCACCGAATCCCTCAGGATTGACGCGCCCTTCGAAATCGAATTCCGCGTGATCTGGCCGAATGGAAGCGTGCATACGCTGACCGCCCGCGGCAATATGTTCCGCGATGAAAATAACCAGCCCGTTCGCCTCACGGGCGTGTGCTGGGATGTGAGCGCCCGCCGCCTCGCCGAGGAGGAGCGCCAGAAGTTTGTCTCTCTGGTGGAACAGACTGACGATTTCGTCGGCATGATGGCGCTCGACGGAACGATCATTTACATCAATCATGCGGGTTGCCGCCTCGTCGGCCTCGAAGCGCGGCGCGCCATCGGAACGTCATTCGCCGATCTCCATCCCGAAGACGCATGGTCGAATCTGAGCGGCGAAATCCTGCCCTCCGTCCTGCGCGGCGATGGCAACTGGGTGGGTGAAGCGCGGCTGCGCCACCTCGCGACTCAGCAGCCCATCAACGTGCTGATGAACATCTTCCCGGTAAACGATCCCGAGACCGGGCAACTGCTCTGCTTCGCAGCCATCATGCGCGACGTTACGGAGCGCAAGCAGCTCGAACAGCAGCTCCTGCAGTCGCAGAAGCTCGACAGTATCGGCCAGCTCGCCGGCGGCGTGGCGCACGACTTCAACAATCTGCTCACCATCATTTCCGGTTATTCCGAGCTGATCCTCGGCCGGTGTGACCCGAACGATCCGGTTGTGGAGCCCGTCGAACAGATCTCTCGCGCGGCGGCAAGAGCCGCGGCTCTCACCCGGCAGTTACTTTCGTTCGCCAGCCGCCAGGCGAGCGAGCAGAAGGACGTTCATCTCAACGACGTCGTCGCTAACATCGAAAAGATGCTGCGCCGTCTGATCGGCGAAGACGTACAGCTCTCGCTTTCGCTCCAGCCGGATATCGGCATTTTCCGCGCCGACCCCAACCAGGTGGAGCAAATCATCGTCAACCTGGCGATCAACGCGCGCGACGCCATGCCGGGCGGCGGCAAGCTCCTGATCGAAACCGCCAATATCTATATCGATGAGGAATCGGCGCAGGGACGCCTCGCGCTCGAACCGGGTCATTACATCATGCTCGCCGTAAGCGACACCGGCGTCGGCATGTCCCCCGAAGTCAAATCGCGGATCTTCGAACCGTTCTTCACTACCAAAGAGCGAGGGAAGGGCACAGGCCTCGGCCTTTCGACGGTTTACGGCATCGTGCAGCAGAGCAAGGCTTCCATCACCGTGCTCAGCGAACCCGGTCAGGGCGCCACATTCCGCGTGCTGTTCCCCGCGGCGCCGGCCGGCAAGACCGGCGCATCCGAGCCGATCGCGCCTCCGCCATCCGCCGGTACGGAGACCATCCTGTTGGCTGAAGACGAAGCCGGCGTACGTGGCTACGTGCGCCATGTTCTCGAGCGCAATGGCTACCGAGTCGCCGAAGCCTCGAACGGACTCGAGGCAATGGACGTCATCCACAGCTTCCCTGTTCCTATCGACCTTCTGCTGACCGACGTCGTAATGCCCGAATGCGGCGGCGTCGAACTCGCCGAGCACTTCTCGGGCGTGTATCCCGGCGTCC
>Ga0070658_10003941_pt1 | contig 12166 bp, 8 predicted proteins | sample KBSC13metaG_FD_64664 | JGI IMG/M metagenome (GOLD analysis project Ga0070658, IMG submission 64664) | Corn rhizosphere microbial communities from Kellogg Biological Station, Michigan, USA - KBS C1-3 metaG | ecosystem: Host-associated > Plants > Roots > Rhizosphere > Soil ... | reverse complement strand
CGGTCAGAAAGCTGATCAGCGCGGCATAGGCCCGGCGCACCAACATGATGAAGGGGCCACTTCGCGCGCGTCGCAGGACTTCATCGGCTTCCACGATCAGTCACGTCCGGACAATCCGGACCCTTTCACGGTTGATGCGGCAATGCTCATGGCAAGACACGGTGCGGGCGCAGGCCGAAAAGTGCCAAGGCGCGATCGGCTCTCTCCCGGGCGGCGCGGAAAAACGCCGCGCGGTTGAAGCGCAACGCGACCATCGCCGACGCCAGCCGGCGCGGCGCCAGTGCCAGAAGAGTCAGCCATGCGCCATTGGCGAGCACCGCCCGCCAGGAGGATTCCGCCATGGCCAGGCGCAAGCCCCGCCACCACAGGCGCGGAACGCTGTCGCTTTCCTGCCCCTCATAGGCTTGCCCGATCTTGCGCGACATCAGCCGGTAGTTGACGAAGACCAGCTCATTGTCCAGCAGATTGCCGTCCGGCAAGGGAAAGGATTTCGCGCGCGCATGCTCGCGCAGCATGTCGAATTCGCGCCGCCGGAACGAAATCTGCCGCGAGAAATCCGGGTGCCGCTTGAAGGCGCCGCGCGCATCCGTCATGCTCATGTTGCGGCCATGCAGGCGATAGGCGCCCAAGGCCTCGCCGATGGTAAAGACCCCGCCAAACAAGGGCGCGATGGTGTTCAAGACTCCGTCATGCCCGACCGGTGGCGTCAGCGGCATCACCTGCTCCAGGAATTGCCGCGCATGCGCGTTTCCGCTGGTGACCGGCCAGCGATAGGTTCCGGTGGTACGGAAAGACGCCGCCACGGTGCGGCAGGGAATGTCGCGGGCGAAGTTGGCGAAGCGGCGGCCCAGCCGGCGGCCTTCGCCATCGATGATGTCCAGGTCGAACTGCACCTTGGCCAGTCCCGGGCACCAGGCTTTTTCCACCTTTTCCAGCGCGGTGGGATGCAGGGCATCGTCCGCATCCAGAAACAGCACGATATCGGAATTGGTTTCCCGGAATCCGCGATTGATCGCTTCCTTATAGCCTCCGTTGGACTGGAAGATCGGCATGATCCGGCGACCATAACCGGAAATCACGCTTGCCGAATTGTCGGTGGAACCGTCATCCAGGACGATGATTTCATCCGCCGGCCGCGTTTGACCCAGCGCGCTCTCGATCGCGCCGCCGACATATTTTTCATAATTGTAGCAGGTTATCACGATGGCAATGCGAAGCGTCATGACAGCACCATGCGTCGCGCGATGCCGGGCGCCCGGACCACCGGCGCGACATTCGCGGCGTCCTGGCGTTTTATGCCCCACACACAGACAAGGATCATCGGAACCAGGAAACAGGGATTCAATTCCGACCCCTCGCCCAGCTGGAAGATCGACAAATAGAGCAGCGAGATGAACTTGTCGTGCCGGAGCCAGATCGTCGACGCCAGCAGCCCCAGGCCCAGGATCATCGCGAACAGCCCGTAATCGTGGGTGAATTTCAGCACCGGATTGGTGGAGACGCCGTTGATCAGATAGATGCGATCGAACGAACCGGGCCCGTTCCCCGTCAGGATGGTTCCGTTGTCGATCATGTCCGACCAGGCGCGCCCCTGCGCGATGTAACGGGTGTGGGCGCTGCTGCCTTCGCTTTGAAATTCCGAAATCCTGTGAACGTAGCGATCCGCGACATCCGGCGCCGTGACCGCCAGGACGGCGAAAATCCCCGCGCCCGCCAGCACGATCGCGGGAAGGCGCAGCGCGTTCTTGAAGGAGAAAAGCGCGCTGGCCGCGATAGCGACCACCAGCGAAAACAGGCCGGTGCCGGAAAAACTGGTCAGATAGGCGATGGCGTAAACCGGCAGAAACTTGAACTGCTTCTTGACCGTGACCTCTATCGAAGCGGCGATGACGATCAGCTGGGAAAAGGAAGACGGCTCGCCCAGGAAGATGGCGTTCGACCGGACGATATTGGAGCCATATTCCAGGATGGCGTTGGAATTGAAGAAGCTTTCCAGCAGAAACGGCTTCAACCAGGGCATGACGCTGGACAGCGACGATATCTGCAAACCGGCGAATTGCGCGCCATATTGGAATATTCCCAGCGCGGCAAGAACCCGCGCATAGTTGAGAAATATATCGAGGACAATGGAGGCGTCGAACCGCGACGAAGGATCGAATATGAAAAAGCTGTAGAGGATAGCGAGCAGCGCAAGCGAAGGCAGGCTGAAGGTGGCCGCTCCGCCAGGGGCCTGCAGGACCAGTATGGCGCTGAAAAGCGCGGCGCAGATGAACAGGCCATAAAGGGTCAGCGACCGGCCGTTGATCCGGACCTTTCCCGACAGGGCGGCCCAGGCAAACAGGAGAATGCAGACGGGCAGTGCGAGCGCGAAATACCGGCGTCCGAAAACGAAGCCGAATTTCTGCAGAATAAGCGTGGAAAAGAAGATGCCATGCACGAAAAGTCGCGCGCCACGGTCGCCGCCGGCTGCGGCGATGTTCGAAAAGCGGGCGGGAAGGATCGCGCTTGTCATGTTTCCCGGATGGCAAGAGGGTTCAAGACATTCGGCCGCCGCCAGCGGAATTTCGCACCGGCGGCATCACGCAGGAAACCGGTAAGGCGGACCTCGACCAGGCGGTGGCTGAGCGCGGATATGGCCAGCGAAATCACCAGGCAGACGGCGAGAAACAGCGCCTGGCTGTATAGCTGTTGGTCCAGCCCCCTTGCCATCATCAACCGCTTCACGCCGGCCATCACGATGATGTGCCAGAGATAGAAGCTGTAGCTTATCGCGCCCAGGTACAGCAGCGGCCTGGACGCCAGCAGCCGGCTCAAGGCGCCGTAACCGCGGGATATGCCCAGCAACGCCACGCCGCCGACGACCGAGACCAGAATGATCCCCGCTTCCACGGCGAGCGCGAGCGCCAGCGGTTGTCCCGCAATCCCAAGACGCTCCACCCCTCCTGCCCCCACCAGCACCAGGACGTGCCAGCCGAACAGAAAGGCGACAAGCGCCACGCCGGGATACCGGGCGATGGCTAGGAATTTCGGACGGTCGGCAAGCCCCAGTGCGATGGCGGCGCCGACCGCCATCATGGTGGTGCGGGGGAAAACCAGCATCGTCACAATGGCCGGTATTGCCAGTAGCGGCCACAGCCAGCGCGCCTGCTTGCGCAACATCCAGCACACGGCGCAATAGGCGTAAAAGAAGATCTCGTAATCCAATGTCCATGCGATCGGATTGACATGGTGATAGGGGAAGAAAGGCGGCGCCGTCAGGAAAGAGAAAAAGATTCCCGATTTGGGCGGCATGGGCATTTTAAAGGCGACAGAGACCGCCATCACGCAAAGGATGGTCAGCCATAAAACGGGATAAATGCGGGTAAACCGGTCCCAGGCGAAATGGGCGACCGACGGGGTCCGGCGTATCGTCCTTACAATGAAGAAGCCGCTGAGGCCGAAAAACAGCTCGACGCCATATTGCAGCGGCCGGAACAGAAAATCCGATACGCCCGACGACAGGCCCGGCAGCGTACCCAGCGAAGAATTGTAGACGTGGTATACGAACACGAAAAGGCAGAACAAGCCTCTCGCGCCCTGCATGGGCAGATTGATGCGTTTTGCGGGCTCGCGGGAATTTTCCGCCACGGCAGAGGAGCTCATGCGGGCATGCGCTTTCCGCCCTCGCGCAACAGCTGGCCATAGAGCGTGGCGGTGGAAAGGCCGATCGTCTCCCACGTCGCATCCTGACCGCCGGCCCGCGGGACCGAGCGCGCCTCGGCGGCTTGCAGCAGCGCACGCGCCAGGGCGGCGGGATCTTCCGGCGGGACCAGCGCGCCGTCCCGGCCATCTTCCACGGCTTCGGCGAACACCCCGACCCGGCTGGCGATGATCCATTTGGACTGGGTCTTGGCCATGTAATAGGCGCCGCTGGCGTCGATCTGGCGATACGGAAACAGGAAAGTATCCGCTTCCTCGAAAAGGCCGGCCAGGTCCTGATCGGAAAGATACCCCAGCCGCAATTCGAGCAGATCCGCGATGCCGAGTGCGTCGATGCGCGCTTGCAGTGCGCCCATATCCATATGTGGCGCCCCGGCGACCACAAAGCGCGCGCGCCCTCTCAAGCCCTCCGCCGCCTGCCCGATCGCTTCGATCAGGATATCCAGCCCCTTATACGGCTTGATCTTGCCGAACATCGCGAATGTCCAGCGGCTGTCGCGGACAGGTTCCGGGAGAGCAACCGCTCTCAGCTTGAGCGGACCGTGCGGAATAACCGTGATACTCGCATCGTCTATCCCGCGCAGAGCCAGGGCCCGGCGCGCCGTGGCGGTGTGAACAATGACTTTGTCCACCAGCTTGATCGGCAGGTCATACAGGAACCGCTGGAAAAACGGCATGCGCTGGCCGTTGAACGGAACCGAGTCATGCACCGTGAGCAGAAGCCCGTAGCGGCGGCGCAAAAACCAGATCGCCGCGGCGTCGAACACCGGCAGGACCGTCCACTGAAAATGGATGATGTCCGCCCTTGTTTCCCGCGCCAGGCGCGACAGGCGCCAGAGCCCCACAAGATGGGCCAGCGCCTTGAGGGGGCCGCGCACCAGGCGGAGCAGGCCTTCGGGGCGATCGGAGCGGCGATAAAAGGTCGGCCGCGCGGCATCGGGCGGCAGCTCTTCGCTCTCGCCGGCGCGCAGCGGCCGCAACGACCAGACCGGCTTGATGGCCGCCTGCGTCAGCCCCTCGCTCAGTTGCGCATCATAGGGCACGGTGAAGCGGGACGGATCCACCAGCACCACGTTCAATGGCCGCACCCCCTTCATGTGCGGCCGCCCTGCAACGCACCGCGCGGCGGCGATGCGCGGTTGAAGCGCGCCTCGCGCGTCAGTGCGAGGCCGGCCAGAAAGCCCGCCGCCCAGGCCGTGTGCATCACGCCCGCCGCCGGGCCGGCCAACAAGCCGCAGAACGAGCGCTTTGAAACGGCCAGCACCATCGAGGTCGCAAGCAGGACGGACAGATAGAGCAGCGGCCATGCCAGAAACAGCGCCTTGCCCGTCGCCACGGCCAAAAGCGCCGAGACAATCGCAATACACAAATGCCCGGGCACCATCAGCTGGCGCAGCCGCATGGTATGGGGATGACGGCGCGCCGTGCGCGAACGGCCGAAGCCGTAGTTGAAATACTGGCGCCAAAGCCCGCCAAAATTGCCGCGGGGGTGATAGCCGATGCGAATTCCGGCATCCAGGAACACCCGCCCGCCGCGCGCCGTGAGCCGGTTGTCGAATTCGGCATCCTCATTCTGGCGAAAGCTCTCGTCATAGCCGCCGGTCTCCAGGAAGGCCGGCATCCGGAAGGCCGCATGATGGCCATGGTCGACAAAGCCGCTGCGCTTGCCGCCGCGATGCGCCGAGCCGCCCGATCCGACGGGCGTATCGGACGCCCAGCCGACGGCCTTCTCAAAACAGCTGCGGCCCACGCAATCCATGGGGACCACGACCGAATCCGACCCCACCCGGGCCAGGGTGCCGACCAGGTCTCTTATATAATGTGCGGGATAGACCGCATGGGCGTCGCAGCGCACCAGGATATCGGCGGCGGGATTGCACCGCGCCACCAGATTGACCCCGGCGCTTTGGATCATGGCGGGATTCTTCATCAGCGAGATACTGGGCAGTTCGCCCGCCAGCCGTTCCACGATGGCCTGGGTGCCGTCGGTGCTGCCGCCATCGGCCACCACGATCTTGAAACCGGCAAAACCGGCCGCTTCCGCCGCCAGGCCGCGAAGAACTTTCTCGATCACCCGGGATTCATTGAGCGCCGGAACCGCGACGACCACGCGCGCGCCGCCGGCGAAAACCTCGCCCCGGTCACTCGGACATTCGGACCTCATCAGCGGGCCCCGTCGCCACCGAGCACCGAGGGAACGGTGTTGAAGAGAATGGCGACGTCGGTCCACAAATTCCAGTTGCGGACATAGCAGGTATCCAGGAAGACGCGGCGGTCATAGGTCGTCGCGCTGCGGCCGCTCACCTGCCAGAGGCCGGTGATGCCGGGCCGCACCATATGGTAATAGTCCGCATTCTCGCCGTAATAGTAACGCAACTCGTCGGCCACCACGGGGCGCGGGCCAACCAGGCTCATCTCGCCGCGGATCACATTGAGAAGCTGCGGCAGCTCATCCAGGCTGGTCTTGCGCAGGAAACGGCCGATCCTGGTGATGCGCGGATCGTTCTCCAGCTTGAAATTCTGGCGCCACTCCCGCGCGACTTCCGGATCGGTGGCGAGGAGATTGGCCAGGATCTTGTCGGAATCGACCGCCATGGTGCGGAATTTCAGGCATTTGAACGGGCGGTTGTCGCGGCCGATGCGCTTGTGCCCGTACAGCACCGGCCCGCCGCCCCATGCCACAAATCCGGCAATCACCAGCAGCGCCGGAAGCAGTATCGCGATCAGCAGCACCGAAACCGCCACATCGAACACGCGCTTGATGCCCTGGCGCGTTGGCGACATCAGTCCGGTGCGGGACGTCATCATGATGGCGTCGGAATTGAGCATGGTCTGCACCTTCAGGCCGGCGAAAGGCAGGCGCTGCAACGGCGGTATCAAGGTGTAGGCGATCAAATTGAGATTCAGCGCATCGATGACGCGATCGATTTCCGACATCTCGGCCGGGCTCGGCACCAGGATTACGGTTTCCGCGCCCCGCAACCGCATGTCGGCGGCGAGATCGCTGGCGATCTGGGACAAGGGCCGTTCCGCCACCCGCGAAAGCCTGAGATGACAGGCGATGGAGTAGCCGACATAAACGTCATCTTCCAGCGACTGCGCCACCGAAGCGAAATGTGCTCCGCCGCCGATAACCACCGCGCCCATGCGCCAGGCGCCAAATCCATTCAGCACGCGGCGCACCAGGAGCCGGCCCACCGGAATCAGGATCGCGGCGAACGGCCAAACCAACACGATCCAGAGGCGGGAGAATTCCTCCTTGCTGGCGAACTGAATAAAGCCGTCGATGACCAGCATGACCGTCAAGGCGCTGAACACCTGCTTGATGTCGTCCTGCAAGGGATTGCGGGCGCCATAGGCGCCGGTCGCGGCGAACCACGAACACAATCCCACAAACAGGACGGCCCACAGTCCAAACCGGTGCTGCAGATTGGCGGCGCTGAAGGCGTAATAGTCCGCGTTCAGGATTTGCGTGCTGATCAGCCAGGACGCCGCGCCCGCGAGCGCCACGGCGGCGCAGAGAGCAACAACGTCGGCCGCTGCACGCAGCAGAAACTCGAATCTGCGCAAACGGGTGGGATGAACAAGCTGCCGCTTTGCCGGCACATCTCTGCTAGCGCGCCGGAAGGAGGGTGGAGCGATCACCGTGCCGGTGGGAGAAATCGCCTTCTTCGATGCTGCCGAACTCATCGTCTACTCCGATGCTGTGAATGTTTCCCCCCTCAACCCCAGCGTGTCTTTTTATTGCAACCGCTAACGGATTCCTTCGTTGAATATAAACCAACAATCCCATTGTTCGTTGCAGCGCACAACAAGTTTTTTGTCGCCGAAATAATTGGCTTTCGCTCAACTTTTATGCAGGACGCGATCCGAAAATTCGCGCGTCGAACCGCGCACGGCACTGCGTGCAAATTTCGCGTGCAAACTGCGGTTGCACTGCATCCGGTTATTCCAAGTGATACCGGCTGTATTCCTTGTAGTCCTGGTACCCATAGCTGTAATGGCGGAACCGTTCATTGTCGGCGCGGGTCAGGGCGATGCCCGAGATGTTCGCGCGCACATCCGTTAACGCGCGGATGGAACTCAGCACCGCTTCACGCGGCGTTTTTTCCCAGCGCACCACGAAAAGCACGGCATCGGCCAGGCGCGACAGGATTTTCGCGTCATTGACCGGAAGCACGGGCGGCGAATCGATCACGATGAAGTCGAATTTCTCGCGCAGCCGGCTCACGATTTTCTGCATGATTTGCGACGACAGAAGATCGCCCGGATTTCCCGGCGTGTTGACGGACGGAAGCGTAAACGCCCCCGATTTCTCGTCTTTCACCAGGCATTTTTCCAACGGCGCGGCGCCGGTCAGGACATCGACGATGCTTTTGGAAAACTGGGAGCCCAGCGCCTTTCCGCTGGATGCCCTGCGCAAATCGCAGTCCAGCAGAACAGTCCGAAGACCGCTGGATGCGGCGATGCGCGCAAGGCTGACCGCCACCGTGGTCTTGCCTTCGCCGGGAACCGAAGAGGTGACCAGCACCACCTTGGCGGGACGATCGACATCCGAAAGAATAAGGCCGAGCTGAAGCCCCCGTATGGCTTCGGCAAAGGATGACATCGGTTTGTCGATCACGATATCGGCGGCGGAGGATGTCGAGCCGTTGGGCGCGGTCACTTCCGGAACCGTGGCCATCACGGGAAAGCCGACCATCGCCTCGACATCCGCGACCGTGCGAAAACCGCTATCCAACCGCTCGGCCAGGAAAGCCAGCATGATTCCCAAAATCAGCCCCGCCGGAATCGAGAGCGCGATCGAAAGGCCTTTTTTGGGGAAACTCGGCGATGCGGGCACTTCGGCGTTGGAGATCACGCGGGCATCGGGCGCCTGAATGCCGTTGCGGTCCTGGGTCTGGCTGAGCCGTCCCAGAAAGGCTTCATACATGGAGCGCGTCGAGGTCGAGGCCGACTGCAAGGCGGTAAGCTGCACCGAGGACTGATCCTGGCCGGCCCCCTGGCCTTCCAGGCGCGCCAGGCTCTGCTCCAGCGAACCGACATGGGCGGTGGCAATGCCCACGGCGTTGCGGATGGACTCGGCGATCCGCTGTATCTCCTCGTTGATCTTGCCTTCCAGATTTTCCTTCTGGGCCTGGAGATCCTGGATCTTGGGATGGCTGGGCAGGTAGCGGCTGGAAATGTCCGCCAGTTGCCGGTTCAAGTCGCTCTCCTGCGCGCGCAAGGTCGCGATCAGCGGCGAGGAAAGGACCTGGGAGGCATTCGCGGCCTTGCCCGCGGCTTGCAGCGCCGTCAGGCTGTTATAGTTCGCCTGCTTTTCGGCGAGATCGGCCTTGGCAATCACCAATTGGCTGTTGACGTCGCGGATCTGCTGATCGACCACCGACATCCCGTTCACCGGGGTGTTGATATGATGCGCCGCCTTGTAGCGCTGGACCTCGGCGTCCGCATTCTCCGCCTGCTTGGAAAGATCCTGGATGCGCCGCGACAGCCATTGCGTGGTTTTCTGATTGGCCTCGAATTTCGCTTCCAGCTGATCTTCGACATAAGCGTCGGCCACGCCGTTTGCGACAAGGGCGGCCTGGGCGGGATCGGGCGATTCATAGGAGACATTGATGGTGGTGGAGAGGCCGACCGGACTTACCCGCAAGTGCGAGAGAAGCCTGTGGGCGATGGTGCTTTTGATCGCTTCGGCATTGCTGCGGCTTGTGTGGGTCTCGCCATCGATGCCGGCCCGCCCATCCTTGACCCAGGGCAAGCGGTCAAGCGCTTGCGCGAAAAACGACTTGATCTGGCGGGAGATGCCCGACAACAGGCCGGGCTTGGGATTGAAGGCGGGATCGCGATCCAGATGCAGCTTGTCGACCACCCGGTCCATCAGCTTCAGGGACATCAGGATCTGAACCTGGTTTTGCATGGTCGGCTGGTCGCTGGGCAGTTCCGACAAGGCGGAATCCGCCGACTCCGCGCTGTTCTGCCGCTGATCGAGCATCACAACGGCGGTCGCGGTATAAAGCGGCGTCAGCTGCATGACGCCGGCCGTGACCAACGTCACAACGGTAAGGGCGACGGCGATGATCACCTTGCGGCGAATGCGCAACACGCGCAGCATCTCCGTCAAGCCCAGCTGCGCGGACGGCCGGGAGCGCTCCAGCGAGGCGGAGCTCTCCAATTCATGCTGCAGGAATGTCTTTTGTACCGTCACGCTGGATCCTTGCCGTGCTCAAATATGTCCCGTGACCCGAAAGCTGATCATATTGTCCTGGTAATTGGCGGCGGCGATGTTGGATGAACGCTCGCCATAGTCGTAACTCAGATTGGCACTGAGATACTCGTTCATGAGATATTTTACGCTGACGCCGGTGGAGGGATAATTGTCCGTGCGGGCACTGCCCTGCAAATGGCTGTGGGTGTATTCGCCGTAAGCCTGGGCGATCAGATTGTATCCCAGCTCGTATTCGGCGCTGAGCTTTCCGCTTTCGTCCTCGCTGGCGGAAACACCCGAAAGAATGACGTCCGAAATCGTGTGGGATGCCGTCAGATGAACCGTCATGAGTTGCGTGGGATACCAGTTGAGTTGCCCGCCATAATCCAGGCCGGCAATGTTCTTGAGCGGCGACGGGACATTCTGCGCATAATGCTGCTCCAGATAACCCGCAAAGATTTCGCCATCGATCAGATTGGTGAGCTGCAGATCGAGGCCGCCATCCAGCCTGAAGCCGCTCGACGATCTGTGAAAACCGGAACGGTCGAGAAACTGGTCGAACGCCCGGCTGTCATAGCTCGCCTTCACGAAAGCGGAATAGCCGGGCGAAAAATCGTAAAAACCGCGAATATAGGCCTGATAATCCCTTTGGCTGCGGTCGCTATTGCCGATCAATCCGCCGCCCGCCAGCGGCACGCTGGCATAGGTCAGGCGGTCCAGTATGAAGCCCGCGCCGATGCCCAGGCTGGCGGGATGATAAGACGCGTTTATCTCGCTGTGATTCTTGTGAAACCGCGTTGGCGAGATCTGGTTGCCCACTGTATTGGGCGAATAGAGCGCTTCGTGATATTCGCCATAGGTGTTGCTGCCCGCCAGCGAGATGCCGCGCGCTATGTCGTAGCGTCCCGCGGCGCCCAGGTTCCAATCCGTCAGATCCAGGCTGGAAAACTTGCTGTAATTGTAATTGTCGGCCCCGCCATACACTTCCAGGAAATGCTGTCCCCATTGAGACTGCAAGCGCAGGGTCGGCGTCTCCCGGAAATACCAGTCGGACTGGCCGGCCGGCAGCCGGAACACATTATCGTCATAGGCGGTATCGAAGTTCAGCTGTGGATACAGCCGGAAGCCGCCGAGCGGAATGCCCTTGGCGTCATAGGCCGGACGCTCACGTTCCAGCACGCCGACCGCCTGGCCCGCTTGCGCGAAGGCCGGAGCGGCGAGCATCAAACTTGCGATCAATCCGGCAATCACTCCGGCACGAGAAAAACAAATCCGAAAATTCATTGCATCCGTTTGGTTGGTTCTGCGCGTTAACATTTCAACGCTGAATTGTGGAAGCCAGAGTTGTGCATCTGAGGCGCGCGACAGAGCGCGTTCCGGAAGTTCCGGAACAAAGCGCCAATACTCCCTCCTTCGCTCCCTGTATGGAGCCGGCCTCCCTGGCTAACGCCGGTTTGCGCGGTTGGTTGCCCAATGCGAATGCAGTTGCCGCGGCATTTTGGCCGCCGACTGCCGCCGCGGCGGGCAAAAAATCGAACGCCTGTTGCTGCAACAGACCCAAGGCCGCGGGTATCGCGGCCAAAAGCACCAAGATAACGGTTCCGGAGAATGCGAAATGCGCCGCGCGTTGATCAAACCGGGTGTCCGGCTTCCATCCCACCTGATATTCGCCACGCATATGCGGTATCCCAAATCACTTCGCTGGTGCAGCATACCGCAATTGAGCGGTTGGGAATACGCGATAGTCGAAACGACGCACGTCACATTAACGCCGTAATTCCTAATCGAAATGAGTTGTGTGCCTTTTCAACGAGCGGTTGCTGCCCGAGAGGGGAGCATTGTGCACTGCAAATAGGCTGGAACTTTTAGAAGAAGCGCTCGGGAATGCGCACGACGTCGCCGGGATATATTTTTATCTGGCCGGTGACGCGCATCGAGGTTTCGTCATCGCTTCCCGCGCGCCGGATATAGACGCTGGAATCATTGGCACGGTAGGTATAGCCGCCGGCAAGCGCCACCGCGCCATGCAGGCTGAGGCTGCTTTCATAGGGATATTCTCCCGGCTTGTTCACTTCACCGATGATGTAGAACGGGCGGTAGGTTTCGATTTCAATACTGACCTTGGGATTGCGCAGATATTTCGCGCCCAATTCGGCGGTCAGCGTTTTGGAGAAATCCTGCGCCGTCAGCCCCACCGCCGGGACTTCGCCCAACAGCGGAAACTGGACACGCCCATTGGAGCTGACCAGAAATTCGCCG
>Ga0070658_10003940_pt1 | contig 12166 bp, 10 predicted proteins | sample KBSC13metaG_FD_64664 | JGI IMG/M metagenome (GOLD analysis project Ga0070658, IMG submission 64664) | Corn rhizosphere microbial communities from Kellogg Biological Station, Michigan, USA - KBS C1-3 metaG | ecosystem: Host-associated > Plants > Roots > Rhizosphere > Soil ... | reverse complement strand
CGGTATCTGTTCTATTTTGATTTTTTCGCCGGGGGCAACGCGATACTGCTTGCCGCCGGTTTTTATGACCGCGTACATTGTGGACTCCGAATGGATGTTGAGCTTAGCTATCCCGTTGCTGCAAAGCCGCAAGGGGAACTCGCTATAATACGCGAAATTCCTCATAAGGTCAAAGACTTGTCCCGGGCAGCGTGAAGGCGTCGCGGACCCGTCAAAAGCCCACCGCCGCATGAACGAACCGCTGTCCCCGGTCTCCCTGGAGTCGATTCGCGCGCCCATCGCCGCCGACATGGCGCGCGTGGACGAGGTCATTCGCCGCCGGCTGGAATCCCACGTGGTGCTGATCCGCACCGTGGCCGATTACATCATCGGCAGCGGCGGCAAGCGCCTGCGCCCGGCCCTCGTGCTGCTGGCGGCGAACGCCCATGGCGCGACGGGCGAGGCCAAGCACGAGCTCGCGGCCGTGATCGAGTTCATCCATACGGCCACGCTGCTGCACGACGACGTGGTGGACGAGTCGAGCCTGCGCCGCGGCCGCAAGACGGCGAACGCCGAGTTCGGCAACGCGGCCTCGGTGCTCGTCGGGGATTTCCTCTACTCGCGCGCGTTCCAGATGATCGTGGGCGCCGGAAGCCTGAGGATCATGAAGGTCCTTGCCGATGCGACGAATGTGATCGCCGAGGGCGAGGTGCTGCAGCTGCTCAACGTGCACGACGCGGACACGGACGAGGAAAGCTACCTGCGCGTGATCCGCTACAAGACCGCGAAGCTCTTCGAGGCCGCGACGCAAGTGGGTGCGATCCTGGGCGATGCGCCGCCCGAGGGCGAGCGTGCGCTGGCCGAATACGGCATGCACCTGGGCACCGCCTTCCAGCTCATCGACGACGTGCTCGACTATTCCGGGGACCTGCACGAGACCGGCAAGAACCTCGGCGACGATCTCGCCGAAGGCAAGCCCACGTTGCCGCTCATCTATGCGATGCGTGAAGGCAGCGAGAGCGATCGCGCGTGCATCCGGCGCGCGATCGAGGAGGGCGGCAAGTCGGAGCTGGTGGAAGTCGTGGAGACGATCCATCGCACGGGCGCGCTGGACTATGCGCGGCGGCGTGCGCGGGAGGAAGCGGCCGCCGCGACCGCTCGCCTCGAGGGACTGCGCCATTCGCCCTGCCGCGACAGCCTGCTGCAGCTCGCGCACTTCTCCGTCGAGCGCAAGTTCTAGGCTAGCCGCCCCAAGGGCCCCGCTGCTATAATTTCGGGCTCGGGGTGTAGCTTAGCCTGGTAGAGCGCTACGTTCGGGACGTAGAGGCCGGAGGTTCGAATCCTCTCACCCCGACCAAGATCAAATAAATGGGGTCGTACCCCAATTAAGTTAATTCGACTGATGTCGAGCGCATATGCGCAATTAACTTAATTGGGGTACGACCCCAATTATTTTTACAGCAGCACGTCGCTCGCGATCGCCTGGTTCACGAGGTTGGCCCAATCATCGGCGACGCCGGCTGGAAGCGCCGTCGTGCACTTCGCGCCCATCGACGCCGCCGTCGCTCCCGCGTGAAGGTAGCCCTGGCAAGACGCGTTGTCCGCCGCGGCGCGCACGGCCGCTACGTACCCGTCGTGGTTGCCGTAGCGCTCCTCGAGGGACAGACGCGGATCTCCGGTCGCGAGGCGATCGGACTGCTTCTTCGCGAAGGGCACCATGCCGCCCACGTAGTTGCACACTTGCCCGGCGTGGAATGGCCGCGGGTTCGCGGGGTTGTAGCCGGTGTCGCCGGGACCCGCCGTGATGTTGAAGCCGAGATACGTCCCGAGCGGCGCGTCGCGCTGCACCGTGGGCACACCGCCGAGCTCGTTCCCATCCGCATCGACCTTCGGCACGAGCATCTTCACGACGTGCTTGATGGGCGGCGGAACGTTCGTCGGATTGCCCGTCGCGTTGAACTCGTCGAACTCGGGGCCCCAGTCGTAATCCAGGATCGGGAAGACGAAGTTCTCCGCGGCGAACACCGAGTAGTCGATGCCCGGCACGTTGCTCGGGAATCCCATGGAAGCTTGCGTGGGCTCCACCAGCGCGCGCTCGTTCTTCGGGCCGCGCATGCGGGGCCAGACGCTCGGCGGGGGCTCGGTGCCGTTGACCACCCACTCACGCAATGCCACGCGCATGCGATTCACGAGCGCGGTCGCGGGAACCGGGTTCGCGCGCAGCGTGCCGTTGCCCCAGTTGTTTCCGGGACAGCCCACCGCGTTCGCAGCCGTGATGGGCGGCGGATTCTGCGTGGTCGCCCCGGTGCCGCCACCGTGCGTGGAGCTCGGCAGGTAGTAGCGGCGCACGTTGACAGGCAACGGGATGTCGTTCTTCGGGTCGGTGCCCACCCAGGAGGTCGTCATCTTCAGCGCGAAGACCTCCGCGCCGCCGAACGTCTCGACGATCTTCGGGCACGTGTTCGTTCCGAGGCAGCGATCGAGGATGCCCCCGGGCGCGATGTCGCGAACGCGATCGGGAAAGGTCTGCCACCATTGCGGCCCTTCGCTGCCCATCTGGTAGAGCTCGAGCACGCCGTCGGGCTGTCCCCAGCGCGAGTTGTTCGAGACGCGCCGCCCGGCGATGAGCGGCCAGGCGCCGTCGTGCACGATGCGGTTGGACTCGTCCTGGTTCATGCCGAGGAAGATGAGATGCCGCGTGAAGTTGCCCGACTGCGAGGAGCCGCGGACGATCGCCTTGGTGACGTGCCCCGCGACGGGATTGGCCGTGCCGAAATCGTCCTGCGCCGCATAACGGAAGAAGGACTGCACGTCGCGGAACGCCGCGGTGCCCGCGCCGAGGACGTAGGGATCCTTCACCATGTACTGCAGCTGGTAGAGCTTCGCGGGATCGAAGCCATCCCTTATGCACACCTGGACCGGCAGCGTGGTGACCGGCAGGGGTGCCGCGAACGTGCCGCCGCCGCAGTACTTCCAGTCGCTGTTCGGCACGACGCCGCCTTCCGTCACGATGCCTTGCACGGTCTCGTGCGTGTGGATCGTGAGCGTGTCGCTCGAATTATCGGCCGCGTTCGCCGGGAAATACGGGATCGGGTTGCCCATGACGTTGAGTGGCGCGCCGTTCAGCCCGTTGCGGTTCACGATGCGCCCGAGGATCCTGCCCTGCACGCCGGCGAGGACCGGCGTCTTCACGTAATGATTCGAGAACGAGGGCGCGCCGCACGGGGCCGTGTAGTGGCCCGCGGCGTCCGGGATGCACGCGGCGTTCGCGGGCACCGCGGTGCCACCGGCGTTGTCGCCTTGCCAACCGCTCAGCAGCTGCGTGTCGAATGCGGCAAACGAATCCGCCGGGAAGCCCACGTCGCCGCCGCGGTTGGGAACGTCATGCCACATGACGCCGCTCGCGGTCGTCATGTCGATGGGCTTGCGCAACCGGAAGCTCGCCGCGTATTCGACCATGCCGTTGGCATTGCGCGGCGCGACCGCGATGTCGGTGATGAGCTGGTTGTGCGAGTCGGCGGGGTCGAGCTCGCCGAAAGCGCGGCCCGTCACCTGCTGGTACAGCGGCTGGCCGCCGATGGGCGCAATCGTGTCGATGACGATCCGGGTGACGCGCGCGCTCGCGTCTGGAGATGCGGTGGTGATCAAACCGGCGGCAACGAGCGCACCGGCCAATGCCGAATGGCGAAGCAGCTTCATGACGTGCCTCCCTGGGGGGATGGAAAGGACACTCCGCTGACGCTTGGGGGGGGATTTTGTTCGTTGAAACCGCGTGTCGCGGAGTCAGGTCACGCTAGGCCGATTCAAAACCCCCGTCAATGGGTGCCACGCCGATCCGCGCTCAGGCGGCCTTCGCTTCCGGCTCCTTCTCCGCCTTCTTCTCGACGGAGAGCGAGAGCCCGCCGGCGCTCGCGGGCTCGCCGCGCTTGCTCTTCAGCTTGATGGCGAGGCGCAGCTCGTTGGCGGAATCGGCGTTGCGCAGCGCCTCCTCATAGCTGATGTGTCCCTGGTCGTAGAGCTCGTAGAGCGCATGGTCGAAGGTCTGCATGCCGAGCTCGCGCGACTTCGCCATGATCCCCTTGATGTCGCCGAACTCGCCCTTGAAGATGCGCTCGGCGATGGTGGGCGTGTTGATCAGGATCTCGATCGCGGCCTTGCGGCCCTTGCCGTCCTCGGTGCGAACCAGGCGCTGCGAGACGATCGCGCGCAGGTTGGCGGACAGGTCCATGAGGAGCTGGTTGCGCCGCTCCTCCGAGAAGAAATTGATGATGCGCTCGATGGTCTGGTTCGAGCTGTTCGCATGCAGCGTGCCGAGGCACAGGTGCCCGGTCTCCGCGAACGCGATGGCGTGCTCCATCGTCTCGGGATCGCGGATCTCGCCGATGAGGATCACGTCCGGCGCCTGGCGCAGCGTGTTCTTCAGCGCGTGGTGCCACGAATGGGTATCCACACCGACCTCGCGATGCGTGATGAGCGAGCTCTGCGAGATGTGGACGTACTCGACCGGGTCCTCCACGGTGATGATGTGTCCCGCGCTCGTGCGATTGCGGTGGTCGATCATCGCGGCGAGCGTGGTCGACTTGCCCGATCCGGTGCCGCCGACCACCAGCACGAGGCCGCGCTTCTGCATGATCACGTCCTTCAGGACCGCGGGCAGGCCGAGCTCCTCGAAGTTGGGAATCTTCGCCGCGATCGTGCGGATGACCATTCCCGTGTTGCGCTGCTGCACGAAGACGTTCACGCGGAAGCGAGACAGTCCCGGAATCGAGATGGCGAAGTTGCACTCCATCTCCTTCTCGAACTCCGCGCGCTGCTCGTCGTTCATGATCGAGTACGCCAGCTCGCGCGTGACCTCGCCGTTGAGCTTGCCCTGCGCCAGCGGCTGCATCGTGCCGTGCGCCTTCATGCTGGGGGGGAAGTCGTGCGAGATGAAGAGGTCCGAGCCGCCTTGCTGGCTCATCGCCGCAAGCAGCTTGTGCATATAGGCCTGGGCCTGTTCCCGGGAGAGCGCCATCTTTGGGTTCCTGTTTTTTGGGCAGGCGCAATTCTGCCGGGTCTCGCCCAGCGAAATAGTGTTCTGTCACACAGTTTGCAATTACTTTTGCAACGCGCGATTTCAGCGCGCCGTGGTCGCCACACCCCACGGCAGTTTGCCCACCGCGATGTCCGCGATTTTTTTATAGGTCGACGTATCGATGACGCTCACGATGGCGGAGCGGCCGCACGCGACGTAGAGCTTCTTGCCGTCCGGCGAGAGCGCCATGTTCCAGGGCCGCTGGCCGACCTCGACCTTGGCCACGATGTGGTTGGTCGCCGTGTCGATCACCTGCACGATTGCCGCGCCGCCGGCTGAGACGAAGACACGCTTGCCGTCGGGATGCACCGTCACGCCGTTGGACCGGGTCGCCACCGGGATGGTCGAGACCACCTTCTTCGTGGCGACGTCGATCACGTTCACGAGATCCGCATTCTCGGCCGCGACGTAGGCGCGGCTCGAATCGGGAAGGAAGCCGATGCCGCGCGGGCGCATTCCCACCTGGATCGACGCGACGAGCTCGCCCGACGCGACGTCGACCACGTCCACCGAATCGGCATCTTCCGCGCTCGCGTAGATCCACTTGCCGTCCGGACTGAACACGGCGTGCTCCGGATTCTTGCCCTTCATCCGGAGCGCGCGCGTGACGGTCATGGTCGCGGTGTCCACCAGCGCGATCTCGTTGCTCTCCTCGACCGCCACCGCGACGAGCTTTCCATCGGGCGAGAGGTACGCGCCCTCGGGCGACTTGCCGACGGGCGCCTGCCCCTGGCGAGCGCCGGTCTGTGCGTCGTAGGCGGAAAGCGCATTGGAGGATTGCTCCGTCACGAACACGCGCTTGCCATCCTTCGAAAGCGCGATCCCGCGGGGCTTCTGGCCGGTGTCGATGGTGCGGACCACCGTGTCGGTCGCGATGTCGATCACGGAAAGGGTCGCCGAGCCTTCATCCGAGACGTAGGCGAATGGCGCGGCCGGCGCGGGCAGCGCAAGAGCGAGAAGGAGGAGGAGCAGGGCGCGTGTGGGAGTCATGCGCCCAAGAATAACGCCTACTTCCAGTCGGCGACGGCTTTCGCGGCGGCGCGTCGCGTGTAGAAGAACCCGTTGCGAACGAATCCCGCGATCACCGTGGCCTTCGTGGTGACGACCTTGCCGTTGGCGGCGCGGTCGATCACTACTTCGTCGGGGAGCCCATCCAACACGTGGATCGGCGCGGGCATCCCGTTGCGAAAGCAGCTCAGGTAGATACGCTGCGTCGAGAAATCGAAGAACGCGGGCCGGAACCCGAGCCCGCGATTCTCCTCGCTGCGCCCGCCGGTGCCGCGATGCACGAGATTCTCCAGCTGCAGCTGCACGATGCTCGTTGCGTTCTTCATTTGCGCCTCCCTTGGCGATCGAATCTGGAGGCATCGTCGCAGCCGGGCGCGGCGCGGTCATTTCTTTCGTGGCGATTTGCGTTTCCGTTGCAGCACGCGCGTAACCTTGCGCGGTTCGGCTGGCGATTTCGCGATCCTGGCACGTTAGGCGCGTGCCTCGCCCTCGAGGGCCTGGCACTCGGGACCTGTGAACAAAGTCATCAACGCATCGATGAACACTCGCGTTTTCGCGGGCATCAGGCGCCTTCCGGGGAAAACCGCCCACAAGGGGACCGGCTGCGGGCGCCACTCGGGAAGCACCGGGACGAGCGCCTTGTGTTTCAAATGTTCGACGGCGAAATGGTCGTTCACGATCGCGATGCCCGCGCCGCGCAACGCCATGTGCATGAGCAGCTCCGGCGAATTGGCGGTCGCGCGCGCCGGCGGCACGCCCTGCCACCGTCGCTCGCCATTGAAGAGTGTCCACGGCACCGGCTCGCCGGTACGCGAGAGGATGAGCAGCCCGTCGTGCTGCTGCAGCTCCTCCGGCGCGGCGGGCAGGCCCCGGCGCTTCACGTATTCGGCAGACGCATAGAGGCTCATCGAGAAGAGCGCGATGCGCCTCGCGGCAAGCGACGCATCGTCGCGCAACGCACCGGGGCGGATCGCGAGGTCGAAGTTCTCGCCGATCACGTCCACGAAGCGGGCCGAAAGGTCGAGCTCGAGCCGGATCGCGGGATGCTTGCGCGAAAAGTCCGCGAGCATCGGCAGGAGCATGCTGTGCGCAATGTCGTTGGGCATGGTGGCGCGCAACGTGCCGCTGGGTGCCGCCTGGCGGTTCTGCGCAAGCGAAGCGGCGGCATCGACGTCCTCGGCCACGTGCCTTGCATGCAGCAACACCTGCTGCCCGAACTCCGTGATGGACAGCTTGCGGGTGCTGCGCGTGAGCAGCCTCTCGCCCAGCTGCGTCTCGAGCGCGCTCACCCGGCGCGAGACCGTCGACTTCGGCATGCCCAGGCGTTCGGCCGCGCGCGAAAAGCTGCCCAGCTCCGCCACGCGGGCAAAAAGAAGCAGGTCGTTGGGCTGTAGCGATTGTTCCATGAACGGAACGATCATATCCATTTCATGCGCTTCTGTCCCCCCGGTGGAACCCGTAGATTGGAGGCATGCGAACCAGAACGAGGACACGGCGATGAATACCCTGCTGCAGCTGGACACCAGCCTCTTTTCCGACCGCGGCCAGTCGAGCCAGCTCGCGGCGCGCTTCGTGAAGGAGTGGCAGCTCGCGAATCCCCGGGCAACGGTGATCTCGCGCGATCTCGCCCGCGACCCGCTGCCTCATCTTTCGGCGGCGCGCTTCCAGGCCTTCATCACGAAGCCGGAGGAGCGCACGCCCGCGCAAGTGGCGCATGCGAGGGAATCCGACGCGTTGATCGACGAGCTCAAGCAGGCGGACACGATCGTGATCGGGCTTCCGATGTACAACTTCGGCATCCCGTCGACGCTGAAGGCGTACTTCGACCATGTCGCGCGCGTCGGCCATACGTTCCGCTACACGGAGACGGGCCCGGAGGGCCTTCTGAAGGGCAAGCGCGCGGTCATCTTCGCCGCTCGCGGAGGCATCTACGCCGGGACCCCCCTCGATACGCAGACCGCCTACGTGCGCGACTTCCTGCGCTTTCTCGGGATCGAGGAGGTGGAGTTCGTCTATGCCGAGGGTCTCGCGCTGGGCGAGGACGCGAAGGGCCGGGGGCTTGCGAAGGCGCACGAGGCGATCCGCACTCTCACCGCACCCCTTGCGGTGGCGGCGTGATAATTGAAACCGCGCACGGTCACCCCAATATGGAAGGCATGACTATGAATGCTCTCACCACCGTCGAAAACGTCACCCGCGGACGCAGCGTCGAGCGCGTCGTGGCCGGCCAGCCCACCTCCGATGGCGCGGGCGTGAAGCTCACGCGCGTGCTCACCCAGCCGCTGCAGCGCCGGCTGGATCCCTTCCTCATGCTGGACGCGTTCGGCACCGAGAATCCCGACGACTACATCGCGGGCTTCCCGGACCACCCGCATCGCGGCTTCGAGACCGTGACCTACATGCTCGAGGGTCGCATGCGCCATCGCGACAACGCGGGCAACGAGGGGCTGCTGCAGGGCGGCGGCATGCAGTGGATGACCGCGGGCCGCGGCGTGGTGCACTCCGAGCTGCCCGAGCAAGCCGAGGGCCGGATGGAAGGCTTCCAGCTGTGGCTGAACCTGCCGGCGCGGGACAAGCTGCGCGCGCCGTGGTATCGCGACTTCCAGGCGGCGGACATCCCCGAGGTCACCACGCCCGAGGGCGCGAAGGTGCGCATCGTCGCGGGCGAGAGCCAGGGTGTCGCCGGTGCGATGCAGCGCGAAGTGACCGAGCCGCTCTATCTCGACATCGAGCTGCCCGCGGGCGCCACGTTCGCGCAGCCGCTCGCGCCGGGCCACAACGCGTTCGTGTACGTGTTCCGCGGCGCCGTGGAAATCGAAGGGACCGCGGTCCCCGTGCAGCGCATGGCGATCCTCGCGAACGACGCGGCCAGCGATGGCGTCGTGCTGCATGCCGGGGCCACGCCGGCGCGCGTGCTGCTCATCGCCGGCAAGCCGTTGGGCGAGCCCATCGCGCAGTACGGCCCGTTCGTCATGAACTCGCAGCAGGAGCTGGTTCAGGCATTCCAGGACTACCAGGCGGGCCGCTTCACCTCGAAGTAAGAACCGGGACAGACCCCATTTTCCGCCCTGTGGAAAACCGGGTCTGTCCCGGTTTTGTTTTTACCAGCCGCCGCCGAGGGCCTTCACCAGGAACACGGCAGTCAGCAGGCGCTGGCCCTGCAGCTGGGCGGCGAGGCGCTCGTTGTTCAGCAGCGCCTGCTGCGCCACGATCACCTCGAGGTACGCCGCCGCACCGCCTTCGTAGCGCGTGTTGGACATCTCGAGCACGCGGCGCGCGCTGTCCACCGCGGCGGCGGCCTGTGCGTAGGCCCGCTCGAGCGCTGCGAGGCCGGTGATGCCGTCCTCCACTTCCTGCATCGCGGTCAGCACGATGCGCCGATAGCTGCCGACCTCCGCTTCGTACGCTGCCGTCGAGAACGCGATGTTGGAGCGGATGCGTCCGGCGTCGAAGATCGGTTGCGTGAGCGAGGCGCCAAGGGACCACACCACGCTCGGCGCGTTGTAGAGCGAGACCAGGTCGCGAGACTCGTTCCCGAGCGTCCCGAAGAGCGTGATGCTCGGATAGAGCGCCGCGGTCGCAACTCCGACCTGCGCGTTCGCCGCGGCCATGGTGCGCTCCGCGGAGGCCACGTCGGGCCGCCGCTCGAGGATGTCCGAAGGCACCCCGATGGGAATCGCGGGCGGCGCCAGGCGCTCCACCGCGCGTGCAATGCTGAAGAGTGGCGCGGGCGTGCCCGTGAGCGTCGCGATCGCATGCTCGAACTGGCTGCGCTGCTTGGCGAGCACGTCGACCTGCGTGAGCGTCGAGTCGAGGAGCGCCTGCTGCTGCGCCACGTCGATGCCGGAAGCGGCGCCGAGATCGTGGCGCGCAGTGGCGAGCTCGAGGGCGCGGCGTTGCAGCGCGATCGATCGGGCGAGCACGTCCAGCTCGATGTCGGCCTCGCGCAGGTTGAAGTAGGCCGTCGCGAGATCCGCGGTGAGCAGCAGCCGCGCGTTCTCGAGATCCGCCTCCGAGCGCTGCGCGGAAGCCTGCGCCGCCTCGATGGAGCGGCCCACGCGCCCCGCGAAGTCGATCTCGTAGCTCGTGGTGAGCCCGAGCAGGAAATCGTTCTGCACCGCGGAGGACAACGGTGTCGCGTAGTTCGTGAGCGGACGGTTCTCGGTGACGCGAAAACGCTGCGCGCGCGTGGACAGGCCCAGCTGCGGATAACGCCCGGCGGTTGCCACGTCGAGCTGCGCGCGGGCCTGCGCGAGGCGCGCGACCGCGATGGTGAGCGTGGGGTTCTGCGCGAGCGCGCGGCGCTCGAGCGCATCGAGCTCGCGATCGCCGAACGCGGTCCACCATTCGCCTTTCGAGGCCGCGTCTCGCGGCGTGGCTGCGCGCCACGGCGCCTCCACCTTCCACGCGACGGGGACCTCCACCTCGGGACGGCGGTAGTCGGGACCCGCGGTGCATGCGGCGACCATCACCGCCAGGAGGGCGGTGGCGAGGATGCGCATGGCGCTAACCCTTCGGCGTCGCGGCGACGACGGTGACCTGGTCGCCGTTCGCCATCGAGTCCGGCGGATTGAGCACGATCTGCTCGCCGCCCTTCAGGCCCTCGAGCACCTCGACCGTGTTGCCGAAGTTTCGCCCGACCTTCACGCCGACCAGCTTCACACGGCCGCCCGCTTCCACGCTCGCGACCTGGATGCCCTCGCTGCGGAAGATGAGCGCGTTCGTGGGAATGACGAGGTCGCGGCTGGCGGCGAGCGGCAGCGACGCCTGCACGTATGCGCCCGGCAGCAGCGCGCCGTCCTTGTTGGGCAGCGAGATCTCGATCTGCATGGTGCGCGTGGCCGAGTCGATGGCCGCCGCCGTGCGCTCCACTTTTCCTTCGAACACGCGGCCGCGCAGCTCCGCCTGCGTGATCGACACTTTCTGTCCGGGCTTCACCAGGTGCGCATAGGCCTGCGGCACGTTCACGTAGACCCGCAACGGGTCCGCCTGCGTGAGGATGAAGAGCGGTCGCCCGGAGCCGCCGTCGATGAGGTCGCCCACGTCCACGTTGCGCCGCGTGATGATGCCGGGGAAGGGTGCGACGACGCGCTTGAACGCTTCCAGCTGCCTCAGCCGTTCCACGTTCGCATCGGCCGCCGCGAGGTTCGCCTGCGCCTGCACGAAGCCGCTGCGCTTCTCGTCCAGCTCCTGCTGCGCGACCACGTCCTTCTTGCGCAGCGCTTCCCAGCGCTCGACCGTGCTGCGCGCGAGCGCGAGGCTCGCCGCCGTCTGCTCGCGCGCGGCCTTTGCCTGCGAGAGCTGCTGGTCGATCTCGGGGCTCTCGATCTCCGCCAGCAGCTCGCCCTTCTCGACGCGGCTGCCGATGTCTTTCGTCCAGCGCTTGAGGTAACCGCTCGCACGCGAGGACAGCGGCGCCTGCACGAAGCCCTGCAGCGTTCCCGGCAGCTGCACGGTCTGCCCCTCGCCGCCGACCTTCGCGGTCGCCGTCTTCACGTACTGCTTGTTGGCTTCGGCCGCGCTGGTCTCGAGCGTCTTCGCATTCGACATGCGCATGAAGACGGTGCGTCCCGCGCCCACGCCGAGCAGCACGAGCACCACCACCGCCACGATCTTCGCGCGGCGCACACCCCGCCGCGTTTCATCCACCATGTTCAATCTCCCTGGGGTTGCGCGGCGGCGACATAGGCCGCGCGCTTGAGCGCCCGCTTCGCGAGCCGCTCATGGATCTGCGCATAGACCACCGGCACGAAGAGGAGCGTGGACACCGTCGCGAACGCGAGCCCGCCGATCACCGCGCGCCCGAGCGGCGCGTTCTGCTCTCCGCCTTCGCCCAGCCCGATGGCCATCGGGATCATGCCGATGATCATCGCGAGCGCCGTCATCAGCACCGGCCGGATACGCGTGGCGCCCGCCTCGAGCGCCGCGGCCATCGGCAGCACGCCCTGCGCTTCCTGGTCCCGCGCGAACGACACCAGCAGGATGCTGTTCGCGGTGGCGACTCCCATCGTCATGATCGCGCCGGTCAGGGCGGGCACGCTCAACGTGGTTCCCGTCACGAAAAGCATCCACGCGATGCCCGCCAGCGCCGCGGGCAGGGCCGCG
>Ga0070658_10003937_pt1 | contig 12175 bp, 10 predicted proteins | sample KBSC13metaG_FD_64664 | JGI IMG/M metagenome (GOLD analysis project Ga0070658, IMG submission 64664) | Corn rhizosphere microbial communities from Kellogg Biological Station, Michigan, USA - KBS C1-3 metaG | ecosystem: Host-associated > Plants > Roots > Rhizosphere > Soil ... | reverse complement strand
AAGACCTTCTCGTCCTCCGCCAGCTGGCTGCAGACGGCGCCGGCGCTCTGCGAGCCGTTGGTGTCGAGAGCGTTGAACGTCCGGTAGACGGGCACGATCTTGCGCCCCAGCAGGCCGCCGTGACTGTTCACGTCGTCGATGAACGCCTGGTACTGCTGCTGCTGCTCCTGCGGCGAGTAGTGCGGCACAGCGAAGCCCAGGGGTTTGAGCGCCTCGATGTCCAGCAGGACGACCCCGAGCTTCACAGTGGTGGCCGTCACCCCCTGATCGCTGGCCTTGAGGACCGTCGTCCTTCCCGTCGCTGACCCGCGGGCTCCTGCAGTGGCCCCGGCTGCGGTGCTCGTGACCGGGTTCCCGACGGTGCCGGTGCCGCTGTGAGCGCCGGGGGCGAGCGTCGGGAGGCCGCCGGCCCCCGCCGCGGCCGGTGATGAAGGACCGGCTGTCGCGGCGCCGGTGGTTCCGACGTCACCCGCGGTGCTGGGAGCAAGCCCGCTCTGCTGCCCCTCAGTGGTCGCGAGCTTCCCAAAGGCCATCGGGACCCCCAGCCCGGCAGCGAGCATGCCGACGACGACCCCCATCACGGTCACGTACGTACGACCGGGGGACGGGACCTGGAGCCGAGGCGTGTTGTCGCGCATGGGGGTCTCCTGCAGGTGAGTGCCTCTGTGTCAGCTGGCGTAGTCGCTGCTGGCTGACCTACTGTGCTACGGACTTTGAAACGTTGCAAGGCCCGACAGGCATCGAATCCCAGGGGCGTCTATGCTGATTGACACAGAGGTGATCCAGGTGTTTCATCCGCGTATGCCCAGCTCTGCCCAGTCTTGGAGACGGTCCACGAGAGCTGCCCTGGCGGGCATCGCGGCGTCCGCGGCCCTGCTCGCCGGCTGCGGGACGACGGTGCCCCTCACGCAGCAGGTGGCTCAGGGTTCGAGCGGGCTCGGGAGCTCGTCCGGCGCGGCGTCTCCCACGGCGTCCGCCCCCGCGGGGGAGACGTCCGCCGTCGACGGCACCTCAGCCTCGACCGGCGGCACGTCCTCTGTCGCGGGCAGCGGCGCCACGACGACGACCGGGAGCCCCTCGGCGAGCGGGCAGGGTGGCGCGAGCAACGCCGCGGTCAGCGGGCACGACGCGATCGCCTCGACGGGACCGGGCTGGGACCAGCAGCACATCTACATCGGCATCATCACGGTCACTGACGCGCCGACCGTCGGGCACCTCCTCGGCGTCGAGAGCCTCGACTACGGGGACCAGAACGGCTTCACCAAGGACATGATCGACTACGTCAACAGCCACGGCGGGCTCTTCGGCCGTTCGCTCGTGACCGTGGCCTACGACGTGTCGTCGACGACGGACCCGAACACGTCGGGACAGGCCGCCTGCACTCGCTTCACGCAGGACCACCGCGTCGTGGCCGCGCTCGGTTCAGTGGCGACCGACAGCTTCTACCAGTGCATGAAGAACGCCCATGTACCCGTCATCAACGGTGGCTACGGTCAGTGGTTCACGGCCACGGAGATGGCCCGCTACAAGGGCTGGGCCTACTACTGGGGCAACTTCTCGTTCGAGCGGCTCGTCCCCGTCTGGCTCGAGCGGCTCGGGGCCCTGGGCTACTTCAAGGGCTGGGACACAGCGGCCGGCGCGCCCGGCATCGCGCCGGTCAAGGTCGGGCTGCTCCACACCGGGGACGCGTACCACCCCAGGGCCTTCGCCCTTCTCAAGGCGCAGCTGAAGCAGCACGGCTACGACGTGGTCTCAGAGTTCCAGGCGTCGAACCCCAACGACTACTCCAACGCCGTCCTGCAGTTCCGCGCCGCCAAGGTGACGCACCTGTTCCTGGACTCGTCCGCGGCACTGTTCTACCCGCCGCAGGCGGAGCAGCAGCACTACTACGCCCGCTACGCCGTCACGAGCGACGACTACATCCAGCCGTTCCTCCAGGACACCGCGCCCGCTGCCCAGCTGCGAGGGATGATGGGGGTCGGATGGGTCCCGGCCCAGGACGTCGACCTGACCCACAAGCCCGCTCCCGACCCGGGCCAGGCTCGGTGCTTCAAGATCATGAAGGACCGGGGCGCGGACGTCTCCAAGAACAACTACCAGTACACCGCCAACACCGTGTGCGACACGGTCTTCCTCTTCCTGGAGCTCGCCAGAGCCGGCCACGGGCTCGCGCCGGCGAACCTGGTCCAGAGCCTGGTGGCAGCGGGGTCGAACTTCCCGTGGGCGAGCCAGATGGGGACCGGTGTCGTCCCCACCGACCTGACGCTGGCGCCCGAGGTCCGAGGCCTGCAGTACGTCGAGAGCTGCAGCTGCGTGCAGTACGCCGGTCCTGTGGTGCGCGTCCCCTGAGCCGGCGCTTGTTGCTGCCGAGTAGGCCTTGTAACGTTTCAACATGACCTCCCGAGCGGCGGCGTCGACCGCTGTCCCGCACGCCGTGAGCCGGCCGGTCAGCATCAAGGAGGTCGCCGCGGCCGCGGGCGTCTCCGTCGGGACGGTCAGCAACGTCCTCAACCGACCGGAGGCCGTGGCGGAGCCCACCCGCGAGCGGGTGCTCGCCGCCGTGCACGACCTGGGGTTCGTGCGCAACGAGTCCGCCCGCCAGCTGCGCGCCGGACGCAGCCGTCTGGTGGGCTGCATCGTCTACGACGTGGGCAACCCCTTCTTCACCGACGTCGCCAAGGCGGCCGAAGGTGCCCTGCAGCAGCAGGGCCTCGCGATGGTCTTGTGCGACAGCGACCGCGACCCCCAGAAGGAGCTGCGCTACCTGGAGCTGCTCGAGCAGCAGCGCGTCTCCGGCATCCTCATCGCTCCCACGGACGCTGCCGCGCCGCACCTGCGGGCCATCCGCCAGAGGGGGACGCCCGTGGTGCTCGTCGACCGTGCGGGGCGTCTCGCCGACGGATCCTCCATCGCCGTCGACGACGTCGCCGGCGGACGTGCCGTCATGCACCACCTGCAGACGATGGGGCACGAGCGGATCGCCTTCGTCGGGGGGCCCTTCGACGTGGCCCAGGTCCGCGATCGCCACAAGGGGATGACCTCCGAGGGCCACGTGGACGTCTTCGAGACGACAGCCCTGGACATCGAGCAGGGCCGGTCGGCCGCCGCTGACGTCCTCGCGCGCCCGGCCCGGAGCCGCCCGACCTCCATCGCGTGTGCCAACGACCTGCTGGCCATCGGCGTGCTGCAGCACCTGCTCGAGGCAGGGGTACGGGTCCCCGAGGACATCGCACTCGTCGGCTACGACGACATCGACTTCGCCAGTGCCGCCGCGGTTGCGCTCTCCTCGGTGCGCCAGCCGAGGGCCGAGCTCGGCCGGGGCGCAGCAGAGCTCCTGCTGCGAGCAGACGGTCGCCACCGCAGCCGGCTGCTGCAGCCCGAGCTCGTCGTCCGCGCCTCGAGCGAGCACCGACGTCGTCGTCGCTCCCGCTGACGTCGCGGCTCCGTCCTACGGCATCGTCCGCGAGCTGAGCGGTTGCAGCACGAAGTCCATCTGCTCCTCGATGCCGCGAGCGGTGCCGAGCACCTGGCCCGTCTTGACGTAGCGGGTGGTCAGGGGATGGAGGTCGGCGTCGACGATGGTGCGCAGCCGGACCTCCAGCGACGGCGTCAGGTCCGAGCCCAGGTTGGCGTGGGCCAGCGTGCTGCCGGCGACGAGGCTCATGAGCATGCGGTAGCTGAAGTGGGCTTCGGTCTCCGTGGCACCCGCGGCGACGAGGGACTGCAGCATGACCTCGGTGTAGGTGATCTGCGCGCCGGCCGGGTCGTCAGGGACGTGCCCGATGATGATGCCGAGCAGCCCGGGCTGCTCGGTCCCCGCCTCGTGCAGGTGGCGGACGAGGGCTCGGACGCGCTCGAGCGGCTCCGACGGCAGCTCCCGCTCGAGGATCCGGCGGACGAAGGCGTCAGCGATGGCGTCGACCAGCTCATCCCGGCCACTGACGTGGTGGTAGAGGGCGGTGGGCGACACACCGAGCTCGCTGGCCACTGCCCGGAGCGACGTGTTGTCCACGCCGACGCGCAGCGCGACCGACTCTGCCGCCTGCACGACCGCCTCGCGCGTCAGGCCTGCCGACATGCCTCGCGTGCGGCGCGCGGTGGTCACGGGGCTCCCTTGACAGCAGGCGGGCGGATCACGGACAGTGTGCCGAAATTTACACCGTCAATTATGCGGAGTCGAGGGCGACGTCATGAGCGGAGTGCGAGTGCGGCGAAACGGCCGTGCGATGAGGCGGGATCTTGCTGCCGTCGTCCTCGCGGTCAGCGTGGCCGCGTGCGGCTCGACGGTGCAGTTGCGCAGCACGGCGACCTCCGGGCTCGGCGGCGCGGACGGCCTGGGCTCGCAGGCGAGTACGGGCGGTGCGCCGCTCGGGACGACAGGCAACGGGCCGGGGTCGTCGCAGAGCGGCACCGGGCCCGCCGGTTCGTCGAGCACAGGTCTCTCGAGCTCGCCGGGTGGCACCACGTCGGCAGCAGGCGGCGCCAGTGCGACCGTCCAAGGCGGCTCCTCAGGCACCGTGTCCGGGGCGACGCGCAAGGCGGCGATCCGGGTCGGCGTGATCTACACGCCCGGCGCCGACGCCGCGGCGAAGGCGGTCGGCATCAGCGCGCTCTCCACGGGTGACACCAAGGCCGAGGCCACCGCGGTCGTCGACTGGATCAACTCCCACGGTGGGCTCGGAGGACACCCGGTCGACCTGTACAGCTACGCCATCGACATGTCAGCCACCTCGCAGGCCGCCGCCCAGCAGGAGGCCTGCACGGCCATGGTGCAGGACGACAAGGTCCGGTACGTCGTCTCGATCCTGGCTCAGCTGCAGACGCTGACGGCCTGTCTGGCCAAGGCGGGTGTCGGGCTGCTCGACGACGAGACCGGGCTCGGCGACAAGAACATGGCGACCTACGCCGGCGTCCTGGGCAACCCGGGGGAGTTCGCGCCGGGCCGTCGCGTGTCCACCCTGGTCGAGGACCTCTGGAACCACCGGTGGCTGACCGCTGGTTCGAAGGTCGGGATCCTTGCCGTCGACAACACCGACGCGCACGACGCCGTCAACGGCCCTCTCACCGCGACGCTGCGACAGCACGGGCTGACCGTGACCAAGACGGCGTACGTCAACCCCAACGGGGGAGACGGCGGAAGCGGTGCCTCGTCCAACGCGGCGTTGGCCTTCCGCGCGGCAGGCGTCGACCGCGTCATCCCGGTGATGTACTCCCCGCTCTACTTCATGGAGACCGCCAACAGTCAGCGCTACCAGCCCGAGTACGCCATGACCTCCGACAACGGCCCGGGTGCACTGCTGGAGACCGCCGCGCCGACCTCGCAGCTGAAGGGCGCGATGGGCATCGGGTGGCAGCCCTTCCTCGACATCGGCAAGGGCACCAAGCCGGCTCCCGTCAGCGCCCGTGAGACGTTGTGCTTCGCCCTCATGAAGAAGGCCGGGCAGGAGAGCACGTCGCCGACCGTCAAGGGCTTCGAGGTGCAGGTGTGCAACGTGCTCTTCTACCTGAAGGACCTGGCGGACCGGGAGCCGGCCATCCCCCCGGACCTGCTCACCTCGGGCCGCCGGCTCCTCGGCAGCACGTTCGCCTCCGCCGACACCTTCCGCACCGACGTGAGCCGGCACACCGACGGCGTCGCCGGCTACCGCACGCTGGCGTTCCAGGACGGCTGCTCGTGCTTCCAGTACGTGAGCGGCGTGCAAGCGACCAAGTGATGGCGCTCTAAGACGACCCCGATGCGGCTCCTGCGCTCTGGTTCCGCGTGGCCGTCTGCCGCGCGAGCCACGACAGCAGGACGGGCAGGATGACCTTCGGGCGGTAGATGGAGGTGTGGTCGACGTCGGGAAGGACCTCGACGTACGTCGGATGTCCGGCTGCCCGCAGGGCTGCCGCGACGTCCTGCGTCACGTGTGGTGGCACGAGCGTGTCAGCACTCCCGTGGAGAAGAAGCACGGGCATGGAGGGCCTTTCGGTGGCCCAGGTGACGACATCGCCCTGATGCCAAAGGTCTGGTCCGGCCTGTTGTGGCAGACCGAACAGAGGTTCCGCGATGTCGCGGAGGTCGAAGGCGCCCGCGAGTGTCACGACGGCGTCCGGTGTCACCGCCGGGTCGGCGCAGGGTGATCGGAAGCCTTGCGGGTGAAGCGCGGCCAGCAGGGCGAGCTGCCCGCCGGCGGAGTGTCCGAGAAGGATCAGGCGCGTCGCTGGGTGTCCCCTCGCTCGTGCCTGGGCCACTGCCGACGCGGCGCCGCACAGGATGTCGGCGACGGGGACGGGGTAGTGGGCGCCCACCGCCGCTGCCCGGTAGGTGACCGTGGCAGCGGCATAGCCGTCCCCCGCGAGCCCGCGTGCCAGGGGCTCGAGCCCCGTCGGATCCGCGGTCTGCCACCCGCCGCCCGGGACCAGCACGACCAGGCCGCCCGTCGAGGCGCCGGCGGGCATGAAGAGCTCCGCCCGTCGCTGCCCGGCTGGCGCCTGCGGGCTGCACGCCGCCACGACGAGGAGTGGGACGAGGACGGTCCTGCGCCACCTCACGGTTGGCAGTCGAACGTCCGCGCCGGAGGCAGGTCGAGACGTTGCTCGTAGTCGCTGAGGTCGACCTCGGCGTCGACGACGCCCTCGGAGAAGTGTCGAGCGACGGGCAGGTGGGACGCCGTGAGGATCTCGTTGACGTCCAGGTTGTCGACGACGAACACGACGGTGAACGTGCGGATGCCGTGCTCGAGCGCCGCCTCGCCGAGCAGCCGCAGGAGGTTGGTCGCGAGTCCAACTCGGCGCCAGCCAGGGGCGACCGCGACGGCCACATCGGCTGTATCGGTGCCGTCATTGGCGTCGTAGCGGGCGATGCCGATACCCCGTCGCGAGGGTGACAGCGCGACGACGGCGAACCGACGGTCGTAGTCGACGTTGACGAGCCGGTGGAACTCATCGTCCTTCGACGGCGGCCGGCCCCCGAGGAAGCGGTTCTGCAAGGTCTGCCGATCGGCTTCCGAGACGCTGATGCGGAGCTCGTCGAGGTCGTCGGGAAGGATCGGTCGAAGGTGCGCCAGCCTGCCGTCGAGCAGCGTCACGTCTCGCTCGTAGTAGCGGGAGTAGCCCTTGGGTAGACGCAGACGTGGCCGGAGCGGAGCCCGGCGTGGCGGCAAGTGCTGTCGAGTCATGCCGGCTCGGCATACAGGTCGTCGATGACGTTCTCGTACTTGCGGTAGACCTCAGAGCGCTTGACCTTCATGGTCGGCGTGAGCTCTCCGCTCGCCACGGTCAGGTCGTGCGGAAGGATCCGGAACCGTCGCACCCGCTCTGCGTGGGAGTGCTGCTCGTTGACAGCATCGACAGCCGCCTGCACCTGCGTGACGACATCCGGGTCGCTCGCCAGGGCCTCCTCGTCGGGAAGCTTCGCGTGCTCCTTCGCCCAGCCGGCCATGGATTCAGGATCCAGTGTTACGAGGGCGCCGAGGTAGCGCCGTCCCTCCCCGACCACCAGAGCCTGTGAGATCAGGGGATGGCTCCGGAGCTGGACCTCGATGTTCTGAGGACTGACGTTCTTCCCGGCCGCGGTGATGATCAGGTCCTTCTTGCGTCCCGTGACGGTCAGGTACCCGTCGCCGTCGAGGTGCCCGAGATCGCCGCTGTGCATCCAGCCGTCACCGTCGATGAGCGCGGTCGTCGCCTCCGGGTCCTTGTGGTAGCCGAGGCACACGTTGCCTCCTCGGACCAGGATCTCGCCGTCGTCGGCAACGCGGACCTCGATGCCCGGGAGCGCGGTCCCGACAGTGCCGATGCGGTTGTCCTGCGGCCGGTTCGACGTCGTGGGGCCGCAGTCCTCTGTCTGACCGTAGAGCTCCGCCAGCGGCAGTCCGAGCGCGTGGAACCAGCGGATGAGGTCAGGATGGATCGGTGCGGCCGCGGTCACGAGGACATGGGCCGCATCCAGCCCCAGCTCCCGTCGGAGCCGCCTCCCGACCAACGCGTCGAGGGCCCGGTGCTCGACGCGCTCGTGAAGCGCCGCGACCTCACCGCGCTCAGCTCTGTCCAGATGACGCAGGCCGAGGGCCGTGTACCGAAGGGTCGCGAGGCGCAGCGGCCCCGGAAGCGAGGAGACCCGGTTCTGGATGCCCTCCTGGAGCTTCTCCCAGACCCGGGGAACCGCGAGGAAGACCGTCGGCCGGCAGGCGGGAAGGTCTTCCACGACGGTCGAGAGGCTGCGGGCGAACCAGGTCTCGCCACCGAGGGCGATCGGCAGGAACTCGCTCATCATCCGCTCGGCGATGTGACTCAGCGGCAGGAACGACAGCAGACGCTCGCCACCCGTGATGGCGAAGGCAGGCGGCACGTCCCGCAGGACAGCCATGACGTTGGAGTGCGAGATCACGACGCCCTTCGGCGGCCCCGTCGTCCCGCTGGTGTAGACGAGCGTCGCGATCGAATGGCTCGTGGGCGCTGTCGGAGGGGCGCCACCTGCGATACCTGCTGACCGCAGCTCGTCCATGCTCGTGATGAGGAAGTCATCCAGCCGCCGGGTGCCGTCGAACAGGACGATGCGGTCGAGCTTGGGCAGCCGGTCCCGGACCTCGAGCAGCTTGCCCAGCTGCTCGTGCGTGTCGACGAAGCACAGCCGAGCCTCCGCGTGATCCAGGACGTAGCCGATCTGCGCGGGCGAGCTCGTTGCGTACAGCGGAACCGTGACCCGTCCGCCCGCGAGTGCGCCCAGGTCCGCGATGTGCCAGTCCGGGCAGTTGCCGGAGAGGATGCCGACGTGCTCACCGGGTCCGATGCCGTACCGCGTCAGTCCGGCCGAGACCTCGTGCACTGCTCTCGCGTACTCCGCCCACGTGATGGTCTGCCATTCGCTGTGAGCTCGGTGGCGCATCGCGGTGCCGTCGGGATGAAGACGGGCATTCCGGTCCAGGCAGTCGATGACGGTCTGTAGAGGTGAGTCCGGGTGAGCGGACGAGGTTTCAATGGCCACGTCGCCACGCTGCGCGCTGGCGAGCACGACGACCAGGGTCGCAGGACCCGCATGACCCGCCTTTCTGCTCCTGCTGTCGGTCGTCAGCTTCCCGGCGAGGACCTTCGGCCCGAGCGCAGGCCGGCTGTCGCGGACATGATCGGTCTCCACCGGCGTGCGGAACGAGAGCGGGAGGTTGGCCATGAAGAGCGGCGCTGCGACGTCCGACCGCCCTCTGCAGCCGAGCGATGTCTTCAGCTGGTACCTGGAGCGCGATCCTGCCCTGCGGGTCCCTGTCGTGCTCATCGCCGAGCTCGATCGCGAACCCGACGAGCTGGCGCTACGGGCGCGGACGGAGGCGGCACTGCGTACCGTCCCGCAGCTGTCGGAGGTCGTGGTGGAGGCGCCATGGCGTCTGGCCCCGCCCCGCTGGACCCGCGTCGCCGAGGTGGACCTGGACTGGCACCTCCGCCGGGTAGCCGTCGCTTCGCCGGCGACGGAAGATGCGTTGCTCGAGCTGGCTCGGCTCGAGGCGACCACTCCCTTCGACACGAAGCGACCCATGTGGACGCTGACCGTGGTGCACGGGCTCCCCGAGGGACGTGCAGCGTTGTTGCTTCGGTTCCACCACTCGCTGACGGATGGTGTCGGAGGCGTCGCACTCGCGGCCGAGATCTTCGACCTCGAGCGGCAGCCGTCCCGCGACGACACGCCCCTCGAGCCGCTGCCGGCCGCGCGGGAGCACCCCCTGCTCGACGCGCTCGTGGAGCAGACGCGCACCGTCGCTCTCGGGGCACCGGGTACGACGGCGCGGATGCTTCACGAGACGTTCCGGTCGGTCGCCCATCCACGCAACAGCGCGCGGACGGTCGCGTCCATCGCACGCACCGTGGCACCCGTGCGTCGTCCGGTGTCGCCGCTGCTGGTGGACCGGGGGATCGGGCGCTCGCTGCATGTCGTGGACCTCGCTCTTCCGGAGTTCCATGCCGCTGCCCGGGCGCAGGGGGTCACCGTCAACGACGCGCTGCTCGCCGGAGTCGCGCGCGGGGTGCGTCGCTATCACGAGCGGCACGGTCAGCAGCTGCAGATGATCCGGGTGACGATGCCCGTCGACCTGCGCCGACCGTCGGACCCGCCTGGTGGCAACCGGATCACGCTGATGCGCTTCCTGATCCCCACAGGCGGTGCGGACGTCGGTCGGCACCTGCGCGGTGTTCGGGTGGTCGCGCAGCGGCAACGCCTCGAGCGGTCCTTGCCGCACACGCAAGGCATCGCCCGGGCCCTCGCCTTCCTGCCCCCTGCGGTGGTCGGCAGCATGCTGAAGCATGTCGAGGCGCTGGTCAGCGACGTCCCTGGCCCGCCCGTGCCCCCCTGTACGCGGCCGGCGCCCGCGTCACCGGTTGGCACGTCTTCGGCCCCACGACCGGCGCTGCGGTGAACGCCACCTTGCTCTCCTACGAGGGGACGTGCTTCATCGGTCTGAACATCGACACCGGTGCGGTGCCGGATGCATCGGTCATGGCTGAGTGCGTGCGGGAGGGCTTCAGCGAGATCCTGTCGGGCCACGTCGAAGGGTCGACGCCAGCGGCGTGATCCGGGGAGCTGCCCGGGACAAGGGGCGGATCCTGGGGCGAGCTCGGGCATACCGGTTCGGCGCTCAGGCATTCCGCAGACTTGTCGATCACACTGGAGAACCAGCACGTACGAAGAAGGAGCCGTCTGTGGTGCTTCGGGTCCTCCGCAGCAGGCTGCTCGCTGTGATCGCGGCCCTCACTGCCGTCGCCGTCCCCGCTGTGACGCTGCCCGCGTTGCCGCACGTGTCGATCGTGCCCGTGCTGATCGGCATCGTCCCGTGGGTCGTCGGCAAGTACGTGCTGTGCCCGCTGCGCTGGCATGCCCTCTCGGAGAGCGGCCGCAGCCGTCGCTGGCACCTGCGCGCCTACGCCGAGTCCGAGCTGCTCGGCCTGCTCACGCCCGGGCACGTCGGCGCGGACCTGTGGCGGACCAGGCGGCTGAGCAGGCTGGGCATGCACGTCCCCACAGCGATGGCCGAAGTGGGCCTTGACCGGTTCGTCGGCGCACTGGGTCTGGCGCTGTTCGTGGCGATGGCGGGTGCGGCGCTGCCGACGCGCATGCTGGTCGTGGCCCTGGGCCTGGCGGCACTGGCTGTCGTCGCGGGACTGGTCCTGCGGAGGGTGCGGCCCTCTCTGCTCCCGCGCCGGGAGCTTCCTCGTCCGGGCAGGCTGGCTCACGGACTCGTGCTGTCTCTCGGGTACCAGGCGACCATCGCCGCCCTCCTCTACGGCACCGTGGCGGCGACGGGCCACACCGTGTCTCCGCTGGCGCTGCTGGGCGCCTTCGGCGCGAGCCAGATCGCGGGCGCCGTCCCGGGCCCCAACGGTGCCAGCCCGCGCGACGGAGCACTGGTGGTTGCCCTCGTGGGGCTCGGGTTGCCCTGGCGGGCAGCGCTCGGCTCGGTCACCCTGATGGCAAGCGTGGCGTGGGGCCCCGCGCTTCTGCTCGGCGGGACCAGTCTCCTGCTCGGCCACGTGGGTGCCCGCATGCGGCAAAGGGCCGCGGTCTCGGTGGCAACGTAGGACCAAGGGTCCTGTTGCTCCGCGCCCCGGCCCGCGACGCTTGTCTTCGACTCTGACGACGACGAGGTCGGGAGCGGAGGTCACATGGCCGTGGGAAGCACACGTCGCCTGACCTGGGTGCTCCGGCAACTGTGCTGGGTGCTGGCCAGCATCGCGTTGTACTTCGGGATCCGCGGGCTCACAGCCGGCGATCCTGGACGCGCTGTGCAGCACGCCCATCAGGTGCTGCGGCTCGAGCAGCACCTCGGCCTCGCCTGGGAGAGGACCTCCCAGGCCGCGACCGACGGCAGTGACGCGCTCGTGGACGTCGCGAACTGGGTCTACATCTGGGGCCACTGGCCGGTGATCGCGATCGTGCTCCTGTGCCTGGCGCTTTGGCGCCGGACGATCTACCTCCGGCTGCGCAACGCGATGATGATCTCGGGTCTGATCGGGATGGTCGTCTTCGCGACCTACCCGGTAGCGCCGCCGCGCCTCGCAGCGCTCGGTCTCGCCGACACCGTGACGGAGCGGTCCCGGGCCTATCGCGTCCTGCAACCTCCCGCGTTCGTCAACCAGTACGCGGCCATGCCGAGCCTTCACGCCGGATGGGACCTCCTCGTCGGACTGGCGCTCATCGCGGTCGCGGGGC
>Ga0070658_10003936_pt1 | contig 12175 bp, 10 predicted proteins | sample KBSC13metaG_FD_64664 | JGI IMG/M metagenome (GOLD analysis project Ga0070658, IMG submission 64664) | Corn rhizosphere microbial communities from Kellogg Biological Station, Michigan, USA - KBS C1-3 metaG | ecosystem: Host-associated > Plants > Roots > Rhizosphere > Soil ... | reverse complement strand
CGCTGCAATTCGTCAGCGCCGAACAGGGAATTCTCTCCGCATTAGCAAGGAGAGTAATTCGTGCTGAACAGGGAACATCGATGAGCCGACCTTGATGCTGCTAATTTCCGCATCTGGCCGCAATCGGACCGTCCGATTGCCGCAGCTTTATACGTATTTCAGACTTCGCGTGGCAGCTTGGAGCTGAAAAACTGCACGACCTCGGCATTGAATTGGCGATGGAATGCCGCGCGATCAAACCCCTTGGGGTCCTTGCATAGTTCACGCGGCCCCAGCAGTCCGCAGGGCATCAGGAAGGAGAAGTGGACCGCGCCAGGGACGCGATGCAATGCCGCTTTCGGCCCGAGTAGGCCCGCTAGATAGGCGGCGTTGGTTGCAAGCGGGACGGTGTCGTCGACGGTGCCGCCCCAGAGCTGCACCGGCACAGCGACGCGCGAAAGACCGGCCGGGTCAAACGTGAAACCCAGGCCTGGAGCAGCCAGGACGGCGGCACGGATGCGGCTGTCCGACGGCCAGGACGTCTGCGGGTGGCCCTTGTACTTTCCCGGTGACGTTGTGTTGCAGATGAACTCCGGACGCGCAGCGCATTCAGTCGCGATGCGGCTGAGATCCGGTTTGCCGCCGATCATGATGAGGCCCGTCGTCGCGCCCGCGGAAAAGCCGAAGAATCCGATCCGACGCGGATCGATGTGCCCTCGGTCTTTCCAGGAGGTCAGCGCCGCATCGATGGTCCTCTGCACATGGCGCGTGCGGTTCATAAGCCACGGTTCGATGTTGCTCGCGGCCTCGAACGTGTCGCCCGGATGGGTCGGCGCAATGACGATAAAGCCCTTCTCGGCCAACGCGATCGCAGTGTCGAAATGGCTGACGGCGGAGCCGGCGGTGCCGTGGGAAAAGACGATCAGCGGCAGCCGGTCGCCGTCGATCGGCCCGTTGGTCGTGAGACGCACGCCCCCGCTTCCCAGCAGCACGAAACCTGGCTTCGCCGTCGTCGGATACCAGATGGCGGCAGCGATGCGCGGGCGACCCGGATCGGCGATCGCGAGCTGCTGAAACCCTACCGGCCGGCTCGGATCAATGGCCGACTGGTACAGGTAGATTGCCAGCCCGATCACGCCGAGGAGAATGACGCCGGCGATGCCTGCGACGATCTTGAGTGCACTTTTCATCGCATTTTCCCCGCTGGAAGATGAGCTTGGAGATCGAGCTGGAGATACACGCTGTCACAGGGGCGGCCGTTGACGACGTAGGTCGCCTCGGCCCTGTCCGTCTCGACGAAAGCGCATTTTGTGAGCAGCCTAAGGCACGGCCCGTTTCGTGGGTCGACATCGGCAGTCAGCCGTTCCAAGCCGCGTCCTTCCACATAGCTGGTGTAGGCCTGGAGCACCTCCGTGGCATAGCCGCGACCCCAGCAGTCACGGCGCAGAAAGAAGCCGATTTCTGGAAACCGCCAGGCGCCCATCTTGCCGATCGCGACGTCATCGTGCTCGATGACGAACTCATCGCTTTCTTGCGCCTTGTCGGCGGCAAGCATCGACGCGAACCATGAGCGCGTCTCGGCAAGATCCGAGTGTGCGGGTGTCGACCAGAAGCGCATCGTCTCGGGGTCCGACATGATGGCGTGGAAGGCCGTGACATCGCCAGGGACGACGCGTCGCATCCGCAGCCTTTCCGTGCGAATCTCGTTCGGGCGGTTCCCCGACGTCACGCCTCGCATGGAGCGCCCCCCTGTCGAACGCCTTTGAGCTGCCGCAGTGAGAGCATTGCGGAGCCGAGGGCGAATGCGGCGGCCAGCGTAAAGGCGAATATCGGCGCGGCAATCCCCGGCGACCAGCTAAAGACAAGGGATACGAGGACGCCCCCGATGGTCTGGCCCGCGAGGCGCGCCGTGCCCTGCATGCCGCCGGCCGCTTCGCTGCGGTGCTCGGGCGCCGTGAAGAACAGTATGCGGTTGTTCGGCACCTGGAACAGGCCGAAGCCGCCACCGCAAAGTGCCGCGCAAAAGGCTAGTCCCACGAGACCCGGCTGGAGCAAGGCCATGGCCGCCAAGCCGCCGAAGTGGATGAGGGTGCCGATCGCACAAAGCACGCCCGCCTTGCTCCGTTCGGCGAGGCGCGTGGCCAACCGACTCGTGAAGGCCGCCCCGACCGGCCAGCAGGCGATCACCGCCCCGGTACCTAGGGCATGCTCATGCAAATTGTGCTGAAGGTAAAACGGGAGCGCGACTTGTCCGGCACATTGCGCGACGAAGCAGAGGATCGACGCGCCCACCGCAACGCGGAATGGTCGGTTGCTCATCAGATCGAGCGGCAGCAGCGGGGCGCTCTTCGGCACCTCCCGCCCGAACAGAAAGGCGAAGCTGACCGCTGCCGCGAACGCGAGGAGTGCCGCGAGAACTGGTGCGGCAACCAAGCTTTCCAAGGCGACGAACAGGAGAGCAGCGGAAGCAGCGTGGAGGAAGATGCTGAACAAATCGACCGCCGCGCTCTTCCTGCTGCCACCCGGGAGCGCCATTGCGGCCGCCAATGCGACCAATCCGATCGGCAAGTTCAGCAAGAATAGCCAGCGCCAGTCGGCCGCGGCGATGATGAGCGCGCCGAGAGCCGGGCCGGCCGCCGCGCAGATGGCAACATTCAGCGCATTCCAGCCGATCGCCGAGCCGAGGCGGTCGCGCCCCAGCACGGCTCGCAGGAGCGGAATGCCGAGCGCGAGAATCGCGGCGCCGCCCAGTCCCTGCAGGCAGCGCGCACCGACAAGTGCCGCGAACGTGGGCGCAACTGCGGCCAGCAGCGAGCCAACGGTGAAGGTACACAAGCCGAGGACGAACAGCTTTCGGCTACCGATTCGGCCGGCGAGATGGGCCGCCGGGAGCAAGCCCATCAGAAGCGCGAGCTGATAAACGCTAGTCACCAGGATGGCTCTAGCCGGGTGCACCGCCAGGGACGCCGAGATGGTTGGCAAGGCAACATTGGTGATGCCGGCGTCGAGCACGACGAGTGCCATCGCCAGCAGGACGGCCGCGGTCCCAATCGCCGGATGACGCTCGATGCGCATCAGCGACGCGCCGCCGTCCACCGGCCGTCGCGCATGGCGAACCGGGTCACCTTGCCCTCGACGAGGTCCTCACGGCGAAGGTCGCGTTCCGTGAAGCGGAACAGGATGGCATTCTCGCTGACGCAGCGGGTGTCGTGGATGTCTCCCACTCGATAGACTCGAGCTTCGCCGGGCCTCAGCATGCTGCGGTCCTGCTCGGCGATCCCGACCTCGCCATCAGCCAGCTCGATGCGCCGGTAGGTACCAATCTCGAGGTCGCCTGATTGCACGGCATAGACGACCCAAGCGCGGCCGTGATCGTGCGGAGGGCGGTAAAGCCCTGCGTTCTCCGAATGCGCGAGCAGCATGAAGCCGTAAGCAGGGTCGCGGTGCAGCTCGCGCGACGCCGGTCGTTCGGCAAGCAGCTCGGCGAGCCACGGTTCGGAAGCATCTGCGCCAGTTAATTCGGCCAAGGCGCTGCGCGTCGCTTCAGCCGCACGCTCTGCACCGTCCGGCCACGCCGTCAAAACACAGCTGATGAATTGGTCGAGGGAAGTCGTCATCGGTCCACTCCTGTCGGGCGTCGCGATGATTATGCTCCTCCGGCGTATGCCGGTAGGCGCACAGATTGCACTGTATAGTTGCGCTGAGCGCGCTATGTCGGCTGCAGGAGGATGCATTGGGCACGCCGGACCTGAACCTGCTTTACACGCTCGACGTCCTGCTTTCCGAAGGCAGCGTCACGAGAGCCGGGCGGAAGTTGAAGCTGAGCCCGTCGGCGATGAGCCGGGCGCTTGCCCGGCTTCGCATCGTCACCGGCGACCAGCTCCTGGTGAGGGCGGGACGCGGCCTCGTCCCCACGCCCCGCGCCACGGAGATGAGGGAGAACGTGCGCCTTCTGGTTGAAGAAGCTCGTTCAGTCCTGAGGCCAGCGGCGGGGCTCAACCTTTCAACGCTAGACCGCACCTTCGCGATTAGGGCGAGCGACGGTCTCGCCGAGCTGATGGGCCCGCACCTGATCGAGAAAGTGCAAAGCGAAGCTCCAGGCGTGCGGCTGAACTTTCTGCGCAAGCTCGACAAGGACAGTTCCGGGCTTCGCGACGGCTCGCTCGATTTCGAGACGGGCGTAGTCTCCGGTCCGATCAGTCCGGAAGTGAAGGCGCAGGCGCTGTTTGTCGACCGCTATGTCGGGGTTGTCCGCGCCGATCATCCGCTGGCGAGACTGGAAGTTTGGGCAGCGGATTATGTCGAGTGGAACCATGTGGTGACGTGGCGCGCCGGGCTCGACCTCGGCAACATCGACGAAGCGCTTTCGAAAGTCGGGCTCAGGCGCAACGTGATGGCTACGGTCGATGGTTTCGCGGCTGCTATCGCACTTGCGCGGGTGTCGGACCTGGTTGCGACGGTGCCCGAAAAGCACACGGCAAGTCTGCGAAACGGCGTGCATGCGTTCGCACTTCCCGTGCTTGCGCCCGATTTCACTGTGTCGCTCCTCTGGCATCCGCGGCTCGACGGCGATCCCGCACATCGTTGGATGCGCAACTGCCTCCGCGACGCCTGCAGCAGTCATCTTGGGCGTTAGTGGCGTTAGCCGCTCAATTACTTTTTGCGTAGGTTGAGAGCACGAGAACTCGCGATCAAGGGGCCGCTGGTGAAGCCCCGGACCAGCCGCCGCCAAGAGCGCGGAAGAGATCGATCTGAGTTCGCGCGATGTTCGCGTCCGCCTCCGCGAGCGCCGCTTGCGTTTCCGCGAGCGTGCGCTCGGCATCGAGCAATTCCAGCGAGCTGATGTCGCCCTCGCGCTGACGGGCGCGGGTGATGGTCGCGGCCTTGGCGGCCTGGTCGCGCGCGTCGCGCAAGGCAGCTCGGCGGTTGAGTGCCTGCTGATAATTGGACAGCGCGGTCTCGGTTTCCTGCAGCGCCTCCAGCACCGTGCCGTCGAACGTGGCGAGCGCCGCCTGAGTATCGGCGTGGGCCTCCGCGACACGGGCGCGGGCTGCAGTCCGGTTGGCGGTCCAGTTGATGAGCGGACCGATCAGCCAGGCGACAGGATTGGAGAAGAGGCTGCTCACCCCCGACGAACTGGATGCCAACGAGCCGCCGAGCGTGATGCGCGGGTAAAGATCGGCCGTGGCCACGCCGATACGGGCGGTCGAAGCGGCAAGACGCCGTTCGGCAGCACGGACGTCGGGCCGACGCGCGAGCAAGGTTGCGCCGTCGCCGACCGGGATGATTTGGGTGAGGCGCAGCGTCGAGGTGCGAGCGGTGGCCTGGGCCGGAAGATCACGGGGCGCGCGGCCCGTCAACGTTGCGAGGCGGAACAGCGCCGCCTGGCGCTGCGCCTCGAAATTGGGGATCTCGGCCCGGCGCTGGTCGCGCAAGGTCGCGATCCGGGCGGTATCGAGGCCGGTGGCAAGTCCGATCTGGTGCCGCTTTTCGGTCAGCGCCAGCGACTGGTTGAGCAAGGCGACAATCGTGCGCGCCACATCGGCGCGCTCGGCTGCGGACGTGGCGTCGGCGTAGGCCTGGACGGTGTCGGAGACGACGATGACGCGAACCGCATCGGCGTCGGCCGCGGCGGCACCGGCGTCGCCGCGCGCCGCTTCCACGCGGCGGCTGATGCGGCCGAACAAATCGGCTTCGTACGCGACGTTGAGACCGGTGCCGACCTGCAGGCGCGCGCGGTCGTCGCCGGTCGCGAGAGTGCCGGGTGAGCGGCCATATTGAGCGCCGCCGTTGACGCCGATCTGCGGTTCGCCTGCGCCGCGCTCTTCGCGGACAGCGGCACGGGCACGCTGGAGCCGCGCTTCGGCGACCCGCACATCCGTGTTGGCGGCGAGCGCATCCTGGACCAGGCCGTTGAGCACGGGATCGTCATAAAGCCGCCACCAATCGCCGGCGGGCGGCGCAACGCTGGCAACGGCAGGGCTTTCAGTCATGAGGAACGGCGCCGCTTCCGTCGCGGAGACCGGCTGCGGGTGATAGTCGGGGCCGCTGGCGCAGGCGGCAAGCGCCAACGCCGAGGCCGCGAGAGCGAGGTTTCTGATCATTTCATGCAATCCTATTCGCCCGGGATGAGGGCGGGCTCGGCGTCGCCTCCACTTCGCCGTTGGCGGCGGCGAGCGGCGATGCGGTCGCCGATGCCGCGGCAGACGACATAGAAGGTCGGCGTGAAGATCAGCCCGAAAGCGGTGACCCCGACCATCCCGAAGAACACTGCGGTGCCGAGCGCCTGCCGAAGCTCGGCGCCGGCACCGCTCGCCAGCAGCAGAGGGACGCTGCCGAGGATGAAGGCGAAGCTGGTCATCAAGATCGGACGCAGGCGATCGTGGGCGGCGCGGACCGCCGCATCGACCGTCGACATTCCCGCCGCTTCGTCCTGGCGGGCGAATTCGACGATGAGGATCGCATTTTTGGCCGCAAGCGCGATCAGCACGACCAAGCCGATCTGCGTGAGGACATTATTGTCCATGCCGCGAAGGTGAACACCGATCATCGCGGCGAACAGGCACATCGGCACGATGAGGATGATCGACAGCGGCAGGATCAGACTTTCGAACTGCGCCGCGAGCACCAGAAAGACGAACAGCACGGCCATGCCGAAGACGAGGCCGGAGGTGCTGCCGGCGGCCTTCTGCTGATACGCAATTCCGGTCCATTCGCTGGCGTAACCGGGCGGCAGGGTTTCGGCGGCAAGCTTCTCCATCGTCTGCAGCGACTGGCCGGACGAGTAGCCGGGTGCGGTGTCGCCATCGATCTCGACCGCGTTGAAGCCATTGTAGCGCGACACCCGATAAGGTCCGGTGCGGTCCTGGAACGTGGTGACCGAACCGATCGGCATCATCGCGCCCGAGTTGGAGCGGGTGCGGAGGTTGGCGATGTTGGCTTCCGACGAGCGATAGGCCGAGTCGGCCTGCGCGGTGACGCGGTAGGTGCGGCCGAGCAGGTTGAAGTCGTTGATGAAGGCGGAGCCGAGATAGACCTGCAGCGCTTCGAAGATCCGCTCCGGCGGGACACCGAGCATGTCGGCCTTCTGCCGGTCGATGTCGGCGAAGACGCGCGGCGTGTTGATGTCGAACAGGGTGTAGACCTGCTTGAGGCCCGGGCTCTGGTTGGCTTTGCCGATCAGGCCCCAGGACAGGCCGGACAGCTCCTGGAAGCTGTGGCCGGTGCGGTCCTCAATGATCATGCGATAGCCGCCGGCCGAGCCGATGCCCTGGATGAGCGGCGGCGGGACGATGATCAGGCGTGCTTCGTTGATGTCCGCGGTGCGCTTTTGCGCTTCGGCCATGATGCTTTGCAGCGTGACGCCGAGCTTCTTGCGCTCCTCGAACGACTGCAGCGGAACATAAGCGGCGGCGGCGTTCGGCGCCTGCGTCTGCGACGCGCCGTCGAAGCCGGCAAGCATGACCGAGCCTTTGACGCCGGGGATCGGCAGGATGCGCGACGCAACCTTGCGCATGACCGCATCTGTACGCTCCAGCGACGAGCCGGGCGGGAGCTGGATGACGGTGAGGAAGTAGCCCTGATCCTGCGCCGGGATGAAGCCGCTCGGCGTAATGTAGAAGAGGCCGACGGTGGCGGCGATGAGCGCGGCATACGCGACCATCATCCGCTTCGGCATCGCCACCAGGCGGCGGGTGAGCCGTGAATAGCCTTCGCTGAAGCGCGCAAAGGCGTGATTGAAGCGGTGACCGGCGGCGACGAGGAATCTGCTGACCGGGTTGGACGGCGGTGAATCCTCCGCGTGCGGCTTGAGCAGGATCGCGGCAAGCGCCGGCGACAAGGTCAGCGAAACCAGCAGCGAGATGACGGTTGCGCCGGCGATGGTCACCGCGAACTGGTGATAGAAAGCGCCGGACAGGCCATTCAGGAACAAGGTCGGCAGGAACACCGCGCAGAGGACGAGGACGATGGCGATCAGCGCCGCGCCGACTTCGTCCATTGAGGTCCGCGCGGCCTCGAGGCCGGTCAATCCGCGTTCGAGGTTCCGCTCGACATTCTCGACGACGACGATGGCGTCATCGACGACGATGCCGATCGCCTGCACCAGGCCGAATAGCGAGAGGTTGTTGAGCGAATAGCCGACCGCTTCGAGAATGCCGAACGTCCCGATCAGCGACACGGGGATGGCGACCACCGGAATGACGGCGGCGCGCCAGCGCTGCAGGAAGACGATCACCACGAGCACGACCAGAAGGATCGCTTCCATCAGCGTGTGCCGCACGGCGTCGATCGACTGGGAGATGAACTCGGTCGGATTATAGATGATCCGGTACTCGAGCCCCGGCGGGAAGGTCTTCGAAATGCGCTCCATTTCGGCCTTCACGTTCTCGGCCGCCTGAAGTGCGTTTGATCCCGGGCGCTGGAAGGTCGCGAGGATGACCGTCGGGTCCCCGGACAGATAGGTGTTCGCGGCATAGTCGGCGGCACCGAGCTCGACCCGGGCAACGTCGGACACATGCACCTGTCGCCCGTCCGCATCGGTGCGGATCACGACATTCGCGAACTGCTGCGGATCGGTCAGGCGGCCCTGCGTCTGGACATTGAGCTGGTAAGCATTTCCGGTTGCGTAGGGCGGCTGACCGAGGGTGCCTGCGGCGACCTGCACGTTCTGGGCGCGCAGGGCGTTGACGATCTCACCAGCGGTGAGGTCGAGCGCGGCGGCCTTGTTGGGATCGATCCAGATGCGCATGGCATAGTCGCGCGCACCGAACAGGCGGGCGTCGCCGACGCCGTCGAGCCTGGCGATGCGGTCCCGGACCTGGGTCAGCGCATAGTTCGAGATGTAGCCGCGATCGAGCGAATGGTCGGGTGAGATCAGGTTGACGATCAACAGGAAGTCGGGCGACGTCTTGCGGGTCACGATGCCGAGCCGCTGGACCTCCTGCGGCAGGCGGGGAACGGCGATGGCGACGCGGTTCTGGACCAGCACCTGAGCGGCGTTGAGGTCGGTGCCCTGCTTGAAGGTGACGGTGATGGTAAGATTGCCGTCGCCCGTCGACTGCGACGACATGTAGATCATATTGTCGACGCCATTGATCTCCTGCTCCAGCGGCGCGGCGACCGTCGAAGCGACGGTCTCGGCGTCGGCGCCGGGATAGGAGGCGTTCACCGTCACCGTCGGCGGGACAATGTCGGGATATTGCGAGACCGGCAGCGCGAAATAGGCAATCGCCCCCATCACCGTGATGATAATGGCGATAACCGATGCGAAGATCGGGCGCGTGATGAAGAAGCGTGACAACCGCATGTGACGGGCTCCCCGGCTACGAGCCGGTCAGAAAAGGGTGACGCTCAGCGGCCGACGAAGGTCGCTTCGCCGCTAAGCGGAACGGGGATGATGTCGGGCGCGGCAGGCGCGGCCTGAGCCACGATCCGTCCGGGCTGCAACTTGGCCTTCATGCCCGGAAGCACGAGCTGCGCGCCGCTGATGACGACCTTGTCGGTCGGCGCCAGACCGGAGCGGATCACTCGCAAGCCGTCGATCACCGGGCCGGTCACAACCGGACGCGGCGCGAGGCTGCCGTCCTTGTTGGCGACCATGACGATCTTGCGCGCCTGGTCGGTCGACACGGCGGCGTCGGGAACGAGCATCGCCTGAACCGGCTGACCAGTGGACAGGCGCATGTTGCCGAACATGCCGGGGGTGAGGAACTGCGCCGGGTTCGCCACCACCGCGCGCAGGCGAATGGTGCCGGACTTCGTGTCGAGGCCGTTGTCGGCGAAATCGAGGCGGCCGTGCCAGCGATAGTCGGTCTCATCCTGCAGGCGGATTTCGACGCCCGAGGGTGCGGCACCGCCTTCGCGGGCGCGGCGGGCCTTGAGGAACAGGGCTTCCGACGCGTCAAAGGTGAAATAGATCGGATCGATTGCGTTGATGGTGGTCAGCAAGGTGCCTTCGCCGCCGGCGCCGCCGGCCTGGACCAGGTTGCCGGGGTCGATGCGACGGTCTGAGATGCGTCCGGAAATGGGCGCACGGACCTGCGTGAAGCTCAGGTCGAGAGCGCGCGCCTGGACGCGCGAGGTGGCGGCGGCGAGCTCGGCCTGAGAGGCTTCGACCTTGGCCCGAAGCCGGTCGACGTCGCTGCGCGACACGGCATCCACCGCGAGCAGGCGGGTGGCGCGGCCAAGGTCGGCCTGCGCCAGTGCGAGATCGCTTCGAGCGCTGGCGACCGCCGCCCGCGCCTCGTTGAGCGCGGCCACGTAGGGCCGCTGGTCGATCGTGAAGAGGAGCTGGCCCTGGCGAACATAGGAGCCGTCGGCGAAATAGACGCCGGAGATGGCCCCCGCCACGCGCGGGCGAACTTCGACGCTTTTGCTCGCTTCGAAACGGCCTGAATAATCGTCCCACTCGGCAACAGGGCGCAACAGCGGCGTCGCCACCGTCACCGTCGGCGGCGGCGGCGCTGCCGGAGCCGGCGCGCCATTAGCTCCGAACAACATGACGGTCCCGAGGATTGCGAACGGAGCCGCGCCCAAGGCGATCTTCTGCCGCGGCGACAAGGCCGCCATCCGCTCGGTTACCGTGGAGTTTTGGATATGCGTCTCCATGTTCATCGTGCGCGTCTCCGGCGACGAGCGGCGCGGGCCTGGCCGAGGCTGTTCTGGATGAGCTCGAACTGGTCGGTCGTGAAACCGGCTTCGAGGAAGGCCTTCAGCTCCGACTTCGGAACGTTCCAGCCATGGTGCCATGCGAGAATGGCGATGCGCCGGAGCGATTCGAGGCGGTCGTTGGCCAGCCGGTTCGCCGCCTTGAGCCCGAACAAGCTGCGAAGCGCCTTCGTGTAGCGGCCCGGCTCGCGGATGCTCGAGAGACCGTCCTGCTGCGCCATGGCGACGATCGACCATTCGAGAGCGGTGAGGCGCGGAGCAGCCACGGTACCGACGATCTCGCGCGAAGCGGGAGTCGACCAGGTCTGCGGCTGCAGGGTGGATGCCGGTAGAGTGGCCATAAGATCTCCTCATCGGCAAACATGGCTTGCCGATCGGCCGGAACCGGGTCCGTGCCGTTGTTGATGGGCGACAGGCAAAGAGCCATCCTGCGTCGCAACACGCATGTCGCGACGGGATTGTTCTCCACCAATATGTACGGGGGCGCGCCTACGGCGTGGTTGGTTGCCCGGTTATGCGACTATAACGCGTCACGCTTTCCTCGACAGCTTGATGCCGTTCTTTTGTACTGACTGGTATAGAAAGCAGAAACCGAGGCGTCAAGAGTTCAGTACCAGGCGGTACAAAAAAATTTACTGGCTCGGCCACATTTGCAGCGCGGTGTCGACGAGCGCTTCGAGCTGCTGCTTCGACGCGCCGCTGCTCGCCTGGATGGAAAGGCCGCCGAGAATGGCCCCGAGATAAGAACACAGCCCTTCAACGTCGGTACCAGCAGGAAGATCGCCTTCCTCCTTCGCCCGCTGCATACGGTCGCAAAGGGCGCGCTGTGACGATTGCCGGCGCGCCATCAGGTCGGCGCGAATTGACTCGGCTTCAGGACCGCAGCTGACGGAGCCCAGCACCCGCATACAGCCCTTGGGCTCGCAGTCGCTGGTCTGCATGGCCAGTGCACCACGCAGCAGGCGTTCGGCGACCTGGCGCGAGGTCGGCGCCTTGAGGGCCTCGCCGATGTAGGCAAGTTTCTCGCGTTCGTAGAGGTCAAGCGCCTTGCGGAACAGGGACTCCTTGTTGCCGAACGCGGCGTAGAGGCTGGGGCGGGTGATCCCCATTGCCTCGGTTAGATCGGTCAGAGATGCGCCGTCGTAGCCCTTGCTCCAGAACACGCGCAGCGCCGCCGCGAGCGCGTCGTCGATATCGAACTCGCGGGGCCGACCTTTTGTGCAAACGCGTTCCATGATGGATTTCATAACGATCGGTACATAAGTGTTCACAAGGCCATTGTCGAGCAGAGAGCCAATCCCTGATAAGAGGCGTGATTGGCCGAAATGGATTATCAGGCACTGGTTGAACGAACCGCCGCTATCGGCGCTCACGGCTTCGCCAGCACATGACTGCTAAGGGCGCAAATCGGCCGCACGGCGGAGAACGACGAGATGCATTGGGTCATCTGCAAAAGCTTTGGTCAGATTTGCCCCAGGCGAGACTAGTAGGGCCTTAGTAGGGCGCGTGCTTCAGGCCACGTCCGGGC
>Ga0070658_10003934_pt1 | contig 12182 bp, 7 predicted proteins | sample KBSC13metaG_FD_64664 | JGI IMG/M metagenome (GOLD analysis project Ga0070658, IMG submission 64664) | Corn rhizosphere microbial communities from Kellogg Biological Station, Michigan, USA - KBS C1-3 metaG | ecosystem: Host-associated > Plants > Roots > Rhizosphere > Soil ... | reverse complement strand
CCGGTGCTGGCGACGGTGCCGCCTGTGCTGGTGACGCCCCCGCTGCCGCTGTCACCGCCCGACGCGCTGGTGGTGCCGCCGGAGCCGACGGTCCCGCCGCTGGCGCCGCTCGCGCCACCGCTCGCCGTGCCGCTGGAACCTCCGCTGGCGCCGTGACTGCCGCCCGTTCCGCCGCCGCCGCTGTCGGAGGCCTTGGTGCAGTAGGCAGAGAGCGAGGCCATCCCCACCCCGAACAGGATCAACTGCACGCCACGGGAGACACGGGGCACACCAGGGGACGAGGACGCACGCGAGGACCTGGACATGGGGGCCAAACCTCCGGAAGACGGACCGCGGGGCGACGGACGACCACGAACTAACCTGAGGAACGCCGGCTGCGGGAATTTCGGGAAAGCGAAGGCGAGACGGCGAAGAGGATCTCATATCATGGGGCGCTGCAAAGGTCATGAAGCGAACGTTTCACGGCGTCGCAGTTCGCCGTGCTCCACCCACAGGTGGACGCAGGTGGACGCAAGTGAACGGTGTAGGGAAGCCAGACTGGACGGAGCGGGCCCTCATCGGAGAGACTTCGCGCTCATGACGACGACCGCTCCTGCCGCCACCGCAAATTGCGCCACCTGTCACGGCGCGGGAGAGATCGGCACCGACAACGGTCCGACCGTCTGCCCGGACTGCTTCGGCGAGGGGCGGCAGCTGGACTCGCTGGAGCGCACCGAGTGGCGCTTGCGCGACATCGAGCGCGCCTACCAGGCCCCGTCCGAGCACGCCATCGAGATCCGCTGGCTGGTCTTCGAGCTGCGCCGCACGCGCGAGGCGCTGCTGCAGATCCTGTCCCGCTGCCAGGACGACGCGGCGGCCGGCGGGCTGGCCCAGGAGCTCCAGTTCCTGGCCAACCGCGCCCTCGGTCTGTACGAGATCAAGGCGCCCTGAGCGCGGGGCCGGCCGGCTACTCGGCCAGCTCGCGGCAGAACTGGCGCTCGCGCTCGATCTGTTCGGTCGGCGGGCGGCTGGCCGGCGGAAGCTGGGCGTAGGCATCGGCCAGGCCGCAGTGGACGGCGGGATCGAACGGGTTCGTGCGCAGCGAGGCCCGGAAGGCGGGGACCGCGTCCGCGGGCGCGCCCTTGGCCAGCAGCGCCTGACCGGCGATCGCGTTCGGCCAGGGCAGGTCGGGGTAGACGACGCGCGTGCGCTCGACCGCGCGCAGCGCCTGCTCGGGCTCGGCCAGCGCCAGGTAGGTGCGGCCCAGCTTGACGGGGAACAGCCAGCTCGCGGCCGCCGCCTCGGGGCCGGCGGCGCCCCGGCCGCCGGCCAGGGTGGCCTGCGCGCCTCGCTCGTACTCCAGCACGGCCGCGCGCGGGCGGTTTCGCTTCAGCAGGATGTTGCCCAGGCGCAGATAGCGCATGGGCCCGGCCGCCTTCAAGCCGCCGGCGGCCTCGTCCTCGGTGGGCTTGCGGTGCGACGCGATCGCGGCCGACTTGCGGATGTGCGTGGTGGGGATGTCGAAGCCGGGATAGGTCTTCAGCTTCAGCCCGGCCATGTAGCCTTTCCAGGTCCGCTCGAACTCGGGCCAGCCCCCGCCGGCGGCGGCCGCCACCGCCTTGCGCGCGTCGGTGCCGTTGGCCACCGCGGTGACGGCGGCGCGAATCGCCGCCATCCCGCCCTGCGCGTGCAGCGTGCCGATGGCGGTGGCCACCTCGGCGAACGCCAGCGACGCGTCCTCGGCCGAGGGCAGCTTCGCCATCGAGGGGTGCATGGCATCGAAGCTGATGAGCTTGCCGCCGTGCAAGGCCTTCGCCAGCAGGTGCTCCATGGCCGGCGCCAGGCGCCCGCCGGCGGGCTCGCGCCAGCGCCGCTCCATGAACTTGGCCAGCCCCTCCTGCATCCACACCGGCGCGCGATCGTGCGTCAGCTGCGACAGCGCATAGTGGATCAGCTCGTGATTGATGGTGTCCAGCCAGGGATAGCCGTAGGCCAGCGCGCGCGGCGTGGTCACCATCAGGCGCGCCCACTTGCACAGCGCGATGGTACCGGTGCGCTCGACCTCCTCCGCGGACAGCGAGGACACGGCCGCCAGATCGGACGGGCTGCGATAGAACTCGACCCGCACCGGCAGCTCTGCGGCGAACCCCAGGTCCGACTCCAGCGCCGCGTACGCGGCCTCCATCGTCTCGAGCGCGTAGGGCACCAGCACCGCGTCCTCGGGCGGGTAGCGGACCAGGAAGTGCATCGAGCGCGCCTCCTTGTGATCCTTCACGGCGTCCGCCGCCGCGCGCGCCAGGCCCATCAGCTCCTTGATGTTGAGGTCGGTGGGCGCGCCCCGGGAGGCCAGGTTCAGGTCGGCGACCGCGCCGGTGTAGTCACCCTCCAGGAACTTCAGGTAGCCGCCCAGGTACGCGGCCTCTGTGGTGGGGGGCGAGCGGACGTCCAGCGCCGCGATACGCGCCCGTCCGTCGGCGAAGCGCCATTCGTCCAGGCTCCGCTCGGCCTGGGCGCCGGCCGCCGACAGGAACGTCGAAGGGACGCCGCCCGACTGGGCGCGCGCGGCCGGCGCGCTGGCGAGCACCAGCGACGCCACCACCAGCGCGGGGCCGTGTCGCCTCACTTCACCAGCTCCTCGTAGTAGCGGCGGACATCGTCGCGGAAGTGTTCGGGCGCCTTCTCTTTCATGGCGTCCATCAGCTCTTGCCGCCACGCGCGCGGCGCTTGCGACTCGTCGGCGCCGGGGATGCGCACGGGATCGTGCTGCGGCGACACGCCCCCGGACGAACGCTCCTGCAGGCTGTCGCGCAGCTTCGCCAGGCGCTCCACCGCGTTCTGCTGGGCGCCGCCCGCCTGCTTGGCGTCGCCCCGCCGCAGCTGCGACGAGGCCTCGCGCATCTGCTGCGCGGCGGCCTTCAGGTCGTCGGCCGCGTGCTCCAGGCCGGGCATCTTCGCCAGCTGGCGCGCCGCCTCGCGCGCCGTGTCCTCCGTGCGGTCGCCGATGCTGTTCTGGCGCTCGCCTTCCGCCTGGGCGCGGGCGCGGTCCTCCGGCGACAGGGTCTCCTCCGGCCGCGGCATCAGGTTGCGCAGGTCGTCGGAGATCTCCTGCGCCATGGCGCGCGCCTCGCCCACGCTGCGGGCGGCGGCGGCGCGCGCCTGAGCCCGCGGAGTGCTTTCCTTGCCGGGGTTGCTGCCCGCATGCTCGTCGTCGGCCAGGTGCTCGTTCAGCCGGTCCAGGTTCGCCACCGCCCGATCCGCCTCCTGCTTCGCCTCGGCCAGGTCGCGCTCGCCCAGCAGGCGGCGCAGCTGGCGCGCGTTGTCGCGGGCCCGCTCCACCTCCTCGGACAGCGCGCTCTCCGGGCTGCCGGTCTTCACCTCCGCCAGCTTCTGCTTCAGCTTCTCGATCTTCTCGTTCTCCTGACGGGTCCAGTCCGCCAGCTTGTCCCGCAGCCGCTTCTGCGTCTCGGCGTCCTGCTTGTCGGCCAGTGACTTCGTGTCGCCCGCCACCGCGCGCTCGTCGCCCTCCAGATCGCCGATCTTCTTCATCAGCTCGGAGACGACCCGGTTCTCCTGCGGGAACCGCTCGGCGCCGAACCCCTCGGCGTTCTCGTCCAGCATCTGGCGCAGGTCGCGCAGATCCTTGCCCAGGTCGTCCAGCGCCTGGCCCATCGCCTTCGAGTCGCCCTGTGCCAGCAGCTCGTCCAGCCGCTTCGCGCGCTCGGTCAGCTTGCGCGTGTCGGGCATGTTCTGCCACTCCTCGCTGACGTCGTTGCGGCTCTTCAGCTCGGCGACCTTCTGGGCCAGCTCGCCCAGGCGCGCGCGCAGGTTGCGGATCTCCCGCTCCAGCTGGCGCCGCAGCGCCTCGTCGTTGGTGGCGGCGTAGCGGGTCAGCAGGTCTTGCAGCCGCTTGTGCGTCTCGGTCAGCTCCTTGCCGATGGCGGCCAGATCTTCCAGCCGCTGCCGCCCGATCAGGTCGTCCATCAGCAGCACGCTGCGCTCCAGTTCGACCACGTGACGGCTCTGGTGGGCGCGCAGGCGGGTCGCGGCGCCGCGCTGGCGCAGCAGGTCCTTCTCCTCACGCAGCAGCTTCCCCAGCCGGTCGGCGATGCCGGCCAGCGCCACGCGCAGCGCCTTCCCCAGCGTGGCCTCGCGCCGATCGTCGTCCAGCAGCCGCCCCAGCAGCGTCAGGTGCGCCTCCTCGTTCTCATCCAGGGCCAGGAAGGTCGCGCGGCGGGCCGTATCGTTGCCGGCGTGCTCGCCGCGGGCCGGGGGCTGGCCCTCACCGATCTCCAGCCGGTCGGCGAGATCGGCGATCAGGTGCTCCAGGATCTCGCGCTGGCGATCCAGGCGGGCGGTCACCGTCTCCTGCGGGTGCGAGATGACGACGTACAGGGTGCGCGACGAGCCGACCTTCGCGCCCGAGACCTCGTCACGATCGCGGGCCTCCACGTGGTAAGCGATGCGGGCGCCGGGGGAGAGCGGCAGGCTCGAGGGATCCCACACGATCCGCCCCTCGGCGACGCGCGCCCCCAGGGGATCCTTCAACGGCTGGCGGTGCTCGGGCCCCTCGTCCACCCGGTAGACCAGCTCGACCGAGGCCAGGCCGTAGTCGTCGGCGGCGGCGAAGCCGACCTCGATGGGGCGGGGCGCGGCCAGCTCCAGCCGATCGGCCGGGCCGTGGATCTCGGCGCGGGGCGGGCGATCGGGCTCCGCTTCCAGGCGATGGCTCTGCTGTTCGCGCACGGCGCGCCCCAGCAGGGGCTGCAGCCAGAAGCGGTAGCTGGCGCTCTCGGACAGCGTCAGGCGGGCGGTCATCACGTTCTTGTGCAGGACGACGGGGACCTCGCCCGCGTCGCCGTTCTCGCCCAGCAGCAGGGCGGCCCCGCGCGAGCGGTGCAGCGGCGTGGTCTCGATCGTCACGCGCGTCCCCTTGACGGCCATGACGTCGCCCGTCGACCCTTCGATGGTGCGCGGGGGAAGCCCGGTGTACGCGGGGTACTGGTACGTGATGCGCACATCGCCCACGATGGGCACCAGCGAGACGGCGGCGCCCTCGAAGCGGCTGGGCCGGTGGGTGAGGGTGGACAGCCCTTTGCCGACGACCTGGGGCGAGACGCGCGCCGCGATCCAGACGCCCGTGGCCGCCAGCAACGCGGCCAGCGCGCCCAGGAGGGCGGGCCGCATCGACACCAGGTGCGTCGGGTTCACGACGCCGATGGTCTCCGACAGCCGTTCCCGAAAGGCGCCCATCAGCGCCGTCGAGATGCCGCCTGGCTCGCCGCCCGGCGCGACCTTGGGCGTCCCCAGCTCCACCGCCGAGAGCAGATCGTCCGACAGCGCCGCCAACCCGGGATCCAGGCGCCCCACGACGTGTGCCGCCCGCGCGTCGCTGTGAACCGCGCGCCACGGCCGCCAGACGCCCAGCGCCGCCACGATCAGCGCGGCCAGACCGGCGGTGCCGAAGGTCAACGGGCGCCAGAAGCCGGCCGGCCCGAAGGAGGCCGCCGCGATCGCCAGCAGGACGAAGGCGATCAGCACCGCGGCCAGGCCCAGGCCGGTGGCGCGGAGGGCGGCGCGGACCACCAGCCGCCTCCGCAAGGCGCGCAGGAACTCGGAGATCTGGTTTGCCGCGGTCATCGGGCCGGCGTGATGTTACCAAGGCCGGCCGCGGCCGGCCGTCCGGTGACGTCGGCGGCGGCGGTTTTCGGTATCGACCTTGCACAAAGCCCCCATCGCCATGACGAACCTCAACGATGTCGGCCCTCTGGTTGCCTCTGATTCGGCGTCCCACACCAAATCGCCCCACGCGGGCGGGGCGTTCTTGAAGATCGTCCGCCCGGTCGCCCCCGCTGCGGGTCCGGACCAGACCGCCGGGGGGGGCGAGGCGCTGGAGAGCGCCGACCTCGACCGCCTGCTGACCGCCGCGCGCCCGCGGATGTTCGCGGTGGCGCTGCGCATGACGCGCAATCCCGACGACGCGGAGGATGTGGTGCAAGAGGCGATGTTGAAAGTGTGGCGCGCCTTCGACCGCTTCGAAGGGCGGGCCGCGCTGTCCACCTGGATTCACCGCATCGTGGTGAACGCGGCGCTGGATCGCCTGCGCGCCCGTGGCCCCGTGGTGGCGCCGGCGGCGCGCGCCGAGGACGAAACCTTCGCGCGGGAAGCGGCGGACACCGACGGCAACAGCCCCGTCGAGACGCCCGAGGAGCTGGTCCGCTCGGCGGAGGTGGGTGTCGAGGTGCATCGCGCGCTGGATTCCCTTCCGCCGGCCCAGCGCCAGGTGCTGGCGTTGCGCGAGCTGGAAGGCGAGTCCTATCAGTCGATCGCCGACATCGTCCGTTGTCCCATCGGCACGGTCATGTCGCGCCTGCACCACGCTCGCCATCGGCTGGCCGAGGTGATCACCACGAATCACCGCGAGCTGGTGCCCCAGGCGGCCTGAGCGCGGCGAATCATCCGTCCAGTCCCGGGCGTACGGTCGGCCGGCGGCCCACGCCGGTCGCGCCCCTGGGCGGACCGCTCCGCGGTCGGGCACGCTTTCGGGAAGCAGGAGCATCCGGGGTCTCTGGTACATTCTTCGGCCGTGAACACTTTCGGTTCCGACCGTTGGCGTTCGAGCGTGGCGGTTGCGCGAGCCTGGGTAGTTCGGCGGCGTTGGGCGGTGGGGGCTGCGGCCGCGGCGCTCGCGCTGTTGCTCATCTACCCGCCGCTCGGGGGCGCGCTGGCGGCGCGCCGGGCGGCCGCGACGCTGCGCGAGCGGCTGGGGATCGACGTCGCTATCGGACAGGCGCGGGCTGGACTGACGGGCGTCGTGTTCCGGGCGGTCCGGGTGGGCGGCGGCCCGGGGGCGGTGCCGCCGCTGGCGCGCCTGGACGTCGTCCGGGTCCCGTTCGCGGCGGCCCTGTTCCGGCGCGGCACCGTGACCATCGATGGCGCGCTGTTCGACGTGCGCCGGGGCGGTGACGACGACAACGTCACCGCCGTGCTGAACGCCCTGCGCGCGAAGCGCACGGCGCCGGCCGGCCAGGGAGGTGCTGGGCACGAGGCGCAGGTCCCCGCGCTGAAGCTGACCAACGCCAAGGTCAAGCTGCACGACGGCGGCTCGGGGCTGACGGTCGACATCGAGAAGGTCAACGCCGACCTGGCCCCCGGCAGCTCGGTCCAGGTCAGCGCCGAGAAGCTGGGCGGTCTGCTGGCGGTCGGCAACGCGGGGCAGGGCCCCCGCTTCGGCGCCGGCGCGCTGACCATCGCGCAGGCGTTGACCGGCCTGCACCCGCGCGGCTATCCCACCGTCACCGTCGAGGGAGCGTTCGCGACCCCCTTGCCGAAGCTGTCGCTGACGGGCATCCACGGCAAGATCGTCCCCACGACCAAGCCCGCCGCCCCGGGCAGCGGCGAGAAGCCGGGCGAAGAGCTGACCGTCGATCTGGACGGGTCGTACGGCGGCGCGCGCGAGACCCTGTGGACGGCGCGCGGGGGCCTCGATCCGGCCAGCCACGCCGGCCAGCTTTCGCTGCGCGCCGAACGCTTCTCGCTGGGCGAGATCGCCGACGTGCTGCCCAAGACGATCCTGTCGCCCGCCAACACGAACGTGGACGCCGCCTTCGACGTCAGCTGGGCCGAGGGCGCGGTGCGCTTCGGCGGCAACATGCGGTTCACGGGGCTGAGCTTCCAGCACCCGGCCCTGGCGGCGGAGCCGATCCAGAACGTCGACGTGGGCCTGGTCCTGCGCGCCACCGCCTTCCCGGCGGCGCGGCGGGTGGCCATCGATCGTCTGGAGGGCAGCATCGGCGAGCTGCACGGCAAGCTGTCGGGCTTCGTCGAGCTGGCGCCGGGGTCGGTGACCTTCTCCGACGGTTCGAAGGTCAGCTTCCGGCCGCGCCTGGACCTGACGCTGGAGATCCCGAAGCTGCCCTGCGCGAAGGCGCTGGCCAGCCTGCCGCCCGCCGTGGTGCCCCACCTGCAAGGGTTCGTGTTGAAGGGGACGTTCGGCGCGGACATCACCACGCGCATCGACTACGCGGACCTGGACGCGATGGAGCTGAAGGGCAAGATCGGAATCGACGGCTGCCAGGTGGTGAAGGTGCCGCCCGAGGTGAAGGCGCTGGTCACCGGCGATTCGATCCCGCAGTCGGTCGAGGTGCCGGTGCTGCCCGGATCGCAGCAGGCCAAGGACGGCCTGGACACCGAGATGATGGACTTCGTCCTGGGGCCCGAGAACCCCGAGTTCGTTCCCTACGACGAGATCTCGCCGTTCCTGACGGCGTCCATCATGACCACCGAGGACAACGGCTTCTTCAAGCACCGCGGCTGGGTCTCATCCGAGTTCCGCACCGCCCTGAAGCGCAACCTCGAGCGCGGCGCCTTCCGCGGCGGCGCCTCCTCGATCACCATGCAGATGGTGAAGAACGTGCTGCTCAGCCAGCAGAAGACGCTGTCCCGCAAGCTGCAGGAGCTTTTCCTGGTCTGGTACATCGAGCAAGAGGTCCCCAAGGAGCGCATCCTGGAGCTGTACTTCAACGCCATCGAGTTCGGTCCCCGCATCTACGGCATCGGGCGGGCCACCCAGCACTACTTCGGCAAGCGCCCCTCCGAGCTGACGCCGCTGGAGGCGGCGTTCTTCTCGTCGATCCTGCCCAGCCCCAAGCGTCGCTACATCCAGTACTGCCACGGCGCCCCGCTGCCGCCCTGGGACCGCTACGTGCGGCGCATCCTGGCCAAGGTGCACGAGCGCGGCCGCATCAGCGACGAGGACTACGCGGCGGCGCAGAGCCAGAAGCTGGTGTTCGATCGCAGCGACGCCGGCATGAACGAGCGCCAGTGTCTGGACTGGGTGAAGAAGATGACGGCGCGGCCCGAGCCCGAGGTGCCCGCCGAGAGTGACGCGCTGGACGCCAGCCCCGACGGCGACGACAGCGGACCCCTGCCCGTGGGCAAGCTGCGCCGCCTGTTCACGAAGGACAAGGACAAGCACGCCGCGCGGACCGCCAAGGGGGCGCGTCACCCGTGAAGTCCATCCCCATGACCGAAGAGCGCGATCCGGCGTTGATCTGCGCGGCCCTGGCCCCGCTGCTGGGAGAGGAGCGCCGCCAGCGCATCGAGGCGGTCATCGAGGCGCGCCTCGCCAGCCTGACCGTGGTGGTCGAGAACCTGCACGACCCGCGCAACGGCGCGGCGGTGCTGCGCAGCTGCGAGGCGTTCGGGTTGCAGGCCGTTCACGTCGTCGAGGCGGCCGAGCGGTTCCGCTTCTCGTCGGAGGTGAGCCAGGGGTGCGAGAAGTGGCTGGACGTCGAGCGACACCCGACGTTCGCCGCCGCGAAGGCGCGGTTGCAGGCAAAGGGGTTCGCCCTCTATGCCGCGGTCCCCGACGGCAAGGTGCCGCTCGAGGCGCTGGACTTCTCGCGGCCGGCCGCGATCGTCGTCGGCAACGAGCACTCGGGCCTGACGTCGGACGCGATCGCGCTGGCCGACGTTCCATTCGCCATCCCCATGGCCGGGATGACGCGCAGCCTGAACCTGTCTGTCGCCACCGCGCTGATCGTCGCCCACGCCTCCGCGCGCAGGCGGGCCCTGCTGGGGCGCCCCGGTGATCTGGACGAGGCTGCGCGCGCGACGCTGCGCGCGCGCTTTTACGCAGCCTCGGTGCGGGGCGCCGATACGGTGGTGGCCCGTCACGCCGCCACCCTGGTGCCCTGAAGGCCTCGGGGTCGGGGTCCCGGCATGTCCGCGACGCTGCGTGGATCTGCCAAGGCCCTGCCGGCGGCGCGGCGGTCCCCCTCCCGGGTCGCGCGCGATGACGAGGACCGGAGACGCTCAGTGCGGGGGCAGGCGAAGCGCCGCTTCCACGGCGGCGCGCTCCGGCGGGGCCAGGTTGCCCTGGGCGTGGGTCTGCAGCGCCGTCCTCGCCTCGGCGGTGCCGATGAGCCCCAGCGCCTGCACGGCCGCGATGCGCAGCTGCTGGGCGTCGCGGGAGGCGTCGCCCGCCTGGGGCTCGAGCGCCGCCACCAGCGCCGGCACCGCGCCGGGCCGCCTCATCTGGCCCAGCGTGTTCGCCGCCGCCTGCCGCACGGGGAAGGGCTGGTTGCCGTCGGCGACCAGCGCCGATAGCTGCGCCGCCTGCGCCAGATCGCCGGTGGCCACCAGCGCCACGATGGCCGCCACGCGCACCGGAACGGGACCTTGCGACGTGGCCACGTCACCCAGCTCCAGGTTTGCGTCGCGATTCGTGATCTGACCCAGCGCGCGCGTGGCGACACCGCCGGCGCGGTTCTCTTTCGCCGCCAGCTCGGCGAGCCACACCACGGACGCCGGCTCGCCCAGCTTGGCCGCGCCCAGGATGTTGAACGCGCGCGCCTTGTCGTCGGTGGCGGCCTGGTAGCGCGCCTGCAACTCCTTCAGCGCTGACGATGGTTCCACCGCGCGCTCGGTGACCAGCCAGGATCCTTTGACGCGCGCGCCGCCAGCGTCAGGGGGCGCGGGGGGCGACGGGACCGGTCGCGCGCCGCGGAACAGGAGCACGCCGCACACCAGCAACGCGGCCGCGACAATGGCGCCGAGGACCCAAGACTTTAGCGGGGTGCCAGCGGGCATCTTCGGGTTGTGGGCGCTGCAGGGATTGAACCTGCGACTTCCACCGTGTGAAGGTGGCACTCTGCCGCTGAGTTAAGCGCCCTAGGACCTGGGAAATGGAAAGGCGATCTAACTAGGCGATCCCGAGGGCATCGTCAAGACGGACGAAACCTTTCGAAGATGTCCCGGCAACGTCGTCGCAACGTGGGAACGGCGAGCGTGTTGGCGCCAGCAGCGTGACCAGCGCCGGCACCTCCGGAATTTCCCGTGCATTGCGTGCATGGCCGTAACAGGGAACACGGTTCCCCGGGCAGGGTTGTGAAACAAAGAATTTACCGGCAATACGGCCCGAGAATGGCTAACGTACTGGCGCCGTGTCAGCCAACCCAACCAGCAGCGAAACCCTCGTCGCCGAGCTCGCCGTCCTGCTGGCGGGTCACCCCGGCGCCCATCCGCAGGAAGTCGATGCCTCGGCGCTGGCGGGCCGACCGCAGAAGCAGCTGCTCGAGGCGGCGCGTCTGCTCGGCCTGGCAACGGTCTCGCGTCTGAAGAAGGACGCGCTGGTCGAGCGGCTGTGGCGGGCATGGCGGGAGCTGCTGGCGCGCGCGGAGGCACCGGCGACCCAAGCACCGCCGGCGAACGGCCACGGCACCAGCGCCTCGAACGGCGACGGCAGTACGCCTGCCGCCAGCGCTTCCGCGGCACGGCCGAAGGCGACGGCCGTGGCGCCCGCGACGACCAAGCAGCGAGAGGGAGCGGGACAGCCAGAGCCACTGCCGCAGGGTGAGCCGGTGGCGCCGGTCGCCCACAAGTTCGAGGTGCACCCCAGCGCGGTGGCGAAGGAGGCGGCGACGCCGCCGAAGGACATCCCGTGGGGATACGGCAAGGACCGCGTCACCGCGATGCCGGTCGATCCCGAGCGTCTGTTCGTCTACTGGGAAGTGACCGAGGACGGGCTGGAGCGCGCGCGCAAGACGCTGGGCGCCGCCGCCTCGGACGCCTGGCTGAACCTGCGCATCTACGACACCACGGGCCGGATCTTCGACGGCTGGAACGCCCATGCGACCATCGACCAGGGTGTCGACCGCGGTGCCCGGCAGTGGTTCTTCAGCATCGGCAAGCCCAGCTCGGAGGCGATCGTCGAGATCGGTCTGCTGGCGCGGGACGGCGGCTTCGCGAAGATCGCACGCTCCGGTCGGGTCGAGTTCCCCCGGCAAGATCAGGTGGCCTGGACGGAACCGGAATGGCTGACGGTGCGCCTGGCCGACGGCCAGGTACGGCGGGGCTGGATACCGCGGCCGGCGCCGGCGCACGGGACCGGCGGCGACGCCGGCAGCAGCGGCCCCAGCGCGGCTGGTGGCGCGGGCGCGGCAGCCGGTCTGCCCGTGGCGCTGCCCTCGCCCGACCTGGTCGTTCGGGTCGAGGAGGGCGAGCAGGTCGTCCACCGCACCGAATGGCACAGCGAGTGGGAAGAGGTGAAGAACGACGGCTACGTCACGGGCGAGGGCCGGCTGTCGTGGGAGGAGCAAGGCCAGATCTCTTCGTGGAGCGAGGGGCCGTTTCCGTACCCCGTCGAGGTCCCCGAGCCGGTCCGCGAGACGTCGCTGGGCCGGACGCGCGTCTTCCGCTCGGGC
>Ga0070658_10003933_pt1 | contig 12183 bp, 7 predicted proteins | sample KBSC13metaG_FD_64664 | JGI IMG/M metagenome (GOLD analysis project Ga0070658, IMG submission 64664) | Corn rhizosphere microbial communities from Kellogg Biological Station, Michigan, USA - KBS C1-3 metaG | ecosystem: Host-associated > Plants > Roots > Rhizosphere > Soil ... | reverse complement strand
AGGATATTGTAATGGCGTTGAAAATTATTCAAGATTTTTTGACAGAAGAGAACCCGGAACACGCCCATTCTGTTTATTAGATTATTTTCCTAATGATTTTTTATGCATCATTGATGAAAGTCACCAAACGATTCCTCAAGTGAGCGGAATGTATGGCGGCGACCGCTCCAGGAAATTAATTTTAGTAGATTACGGCTTTCGTTTGCCATCGGCTTTAGACAATCGTCCATTGAATTTTAATGAATTTGAAAGCATGCTCAATCAAACGATTTTTGTTAGTGCCACGCCGGGAGATTTTGAATTAGAAAAAACCGGGGGCATAGTGGTAGAGCAGGTTGTAAGGCCAACAGGTTTACTAGATCCGCCAATAGAAATTCGACCTTCAGTAAATCAAATTGATGATTTGTTAGATGAAATTGATAAAAGAGTTACGAAAGGAGACCGTGTTTTAGTTACAACTTTAACCAAACGCATGGCCGAGGAAATGGATAAATATTTACACCGGATCAATATCAAATCAAAATACATCCATAGCGAAGTTCATACTTTGGATCGGATAGAAATTTTGCGACAACTGCGTCTGGGAGAAATTGACGTTTTGGTTGGTGTCAATTTATTGCGTGAGGGTTTGGATCTTCCTGAAGTTTCTTTGGTAGCGATTTTAGACGCGGACAAAGAAGGGTTCTTGCGCAATGAAAGATCCCTTACTCAAACTGCCGGAAGGGCTGCGCGAAATGTTGATGGGCTTGTAATTTTTTATGCAGATAAGATTACAGAAAGCATGCAAAAAACAATTGACGAAACAACACGACGCAGAGAAAAACAAATTCAATATAACATTGAACATAACATTACACCCACAACCATCTTCAAGTCTATTGAGCAAATAATGGGGCAAACTTCTGTGCTGGATATAAAAGGGACAACCGAATCTCCATATGCAATTGATGATAACATAAGTACAATTGCTGCCGAAGACCAGGTCGAATATAAAACTATTCCTCAAATGCAAAAGGCGATCTCCCAAATCAAAAGATTAATGGAAAAAGCCGCCAAGGACATGGATTTCATGGAAGCTGCAAGATTGAGAGATGAAATGTTCCGGATGCAAAAAGAGTTGGAAGAGATGAAATAGAGTCAAAGAAAAAGTCAATAAAAAATAATCAAAAAAACTTTGTCTGCGAGTGCTACCGTTTAACCAAAAAAAAATCTCCCAAAGAGAGAGATTTTCTTGACATTTACGAAAATAAAATTTACCAAACCCGAATCCTGTCGTCAGGGGCAACATACATTTTATCTCCAGGCTTTACGTTGAACGCATCATAAAAAGCGTCAATGTTTTGCAATGGACCATTTGCCCGATACATTCCAGGTGAATGACTGTCTGTAAGAATTCTTTGAGCTGCTGATTCATCTAAAATATTATTTCGCCAAACCTGTGCCCAATTAATGAAAAACCGCTGATCGGCCGTAAATCCGTTTATAACTGTGTTTGCTTTTCCTTCCGGCGTATTTTTAAACGCCTCATAAGCAATACTTAAACCTCCGAGATCCGCAATATTTTCGCCTAAAGTCAATCTTCCGTTCACATGAAGTGTATCCAGAATTGTGAAATTATTATACTGGTTTACGATCCGGTCTGTTCGTTTTTTAAACTCGTCCGCATCCGATTTTGTCCACCAGTCTTTCAGATTTCCTTCCGGATCGAATTGCCTTCCCTGGTCATCAAATCCATGAGAAATTTCGTGTCCGATAACTGCAGCAATTCCTCCGTAATTTAAAGCATCATCTGCCCGCGCATCAAAAAAGGGCGCACGTAAAATGCCTGCAGGAAAAACAATTTCATTTTTCTGCGGATTATAATATGCATTTACTGTAGGCGGCGTCATCCCCCATTCCGTTTTATCAACCGGTTTGCCTAATTTGGAAATATTGTCGTTGTATTGCCACTTGGCCGCACTGCGAACGTTTCCAAAAAAATCATTTCTATTGATGACAACGCCATCATAATTTTTCCACTTATCAGGATAACCAATTTTATTTACATAAGTACTTAATTTTTCAAGCGCTTTCAACTTCGTATCCTCGCCCATCCAATCTAATTTTTTGATGCGGGCCGCATAAGTTCTTTGCATATTGGCTACCAATTCCTGCATGCGTTTTTTTGCTTCCGGCTTAAAATATTTTTGAACATATAATTGTCCGAGCAATTCGCCCAATTGACGATCTATCATTCTGCTCATTCTTTCCCATCTTGGCGTTTGCTCTTTTTGTCCGGTCAATACCTGGGAAAATCTAAAATTAGCATCAACAAAATCATTGCTTAATACAGGTGCATTGTCTTTTAATATATTCCACTCCAGGTATGTTTTCCAGTCATTTACTGGTACTGCATTCAAAAGAGAATCAGTAAAAGAAATATATTTTGGCTGTGAAACGATTACGTTTTCGATAGGCGTTGTGTAACCCAATTCTTTAAAAAATAATGGCCATGAAAAATGAGGAGATTCAGCACTCAATTCTTTCACAGACATTTTATTATACAATTTCACCGGATCTCTCATCTCTGTGCGGCTCATTTGTGCTTTTGCCATTGCTGTTTCCAGCGCTATTATCTTATCAGCATTTTCTTTCGCTTTTGCCTGGCTGGTGCCGGTCAGCGTGAACAATTCAGTAATATATTTTGCATACGCTTCTCTCACCGCTATGCTTCTTGGATCATTTTTTAGATAATAATCCCTGTCTGGAAGTGAAGTGCCACCCTGAGAAATACCAACAATATATTGGCTGACATTTTTAGAATCCTGCCTTACGCCAATACCAAGTAATGGCGAAGAAATGGCATTTGAACGCAGGTAAGCAACCATTGCCAAAACATCATTTTTTGTTTTTATGTTTTGAACTTTATCCAAATATGGTTTGATAGGTTTATAACCTGCTTTTTCAATTGCTACAGAATCCATCCCACTGGCGTAATAATCGCCAACCCGCTTCATCAGGCTATTGGTTCCCTTATAATTCTTTGCATCTGTAAGCAAGCCTTTCAGCGCTTTCGAGCTCTCATCAGCAAGTTGATCAAAGCTACCCCAGCGGGTTTTTGAAGCAGGAACAGGCGTGTTTTTTATCCAATTACCATTTACATATTGATAAAAATTATCGCCAGGTTTTACTGAAAAATCAAAATTTGCTGTGTCAATAAATTTCTTTGTTTGAGCATCACCGGTTTTAAAGGATAAAAGCGAAGATGCAAGAATTGCCATTTTTATTATTCGCATAAAAAATAAATATTTTTTTAAGGAATAAATTTAAGGGGAAAGAGTACAAAAAAATGAAAAATATTCTGAGTGGTATTTTATTCCATCCAGGTTTTAGCTAACACCGCAATTTCTTTTTGCAAAGTATGGCTCCGGTCTTCGGCATACCATTTATGAAGTGGTTCATGGATTTCATCAAAAGATAAAGGCGGTTGATGAGCTTTTAAAGTTTGCATTAATTGCTGTGCGGGAGCAGGCCTTGGGCCCCATTCTCCCAACGGCATCAGTGTATCACCATCATAACAAATTAATTTCGGAATTGCCCTGCCCCCGTTGGTAAGATATTGATCCATAAGCGGGAGATTTTCATCACGCATCAAATAATGTGTTGTGATCAGTTTATTGAGGTCAGATATTTTTTGAAGCACCGGAATGTTTTGCGCCACATCGCCACACCAGGCTTCGACGAGGATAACCCAAACCCATTTTTTATTGAGCGATTGTATGACTTCAGCCAGCTCATTGCTGATATGTACCGTTTTATCCAGCCGGTGCATGCGGTGCTCGTTTAATTTAGTAAATTTTATCTGAAGCTCAGATTGTTCAGGCCCGGATGTTTTTCCCTGAGCAATTAATTCACGTACCAAATTTCTGTATTCACTATAATTCACACTCTTCTCCAGATATGATTTATCTAATTTTTCCATAAATGCTATTTTACAAATTCAGCATTCTGCATTTAAATCCCGAACATTCTAATCTACAAATTCATAACCAATATCGCCACGATAATACATTCCTTCAAAATGAATTTGCTCTAAAATAGTTTTTGAAAGTTCAATCGCATCGCCCAATCCAAAAGCAAGTGAAGATACAGCAAGAACCCGGCCACCGTTGGTTACTACTTTCCCGTTTTCCTCTTTTGTGCCCGCATGAAAAACAAATGTGCCAACACCTTCATCGATATGTTTGCGCGCTTCCGGATTTTCGAGGTATAAAAAATCAATCGGCAATCCTTTTTTATATTCCAAAGGATAGCCACCGCTGACAGCAACAATTGTAACCGCATGATTTTTTTCTACCTCAATTTTTTGATTGTTCAGATTTTGCTGATCCATATCAATGAACAATTGAACCAGATCGTTTTTTAACCGTAGCAAAACCACTTCAGTTTCCGGATCACCCATCCGGCAATTATATTCGATCACCATTGGTTCTTCATGCACTTTTATCAATCCAAAAAAAATAAACCCCTTATAATCAATTCCATCTTTTTGCAAACCCTTAACCGTTGGCTCGATTATCTTATCTGTTACTTTTTGAAAAAAATGCGCTGTCGAAAATGGAACGGGGCTTATCGCTCCCATACCGCCAGTGTTCAATCCTTTGTCGCCCTCCTGAATTTTTTTATAATCCTTTGCTTCCGGCAGGATCACATAATTTTTTCCATCTGTCAAAACAAAAACACTCAATTCTATTCCGTCTAAAAATTCTTCAACAACAACTTTTTTACCGGCTTCGCCAAATTTTGATTGCTGGATCATCAATTCAAATTCACTTAAAGCTTCCAAATGATTGTGGCAAATTAAGACTCCTTTTCCGGCAGCCAAACCATCCGCTTTTAAAACGATCGGCAAAGCATGATTTTGAATATATTCCTGGCCTTCATCAAAATTTGACAGATCAAATTCGCGGTACTTTGCAGTGGGAATATGATGTTTTTCTAAAAAGCTTTTTGCAAATGCTTTACTTCCTTCGAGGCGCGCGCCGGAAGATGACGGGCCGGTAATAATAATATTTTTTAACTCTTCATCATTTTTAAAAAAATCATAAATCCCATTTACCAACGGCTCTTCCGGACCCACAATTACCATTTCGATTTTCTTTGCAATGCAAATCTCTTTTATCGCATTAAAATCATTGATGTCCACAGGAATATTTACTCCAAAATCAGCGCTGCCGGCGTTTCCAGGGGCAATAAATAATTGCGAGCATAGTTCACTCTGGCTCAATTTCCAGCAAAAAGCGTGTTCCCTTCCACCAGATCCAAGGATAAGAATTTTCAAAACAAAATGATTTAGATGAATTTAACAAGACGCGGCAAGTTATGAAACTTACCGTTTTATCAGTTAGAAATACCGCATTAAAAATGCAATTTCTTAAAATTCATTTTCATTTGGTTTTTATTCCTATTTTACAAACTTTTAAATTATTTTTTAACCCTAACTCAACTATTTATGCAGCAAACTCCCGAACACAAAGGTCATCCACCGGCGTTATTCATTCTATTTTTTACGGAAATGTGGGAAAGATTCAGTTACTATGGAATGAGAGCTTTGCTGGTATTGTTTCTTGTCACTTCGTTAACCGGCGGCGGCTGGGGCTGGGAAAGAAAAGAAGCGCTTCAGCTTTATGCGCTTTATACAGGTTTGGTTTATTTAACACCCATTATCGGCGGATGGATTGCCGATAAATTTACGGGCTATAGAAAAGCGGTAATTCTTGGCGCATTAATAATGACAATCGGCCACGCCTGCATGGCAGCAGAAACGCATTTTTTCTTCTATGCAGGGCTTGCCTGCCTGATTCTTGGAAACGGCTTGTTCAAACCAAATATTTCTTCCATGGTAGGCCAGTTATACACGGACAATGGGGCTAAAAAAGATTCAGCTTACACGATTTTTTATATGGGAATTAATGCTGGCGCATTTTTAGGAATATTACTATGCGGCTACATCGGCGAAAAAGTTGGCTGGAGTTATGGCTTTGGCCTAGCCGGAATTTTCATGTTTTTCGGAATGTTACAATTTGCGTTTGCACAAAAAATATTTGGAACAATTGGCCTTTCTCCTAAAAAAGAAGAAGAGCTTTCAAAGATTGACCCACATGCAAATCCTGTAACTGAAGAAATCATTGAAGAAAGCCATTTATCAAAAAAAGTGAAGCGTGACAGAATTATCGTGATCATTGTATTTTCTATTTCTACCATCTTTTTTTGGATGGCTTTTGAACAGGCTGGTGGCTCAATGACGATCTTTGCAAAAGATTATACAAACAGGCTATTATCAGGAAATAGTGCGTCCATTTTCAAGTGGGCTAATTCGCTTTTGGTAGTAGTTCCGATGATTATTTTAACTATTGTTCTGATCAATCTTTTCAAAAAAACTTTTAAAAAATATGCGTTAGCGAACATCTTTTTGGGCACCAGTTTCGCAATTATCTGGGGATTGGTTTTTTGGATGTTAAGCAAGGAATTTTCAGCGCCCGTAGCAGAAGTTCCTGCATCGTGGTTTGGGATTTTAAACTCGTTTTTTATAATCACATTCGCGCCTTTATTTTCAAAAATCTGGGAAAGCAAATACAACCCTTCCGGCCCGATGAAATTTGGCTTGGGCCTGATCTTGCTGGGAATAGGCTTTGCAATCCTGGCTTACGGCGGAATCCCAATTGAACGAGGCGCGCAAACAGCCTCCGTCGGAATGGTTTGGCTTATTCTTGCTTATCTTTTTCACACGCTTGGGGAGCTTTGTGTTTCGCCCGTCGGGCTTTCTTATATCAGCAAATTATCACCCGTAAAAATTGTAGGCTTGATGTTTGGAATCTGGTTCGTAGCGACTTTTATCGCCAATACTTTAGCAGGATTAACAGGAAGTTTGATCGATGGAATTACAGCAAAATATTCAATCTCTGTTTTCTTTTTGATCTTCACCGCTATTCCGATTGTTGCAGGATTGATAATGTTTGCGTTAAATAAGACACTTATCAAGAAAATGCATGGAATCCATTAATTTTTCTTGATAATAATCTTTTACTTTTCAAAAAAAGCGGCTCTTGAACAGCCGCTTTTTTATTCCTTTTTAAAAAAAGTCAAGAATTTATTTGTTTGCGGTAATATAAAAAGAAGCGTAAAAAAATATGCGATAAAAGTTTGTTTGCGGCCTCGCGTGTAGGTTTCTCTTTTCAAAAGATGAAATCAATATCTTTTAAACATCATTATTTCAAAATACCTGCTGCAAAAAAATATTATTTATTTTTAAATTTCTCCTTACTTTACAAGCCATTTAAAAAATTTTTTTCATAATAAAAAAATACAAATGGAAGACCAGGTAATTCCGGCAGATATTGCGCCGCAAAAAAAAGGTAAACATCCAAAATCACTTTATGTCCTTTTTCTTACCGAAATGTGGGAAAGATTTGCTTATTACCTGATGGTAGGAATTTTATTTCTTTACCTGATCGATGATAAAACCGGCGGAAAAGGAATGACCGAAAAAATGGGTGCTGATGTAGTTGGAAGCTTTATTGCACTGGTTTATCTGACACCTTTTATTGGAGGATTACTTGCCGACAGATATTTGGGTTATATTAAATCAATTTTTATCGGTGGCACGTTAATGTCGCTTGGTTATTTCGGACTTGCATTTCCGGGAAATACTGCATTGTATATTTCTTTGTTGTTAATCATAGTCGGAAATGGTTTTTTCAAACCAAATATTTCAACCATTCTTGGAAATATTTACAACCGTGAAGACCTGAAACCCTTAAAGGACAATGCTTACAACATATTCTACATGGGCATTAATATCGGCGCGCTTGTATGCAATTTCGTGGCCGCTTATTTACGAAATCAATACGGCTGGGGCTACGCTTTTGCCGCCGCCGGAATAGGATTAATTATCGGAATGATCATTCTTGCTTCTTCATTAAAAGGCGTGCGCGAAGGCGAAATAAAAAAGGAGAAAAGATCAGAAGATATGCCGCTGAGTAAAATTTTCGGTTATGTTTTTTTACCCGCAATTATAGCCGCTGTAATAGGATGGATTTTACCAACATTGATCTTTGGACAGACAATTATGGGAAGTAAATCGAATGACGCATTTATTTTTGCATGCCTCCCAATAATGGCGTTCTATATTTCTTTGTATGTAAGCGCAAAAGGACAAGATAAAAAAGGAATCGGGTCGCTGCTTTTTATTTTTGCTATCTCAATTATTTTTTGGACGATCTATAACCAGAACTCAACAGGGCTAACGCTTTGGGCACAAAAACATACTGACCGAACCGTTTCACCAACGGCAGAAAAAGTGGCCGGCTCACTCGGATTTTTACAAACAGTTTCTGATACACCAAGGTTGAGAAATAAAGTGGATGAAAACTTCGTTGACATAAAAGACCTTGCAGCGGTGGCCGGACCCGCCGGAGGAAATAATGTAAAATTGGTGGATGGAAATATTGTGGATAAGGACACAAAGATTATCCAGGTGATGGGGCCAGACCCTTACTTTGATAATGTTCCAAAAAGTGAATGGCCGGAAGCCGGTTCAGAAAAGCTTGCCAATACGGAATTATTTCAATCCATTAATCCATTATTCATAATCATATTAACACCTTTGCTGGTCTTTATTTTTAGCTATCTGCGAAAACGAAATAAAGAACCTTCAACCGCCACCAAATTCGGAATGGCATTGTTTATTTCAGGCCTTTCGGCACTTGTTATGGTCTTTGCGATCATGTCTGTAGATTCCGTTTATTTGCAAAAAACTTCGCCCTATTGGCTGTGGGGAACTTATGCAGTATTTACAGTGAGTGAACTATTGTTAAGCCCGATAGGTTTGTCTTTGGTGTCAAAACTTGCGCCTGCGAGGCTTACGGCATTACTGATGGGCGGATGGTTTTTATCCACTTCCATCGGTGGAAAAATTGCAGGTGTAATGACAAGCTTCTGGGATGACTTTACCGATAAAAAAATGTTTTTTCTGATATTGGTTGTAGCCGCTTTTATTGGAGGAATTTTAATTTTTAGCAGATTGAAATTTTTGAATAACGTGGTAAAAGAAAAGACGGGATCGGCGTAAAAAACGGTAAAAAAATAGAAAAACCTGGAAGAATCAAAAGTCTTCCAGGTTTTTCTATTTTAAAAGATCACCGGCTCCAATTAATTCATTAATTTTTAAACAAAACTCATAATCTCATATTTTTTTCCCAGTATTTCTTTGTCATCGGCACCCAGCCAGTTGTGTAACAGTGTTGCATAGACGCTTTTAAAATCTACCGTATGTTTTAAATCGCCTTCGGTTAAATCATTCAGATCAGGCATAGGATTTAATAAACCCTTTTCTTTTAATCCGCCACCAATAAAAAACATGTTATTTGCCGTGCCATGATCTGTGCCGCCACTTGCATTTTGTGCTACTCTTCTTCCAAATTCACTAAAGGTCATGATAGTAACATCTTCAAAACGGTTATTACTTTTTAAATCCTTTACAAATGCACTGACTGCATCATTTAATTCTGTAAATAATCTTTTCTGTTGATTTTCCTGGTTGACATGCGTATCAAAACTGCCGAGGCTTACATAATAAACTTTGGTATTAATATCACTCATAATCAGCGAAGATATTGTTTTAAAATTTTTTCCTAACTCAGTAGCGGGATATAGCTGTGAAGACGGATGGCGCCTGCTTTGCTGATAAATATAATCGGCACTGCTCAAAGTTTCACTAAGTGTTTTATATAAATAATCTACCGCCGCTTCTTCATGTTCGTGCGTCGCATTTAGTTCTTTAAAATATCTTTCGTTTGTGGAATTAAATAATTTTTTTGGATCTTTTAGAGCAAGCGCTTTTAATTTTTCACCTTTTAAGGCGAGGCTTAATACATCATCAACTTCAAGCGCTTGTGTGGGCTTGTCACATCCGCTGCATTGCGCATCCAGGTAACGGCCAAGCCAGCCGGTAGTGACATACTGATTACTATCGCTCGCTGTTTGCCAAATATCCATACTGCGAAAATGAGAGCGGTCCGGGTTTGGATAACCAACATTGTTCATAATTCCCAGGCTTCCTTCATCAAAAAGCTCTTTTAAAAAAGGTAATGCCGGGTTAATTCCTGCTTCATCCGTAAGCTGAAGCGCTTTATCTTTTGGTATGCCCAGGCGAGGTCGCGATTTATAATAAATATCATTCCTGATTGGAATAACAGTATTTAATCCATCATTACCTCCGCTGAATTGGAGTACCACCATCACTTTATTTCCCGGCGGAACTGAAGCTGTTTTTTCAAATGCTTTTAAAAATTTCGGCATCATTAAAGACGCGGTAGCCAGCGACCCGATTTGTAAAAATTCTTTGCGTTTAAAAAGCATAAAACATTTTTTGTTTTTACATAATTATGATACCAACACATTGTCCATCAGGCATTGTGCATCAAACATTTTCAACACAACTGGTATTCCGGTGTGCTCATCAATTCAACCATTGCTGATTTTATAAAACCTTCCCGGGAAGCATTATCAATGTATCTTTTCAAAATATTTGGATTAACAGAATTTTTAGTCTGAAGAACAATTTCATTAACTCTTTTCAGCAAATTTTCTTTCGCAGTTTGTTCAAACACTTTAAAGACTACATCCCAATCGATTGTTGCATTTACCTGTTTTGCCTTAGGTTTATTATCCACACCTTCTTTTCCCATCATCACATCGTCGTCATCTTTCGCATTTATCAGAAATTCTTCTGCACTTGTAAGAATTTGCGGCAAACGCATTCTAAATAGTAATGCGCTGCTGTCTATCCAGTTTTTTCCGCCGGGCCAACCTGCTACATTCGGCGGATAAAATAAAACCTGCCCAAGCACTCTTTGAAATAATAATTGCGCCTCCGGCCTTTCTAATTCCATCGGGATTAATCTTCTGACACCAACAATTAATTCGACAGGAGATTTGATCCTGATTCCAATATTCTTTTCTTCATAAAACCAATCACTCAGAAAGATGCTGATCATTAATTTATTCAAATCATAGTTGCTCTGGTAAAATCCTTCTGACAGCAATTCAACTCTGTTGTTATCAACATCTTCATTGACAAAAAATTTATAAATTTTACGCGTTATAAATTTCGCGGTGGCTTTTTGTTCAAGGATAATATCAATGATATCATCGCCGTCAAAATTTCCGGTTTTACCCAAAAAATTTTTATCACCGGAATCGTGTAAAAAAGGCCGGTTAGTAAATTCTCCTCTTAAATTAAAACCCCAGCCTGTAAAAGCTCTTGCGCCTTCTTTCACATCATTTTCTGTATAATTTCCCCTTCCCATCGTAAAAAGCTCCATCACTTCGCGGGCAAAATTTTCGTTGGGATGTTGCTTCTTATTTTGCTGGTTATTTAAAAAAGAAAGCATCGCCGCGCTTTTACTTACTTCGCGAAGGAGGTCGCCAAAATTTCCCAGCGCATTTTGCCTGATAATATTTAACAGCTCCTGTTGATAATAAATATTAATTACCCGGCAGGCAAAATGCCCATGCCAGAAAAGACTCATTTTCTCACGGAGTTGCGCTTCGCTGTTGATCATTTCGCTAAGCCAGGTAAGATTAAGGCTTTTGATATCTTCGGCAGATTGCTTTCGCAATTGTTTCTTTTGTTCCTGTGTAAGGTTTTGCATTCTGCCAATATCCTGCACACCTTTTACAAGCCCATCAAATGCATTGCTTGCAACATTCAACGGCTCAGGTTTTTTAGAAGATGTTTTTTGTAAAATTTTGTACAACTCCTTTTGTGTAACACTGCTTAGTTCGTTAGCATTCTCGGCCATTGGGCCAAAGGCCGCGCGCCATAATAAATGCTGATTTTTTACCTGGTTGGATAGCGACATATTTAATTTATTCTGGCATGATCGGATAGCAATTGTTCATCGGAAAATTTACAGACTAAATGTAATGCGTATGGTTTAATGATTATCAAAAAAAAATTGTCGTTTGATTTTGCAGATCAGTTTTTTTGATTAAAATAATTTCGTATTTCAATCGCATTCCTTCTTGCGCCAATCTTTTTAATATAACTTCGAATTCTAATAAAAAAACTTATGAAAAGTATTTTAATTCTAATTTTTTCCTTTCTTCAATTTTCGGTTTTTTCACAAACATTTCCGGATA
>Ga0070658_10003932_pt1 | contig 12183 bp, 9 predicted proteins | sample KBSC13metaG_FD_64664 | JGI IMG/M metagenome (GOLD analysis project Ga0070658, IMG submission 64664) | Corn rhizosphere microbial communities from Kellogg Biological Station, Michigan, USA - KBS C1-3 metaG | ecosystem: Host-associated > Plants > Roots > Rhizosphere > Soil ... | reverse complement strand
GACGACAGGATGATCGAGATTGCGCGCGCGACCGGTATGCCGGTAACCGCAGGTGCGAAGTTCTGGGCGGAGCACCAGGGACTTGGCTATCATCAGGCGGACATTCGCGCGAATGAGTATCCGAAGGCTGGAGTGACGGGGACTTTTGCGCTCTCGAGCGGCTCTCGCCAGTTCACGCGCTACGGGTACGGCGACTTCTACAAACAAGACTTCGGTGTGGGCGTGCTGTACCGCGTATGGCCTGGGACGCAGCGGCATCTGCTGTGGGCGGATTCGGCACTCGCTTCGGGCTACGGCCGAGCCGCGCACTTCTGCGGGGCGGCTGGAATGGAGTTGTGCGAGCCACTTACCTTCAAAGGCCGTGAAGGCTCGGGTCACCCAGGTGGGCGGCTTGCGTATGCGGAGACAGCGCTCGGCACGGCTGAGCTGGATTCGCGCAAGTTCGCACTGACCTACGCCGTGTGGGGACGGTATCTGTATAACCCGGACACCGCGCCGGAGTTCCTGCACCGCACGCTGAAGACGAGCTTCGGGCCGGCGGGACCGGCGCTGGAGACCTCGCTCGCCTACTCGAGCCGGATCCTTCCGCTGATTACGACGGCGTGGCTGCCCTCAGCCTCCAACCACGAGTTCTGGCCGGAGATGTTCACACCGCTGTCGCTGCTCCCAATTCAGGGACGGCCGCTCTATGGGGATAATCCGGCACCGCACAATGTGAGTGCAATCAGTCCTCTTGATCCGCAGCTCTTCTCGACAATCGGCCAGCATGCGAAGGACCTGGTCGGCGGCGCGGTCAACGCGCGATACAGCCCGGCGGAGGTGAGTCTGTGGCTTGAGACCTTGGCGAAGACCTCGGCCAGGGCACTGGAATCAGCACGCAAGACAGCGGCAGCGAATGCACGCGGTGCGGAGTTTCGACGCGCCGAGGAGGACATCCTGATCCTGAATGGGCTTGGGATGTACTACGCGGGTCTGTTTCGCGCGGCGCTGTTTTACAGCATTCACGAGCAGACCGGCGATCCGGAGGCCGCAACGCAGTGCATGGTTTCCTATCAGAAGGCGCGCGACGCGTGGTCGGCGATGGCGGAGCGAGCCAAACGAGTGTACGTCGCGGACGTCAGCTACGGCTCGCCCGCATTTCGCCGGGGGCACTGGGCGGACCGGGTCGCGGCCATGGACAAAGACTTTGCTGCTGTCCAGGCACACTTTGCGTCGGCGACGGCTCAGCGAGGAGCCGCAAGCATGGCGATCCAGCACGTAATTCAACCTGCGGCGAGGGCGGCGGTAAGCGCCCGGCATGTCGCCCCTGAGGCGTTCCTGCCCGGGACAGACCTGAGGCTGGCGGTCGCGGCGCCGGCGAGTGTGACCCAAACGGTGCTGTGGTACCGGCACGTAAACCACGCGGAGCGATGGCGCTCCGAGCCGATGCGGCGCGCTGGGGCCGAATTTACTGCGGCGATTCCTGGGGACTATACAGCATCTCCATACCCGCTGCAGTACTACTTTGAGCTGCGCACGGCAACGGCCGCGGTGCTCCACCCCGCCTTCAATACAACGCTGTCGAACCAGCCGTATTACGCGTTGCACCGACGTGCGTGATGACGATGCGACTGGCTCGATTGTTCTCGGACGGATTAGCATAGAGTCCTATGCCTACGAACCTTCCCGCCGGTGTGGAGATCTCCGCGCCCATAAGCACCACTCATGCCGAAATTCTTACGCCTGAGGCCATTGCCTTCATCGTCCGCTTGCAGCGCAGCTTCAATGCTCGGCGGAAGGAACTTCTAGCTGCGCGGGTCACCCGTCAAGCCGCCCTGGATGCAGGCAAAAAGCCGGATTTCCTGCCCGAGACGAAGCACATCCGCGAGTCCGAATGGACGGTTGCGCCGATTCCCGCGGACATCCAGGACCGCCGTGTGGAGATCACCGGGCCGGTCGACCGCAAGATGATCATCAACGCGCTGAACTCGGGCGCGAAGGTCTTCATGGCGGACTTCGAGGACTCCACCACGCCGACCTGGAGCAACCTGCTGGATGGACAGATTAACCTGCGAGACGCTGTGCGGCGGACTGTTACGTACTCCGATCCGGGAACTGGCAAGAACTACAAGCTGGTGGAGTCACCCGCCGTGCTGTTTGTGCGCGCCCGCGGATGGCATCTTGAAGAGCGACACATCAAGATCGATGGCGAACCGATGTCGGGATCGCTGTTTGACTTCGGCCTGTATGCCTTCCATAACGCGAAGGAGCTGCTGGCGCGCGGATCGGGGCCATACTTCTATCTGCCCAAGATGGAGTCGCACCTGGAGGCGCGGCTGTGGAATGACGTGTTTGTTCAGGCCGAAGCGGAGCTCGAGATTCCAGCGAAGTCGATCAAGGGTACGGTGCTGATCGAGACGATCCTCGCGTCCTTCGAAATGGACGAGATTCTGTACGAGCTGCGCGACCACTCGGCTGGACTGAACTGTGGGCGTTGGGACTACATTTTCAGCTTCATCAAAAAATTCGCCGGCGACAAAGCGATCGTGCTGCCGGACCGGGGGCTGGTCACGATGACGACGCACTTCATGCGCAGCTATTCCAAACTGTGCATCAAAACCTGCCACCGTCGCGAGGTGCACGCGATGGGCGGTATGTCCGCGCTGATTCCGATTAAGTCAGACGCCGAGGCGAATGAGAAGGCAATTGCCGGTGTGCGTGCGGACAAGGAGCGCGAAGCAACCGACGGGCACGACGGCACGTGGGTCGCGCATCCGGGGCTGGTGCCCGTTGCGATGGAAGTCTTCAATCGCATCATGCCGCAACCAAACCAGATCTCGAAGAAGCTGCCGGACTACAACGTGACCGCAGATGATCTGCTGCAGGTGCCGACGGGAGCGATCACCGAAGCCGGGCTGAAGCAGAATGTGGCTGTCGGGCTGGGATATGTGGAGGCCTGGCTGCGAGGCATCGGATGCGTGCCGCTGTTCAACCTGATGGAGGACGCGGCGACCGCGGAGATTAGCCGCGCCCAGCTTTGGCAGTGGGTGCATCACGGTGCGAAGCTGCAGGATGGACGAGCAGTGACAGTCGAGCTCGTGGAGCAGACCATTGACCAGGAGCTTGCGGCGATGAAGCCCAAAGTCGATGGACCGCGCTATTCGGCGTATGAACGCGCCGCCGTGTTGATGAGGAAGCTCATCACAGCGCCAACCTTCCCGGAGTTCCTGACCGTGCCCGCGTATGCGGAGGTGCTGAAGGAAGAAGGCCTGGCCGCCTAGTTAACTGGAGAACTAAGGGGGTTGCTGGATGTCGCAACCCCCAAGTGTGTCAATCACATACATCCTGACAAATACACCCGGAATCTGATATTCATTAGGACTCTCACGAGGTGTCGCATTGGCGCGTCCATATTGGTCCGGTCAGATTCAGATTTCTCTTGTCTCGTTCGGTGTGAAGCTGTTTGTCGCGACCGAAGCGAAGTCCGAAATTCGCTTCCATCAGATCTCACGTTCAACGGGCGAGAGAGTCCGCCACCAGAAGGTGCTGGCCTCATCCGTGGAGCAAGCGCCTGACGAAGCCGCGGCGCCGGTGCAAAAGGACGAGATCGTAAAGGGCTACGAGTACGCGAAGGGCCAGTACGTAATGATCGAGCCCTCGGAGATTGCAAACCTGCGTGTGCCTTCAAAGCACACCGTCGACATCGCACAATTTGTGCCGTTGAACGAGCTGGCGCCGGAGTTCCTTGAGAAGCCTTACTTCGTAGTGCCGGATAACGACACTCAAGCTGAAGCGTTTGCAGTCGTACGAGCTGCACTGGCGAAGTCCAAGAAGGCCGGCCTGGGCAAGATTGCGTTCGGCGGACGTGAGCATATCCTCGCGATTACTGCTGCTCCGGGCGACGAGCGTGGGATGATGGCGTACACCATGCGGTACCAGGAAGAACTGCGCAAGCCGCAGGAGTATTTCTCAGATATCAAGCACGTGAAGGTCGACGAGGATTCGCTTGAGCTGGCTGAGTCGCTTATCAAGAAGCGGTCGGCGCCGTTCGATCCATCGAAGTTCAAGGATGGCTATGAGGTCGCGCTGAAAGAGCTTGTGGATGCGAAGCTGAAGCATCTGCCGATTCCGAAAGATGAGGCGCCTGCGCCTCAGCGTGGGAAGGTCATCAATCTGATGGACGCGCTGCGGAAGAGCGTTCACGGCACGGAAGCGGAAGGAACGCACGCGACAGGCAAGAAGAAGCCACCGGCCCGCGCGGCTTCGCTCTTCCCGGATCACGAGGAGAAGGCTGGACCTACGCTGGTGAAATCGGCGGCGAAGGGCACCAAGGCCGCGGCCAAAGCTGCAAAAGGTGCAAAGCGCAAGTCGGCCTGATACGCCGTCCAAAGCATCTGACGAACCAGATGGGGTAGCTCGATGGCATCTGGAAAGAAGAAGACAGTGAAGGCTGCCGGCGCGAAAGCCTCGGCCAGGAAAGCTCCCGCGAAGAAGCGAGCTGCGACCAGAAAACCGGACAAGAGGCAGGCCGGAGATGCCGCTGCGAACGCGGTTGACGAACAGCTTGCGCGATACCGCTCGATGCGAGACTTCCACATTACTGCGGAGCCGAGCGGCAGTATTCGGGACGCCAAGAAGACCGCAAATCCTAGCCAGCTTCCCTTCTGTATCCAAAAGCACGCAGCGTCCCATTTGCATTACGACTTCCGGCTGGGCTGGAATGGTGTGTTGAAGTCGTGGGCGGTGGCCAAAGGCCCCAGTTACGTTGTCGCTGACAAACGGCTCGCTGTCCAGGTGGAAGACCATCCGATTGAGTACGGCGGGTTTGAGGGAATCATCCCCAAGGGCCAGTACGGTGGCGGCACAGTGATGCTGTGGGATCAAGGCACCTGGGAGCCGCAGCCGGCGTATCCGGATGTTGAGGAGGGACTGCGCAAAGGTTCGCTGAAATTCATCCTGCACGGGACAAAGCTGAAGGGGAAGTGGGCGCTGATCCGCATGCATGGCAAGTCAGGTGGATCCGAGTCGAAACCGAATTGGCTGCTGATCAAAGAGCACGACGAGTACGAGCGGCCGTCATCGGAGCCAGGTGTAACCGAGGCAGAGCCAAAGTCCGTGGTTACCGGCCGTACGATGGAGGAGATTGCCCACAGCGAGGACCACGTCTGGAACTCGAAAGAGACGGCGGGCACCGGGCAGGCGTGGTACCGGCAGGAGAGCAAAACGACCGGTTCAGCGAGGAAAGCAGCGCCGGTGAACACGGCCGAATTGAACGATGAAGTCGCTTCACTGCCGAAGGAGTCGCAGCCCGAATTTATTGCGCCGCAGCTCGCCCAACAGACTGAAACACCGCCGGCGAATGCGGGATGGGTGCATGAGTTAAAGCTGGACGGCTATCGCATCCAGGCGCGCAAGTCCGGCCCTAAGGTGCAATTGCTGACGCGCAAGGGACTGGACTGGACGCACCGAATGCGCGGGATTGCTGAGGCTGTGTCAAGTATTCCGGCGGCATCGGCCACGCTCGACGGCGAAGTGGTGGTGCTGCGCGAAGATGGCAATACGAGCTTCGCGGATCTGCAGGCATCGTTCCAGGAAAGCGCGAACCATGCGCTCACTTACTTCTGCTTCGACCTGCTGCACCTGAATGGACGCAACACGCGCAACCTGCCGCTGATCGAACGCAAGAAGCTGCTGGAACAACTCACCGTGGGAGCCGATCCGGAGACGCTTCGGTACTCTGAGCACCTAGAATCGAATGGTGAAGAGATCTTCCGGCATGCCTGCAAGATGCACGCCGAAGGGATCATCTCAAAGCTTGGGTCGGCAAAGTACACTTCGGGTCGCAGTTCGAACTGGATCAAATGCAAGTGCCTTCTGGAGCAGGAGTTCGTGATCGGCGGTTTCAGCTTGCCGGGCGCGGGACATACCGGGATGCATGGCGTCGGCTCGCTGATACTGGGATATTACAAAGACGGCAAGCTGATTTACGCCGGACGCACCGGCACGGGCTTCAACCAGAAGACGCACAAGATGCTGCGTGACAAGTTAGAGAAGCTGGCACAATCGTCTACGCCGTTTTACAACCCGCCCGCCGAAGCGCGTAAGGATGCACGGTGGGTGAAGCCGAAACTGGTTGCGCAGGTGAGGTTCGCGACATGGACGGCGGACAATCTCATCCGGCAGGCTGCATTCCTGGGATTGCGCGAAGACAAGCCGGCACGCGAGGTCACGCGCGAAGTTTCGGTGCCAAAACCGAAGTCGGCCACCGGTGGTGCGCGCGGCCAGACGATGCCGACGAACACAGATGCAAAGATGGTGGCGAAGAAGATGACCGCGGCAAAACCGGGCGCGAAGAAAGGCGCGAGTTCCGCGGAAGCAGTGCCAGTGCGGATCACGCATCCAGAGAAGGTGCTCGACGCGGAGACCGGACTGACGAAGCGAGCTCTTGCCGAATACTATTGGGCCATTGCGCCGAGAATGCTGCCTCACATAGCCGCTAGGCCGCTCTCGCTGGTGCGCTGTCCGGAGGGCTCGGGCAAGCCCTGTTTCTTCCAGAAGCACGTGAACCACATGCTTCCACCGGGGATCGGTGGCGTGGATGTACCGAATAAAAAGACCGGCGAGACCGAGGTATACATCACGCTGGACTCGGCCGAGGCGCTCGCCGGGTTGGCGCAGATGGGAGTGCTTGAGGTGCATCCGTGGGGATCGCGAAATGCAGACCTGGAGCATCCGGATAGGCTGATCTTCGACCTTGATCCGGACGAGTCACTTCCCTGGTCCACCGTCGCCGAAGCGGCTACTGAGGTGCGCGCGCGACTCAAGAAGATCGGGCTCACGAGCTTTCTGAAAACGACTGGCGGAAAGGGACTGCATGTGGTCATCCCGATCGAGCCTAAGTTGGAATGGCCTGCCGCGAAGGATTTCGCACATCGCTTTGTGATGGGGATGGAGCGGCAGAATCCGCGGCTCTATCTGACGAAGATGACCAAGTCCGCGCGCGCCGGGAAGATTTATCTGGACTACTTACGCAATGAACGCGGAGCAACTGCAGTAGCACCTTTCTCACCCCGCGCACGCTCCGGAGCGCCCGTGTCGATGCCGCTGGCATGGTCGGAGCTGGATGCGCCGAGCCGGCCGGTGTTCCACGTCGCCAACTTCGAGGACTGGCGCGCACGACTTTCAAAGGATCCTTGGAAAGCCATCTTCACTACACAGCAGACGATTCGGCCTGACGCACTGAAGTCCGTCGCCTAACAGATATGTTAGCGGGAAGGTGCCAAGCCTTATGACAAACTCCGGAGCACTCATGATGCGCTTTTTCAAGTCCCTCGGATTACCGTTCATTTTCCTCGCCTTCACCGCGGTTTCGACTGCTCAGTTTCTCGGTCCGAAGGCGCCGGATGATTTCCACGACAAGTCCATGCTGCACCCGCCTGCGGGTAGCAAGGTGGCCATTATCGTGTTTGAAGACCTGGGCTGCCCTGCCTGCGCGTATGCTCACCCTCTCGAACAGCAGGCGGCCGCTGAGTATCACGTGCCTCTGGTGCGGTACGACTTCCCTTTCGCGCAGCACATATGGACCTTTGATGGCGCGGTATGCGCGCGCTATCTGCAGGATAAGGTGGACCCGAAGCTCGCCGACCAATATCGCGGCGCCGTTTTCGCCGCACAGCGCCTGATCAACAGCAAGGACGACCTGACGCAGTTCACGCGACGCTGGATGCAGCAGCACGGCCGCGCAATGCCTTTCGTGCTGGACCCGCGCGGCACCCTCGCGGCAGAGGTGAAGTCAGACTACAACCTGGGCCTTCGGTTGAATGTGACGGGCACGCCAACGATCGTTGTGGTCACGCGGGACAAATACCAGGTCGTGTGTGGAACCAAGGAGCTGAAGGATGCGACGCGCCTGTTCCCAATCCTGAAGGCTGCAGTTGTCCAGACCAGCGAAACTCCGAAACAGCAAGCGGCACCAGCTACACGGAAGCGGTCGAGAAGCTAGCAGTCAAGGCTCAGCCTTGTCCGTACGTGGCCTTGGGTCCGTGTTTGCGGAAGTAATGCCGGTCGAGTAGCGCCTGTGTAACCACGTTGACCTCGCTTTTGAGGGTGAGCGTTTTGAACGCCATCTTGGCGCAGTATTCCAACACGACAGCGTTGTGGGCGGCGTCATGGGCGTCTTTGCCCCAGGCGAACGGCGCGTGTCCGGCGACCAGGCATGCCGGTATGGCCAGGGGATCGATCGCGGGATGCTCGGCAGTAGCGGCAAACCGGTCCACAATAGCGCGGCCGGTCTCGTGAACATAACGGCCACCGATCGCATCATCAGTGAGGGGCGCCGTGCATGGCACCGGCCCGTAGAAGTAGTCGGCGTGAGTCGTGCCAAGCGCCGGGATCGGCATACCGGCCTGCGCGAAGCTGGTCGCGTACTCAGAATGCGTGTGGACGACGGCGCCGATCGACGGGAACTCGCGGTACAGCAGCGTATGCGTGTCGAGATCCGACGAGGGCTTCAGGTTGCCCTCAACGATCTTGCCCGCAAGGTCGGTAACGACCATGTGCTCCGCCTTCAAATCGTCGTAATCGACGCCCGAAGGCTTGATGACAACTAACCCTTGCTCGCGATCTACACCGCTTGCATTTCCAAACGTGTATAGGACAAGCCCTCGCTTGACGAGTTCAAGATTGGCTTCCAGGACCGCAGTACGGAGTTCCTTTAGCAGCATGTAAGCAGAATAAACTGCCTCGCCACTTACCTGCGGCTGAGAAACCAGAGCAGCACGAGCGCTAGTGTGATGACAATGCTTCCCGGCCAGACCCAGAAACCGCCGCCGCTGGAGTAACCAGCAACAAGGCACCCGATAAGAGCGAAGGAGCAGACCAGCCAGACGGCCACTGTAACTGCAATCCGCATCACCTGCATTACTTCGCGCACCGCGCGCCTCCTACATCAACCGGCCTGGCCAGTCGAATGTTTGATGCGCCCCACCTCGCCTGCGCTTTTTCGTTGAAGCCGAACGGAATTCCATTCGGGTTACTGCAGCAGACTTTCCTCACTGGGCCGAAGGCGGACGATTCTGTCCACCGCATACGGCGCTCGGTGAGCCTGCGCGTGGAAGTGCCGTACCTGCAGCTCTCCCAGCAATCCGACGCCAAGCATCTGAATGCCGGCCACGATGGCAACGGCCGCGATCACGAACAGCGGGCTATGTTCACGCATGACGTGCTGTCCGGTTAGGAGCTTCAAGGCCAGCAGCCACAACGACATGATGCCGCCGCCAGCAATCCCGAGAGCGCCGATGGATCCAAAAAAATGGAGCGGTCTGGTCATATACTTCAGCAGAAAACGGATGGTCAGCAGGTCAAACATTACCCGTATGGTCCGTGAGATTCCATAATGGCTCTGCCCGAACTGCCTCTGCGGATTCGAGATTGGAATCTCACAAATGCTGGCGCCATACCAGGAGGCCAGCGCCGGGATAAACCGATGCATCTCGCCGTACAGCGGAATGTTGTTGATCACGTCGCGCCTGTACGCTTTGAAAGTCGTGCCAAAGTCGTGAATGTTCACGCCGGACAGACGGGCCATCAACCAGTTCGCGCAACGGGATGGGATACGCCTTAGCAGCAGGTTATCGGCGCGATTCGCCCGCCAGCCACTGACGACGTCATATCCCTCCTCGAGACGAGCCAGAAAATTCGGGATCTCATTGGGATCATGTTGCAGATCGCCGTCCATCGAGATGAGCATCTCCCCCTGGGCGTGGTCAAACCCTGCCGCCAGGGCTGAGGTCTGGCCGAAGTTCCGGCGCAACTTGATGACCATCACGCGGCTGTCCACGGCCGCAATCTCCTCGAGCATCCGGTAGGTCCTGTCGCGGGAGCCGTCATCGACCAACACAAGTTCGAAGGACTCGCCGACCTGCTCCATCACCAGCTTTACGCGGTCATAGAGGGCCGTGACGTTCTCTTCCTCGTTGTGGAACGGGACGACGATGGAATATTTCGGCACATCCAATGATAGCCCGAACCAGGCCCATTCGGTGAATTGTGACGGTGGCAGACAGTCCCTCGGCAAATCAAAAGGAACCAAAGAAGGTTCAGGCTGTGCCTTTTATCTCGACCCGCCCGGCGCGCCTTCGCACAATAGATGCAGCACAAACTACTGACTTATGAAGAAGCTCGCGGCTGTCATCGCCATCTTCGTTTTCGTCGTTGTCGGAGTCCTCTGGCACAGGCACCGGGTCAAGGCTCGTGCGCTCACAAACGGGGAGGTCTATGTGCGCGATCAGCCCTCCGCGACACCGCACCCATTGACTCCCGCGCCGTCGACCGACAATGAGATCGCGACCGCAGCCAACCCGCAGCCCGCGAATGCGCCGCAGGCCACGCCGGCACCGCTACCCGGCCCCCAATCTGAGGCGGTGACGCCGCCAGCTAGCGACACGATTCCTCGTAATCCGCCGAATGGTTTGGCCTTTGCAGGCGCCGGTAAGTTCCAGCTTTACCGTCAAGGAGACATTACGTGGCGGCTGGACACCCAGACTGGCAGCACATGCATCCTCTTCGCTACGGACGCGCAGTGGCGGCGCGCCCGAGTTTACCAGGCGGGATGCGGCACGCACGGCGAAACTACTGTGGCTACAGGAGATTAAGAAACGAGGCTGGCTGGATCTTCGCACCCGGAAACACCATCTCAAGATTGCGCACCTGGAGTGTTTTGTAGGCGGCCTCCCCGAGCACAGCGCGGAAATCGGTAGTCACCGCGAGATCCCGGCCCTCATTGAGCTGTTCGTTCGCGATGCCGGGCCACTTGCCGTAAACTTTGCCGCCCTTGACAGTGCCGCCCAACACGAACATGACGTTTGCGTGCCCGTGATCGGTTCCGCCGGTGCCGTTTTGGCGCGCGGTGCGGCCGAACTCCGACATGGTCACCAAGGTGACGTTTTCGGCATCGTCCCCGAGATCTCGCCAGAACGCCGCGATGCCGTCCGAGAACTCGCGCAGCCGGTTCGCGAGCTGCCCATTTGCTGCACCCTGGTTCTGGTGCGTGTCCCATCCGCCGATGTCAGAGAATGCTGCCTCGACTCCAAGGTTCGCTTTCATAAGCTGAGCTATCTGCTTGAGACTGTTGCCGAATGGTCCGTTAGGATAGTTCACCCCGGCGGCCGGTTGGTACTTCGCCGGATTGGCCGACTTCAGCATCTTCACAGCTTCGAAGGTCTCTTGGCCTGTGCCCTGCAGAACGGCATCGGTGCTCTGGTCATACATTGCCTGGAAGGCGGTGGACAGTGGCGAGGTCTGCGGGCCACGCCCGCCGACCGAGAAATCCGCGAGGTTGTTGAGAGCAATTGCAGGAACTTGCCCTTGCAGCGTGCGCGGAACTTGTGTTCCCAGCGCCACGGCCCGGAATGCTGAGGGCTTGCTCTTGAGGGCCTCAGCCGCGAGCGCGCGGTTCAACCAGCCGTCCTGGGTGGATTTCAGACCCGGCGTTCCGCTCTCCATGTAATCCTGGGCGTCGAAGTGCGAGCGACTGGGATCGGGCGATCCGGTCGCGTGCACGATCGCGAGATGTCCCTGGTCGTACAGCGGCTTGAATGCGGACATCTGCGGGTGCAGCCCGAAAAAGCCGTCCAGGTCCAGCACCTCGTCCTCTTTGATGGCTATGGTCGGCCGCATCGCGTAGTAATTCTTCTCGCGGTACGGCACCACTACATTCAGGCCATCGACCGCCCCGCGCTGGAACAGCACCACAAGCTTTTTGTTATTGGCAGCCGCAGACTGCATCTCGGCCATCACGCTGCGCGACAGAAAAGCGGGTATAGCGGAGGTTCCAACGAGCGCCAGCGCACCGTTCTTCATGAAGATGCGCCGCGTTACGCTACGCTTTTCCGCATCTCGACCGCAGATGTCGCATCCCCAGTCGCTCTGATCCGGTGCATTCCACATTCTGCCCGCCATCTTACTCTCCTGCTCCACGCGTCGCGCGGCGACACAGCCAACCGGCGTATTGATTCAAACTCCACCGACGCGCCGAAGTTGCTGGGAGCTTAGCGCCTTTGGAACTCTGGCGAGCCCAGAAGTAAGCCCGCCATCACCGCGGCTTGTGGGTCGGATGGACCCTGTCCGCGTCGTGGTCCAAACATCGCCATCACCGCAGGGCCACCGCCGCCGCGGCCAACCTCAAACTCGCGTGCAGCCTGTGCC
>Ga0070658_10003931_pt1 | contig 12184 bp, 11 predicted proteins | sample KBSC13metaG_FD_64664 | JGI IMG/M metagenome (GOLD analysis project Ga0070658, IMG submission 64664) | Corn rhizosphere microbial communities from Kellogg Biological Station, Michigan, USA - KBS C1-3 metaG | ecosystem: Host-associated > Plants > Roots > Rhizosphere > Soil ... | reverse complement strand
GATCGGTGCCGGCGATCAACATCCGCTTCGCTAGCCCATCGGAAAGAACGTCCATCCCGCGCTCGATTCGTCCGGGACCGCCGGTTACCGCGATCACCGCGTCGGTGCGCTGGTTCTTCGCCGGACCATCGAGGGTGACTGCAAAGGCGATGAAGCCCAGCACGTAAAGCAGGACCAGAACCGAGAAGAAGCGCAGAATCATAGGCTGGCGCGCAATGCCCTCAGAAGCGTGGCGTGCGCAACGGCCACGGCGATGATCACGGCGGCGATGGGGATCAGGGCGAGGAGCAGGAAGTCTCTCGCCGCGAAGGGTGACCACCAGGCCAGGTCCGCGGCCGCAGCCGAGGCCCCGGCGCCGATCAGGAGCAGCACGATTGACGCAGCGACGGTCGCCGCCAGCGCGCCGGCGATCGCGTCGATCGCGATCTTGCGCTCGAACAGGCGAGTCACCTGGCGGTCGGTGGCGCCGATTCCGTGCATGATCTCGACAGTCGGCCGATGCGTGTCGAGCGCTCCGCGCGCGGCGAGGACAATCGCGGCCGCCGTGGCAATGGTCATCAGCAGGACAAGCGCCAGCGCCAGCCACTGGAGCGCGCGCAGCGAACCGAGGAGCGGCTTAAGCTCGGCGCTTTCGGCGCTGATGCGGGCGGCAGGGACCGTCGCCTGGACTGCACTGGCGACTGTCGCGGACCGGGCACCCGGGGCAAGCTCGACAGTTGCCATCGATGGGATCGGGAGATCGGGACTGTTGGCACTGTCGCCAAGCCAGCGTTCCAGCGTCTTGCGCATCTCCGATTGCGGGACCGCGACGACATTGCGCACGCCGGGAACCGCCCTCGCGGCGGCCACGGCACGCGGCAAATCGGATGCCGATGTAGCCGGCAGCTCGATGACGTAGCGGCTTTGGGTGGCGCTGACGACGACACCGGCGGCGTTCGCCAGCGCCAGGCCCGCGGCGGCAACGACGATCATCACGAAGCTCATCATCGCCATGACGGCCACCGTCGGCCCGTGAAGGCCCTCGGCCGGAAGCAGGCGCGCCTCGGGGCGGGACCTCCAGATCCGGTCCAGGATCATGGCCGCGCCTCGCGCCTGTCCACCTGCGGCGGGTTCCGAAGCAGGCCAGTCGGATCGACCAGAGCTCCGGAATCGAGGCGCATGATGGCCGCCGCCGGATTGGAGGCGATCAGCCCGAGATCGTGGGTCGCGACCACGACCGTCGTCCCCAGGCCGTTCAGCGCGCCGAACAGGTGAAGCAGCCGCTTCGCCATTTCGGCGTCGACATTGCCGGTCGGCTCGTCCGCAACGAGCAGGTCCGGCTGGGTGATCACTGCCCGGGCAATCGCGACACGTTGCTGCTCGCCGCCGGAAAGGGTCGCGGGCCGCGCCCCGGAACGATCGCCGAGGCCGACCCAGTCGAGCATTTCGCGAACCGCCGAATTGATCTCTTCTTCGTCGCGGCCGGCGATTCTGAGAGGAAGCGCCACATTGTCATAGGCGGACAGGTGGCGGATCAGCCGGAAATCCTGGAACACCACGCCGATCCGGCGGCGGAGGTGTGGCAAGGAATCGCGTGCCGCGTCGCTAAGGTCCTGGTCGAACAGTCGGATTCGCCCGCGCGTCGGCCTCTGCGAAAGATAGAGCAGTTTCAGAAGCGAGGTCTTTCCCGCTCCCGACGCTCCGGTGAGGAAATAAAAGCTCCCCCGGGAAAGGGTGAAATCGAGGTCGCGGAGAACTTCGGCGCCGGTGCCGTAGCGCAGTCCCACGCTCTCGAACTGAACGATTGCCGACAGCTGCACCCTCCCCGCGTCCGGAGCGCCTTGTCGCATGAGGCCGCTGCCTTGCCAACGGTCGCGCATTCCTGTTTATCGAAGAGAGATTACGGAGACGCGCGGACATGATCCTCACCTGCCCGTCGTGTGGCACGCAATATGCGGTCAAAGACGGCGCGATCCCCGAAGGCGGACGAAAGGTGCGTTGCGCCGCCTGCGGCAACAGTTGGCACCAGATGCCTGAAGACGCCGCCGAGGCGGAGTCAGAAGCGGTGCCGGTTCCTGAGCCCGCGCCCGAGCCGGGCGATCCTGCCGCCCCCGCGACTGGGTTCGATACAGTGGCCGGCGAGCCTGAGCCGATCGGCTACGAACCTACCGAGCCGATCGCCCCCGGTCCGGAACTGGTCGAAGCGCCGACCGCCATTCCCGTCCCGCCGCCCGGCGGCGAATGGCCGTTGCCGCGCGGCGATGATGAGGATTGGGATCCGGATAAGGAGATTCCCGACGCCGAGGAGATCGCCGCCGCGGAATCGGAAACGGCGCCCGATCGCAAACGAACGTGGCTCATGGGATTCATCATCGGCCTTGTCGTCGTGATCGTCATCGTCGCCGGCCTCTGGCTGGTGGCGCCCGATTCCCTACGTCAGACCATCGGCGTCGCGGGGGCCGGCGCAACTCCCTTGCAGATCGCCCCGGGGACTCCCGAGCGGCAGAAGCTCGCCAGCGGCAACGAACTGGTCGTCGTCAGCGGCCGGGTCATCAACCCCAGTCCCAAGGCGCAGCCGGTCCCGCCCATCCAGGCGCAGCTTCGCGACAAGTCGGGCAAACTCGTATATTCGTGGACGATCGCGCCGCCGACACGGACGCTTCCGCCGGGCGGAACCGCAACCTTCAACAGCGCCGAAATGGATGTCCCGCCGAGTGGCCTCGATTCGACCGTCACGCTCAGCCTGAAGGGCTGATCACGGAAATTCGATGAGCCAGGCCGGCGTTTGCGCACCGTCGACTTGAACCTCCGCTTTGCGAGGCGCGGGCAGCGAAGGATCGCTCTCCTGCCCGAATTGGCCCAGGCGGACCCGTTCGCCAGCAATTATCCTGACGGTCGCTGTCGCCTGCGCGGTGACGCCCGACTGCGGCTGCCAGGGTTGCGCGGCGGCGATTGCTGCGGCGAGGGCGAGGCTGACCATGTCCCCATCTAACGCCTGCGGGCACCAATGGTAAACAAGTCGTTAAGCACTGTCCCGATGCGGGATCGCGACCGCGCCATTGCGCCCCTTGAATCCCTTTGATAGAGGCGCGGGCCTTGCCAGGAGCGGCGGCCCTCGGGCCGTCCATTTTTCATGCACGTGCGGTCGTGGCGGAACTGGTAGACGCGCAGCGTTGAGGTCGCTGTGGCCGAAAGGCCGTGGAAGTTCGAGTCTTCTCGACCGCACCAGCATGCGAGCAAGCTAGTCCGCAGGCTAGCCGGCCGCACGTTCTCCGGGCTTTCAAGCGCAAAATCTCCAGCTGCGACTGCGTCGCATCAGCGGTTGCAATCCGGAAAGTCGTCTCGGACGACTATTGCGAAGAGGCGATTTTGGGCTGCGGTTGGAGCTGTGTCGTCCCGAGGCGCGCCACCGGATGCTGGTCGTCGACCGTCGCCTGCAGCTTCAGCTCCTGGCCGACGCCGATTGCCTCCGCCGAGTTCTTGGCGATCCGCACTCGGTAGGTCCCATAGGGAACGCCCTCGAACAGGAAATATCCGTCATAGTCTGTGCGCGCCGTCCCGGCTACCGCACCGCTGGAATCCAATAGCTCGAGGTCTACGCCTTCGAAGCCAAGGCCCCCATTCTTGACGATCGCGCCCTCGATGTCGCCCGACGAAACCAAGCCGATGTCGACCGGGGCGGGGACTCCCGGCCTCGGCACCACCACCTGCAAGGCCTTTTTGGGCGCCAGCATCGGATCGCCGAGGCTGCTGCGGTCGATTCCGATCGTTATCGGAGTGAAGGTCGCCAGGCCGGCCACCATCACAATGCCCTCCGCATTGGTCGGATCCTTCGCTACCGTTTGGCCGGCGGTGACGACCGCTCCCTTTTCGAGCGGCTCGTCCGGATCGCGGATGCCATTGTCGTTGAGGTCGCGATACACCCGCGCGCGGATCGATCCGGCGGACGCAAGGGGTTGCCGCGAAAGGGTAAATCCATGGCTCGGATCGAGCGAGAAGTTGAGGTTGAAGCCAATCGCCACCGAACCGTCGGTCGCGGCCTCCCCGGTGACCGCGAGCGCGAGGCCGTCGAAGCGATTGATATGGCTGATTCGGGCCCGCGCGCGATGCAGCGGCCCGTCATAGGCGAGCGTGCCTTCCCAATCGACATTGTCAGACGCGGACCAGTAGCCGGTGAGATCCGCCCCGCGGAACCGGCTTTTCCCGTTGACCTCGAGAGTGGCGGTGCCGCGGACCCTGACCGGGCCGATTCGCCCGGTTCCGATCAGGTCCGCGACCACATCTGGGGGCGGAGCGGGGCCCTTTGCGAGATGTTGCTGCGTATACCTGACCTGGGCGGCGAGATTGAACCGGTCGATGGTCGTGGCGAGACGGGCCGCGGCATCGAGCTGCGAGCTTCCGTCCGGGCGGCTGAGATAATGGACGTCGGCATGGGCGGGGATCACCGTCCTTCCGAGCCGAATCGGCGCATCGACGCCGAGCCGCGCTTCCCGCTGGGTCGTGGCCGGTCCACCCTGAAGGTGGAAATCGTTGGCAATCACGGCCTCGCCGCTGACGTTCAGCGACCCGAGCCTTGCCAGCAGCTGCGCTCTCGCCGCCGTTCCCCCGCTGCTTTCCTTCGACACGCCGACCTCGACGAGGGCGGAACCGATCGACCGGCGGACCGAACCTTCGATGAAGGTGACACGCTGATCCTGGAGAAGCATCGTTTGCGCGAGCACGCCCACGGACGTTCGCTCGTCGAGCCCATGCTCGACAGACAGCGTCGCCTGCATTTTCGGCTCGATTGGGCTGACGGCGTCATTGCCAAGCGAAATGAGGTCGCGGCCAGGTTGATTCACGCCCGCCCAATACCAGGTCTTGCCCGGCGGAACGTTGTCCTGCCCGACGTTGATAACCTCGTCGCGTGTCCGGACCTGACCTTGGGGTCCGTACAGCACGATGCTGATCTGGTTTTCGCCGTACATCAGCTGCACGTCGTCGAAGACGTAACGCTCGCGGCTGTCGCCGTGCGAAAAGGCAAGAAGCTCGCCGTTCCTATAGAGTTCGGCGTCCCAGCCGGCCGGGAGATCGCCTTCGAAGTGCGTGCGGTCGAAGCTGGTCGGGCTGACGACGGGGCGATTGGTCAAGACGGCGCCGCGCCCGCTCGTCGCGCTCCCGGTCAGCCGGGTCGCCAATCCGGCGACGTCGCCAAAGCCGAAATGGGTCGCGTGGAGCGGACCCAGGAGGCCGCCATCCGGATCCGAGCGATAAGCGCGCAGCCGGAGCGTGGACGGAACGCCTTTCTGGTCGCTGGTGACCTGCGCGTCGTAGGACAAGCGTGCGATCTCGCCCGCGGCATAGACCGCACTTCGGCGATCGACCGTGATTCCGGTGTCGGCGCGGTACGTCATTCCCGCGCTCACGACGAAGTCGAGCGCCGGCGTCCGCCACATGCGATACGGGAGCCGCACCTGCGGGAGCGAGGCGAGGTCGAACTTGGACTTGTGCAGGTTCGCTGCCCGCTTCTCGCGCTCGAGCGCCAGCTCGACCGGGAGCTTGGCCTCGGTTTCGATTACCAGCGCCGATCCGCTGGTCACCGGCTTTACGCCGATCCCGAACCAGCGCGACAGGGCCGCGGTGTCAACGCACCAGCCTTCCGGAGTTTCGCGGATGTCCGTCGGCGCCAGCTTTTCGGTCTTGCCTCCGTAGGCGACCTTGCCCGAACCGGCGTCAATCGAGATGGTGTTGCTCTCCTTGAACGCCCACCCGCTGGCTTTTTTCGTCCCGAGATCGATCTTCATGGGCACGTCGAGCGTGGTCAGGAAATCGCCGAATACGAGGCAGGTCCCCTGCGGAGTATTGTAGGCTCGAACCCCATCGCCCAGCCGGTACTGGTGAAGCCTGACGTCAAGAAGGAACTGGTCGTCCGGGCTTGCGGCCCAGCTGTCGCCGACCGGGGTGGCGGCGTCGGCGCCGACTGTGGCCATGCAGGCGAACGCGGACAGCGCTCCCGCCCAGCCCAGCCATTTGCCGGCGGCACCCATCGACCGTCGCCTGCGCCCCTGGCTCCCTGCCCTAGCGCAGCACTGCCTTCGTCTCGGCGATGGTTTTCGACCCATCGTCGAAGGTTTCGACATATTCGACCGTCACTGGGCCGGCGAGGTCGCCCTTGTAGCTGTCGTTGACCGGCACCACGACTGCGCGCTCGTTGATCTCGGTGTAGACGGCGACCGCGCGGGACAGTGCGATGGGATCTTTCACGCCCGCCTTCAGCACCCTGATCTCGCCGAAGGTCGAGCGGGTGCCGGTGCGGCTGAGCTCGAGTGCGACGGCTGGCTTGCCGTCGTGCTTTTCGAGGTGGACGTTGGAGATCCCGGCCTGGACGCTGAGATTGCCGAGGCGGACGATCACCGGGATCGTCACTCCGTAGACCGGGGTGAGCTTGAAACTGACGCCCTTTGCGGGCTCCGCTGCCACCTGGGTCACCGGGGTTGCCGGAGGGATCGCCCGGAACAGCAGGTGGACACGATATTCGCCGTCAGGGAGGCCGGCTGGCGGACGGGCCGCGATCCTGATCGATTGGGGCTCATGCGGGGCCAGGGTGATTCGGCGCGGAGCGAAGATCAGCATATCCGCGGCGGCCTTCTCGGCGGCGGTCGGATTGGGGACCTCCTCCAGCGATCCGTCCGCATTCATCCGCCTGAATTCGGCAGAAATCCGGTACGTCGCTGGCTCTTCCCCGATATTGTTGAGGATCACTTCGGCGCTTCGCCCGCCATTCAGGACCAGACGCGTCGGCGCCACCAGGAGGTCGCCTACGCCGGCGTCGGCCTCGGACAGCGGAAGGACGGGCGCGGCGATGAAAGCAGCCGCAACGACGGCTTTGGTCAGCAAGTTCATTTCGGATCCCCACTTTACTCCGCTTCGGAGGTATTGCGGGGTTACTTCGCAATGGTTGATTTTCGGTTCACCATGCCCGTTCAACGCTCATCGAAAAGGGGCCCGCCGTCGCCGGCGAGCCCCTCGAACCGCGGCGCATGAAGGCCGCAGCTATCCAACGCGATTACTGATAGTCGGCAGTGACGTCGAACGTGCCGGTATAGACACCGTCCGCGGTCGTGTCGCTGACCTGGATCGAACCGCCGAGGTCGAACGTAACGGTTCCTGCCGAGTTGAGAACGACCGAGCCGGCCGTCGGATAAGCGACGGTCAGGGTCAGGTTCGGCGACGTTTGCGTCTGGTTGACGAGCGGAATCGTGGCCGAGCCGGCGACGGTGAGCGTTTGGCCCTGCGTGCCGGTCGCCGTGTACTGTGCCGTCTGGGTCGTGCCCGAGCAGGTCAGGCTGGCGCCGCCGCAGCTGAACACGCCGGCCTGCGTGATTCCGACGGTCTGCGTGTACGGAGCGGTCCCGCTCAGCACGATCGTGCCGAGGTCAAGATTGCGGACCGAATCGAGCGTCAGCGGCTTGACGATACGCGCCGTCGCAGTCGCCTGGGTCGTCGGGCTCACCGCAAGAGCGGGAGTGCTGGTAAGGGCCAGGGCGGAGACCGCACCGGCAACGATCAGAACTTTCTTCATGTCAATTTCCCCACTGGTTCAGATTACAGCGGCTGCCCGACCGCTGGACCGGTCACCCGTGAGCGTCTCATTAACCGCCGCCGCTTACCCCTTCCCTCAAGGGCTTGGTAAACGGGTCCGTAACGATTTATCCGTTTTGAACCATTCCACCCGCAGGAGGCGTGGGAGCGCTCAGAGATACTCGACGGTGATCGGAACGTCGCCGCGATAATCGCCGTCCGCGTCGCCGCTGATCCGCAACCGCCCCCCGAATCGGAACGTCAGGTTGCCCGTCGAATCGAGTCGCGGCATTCCGGGCAGGTCCGTGCCGAGCTGGTCGACAGAGATCCTGCCTCCGGTCAGCGAGTAAAGCTGGATGCTCCCGGGCATCTCGACCCGGAGGGCCCGATTCGGTTCGCCATGGACGGTTATCGAGCCGACCATGGCGCGGGCGCTGACGGTCGCCACAGATCCGGTCGCGCTTCGGTCCCCGTTGGGAAGCAGGATCGCATCGCCCTGACCGCTGCCCAGCATAACCAGCCGGTCGAAATCCAGGGTCGCCTGGACATCGAGACGAATATCCCCGCCGTCGGGGTCGGACTGAAGGTCGGTGGTCGGGGTCGAGCATAGCCGGCATTGCGCGAACGCGGGCATGGGTGCGCCGGCCAGAAGGGCGGCAGCCAGGCTGCTCAAGAGGCGGAACGTGCACCTCATGCGACGGACTATTGGCCATGCACGTAAAAACAGGGTTAATGTGCGCGTAACCCGCGCTTAGGCATTGGAGCCGGCCATGGAGCTTATGCTGATGCGCGGCCGCAGGGAAGGACGATCGACAATGATGGCCTTGCCCGATCCTCACCGCATTTCTATCGCCTGATCCCCGATGGCCCGAACCCCGACAGGCACCGAGCGGCGCCCGCTGCGCACTGCGCTCAAGCTCTCCCTCTATGCCGCGCTGCTGGGCGCGATCGCGCTCGTGGTTGCAGTGGCGGTCGCGGTGGCCTCGCTGCCTAGTTACGACCAGCTCACCAAGCGCAACGATCTTGGCCAGATGATCCGAGTCCACGCGTCCAACGGCGCGGTGCTCATCTCGCTCGGCCCGAGCTTCGGCCAATGGCTGACCTATGAGGAAATTCCGCCCGCGATGCGCTCGGCAATGATTGCCATCGAGGACAAGAGGTTCCGCTCCCATCCCGGCGTCGATCCGATCGGAATCGCCCGCTCGGTCGCGGTCCGGATCAAGACCGGTCGCTGGCTCCAGGGTGGCTCGACGATTACCCAGCAGCTCGCGCGCAACATCTTCCTGACCAACAACCGCACTTTCGGACGCAAGATCAAGGAAGCGATCCTGGCGCTCGCGCTTGAGCGCAAGTTCACCAAGGACCAGATCCTCGAGCTCTACCTCAACCGGGTCTATTTCGGCGGCGGGGCCTACGGCATCGATGCAGCTTCGAGGCGCTTTTTCGGCCACAGCGCCGACCATTTGTCGCTGGGCGAGGCGTCGATCGTCGCCGGCCTCGTCAAGGCGCCTTCCAACTATGCGCCGACCGCGGACGTGGAGGCGGCCCGGAACCGGTCGGAAGTGGTGCTCAATGCAATGGTCGACAGCGGCTTCATCAGCCGCGACCAGGCGCAAAGCGTCGATCCCGCCAGGATCAAGATCCAGCAAACCACGCAGCAGGACAGCGTCCGCTATTTCACCGATTGGGCGCTTCCGCAGCTCGACACGCTGATCGACCAGACTTCGGAACCGATCGACGTCTGGACCACGCTCGATCCGGCGATGCAGCAGGCCGCGCAGCGCGCGATCGTGGCCGACGCTCCCAACGGGGCTCAAGGGGCGCTCGTCGCCATGGACAAGGACGGTGCCGTCCGCGCCATGGTCGGAGGCAAGAGCTATCCCGATTCGATCTATAACCGGGCGACCCAGTCAGTGCGGCAGCCAGGGTCCGCCTTCAAGCTCTTCGTCTATCTGTCCGCCTTAGAATCGGGCATGAAGCCGACGGACACGGTGGTCGACCAGCCGGTCACCATCAACGGCTGGACCCCGCGCAACGATACCCGCGATTATGCCGGGCCAGTGTCGCTCCGCGAAGCCTTCGCCCGTTCGATCAACACGATCAGCGCGCAGATCGGCCAGCAGCTCGGCTTCTCCACCATTGCCGACATGGCGCATCGATTCGGAATCACCACGGACATCTCGACTTATCCGTCGATGGTGCTGGGATCGAGCGAAGTCCGGCTGATCGAGATGACCCAGGCGTTCGCCGCCGTCGCCAATAACGGGATGGCCGTCACGCCCTACGCCATCACCCGTGTCGTGACCGTCAACGGCAAGGAGCTCTACCGGCACGACCCGCCCGAGCAGCGGGTCCTTGTCGCGCCCTGGGTGGCGGCGGAGATGACCGACCTCCTGCAGTCGGCGGTGCTCACTGGAACTGGCCGGGCCGCGCAGATCGGCCGTCCCGTCGCCGGCAAGACTGGCACCACCACGTCCAACAAGGACGGCTGGTTCATCGGCTTTTCGAGCGGGCTGACAACCGGCGTGTGGATGGGCCGGGACGACGCTCGTCCGGTCGCTGGCCTCTACGGCGGCACCGCCCCTGCCAGGGCCTTCCATGATTTCATGAGCGTCGCGGTCGCCAACCGCCCGGTCGAGCAGTTCCAGACGACGGTTCCGATGCCCGACTGGAACCTCGAACCCGATGAACAATATATGGGCGACGAATATCTCGATATGAACACTGCGCCGCTGGTCGACGAGAACGGCAATCCGGTTCCGCCGCCGGGCGGCTATCCACCGGGCCGCAATCCGCAGCAATATCCGCCCGGCACGCTCCCGCCCGGCGAACAGCCGCAGCAGCCGCAAGGCGGGCTCAACCAGCAGTGGCTCGACAACGTGCTCGGCAATTCGCGAGAGCGGCAACCGCAAAGGCCTCCGCAGCAGCAGGTCCCGCCGGCGACAACTCAACCGCAACCTCAGCCCGCTACGCCGCGTCCAGGCCAGCAACGGCCGCCGCAGTCAGGCTCGACCGGGGACGGCAATCCGTCGGAGTCGCGGAGCGGTCTTCCGCAATGAAAGTTCGGCGGCGGCGACATCGCCGCCGAACAGCTCGCGCTCGAGCGCTTTGAAGCCTTTGCCGTGGTCGAGATGCTTCAAGTGCGCGACCTCGTGCGCGACGACGAAGCGGCGGACTTCCGGCGGAGCGAGGATCAGTCGCCACGAATAGCGGATGCTGCCCTTGCTGCTGCAGCTTCCCCAGCGGGTGCGCGCATCCCCGATGCTGACCGAAATCGCCCGCAACCCGCCGCGCTCGCCGATTTCCGCGGTTTCAGCCGACAACGTATCGAGCGCGAGGCGCTTCAGGAACAGCTCGATGCGCCTAGGAAACCGGCCATGCGGACCGCCGCAAACCAGCCTCCCTCCGGCAAGTGCCGGCAAGCACGGCGAGTCCTCGTTCCAGGCGAGCTCGACGTCGACGCCTTCAACGGGAATCACCGCTCCGGGAACGAGCGCTACAGGCGGTAGCGCGCGCTCGAGTTGCTCTTCCACCCATTCCTTCTGGCTCGCGGCCCAGGCAAGCGCGGCCGACGTTCGCACGCCGCGCGGATGGGTGAGCTTTAAGAGCCGCTCACGCTCGTCGAACCGCAACCGCATCCGCCGCGCGTTGCGGATGGCGCAAAGGACGACCGGCAGCGGGAGATCGGGATGGGTAGCGACCTGCGTGGCCGACGTCCTCCTAAAGCGCACGCTCGACCAGGTGATGCTCAAGCTCGCCCGCATCCACCTCGCTGATCGTCCAGCCGCGAGTCGACTGCCCCGCCTCGTGGACCGTCTCGCGGCTGCCCGAGATCAGGTAATGCCACTCCGGAAGAGGCTCGCCGGCGGCGCGAAGGCGATAGGCGCATGTCTCCGGAAGCCAGTCGAGCTTGCCGAGCTTGCCGCGATCGAGATGCACACAATCCGCGACGAGCGTCTTGCGATTGGAGTAATCGGTGCAGCGCCCGTTTCGGCGGTCGAGCAGTCGGCAGGCGACGTTGGTCGGATAGAGCTCGCCGGTCTCGTCATCTTCCAGCTTGTGCAGGCAGCAGCGTCCGCAGCCGTCGCACAACGCTTCCCACTCGCCGCGGTCGAGCGCCGACAAAGGCTTTTCCCAGAATGGTTTGCCCGTATTCATGACAAAGCCAGCAATGCTCTGCTAACGCGCGCCGATCAAGTAAGCCTGGGGGAACCGGAATGAATACCGTTCGACGCGCCTTGTTTGCGATCGCCGCGGTTGCAATCGCATTTCCAGCCCCTGCCCAGATGGGTGGCTATGACGGTGCGCAGTTCGTCAAGGCGATCCAGGACGGCAACAGCAATGATGCGGTCAAGCTCCTCCAGAGCCAGCCAACGCTGATCAATGCCCGCGACCTCAACGGCCAGACGGCATTGATCGCCGCAATCAACAACCGAGACCATGACTGGACCGGCTATTTGCTCCAGCAAGGGGCCGATCCCAACATGGCGGGTCCGAACGGCGAGACGCCGCTGATCGCGGCTGCGCGCGCCGGATTCGGCGACGCCGTCGACTGGCTGGTCCAGCTCGGCGCCCGGGTGAATGATTCCAATCGCGCCGGCGAAACGGCGCTGATCATCGCGGTTCAGCGCCGCCAGGTGCCGAT
>Ga0070658_10003929_pt1 | contig 12188 bp, 11 predicted proteins | sample KBSC13metaG_FD_64664 | JGI IMG/M metagenome (GOLD analysis project Ga0070658, IMG submission 64664) | Corn rhizosphere microbial communities from Kellogg Biological Station, Michigan, USA - KBS C1-3 metaG | ecosystem: Host-associated > Plants > Roots > Rhizosphere > Soil ... | reverse complement strand
ACGTTGTGGCCCTCAAACTTGGCACGTCCGCCGAGGAAATCGAGCTCGACCAGAAAAAGAAGTGCCGGCACAACGCCGCCTGCGCCCTCGACGAGGTCCACGACCGCTCGTGCGGTGCCGCCGGTGGCAAGTAGATCATCGACGATTAGCACTCTATGGCCCTCGCCTACGGCGTCTTTATGCATCTCGAGAGTGTCGGTGCCGTACTCAAGCTCATACGAGACCGAGACGATCTCGGCGGGCAGCTTTTTTGGCTTGCGGACAGGGATAAAGCCTGCTCCCAGTTGATATGCGAGCGGAGCCGCAAAGATAAAGCCGCGCGACTCGACGCCGATCACGGTGTCCACCTGTATTCCGCGGCACATCTCGGTAAGTGCGTCGATCGTCTGCTCAAACCCCTCGGGATCCTTGAGCAGCGTTGTAATGTCGTAGAAGTTGATGCCGGGTTTTGGAAAGTCCGGCACCTCACGAATAAGTTTCTTAAGATTGTCCATGTATAGCGTTATTGCCGGTCCGGGCCAGAGTGCCCACAAGGCCGGTCGATGATCATCTCTCTATTCTAAACGTTGTGAAGCGTCCTGTCGGCTCTACAACTAATTCTTCTATGCCGCTGACGCTTGAGTACGCGGGCCCGGCAGCGAGGTCCATGCGAAACTCGTTCACGGCCCTCGATGAGCCCTCCGCCCAAACCTCGACGCGGCCGTCGGCGAGATTCCGCACATAACCCTTGACCTGATGCCGGGCCGACGAGCGCTGTGCAAAGTATCTGTAGCCGACCCCCTGCACCTCACCGCTGATGAATAGGTGGCGGGCGATCCTATCCGAGGGCATCCAAACACTCCATCAGTGGGCGCTGCCGGCACGTGTAGACGGGCATTCCGCGGACGGTGAGCCGGCCCGCGGGCGTTTCACGTAACTCCTCAGCCAATGCCAGGAAGTCATTCGGTTCGTCGGTCTCGAATGAGACCAGGTACTCATGATCGTTGAATCCGAAGGCGTGGGTCAGGTGGATCTTAATGTTGGGGAAGCGCATACCGACCATGAAGTTTTCCTTCACCATGGCATCGCGTTCCTCGATGGGCATATCAAACCACTCGCTCTCCTTGGCGCAAGGGTAAACAAAGTGATACTTCGCCTTACCCGCCTCGATATGATACTTCCCATCGCCCGGCCCCTCTACGAACATCATCTTTTTCGTGACAGACAGGTAATTGTCAGCCGTCTCGAGATAGCTCCCAAGCCGCGTAGCGTACAGCTTGGCGGTCATTTCCTGGATCAGATCCAGCGAGCGGCCGACGCGCCAGAACATCAGGTCCGCCTCTGCGTCGAAGCCCACCAAAGAATAGCTAAAGAGCAAAAAGTCGCTGCGAAACTCCTCAAATATACGTTCAAACTCCTGCTTGCAAGCCCTTTTTGTATCCCCGTCGAGCTTTCTCCATTCAGGGCTTACCCTAAGAAACAGAAAGTTGACGAACTGCTTCTCGATCGCCGGCCGCTCATGCGGGACCTGCGGGTCCTGGACGAGCCTGAGCCCGCCCTCGCTCTGATCCTTTTGAAAGTTGCTGACCGTCATCGGAGTACGGCTTCATTGTGGCAACATTACAAAGTGAATCGCAAACGGCGGCGTCGAATGACGATTTACAAAGGCCGGGGTTGGTGCCAGAATGGCTCGTATGCGTTTCGTGCTCACAGCGGCCTGGGTCGTATCGATCGCCTGCTCGGCGGCCATTGCCCAGCAGCGGCCGCTGCTCACCGACGATATCGATATCATCCCGCCCGGTTCCTTTGAGGTGGGTGCAGGCGTCGATTTTTTTCAGGGTGCACGATTCCCTTTGTCTGGTATCAAGGGGGACCTTACTCGTGTTGGGGACATTCGCGTCAAGACCGGGTTCGCGTCAAACGTGGAGTTTCAGATAGAGGGTGTACTGCAGAACTATGTCGCGATCACTTCGCGCGGACCATCTGGCACACCGATAGCGGTCAACAGCAACTCGGCAAATGACTTTGGCGACTTTGCGATCTCGACGAAGTTCAAACTTCGAAACGAAACGAAAAGCCTGCCCGCGCTTGGCTTTAAGGTCGGCTTTGAACTGCCCAACAGCAATCAGACCCGCGGGATCGGGACGAATCAGATCAACGTCTTTGGCAAGGTTATCGTGCAAAAGAAGTTTGGCGAGGTCCGCAATATGACGCCCCGTCTGAACCTGATGGGTAATGTCGGGATAGAGATAATGACCGCACCGACTCAGCTTTTCTCGCAGAACGACGCATTCCTCTACGGGATCGCCGGCATCTACCGCGTAACTGACCACCTCAACATCGTGAGTGAGATCAACGGCCGCGAAAATACCCGCAAGTCCGCCCCGTTGGGTACCGAGAGCATCGGACAGTTCAGGCTCGGAGCGCAAGTAAGAACCTCAGGTCTGAGGTTTGATGCTGCCGGAGCATTTGGACTTACGAAGTACAGTCCCCGCACGGGCATTGTCTTTGGCGTCACGTACCTGACGCCGACGGTTTTTGCCCCGGCAAAGTAAACTCAGCTCCTACCGAATGGGAGAATTCCCGTGGCCCAGCATCGGTGCCGTGCGGATCGCCTGCGTCACGAAATCTTTAGACGCGCTGATCGCGTCCTCCAGCGACCTCCCCAACGCGAGGTTTGCCGCAATGGCCGACGCCAGTGTGCATCCGGTGCCGTGTGTTGCCGTGGTATCTACGTACTCAGCGGAAAACTCGCGAACCGCCGAGCCGCTAAAGAGATAGTCAGTAGCAGAAGCCGGGCGCGTGTCTCCACCCTTTACAGTAAGTGCGTGTCCGCCCTTGATCAGCACATTCCTAGCTCCCATTTCGCGCATCACGTCAGCTGCATCCCGAATGTCATCGAATGACCGGATCGCAACACCAGAAATGCGCTCAGCCTCAGGGACATTGGGCGTAATAAGGTCAGCGAGCGGAAATAGCTGCTTTATGAGCGAGCGGAGGGCTGCATCATCGATGAGGTCGTAGCCTGACGTAGATCGGACCACAGGATCGACCACAAAGTTTGCAAACGCCCGATCACGTGCCACGTCGGCAACCGCCTCGATCATCTCGCGGGTAGGGAGCATTCCCGTCTTTACGGCCGCGACCTCGTAGTCGTCGAGAACTGCGTCGATCTGCCTCCGTACGGAATCTGCGGTCTGGTGCTCAGCCCCGAAAACGCCCGTAGTGTTCTGAAACGTCACAGAGGTGATCGCCGCTGAAGGGAAGCATCCGAATGCGTCAAAAGTCCTGACATCCGCGATGACACCTGCACCGCCCGACGGGTCAAGACCGGCGATGGTAAGGCAGACGGCCTTCTTAGCGAGTGAGGTCATGATGCTGTTCTCGTCATGATCCGCCGCACGGAATCCGGATCGTCGAACGCCCGGATCCCCGCAAAGCCTGCGGCTCCGGCCTCTAAAACAGAGCTCACGTTCGCCTCATCGACGCCGCCCACGGCAACCACCGGGAATCCTGCGACTGACGTGCATAGTTCCCGGAGAGCCTCGGTGCCGACGCCGCTGCCCTTCTCGGGGCTGGGGAATATGGGGCCAAATAGTGCGAAGTCCGCCTCCGACGCTACGGCGTCGCGGGCCTCGTCCACTGTATGAACCGAGACACCGATGCAGAAGCCCCGAGGGGCCTTATCTCGAACGGCACGTGCGGGCAGCGAGGTTGACGTGAGATGTACCCCGTCAGCTCCCACAGCAAGCGCGATATCCGACCGGTCGTTGATCAAGAGTTTTGTACGCGAGCCTTGGGTGATCTTCACCGCTCTCTCAGCGAGCTCCATGAGGAGCTTGCCGGACAGTCGTTTTTCACGGATCTGAACGAGGTCGGTGCCCTCATTAACTGCCGCTTCGATATTGCTGAGAATCCGCGCGCTTTCCTCATCGAAGTTCGACTGGTCGCACTCTCCGGCTGTGATGAGGTACGCAAGCGGAAAGCTGAGCCTGGAACTCACTTCCCTTCGTTCTCGAGCATCTTCACGCTCTGTTTGAAATGGGCCATCTCCCAAAACGCGATCACGAGGTTCACAATGCCCAATCCCGTGACGGCTCCGCGAAACCATGTGGAAGCAACCGCCCTCTGGACGATCGGGGCACCCGCTTTGTCGGAAATGTAAACGAGCAGATAGTTTTCACCCCAGGGGCCAAAGAGGGCGTCCCACGGGGCGAGTATCAGATATGCCCCCAGGAGGAGGCACAGGAGTATAAAAAAAATAACGGTCAGGCGTTCGACCATGACCGTCATTATACCTGTTGGAGCGGTAAACCTAGTCCCGCACTTGAGCCCGGATGCGTGAGGAGACGTCGCGAAAATCGACGTCCGAGGCGTAGATCATTTCAAAGAATCCGGCCGCACGCTCGTCGTCGCCATTCGCCTCGTGCGCGAGACCAAGCTCGTACCAGACGCCGTGTCGCTCACCGTCTGAGATCGCCGGGGTCTCGAGTGAACGCTCGAGCCACGTGACCGCGTGATGCGGTTTCCCGTTATTGAGGAAACAGTGCCCAAGCAGCGTGGCGCACTGAAAGAACCGGCGGGTACCATCGGTGGGTTTACTCAAGTTGATGGCGTCCTGATATTCGCGGATCGCGTCCTCCATCAGGCCCATTTCCTGATAGGCGATGCCCATCTGGTAATGCGTGTCGTAGTCGCCTGAGTTCGGATCGTCACCCTCAAGTCCAAATTCCGAGCGGATCTCGTCGATCCCGAGCGCATTGCCCGTGACCTCGACAGCCTGATGCTCTTCGGCGTCGATGTGCTCGACGATCTCTGCGTGTTCCGGAGCATCTTTGCCCATCCGCTTGCGGAATTCGGTGATCTCCGGCTGCTCGCCGAGTTCATCCGCGAGCTCGTCAAGGGCCTTTTCGGCAAGATCGTAATAGTCGTTCTCGACGAAGAAGGCAATGCTATCGAGTTCCTTACGGAGCTTTTCGGATTGTGTCAGCGTCAGCTCTCGCGGCGAATGCGGTGGGCCCGCAGTTGCAACAGCGGCATCCATCATCTCCGCCTCGACAGCATGTCCGTTGCGTTCTATGACGTCGGCTGCAGGGCTGACCGCTTCATCCGCCGGCACCTCAATGTGGTCGTCGTTGAGGATCTCGTCCCCGACGGTCTCCTCCTCAAAGCCAAACTTCTCATTGATCTCATTCAGCCGGTCGCGATACCGCGTCTCGTGAGGACGGATCATTACTAGGCGCTTGAGAGCAAACCGCTCGTCCTCGACCGATCCCTGCTCCGATGCCGCCGCATAGATCCGCTCGTATGCCAGTCGGATGCCGTTCTCGTCATTAAGCCACGAATTGTATCGGCAAAGTAGACGCAGGGCCGCGAGTGAACGTGAGTCCCGCTCGAGTATCTCGTTGATCCACTTTCCGCATTCCTCAGATTGTCCCCCGGCAAGGAGATATTCTGCGGACATGGTGAGGATCCGAGCGGCTGATTCCGGATCGTTAACGTTGAGATAGATGCGAATAAGGTCGAGGAAGCGAGGGTAGTTGGCAGGCTCGATCTCAACCAGCTTCACCACAGCTCGCTCGGCGCCGGCGGCGTTCTGCGAGTCGATGCAGCACTCGATCAGCAGGTATAGAACGTCGCGATTGTAGGGTTCCTCGGCCAGGATCTCCTCGAGAACTCCGGCGGCCTTGGGAGCACGCCCAAGTGCGGACTGCGCTTTGACGAGTCCGTTGAGGATCCTGAGATCGCTATTCTTGATCTCAAAGCCCTTCATCAGGGCCTTGATCGCCTCTTCGTGGCGGGCCTGGCGGATGAGCCGCGAACCGGCCTCAGCGTAGGCCTCTAGTGCCTCGTCCTTTTGATTCTCACGGGTATAAGAGTCTGCAAGGTTGAGGCACACGTCTGGATTGTTTGGGTCCAGCATCGCGATCTGCTTGTACATCGCGAGTGCCTCGAGCCGCTTGCCTGCTTTTTGGTAATGCTCCGCGAGCATCTGGTAGTGAGCGCGCGCGTCACTGAGGCTGCCTTTATTCTTATGCAGCTCGGCCAACTTCTGAGTGACGTCTATCGAATCCGGCTGTATGCGCGAGATCTTGTTGTAGATCGCGATCGCCTTTTGCGAGAACCCCTGCCCGCTATAGTGCTCTGCGACGAGCATGTAACAGTTAACGGCCTCCTTCTTGTCCGAGTTCTTGGCGTGAAGGTCGCCGAGCATGTTGAGCGTGGCGATGTCGCGCGGGTCGTTCTCGACGACCGCCCGGTACTCGTCGATAGCTGCACGGATCTTCCCCTGCGCAACGAACCGCTCGGCGTTGCGCATAGCTTTGGCCCTATCAAAACCCATTATTTGCTGTGACAGAACTGGATTTCTGCTCTTAATGCTGAACATGGGAGACCACGTTGGAGAAGGAGTGCAGGCCGTCTAAAAGGGGCACGAACCTGTATTACCAAACTACCACGCCTGAAAGAAAGGTGTCAACGAGTTTTATCATCGTTTTGCATCAACGTGACCGCGTGGGGCGTCATTTTGATTTTCTATGACCGCTTCTCTAGTCTTGAGATTCGCCCTGAACGGGCTTGGAGCACATGCAAGCACTGATACTAGCCGGCGGCAAAGGAACGCGCCTGAGGCCGCTCACCGTCTATACACCAAAGCCGATCGTGCCGGTTGTGAACAGGGCTCTGCTGCTTTACCAGATAGACATTCTGAAGCGAGCCGGGATCACCGATATAACGCTTTCGCTGAGTTACCAGCCTGACAAGATCGAGCACCTGATCGGCCACGGCACTGATCAGGGCGTGACGATCCGGTACGTCACTGAACCAAGTCCCATGGGGACCGCCGGGGCGTACCGTTTTGCGATGGACTCCTGCACAGAGACGACCGTCGTGCTGAATGGGGACATTCTCACGGACATCGACATAGATCGAATCGTCGAGTTTCACAAGGAGCGAGGCGCAAGCGCGACGGTGGCTCTAACGAGGGTCCATGACCCCTCAAAGTTTGGTGTTGTCGCTATGGAGGGGGACGGACGTATCACCCGCTTTATCGAGAAGCCGTCAGTTGATGACCTGAAGGTGCTTGACGCAAACACGATCAACGCAGGGGTCTATGTACTGGAGCCGAAGGTTCAGAGTGAGATCCAGGAGGGTGTCGGCCGGTCGTTCGAGTACGATATCTTTCCCCAGTTACTAAGTAAGGACCTGCCATTCTACGGTTTTGTGATGGAGGGAGGGTATTGGTGCGATATCGGGACACCCAATAACTATCTAAGCGCTCATCACGCATTTCTGGCCGGAGAGATCAATGGGTTTGAGCCTCCGGTCCAGGACCGCTCTGAGGTGGCTACGCGTGCGGACGTCGACAAAGCGTCGGTCCTCGGCGAGGGATGCATCGTCAAGCCAGGTGCAAACATAATCAACTCGGTGATCGGAGCAGGCGTGCATATCGAGGAAAAAGCACGCATACAAAACTCGGTGATTTGGGCCCATACACGCGTGGCCGCGGCGGCGGAGATCGACAATGCGATCGTCGGCCGGAGCTGTCACATCGGACGAAATGCTGTCGTCGGCCCCGACTCAGTGCTCGGGGACAAGACCTCTCTCACCGACTACACACAGGTCTAGTAAATGAATGCCTGAGCTGCCGGAAGTTGAGTCCGTGGCCCGTGCACTTGCGGGTCTAATAACAGGACGCACCATCGTGCGGGCTGAGCTCAGGCGCGCAAAACTGGCCCCGGACTCGCCTCCGCAGGCATTTGCCCGCCGGCTGAAGGGCCAGACCATCAACCGTATCCACCGTCGCGGGAAGCACATCTTGCTTGAGCTTTCGGGCGGGAGGACGCTGATCGTCCATTTAAGGATGAGCGGCCGGTTCTTGCTTCTGGCAGATGAGATACAGGACCCGAAGTTTGCTCACGCGGTGCTGTATTTTGCCGATGGGATGCGCCTTGTCTTTGACGATCAGCGTCACTTTGGGCTGATGAAGATCGTCAACACCAGCGAACTCGCCGACGCGAAAGAACTCCGAAAACTCGCTCCCGAGCCGTTCTCGGATGAGTTCTCTGTGGAGTATCTGATGGCCACATCGCGCTCGTCGAAACGCAGCTTGAAAGAGTTCTTATTAGACCAGACGAAGGTCACCGGCCTTGGGAATATATATGCCTGCGAGGCAATGTTCCTCGCGGGCGTGCATCCCGGCATCCGGTCACACAAGCTTTCTAAACCGCGCCTTGCCAGGCTCCACGAGAGCATCGTCGCAACTCTTGCGGAGGCGGTTGCTCACTCTGAGAAGATAGAGCCTGATCCGGAGAATCTTGAAGGCGGATATTTTAGCGGCTCAGGCGGCGGCTGGCTCGTGTACGATCGCGAAGGTGAGCCATGCCGGACGTGCGGCACTTCGATCTCACGACTCAAGCAGGGCGGCCGGTCAACATACTTCTGCAAGGTGTGCCAAAAGCGGTAAATTCCTCTCTTGACACCACCGCGGCAAAGGCGGATTATCGTCTTTACAACCGTGGTGAGTTAAGGCGACTTGCGACCACGTTAAATAAACCGCTAAACAGCTGTCAGACAAGATCAAGTTTTTTTGAAGGAGTCTCGCTGTTGGCGAGACTTTTTTTGGCTTGAACCATACTGCGATGAAAAGCTTTAAGGAACTGCTCGATTCCGATCACGTCTATGTCTTTGACGGTGCAATGGGCACTCGTCTTTACGATAAGGGCGTCTATATAAACCGTTCGTATGACGAGCTGAACCTCACCGCCCCGGACCTAGTCCGCGAGGTGCATCAGGAGTACGTCACGGCCGGTGCGGACATCATCGAGACGAATACCTTTGGCGCGACAAGGCATCACCTGCAGGGCTATGGGATAGAGTCGAAACTACGCGAGATCAACGTTGCCGCGGCAAAGATCGCACGCGAGGCCGCCGGCGACAGTGCTCTTGTAGCCGGAGCTATGGGCCCGCTTGGTCTCAGAATGGAGCCGTATGGGCCAACTTCGTTTGATGAGGCCCGCAGCATGTTTCGCGAGCAGGCGGAGGCGTTAGCTGAGGGAGGCGTCGACCTATTCATCATTGAAACGTTCTCTGATCTCCCGGCAATAGAGCAGGCGATCCGGGCAGTAAAAGACGTAAGCGAACTGCCGATAGTTGCTCAGATGACGATCACGCAGGAGATCAAGACGGTATTCGGCACACCGCCTGAGGACTTTACAAGAGCCCTCGAGGACCTCGGCGTGGATGTCATCGGCCTAAACTGCGGAATGGGCCCGGTCCATCTGCTGCACGCCCTGGAGATCATGCGCGGCACAACAGACAGGCCGTTGTCGGCCCAGCCGAATGCCGGGTTGCCCCGGGACGTTCAGGGGCGGCAATTCTACATGGGCTCACCGGAGTACATGGCGGAATATTCGCGCCGATTTGTGCAGGCTGGTGCGAAGTTCGTCGGCGGATGCTGCGGCACGACGCCGGCACATATAAAGCTGATCGCCGAGTCGATACGCTCTGTGAGCCCGCGGCAGGGTGTGAGTGCATTCCATGATCAGCCGGTGACCGTGGCTGAGCTAAAGCCCGCGGACGTGCAGGTCGTCGCAGCCGAGGACCGATCGCGTTGGTCAAAAAAGATCGCGAGAGGTGAGTTCGTAACGTCTGTCGAGGTCCTGCCTCCGAAGGGCTGCGACGCTCAGAAGACGCTTGAATCCATCCGGCTTTTGAAAGATGCGGGGGTAGACGGCGTCAACATCCCGGACGGGCCCCGGGCTCAAACCCGCATGTCCGCCCTGGCCACGGCCGTGCTTGTCGAGCGCGAGATAGGTATCGAGGCGGTGCTCCATTATTGCTGCCGTGACCGCAATCTCCTCGGTATGATGAGCGATCTGCTGGGAGCGGCCGCGATGGGCCTCCATAACCTGCTCATCATCACCGGCGACCCGCCAAAGATGGGCCCGTACCCGGACGCCACGGCCGTTTTTGACATCGACTCCATCGGGCTCACAAACATGGCCAACAAGCTCAATCATGGGCTGGACCTTGGCAATAACCCGATAGGCTGCCCGACAGCATTCTCGATCGGCGTTGGCGTGAATCCGGGCGCGGTCAATCTGGACGAAGAGATCAAGCGTTTTGAGTGGAAGGTGGAGGCCGGTGCCGAGTATGCGATCACCCAACCGGTATTTGATACCGACCAGCTAAAGCGTTTTCTCGACCGCATCGCTCACCTCAACACGCCGATCGTCGCCGGGATATGGCCGCTCATCTCCTATCGGAACGCCGAATTTATGCACAACGAGGTTCCCGGGGTTAACGTCACGGCAGAGATCCTCGAGCGGATGCGTGCGGCATCGGACAGGAGCAAAGAACACGCACGTGACGTAGGTATCGCCATCGCCCGCGAGTCGCTGTTAGAGGTACGCGACGTCATCGCGGGAGTCCAGGTCTCGGCGCCGTTTGGAAACGTTAAGTACGCCCTGCAGGTGTTTGAGGCTCTCGATGAGTTTTCGCACCTAAGGGCTGCGGCTTAGGGTACGAGAACGATCTTGCCCAATGCCTTGTCCTCGATGACCGCGTGATGAGCCTCTGCAGCTTTCGCCAGCGGGAATAGACGGCTAACTATCGGCTTCAGAAAACCGTCACTCAAGCCCTTGTAGATCTCGGTATGTATCTCCTCAAAAGCGTCGGGCGGCGCATTGAAAAGGGCCATACCGGTGACGGTCGCCTCCTTGCCCATGATGAGCCTCGGGTTGAAATCGAGAGAGCCTCGATTCCCCACCACGCAGATCCGGCCAAACATCTTTAGGACCTCAAAGTCGCGGGCCAGATTCACGTTGGCGAGCATCTCGATAATGGCGTCAACACCCAACCCGCCGGTCCACTCCTTGATCTCCGCGAGATAGCCCTCGGCTGAATGATCCAGCACTGCGTTGGCTCCTTGTTCAAGTACGAGTCGCCTGCCAGCCTCCGAACTCGCTGTTCCGATCACGGTCAAACCGCGGCTCTTTCCCCATTGGACCGCCGCGATCCCGACTCCGCCGCTGGCTCCGTGGATGAGTACGGTCTCGCCGTGCTCCGCTTTGAGTTTTTGAAACAATGCCCGGTACGACGTTGCGTACGGAGTCCAGATGCCTGCACCCTGCTCAAATGAGACATTGTCCGGGAGGAGCCCGAGGTCATTCTCCTCGGCAAGGGTGTACTCGGCATAGGCGCCGGATATCGAATTTGCTGTGTAGACCCGATCGCCTGCTTGCCAATGTTTTACCTCATCGCCAACCGCCTCCACCACTCCGGCGGCATCCTTCCCCGGTGTATACGGCAGTGTCGGCGTGGCAGCATACTGGCCGCTGCGGATATATGTCTCGACGGGATTAACGCCCACCGCCTGCACCTTGACGAGCACCTGGGTGCCGGTCGGCTGTGGGGTCGCTACATCCTCGAGGTGCATCACCTCGGGAGCTCCGAACTCGTGGACGCGGATGGCATGCATAAGGAAGATACTAGCCCACTGAATACACGAAAGACACTAAAGGGAGGGGCAATTCCTCTTTAGTGCCTTTAATGACTTTAGTGGGCGGATCTCTTACTCGACAGTCACGGATTTTGCCAGGTTCCTCGGCTGGTCCACGTCGCAACCGCGGCGGACGGCGATGTGATAAGACAGCAGCTGGAGTGGCACGATCGAGAGCACCGGCCCGAGCAGATCACTGGTCTCAGGTATGGAGATCACGTGATCTGAGACCTTGCTCGACATGGTGTCGCCCTCGGTAAGAACGGAGATGATAATTCCGTCTCGTGCTTTGACCTCGACAATGTTGGAGTGTGTCTTCTCGTAACGGAGCTCGCTGCCGACGTTCCCGTTCTCCTTGGTATTGACGATCACAACGGGAAGTTTCTCGTCGATGAGCGCATTCGGGCCATGCTTCATCTCACCCGCCGGATAACCCTCGGCGTGAATGTAGCTGATCTCCTTCAGCTTGAGAGCTCCCTCGAGAGCTACGGGGAAATTGATCCCACGGCCGAGAAACAAGAAGTCCTGTACGCGGAAAAATTCCTTTGACATCTCCTCGATCTCGTCGGACTCGCTCAGGACCTGTTCGATCTTGAGCGGAAGTTCGGCGAGGTCCTGAGCAAGCTTCTTTGCCCGTTCCTCCTCGATAGTTCCGCGAACTTCGCCGAGATATAGAGCGAAGATGTAGAGGGCGATCATCTGCGCGGTA
>Ga0070658_10003927_pt1 | contig 12192 bp, 7 predicted proteins | sample KBSC13metaG_FD_64664 | JGI IMG/M metagenome (GOLD analysis project Ga0070658, IMG submission 64664) | Corn rhizosphere microbial communities from Kellogg Biological Station, Michigan, USA - KBS C1-3 metaG | ecosystem: Host-associated > Plants > Roots > Rhizosphere > Soil ... | reverse complement strand
GCGCTCGAGCTGCAGTCGCTCGTCGAGCGGGCGGGCGCGCCGAAAGGGGTGTTCCAGACGCTCCTCGTCGGCAGCGATGCCGTGGCAGGAATCCTCGCCGATCCGCGCGTCGCCGCGGCCACCCTCACCGGCAGCGAGGGCGCAGGACGCAGCGTCGGCCAGCATGCCGGTGAGCATCTCAAGAAGACGGTGCTCGAGCTGGGCGGGAGTGACGCGTTCATCGTCATGCCGAGTACCGATCTCGATCACGCGGTGAAGACCGCCGTGCAGGCGCGCACGATCAACAACGGACAGAGCTGCATCGCGGCAAAGCGGTTCATCGTGCACGAGGCGATCGCGAACGCGTTCATCGAGGGCTTCACCGCGGGGATGCGCGCGCTTCGCATGGGTGATCCGCTCGATCCGACGACGCAGCTCGGTCCCCTGGCGACGGCGCGGCTGGCGGAGGAGCTCGAGGCACAGGTGACGGAATCGGTGAGCCGCGGCGCGCGGCTGACCTGCGGCGGACGCCGACCGACGCCGGGAAGCGCGTTCTTCCCGCCGACGGTGCTCACCGACATCCCGCGCGAGTCGCCCGCCTATCGCGACGAGCTGTTCGGCCCCGTCGGCTGCGTGTTCGTCGCGCGCGACGTGGACGACGCGATCCGCATCGCGAACGACACGCGCTTCGGGCTTGGCGCGAGCGCGTGGACATCGGACGCCGCCGAGCAGGAGCGGTTCGCGCGGGAGCTCGACGCGGGCAGTGTGTTCGTGAACGGCATGGTGGTGTCCGATCCGCGATTCCCCTTCGGCGGCGTGAAGGCGTCAGGCTACGGCCGCGAGCTGAGCGACGTAGGGCTTCGCGAGTTCACGAACGTGAAGACGGTGAGGATGCGGGTGAAAGGTTCCGGCGTCGCCGGCGCTACGACGGAGTGAAGCATCATGCTCGTGCCGCCCTGAGGACGACTCGCACCACCGTTCCCTTCCCCACCGTCGACTCGATCGCCACCGTGCCGCCCCAGCTCTCCACGAGGCGCCGCGAGATCGCGAGTCCGAGCCCGCTGCCACTCGTGCGCGTGGAGAAGTGCGGCTCGAAGATCCGCGGAAGCACGTCCTCGGCGATGCCGCTGCCGTCGTCGGCGACCGAGATCTCGACCGCCGGGGTGCCATCCTCGACGCGAGCGGCACAGACGGCGGCGGTTACGACGCGAGCCCCGGCGTGCCGGGCGTTCTCGAAGATGTTGAGCAGCACTTCGCGCAGCTCGTCGCCGCGCGCGAGCGCGTGGGGCGGTGATCCCTCCACCCGACTGTGCCACTCGACGTTCCCCTCGCCCATCTGTTCGAGCGCCACCACGTCACGCACGATCGCGACGACGTCGGTCGGCTCCGCGGGAGCACGCTCTTCCGGCGCGCCGCCGTAGCGGCTGAACGCGCGCGCGATCTCGTCGAGCCGGTCGATCTCGTCGAGGATGCGCGACACGTTCTGATCCAGCACCGCGTCGAAGTCGGGGCGGCCGCGCGCGCGTCGCAGGTGTTGCACGCCGAGGCGGATCGGCGTGAGCGGATTCTTGATCTCGTGCGCTACCTGGCGCGCCATCTCGCCCCACGCCAGCACGCGCTGCGCGTGCGAGAGCTCGGTCACATCGTCGATCGTCAGCACGGCGCCGCCGCTCGCCAGCCGCGACAGCTGGCCGCGCAACGACCGCCCATCGCGCTCGATGTCGAACTCGTCCTCGGCCGCACCACTGCGCAGGAACCCGGCGAGCCGCGCCGCGATGACAGGCAACGCCAGGCGAGTCACCGGCTCTCCCGCGCGCGGCAGCTCGCCGAGCAGCGCTTCGGCGCGCGGATTCGCCAGGATGACGTGACCTCGCTCGTCGAGCGCCACCACACCGCTGGCCACGGTGCGCAGCACCGCATCCGTCCGACGCTGCGCCTCGACGAGCGCCTCGCGACTCCGGGCGAGATCCTCCGCCATCGCCTCGAATGCGCGGAAGACGGGATCGAACTCGTTCGTCTGCTCGCCGCCGAGAGCCAGCTCGCGCTCGCCTCGTGCCACGGAGCGAGCGGCGGCGCGCAGCGCGCCGATCGGCCGGGCGAGCTGGCGCGCGGCGACGGCACTCAGCCAGAGCGCCCCGAGCGCGCCGACGGCGGTGGCGAACAGCACCAGTACGCCGAGATCGCGTCGCCGGCGATCGAGCTGCACGTCGTCCACGCGTGCCGGCGCGGCGAGGACCAGTGTGCCGTGCGACCCGGGCATCACGCGGTACCCCATCATGCCCGTCGCGCCGGCGAGTGGCTCGGGACTCGTCGCGCTCACCTCCTCCGCATCGCCGAGCACGCGATTCACGTCCGGGCGGAGGAGCGATCCGAGGGGCGAGAGCTCGGCGAAGAGGGGGTCACTCGCGTCGACCAGCACGCCGGAGTGGTATAGGAGCAGCTTCGTATCGAGACGCCTGCTCTCGTTGCGCAGCCAGTCCGGATCGCGGGGATCGCTCGACACGGCGCGCATCGTCTCCCTCACGAGCAGGCGCCGTGACTGCTGCGCGTCGGTGAAGAGCTGCTGCCAGCTCCACACCGCGAAGGCCACGGCCGGCACGAGGAAGAAGAAGAACAAGGCAAGCGACAGCCGTGTTCGATAGCTGCGCACGCGGCGGCGCCGGAGGCGGAGCCACCGGCCCACGCGGCCATCGGCGGCGGAGGCGAGGAGCCACACGAGCCCCACCGCGGCGAGATCGAACAGCAGCAGCAGCCCGCCGCGCGGGATGAGTGAGTCGAGCCCGCGCAGGTCGACTTCGACGTGCGCGCGTGCGGCGCCCTCCGGCCCTCGCACCGGCCAGTCGCCGTGCAGCTCCGTGTTCTCGCGACGCCACTTGATCGAGTCGCGCGGGGGTATCGAGTCGCCGACCACCTGGACCGTATACGGCGGCTCGTTCCCCTCGCCCGGCGAGAGCCCGAACCATCGCGCGTACGCGTCGGCGCCGATCAGGCGCGTCCGCGGCGCGACGAGGATCGTGACCGCGCCCCCCAGCGTCGGGACCGCGACGACACGAACGCCATAGGCGGCGGCGCGGAAGCTGCCCTCGAGCGCGCCGTGCCGCTGCGCTTCGACCGCCGCCGCCGTCACCGTGTCCCATGCGACCTCGAACGGCGCCGATCCGAACGTCGCGACGGGCCGATCGCCCACCCACGACGTGAGCGCGACGGGATAGCTGGACGACGCGAGGTCGGATTGCACGTAGTGCGCGAGCAGCGCCTGCGAGGTTCGCGGCAACGAGTCGCCGACGAGGTCGGCGGCGAGACGATTCTGAAGTCCCGCCGCATAGGTGTCAGGGGCGTCGAGACCACGCACGTCGCGCTCTGCCAGCTCGACGCGGCCGCGCGACGTGCTCCCCCAGACGACGGTCGTCGCGCCAAGCGCGGCGACGGAGGCCGCCGCAAGGAGCCAGTGCCGGCTGGGCCGCGCGGCGACGAGGGCGAGGAGCGCGACGATCCACAACACCCCGTACCAGGACGGCCATTGCCCGGGCGCCATCCAGATCAGCGGCGCCACGATCGCCGCGAGCGCGGCGAGCGCCGGCCCGGTGGCGGGATCGAGTCCGCGCCGGGAGCGCATCACGGCACGTCCGCCCCACGTCGCGACGACGAGAAAGGCCGTCGCGGCCAGGCACAGCGGAATCTCCCAGATCATCCAGAGCGCCGCACCCGCGCCTTCACTCGGCGGCGCGATGCCACGCGACAGTGCGCGCACGAAATAGGGGCCGAGCAGGGCGCCGATCACAGCGATCGTCGCGCCGAGCAGCGGCGAGAGCGCGTACCGGGCTCGCCGCGTGACGAGCAGGGCGGCGAACAACAGGAGGGCCGATGTCAGCGCGAGCGCCGCTGCATTGGCCGAGAACGCCCGGCCGGCGGGAAGGAAGTACACCGTCGCGTCGAAGAGCCGTGAGCGCGTGGAGTACTCGCTGAGTGGCACCACGGCGATGCACCGCAGCACGACCAGCACCGCGGCGACCGCGGCGGCGACGCCCGACTCGCGACGTGCCGCCGCGATGAGAAAGGCGATGAGCGCGACCAGCAGCGCGACTCCGACGCGCACGCGCGCCCGCTCGAGCATCCGGAAGCGCACTTCATCGGTCGACGGCACGTTCGCGCGGGCGACGAAGAGCACGCGACCGTCGTCCACGTAGCGCAAGGCATCCGGGCCGGCGCGATCGTTCGGCGGGCTGAAGGTGAAGCCTTCGGTGATCTCGCTGCCGGGCAGGCGCTGCGCGAGCCCGCGCGTGAGCCGATCGGCGGGCGGTATGGCGGAGAGCAGCGAGGTCACCACCGCGCGCACACCGCCGCTGTCCGATTCGGCGTACAGCGTGTACCCGAACTGCGTCTGGACGACCCCCGACGGCCAGACCAGCGCGCGTGGGTTCGCGTGCAGTGTACCGGCCCACCCGAGCAGCGTGTCGGCACGCACGACGAAGATGCTCTGTCGTGCGGCATCGCCGATGAGCCGCTCGAGATGGGGGACGAGCTCACTCGGAGTCGCGGCGGCACTCCGCGCACGCGCGGCCATCCGGCGCAGCGTCACGAGCTCGGCATCGACGCGAGCGGCGAGCGCGGCGCGCTGTTCCGCCGACTGCTGGGCACTCACCGTCGCTGGGGCGCTCGAGAAGCTCGCGAGCCGCTGCTGCGCCCGGGCCGCCATCAGGCAGAGGACGGTGAGCGCGGCGCACGCGAACCCGAGCGGCATGCGCTGCGTGCGCGGCGAGAGGCGCCAGGTCGCTCCGGCCGCGATCGCGGTGGCGAGGAAACAGGCGGCGAGATAACCTACGCCCGGCTCCGCGAGCCATCCGCTCGCTGCCAGCGCACCCGCTGCGATGGCCGCCGGCGCGACCAGCGCCCGCGGACCGGAGGCCGGTAGCGATCGCCCGAGCAACGTGGTCAGGATGAGCTACCCCTCCACATCGACGAAGACCCCGCGTCGCATCAAGGAGATGCGGCCGGACGACGTCCGCACCACGATCGGCGCGGATCCGCGCCTGATCATCCCGGTCGGGACCTGCGAGCAGCACGGTCGCCATCTCCCCCTCGGCGCCGACACCCTGATCGTCGAGCATCTGGCCAACGACTTGTCGGCCGAGTTCGGCATCTGCGTCGCTCCGACGCTGGAGTATGGCGTCAACGTCGCCACCGAGCGCGGCTTTCCCGGCAACGCTTCGCTGCGCAAGAAGACGCTGCACCGGATGCTGAACGATCTGCTCGACACGTGGGAATCGACGGGGGTGATGGAGTTCATCCTGCTCACGGCGCACGAGCACGATCCCCACCAGGAGGCACTCGCCACCGTCATCACGACGAAGGCCCGGGTGCGGGTCGTCGACATATTCGCGATCGACTTCCGGCAGCTGCTGGAAGGGCAGTCCGAGCCGATGCACGGCGACGAAGTCGACACGTCGCTGATGTTGTACCTCGCGCCCAATCTCGTCCGGATGGATCTGGCCGAGGACTATATGATGTCGCGGGATGAGCTCAGGCGATACCGTCGTGGCTGGCTGAAGGTTCCGGAGAGCAGCAGCTCCGGGTCCATCGGTCGTCCGACGCTCGCGACGCCGGAGAAGGGCGCCGCGATCTACGCGCACATCCGGGAGAAGGTCCGGGCCAAGGTCTTTCTCATGCCCGAGCCGGAATGACCCGTCGGTCCGCCGGCGGACCGAGGGCGATATATTGTGTGGACGTCATCCCGTAGGTCGGTCCCTGCGCAGAGCGGATGAAACCCTCTTCGTGGCCACCGCGTACGAGCGGGTGACCCACTCTCCAGGACCTCTCCCCCGATGCGTATTCCGCTGTTTGCAGCGCTCACCGTCGTGCTTCTCGCGCCGGCCGCGCTGGCACAGACTCCTACGGCTTCACCGGCCCGCGTGGAGCCGCCCGTCGTGGTCACATCCTCTGCGACCGGCCCGCTCCTCACGCTCGACGAGGCCATCGGGCTGGCTCGGCGGAACAATCCCGCCTACCTCCAGCAGACGACGGCTCGCCGCACCGCCGACGCCTCCGTGCGTTCGGCGAGGGGGGCGCTCCTGCCCTCCGCGGACGCGAGCTTCGGCACGCGCTACCAGCAGGGCGGGCAGCAGGTCTTCAATGGCCTCTCGTTCAGCAACAGCTCGGACGCCATCCAGTCGAGCTACGGCCTGAACCTGAACTACCGCATCAACAGCGCGTCGTTCGTGAACCCGAAGGCCGCGGTGGCGAACCGCGACGCCGTCGACGCCGACATCACCGGTGCGGGCGAGTCGCTCCGCGCGGCGGTGACACAGCAGTATCTGAGCGTGCTGCAGGCCCAGGCGCGCGCCGCGCTGCAGGATACCCTCGTGAACACGGCCAAGAGCCAGCTCGATCTGGCACAGGCCAAGCTCGACGTCGGCTCCGGGACTTCGCTGGACATCCGCCGCGCCGAAGTGGCGCTGGGTCAGGCGAAGGTGCAGCAGCTCACGGCGAAGAACAACGTCGAGGTCGAGAAGCTCCGTCTCTACCAGCAGCTTGGCATCGCGCAGCCGGCGAACGTGTCGCTGACGACCGACTTCCCGGTGAACCCGCCCGCCTTCTCGCTCGACTCGCTGCTCGATCTCGCGCGTCGGCAGAACCCGGCCGTGCTGGCGCTCCGCTCACGCGAGCGCGCCGCGGCGCTGAACGTGAAGGTGGCGCAGGCGTCCTACACGCCCACGCTGAACCTGAGCACGGGCTGGGGAGGCAACTCCTATCAGTACACCGACGCCGAGTACCTCGTGAACCAGGCGCGCGGCAGCGCGCTCGGCCAGATGGCCGCCTGCTTCTCGCAGGATTCGCTGCGCACGCGCGTCGGTCTGCCGTCCACCGACTGCAACACGCGGTATGCCTTCACGGATGCGGAGGCCCAGGCGATCCGCGATCGGAACTCGCAGTTCCCCTTCAAGTTCCAGCGCTCGCCGCTGGCCCTGTCCGCGTCGCTGACGATCCCCGTGTTCGACAATTTCAATCGTGAGGAGCGCGTGCAGCGCGCCTCCGTGGATCGCGAGACGGCGACGTACAACACGAAGGCGAAGGAGCTGCAGATGACGGCCGACGTCACGCAGGCGTACCTCACACTGAAGACGGCCGCGCAGACGGTGGCGCTCCAGGAGCAGAACGCGACGAAGGCGAAGGAGGAGCTCTCCTACGCCGAGGAGCGGTACAAGGTCGGCGCGAGCACCTTCCTCGACGTCATCACGTCGCGTGGCACGTACGAGCAGGCGCTGATCGATCGCGTGAACGCCGTCTACGACTATCACAAGGCCTTTGCCGCGCTCGAGAACGCGGTCGGGCGTCCCCTCCGCTAATCCACCGAGAGACTCCATATGAGCAAGAAGGTGAAGTGGTCCGTGGCCGGCGGGGTTCTCCTCGTCATCGTCGCGATCGGCGGATTGACCGCCGCGAAGGGCAAGAACAAGGCGGTCGAGGTGCGCACCGAGCAGGTGCAGCAGCGCGACCTCGTCGCCTCGGTGACGGCCAGCGGCCAAGTGCGCCCGCGGACCAAGGTCGATCTCAGCTCCGACATCACCGGCAAGATCGTCCGTCTCGCGGTGAAGGAAGGACAGATGGTCACGCAGGGCCAGTTCCTCCTCCAGATCGACCCGCAGCAGGCGGAAGCCGCTGTCCAGCGCGTCGAGGCGGCGCTCGCGTCGAGCCGCGCCCAGATGGCGCAGGCCGAGGCGAACCTGATCCAGGCGCAGAAGTCGTACGAGCGTACGGCGGCGATCAAGAAGACGAATCCGCAGCTCATCTCCGACGAGAATCTGGAGCAGCTGCGGACGACCGTGGACGTGAACAAGGCGATGTACGAGGCGGCGAAGCACTCGGTGGATCAGTCCACTGCCGGCGTGCGCGACGCACGCAGCTCGCTGGGCAAGACGACGATCTACGCGCCGATGTCGGGCCGCGTGACGCGCCTCAATGTCGAGAATGGCGAGACGGCGATCATGGGCACGCTGAACAAGGACGCCGCCACGCTGCTCACGATCGCCGACATGAGCATCCTCGAGACCAAGGTGAAGGTCGACGAGACCGACGTGGCCCGCATCTCCGTGGGGGACTCGGCCGTGATCCAGATCGACGCCTTCCCGGACACGACCTTCACTGGCCGCGTGACGGAGATCTCGAACAGCGCCGTGAAGGCCGCCACGACGGGGCAGAACACCGACCAGGCGGTGGACTACGAGGTGACGATCCAGCTCGTCGACACGCCGCCGGAGACGCGTCCCGACTTCTCGGCTACGGCCAAGATCATCACCGACACGCGCAAGTCCGTGCTATCCATCCCGATCATCGCGCTTACCGTTCGTGAGAACGAGTCGCTGGTGAAGGAAGACACCGCCGTCGGCCTCGGTAAGCCGAAGCCGAAGAAGGAGGTTGGGAAGAAGGACGTCGAGGGCGTCTTCGTCGTCGGCGCGGACAACAAAGTGACCTTCCGGCCCGTAAAGGTAGGGATCGCCGGCGAGAAGCACTTCGAGGTGCTCAGTGGCCTCAAGAAGGGCGACAAGATCGTGGCCGGCACCTATCAGGCGATCCGCGAGCTGAAGGACGGCGCGATGGTTCGCGAGGCGAAAGTCGACCCGAAGAAGCCACAGGCCAAAACGTGAGCCAGAACATCGTGCAGCAGGACTCGCTCGAAGCCCCGCTCGGCGCCACCGCCGAGCGGCAGGCCGTCGTGAGCGCGGCGGGCGTCACCCCGGGTCAGGATTGGGTGATCGTGACGCGCGGCATCAAGCGCGAGTACGACATGGGTGGTGAGATCGTGCGCGCGCTGCGCGGCGTGGATCTCGCGATCCGGCGCAACGAGTACGTCGCGATCATGGGGCCGTCGGGCTCAGGGAAGTCGACGCTGATGAACGTGATCGGCTGCCTGGACACGCCGAACGCGGGCGAATACTGGCTCAACGGGACGCAGGTCTCGAAGATGTCGGACGACGCCCTGGCCCGGGTGCGGAACAAGGAGATCGGCTTCGTCTTCCAGACGTTCAACCTCCTGCCGCGCGCCAGCGCCCTGCACAACGTCGAGCTGCCGCTCGTCTACGCGGGCGTGCCCGGCGAGGAGCGGCGCCGCCGCGCCAAGGAAGCGCTCGAGCGCGTCCAGCTCGGCGCGCGAATCGATCACCGGCCAAACGAGCTGTCGGGCGGTCAGCGGCAGCGCGTCGCCATCGCGCGTGCGCTGGTGAACAACCCGTCCATCCTCCTCGCCGACGAGCCGACCGGTAACCTCGACTCGCAGACCTCCGAGGAGATCATGCGGGTGTTCGAGACGCTCGCCGATCAGGGCCAGACGGTCATCATGGTGACGCACGAGCCGGACATCGCCGCCCACGCGCGGCGGGTCATCGTGCTGCGCGACGGCATCGTCGCGAGCGACGAGCGTCGGTCGACGTTCGTCGAGAAGCTCGGCCTGCCCCTCTAAGCTCCACCGCCATGCCCTTCCTCGAGGCCGTGCGCCTCGCGCTCCAGACCATCCGTGTGCAGAAGCTCAAGAGCTTCTTCACGCTGATGGGCGTCATGATCGGCGTCACCTTCCTCATCGCCGTCGTCTCGATCGTGGGCGGGATGAGCCGGTACATGACCGATCAGGTCGTGGGGAAGATCATGGCGGTGAACTCGTTCGAGCTCAGGCACCGCCCGAACATCAACCTGGGCGAGATGTCCGAGGAGCGGTGGCGCGAGCTGCGTCGCCGCCCGCGCATCAAGGAGAGCGACGTCCAGCCCGTGGCGGACGCGCTGCCTGCCGACGTCAAGTGGGCCGTGGTGGGGAACGATCAGCTCTTCGCCCAGTCGCGCTACGTCGCGAAGCCGCGGCAGGTGCTCACCTACACGGTGAGCGAGGATTACTTCGACATCAAGAAGATGGCGCCGGTGAACGGGCGCCTCTTCTCGCCGCAGGAGTACGAGCGCGGCATGAACGTGATCGTCATCGGTCAGGACGTGGCGAACTACTTCTTCCCCGCCCTCGATCCGGTCGGACGCGAGCTCACCGTGCGCGGCATCCCGTACACGGTCCTTGGCGTGATGGAGAAGCAGGGGAGCGCGTTCGGCATCTCGTTCGACAAGTTCATCATCGCGCCGCACAAGTCGCCGCTGAACCGGTACGTCAACGCGCACGGCGTGATCGACGCGATGATGATCCAGACGGCCAGCCGCGAAGGGATGCTCTCGACGATGGAGAGCGTGCGCCAGGTGATGCGCGCGCGGCACCACCTCCGGCCGAACCAGAAGGACGACTTCGAGCTGGAGACATCGGACTCGGCGCTCGAGTTCTGGAACAAGATCAAGAGCTATCTCGTGTTCGCCGGCGTCGCGCTCCCGGCGATCGGGCTCGTCGTCGGCGCGATCGTGATCATGAACATCATGCTCGTCGCCGTCGCCGAGCGGACCCGCGAGATCGGGATCCGGAAGTCGCTGGGTGCGCGCCGCCGCGACATCATGAGCCAGTTCCTCGTGGAGAGCGCGACGCTCAGCACGGTGGGCGCGGCGTTCGGCGTCGCCCTGGGGTTTGCGTTCGCCAAGCTCATCGCGGCCGTCTCGCCGCTGCCGGCGGCGGTGGAGATGTGGTCGGTGATCCTCGGCATCAGCATCGGCGCCGGTGTGGGGATCATCGCCGGCGTGTATCCGGCCAGCCGTGCGTCGCGGCTGGACCCGATCGCGGCCCTTCGGGCGGAGTAGCACATGTCTCTCAAGGGCCAGCGGCTGCACATCCTCGGCGAGGGGGTCACGATCGCCCTCGATTCGATCCGCGCGAACAAGGTGCGCGCCGGGTTGACGATCCTCGGCATCGCGGTCGGCGTGTTCGTCGTCGTCGTGATCTCGGCCGCCGTGCACGGCATCAACGACAGTGTGGCCAAGGATCTCGAGAGCACCGGGCCGACGACCTTCTTCGTCTCGCGCTTCCCGATCAGCTTCGAGGCCTGCGACGGCACGGACGAGACGTGCAAGTTCTTCCGCAACCCGCGGCTCACCCTGGCGGATGTGGACGCGCTGGAGCGGCTGCCGAGCATCCGGACCGCCGGTGGACGTCTCGATACGCAGCGCAACATCTCGTACAAGGACCATCGGCTGCGCAGCGTCGACGTGAACGGCTTCACGGGCAACTGGCAGCAGCTCGACGGCGGGGGTGACATCTACCCGGGGCGGAACTTCACCTCGAACGAGGCGACGACCGGTGAGCGCGTCGTCGTCATCAACGACGAGCTGGCCAAACAGGCCTTCGGCGACTCCGATCCGCTCGACAAGACCATCGACATCGGGGACGTGCCGTTCAAGGTGCTCGGCATCTATCACTACAAGGCGAGCTTCCTGTCGGGCGGGAACAAGCCGCGCGCCATCATCCCGATCGAATCGGCGCGGAAGCACCTGAAGGCGAACTGGAACGACATCGGCATCGCGGTGATCCCGATGACCGGCGTCACGCGCGCCGAGGCGATCGACGACGTCATCGCGTCGATGCGCGCCCGGCATGCCCTGCGCCCCGGGTCGGACAACGACTTCGCGATCATCACGCAGGACCAGCTGTTCGAGGTCTACAACAAGATCTTCGGCGCCTTCTTCCTGACGATGATCGTGCTGTCGGCCGTCGGTCTCATCGTCGGCGGGGTGGGCGTGATCGCGATCATGATGATCTCGGTCACGGAGCGCACGCGCGAGATCGGCGTGCGGAAGGCGCTCGGCGCGACGCGCGGGACGATCCTCTGGCAGTTCCTCGTCGAGGCGGTGACGCTGACCGGGATCGGCGCGACCATCGGGCTCATCGGCGGCATCGCGGTCGCGATGCTCATCAAGGCGGTCACCCCGGTGGCGGCGAGCGTGCCGGCCATGGCCATCGTCGGGGCATTGGGGGCGAGCTGTATCACCGGGATCATGTTCGGGATGCTCCCGGCCGCCCGGGCGGCCAAGCTGGATCCGGTGGTGGCGCTCAGGTACGAATGAACTACAACGGCCGTAGCGAGTAGCGGGTACTCGGTAGCGGGACTGGCATCCTGCCCACTCGAAGCAGGCGACCCTGGGGGTCAGACTCCGCTGTGCGGACTCTGACCCCTTCGTCGTTTGAGCCATCAGCAGCTCAGCCATCAGGGTCGGCCCAGCGGCGAGCGGCGAGCCGTCAGCGAGAACCGGTGTCTGACCCCCGGTGTCTGACCCTCGGTGTCTGACCCCGCGTAGTTGCCGTTGCGG
>Ga0070658_10003925_pt1 | contig 12194 bp, 11 predicted proteins | sample KBSC13metaG_FD_64664 | JGI IMG/M metagenome (GOLD analysis project Ga0070658, IMG submission 64664) | Corn rhizosphere microbial communities from Kellogg Biological Station, Michigan, USA - KBS C1-3 metaG | ecosystem: Host-associated > Plants > Roots > Rhizosphere > Soil ... | reverse complement strand
CGATTTGCACCGCTTCTGAGGCTCTCGAAAACCTGGGAAGCGCCGTGCTCGGCAGGCAAGTCCGCCTGCCTATTCAACTACAACAGTTCTTGCGTATTTCGGCTGGCTGTTAGAGCCATCCGTAATATTTATTACAAAAAGTGCCTTGAGGAGGTCAGAACCATGCTGAACCGCCCTATTTCGCCTAAACGCCACACGGTCGCTTACGTGGGCACATATCCGCCGAAAGAGTGTGGGATTGCTACTTTTACAATGGATGTCGTTAACGCCACCGATTTATTAGGTTGGCGTGGAGTTGTCGTCGCCGTTGACGAGGCCGAAACGTGTGAACCTTATGCGGACTCGAAGGTGATCTCCATTATCGACAAGGAGTCCCGCGCCGATTACAAAGCGACAGCGAAGATGCTGGCCGACCGCGGCGTATCCATGCTCTGCATCCAACACGAATACGGCATCTACGGCGGCGACCACGGCGAATACGTCATCGACCTTGCCCGTGCCGCCACCATGCCCGTGATCGTGACGCTGCACACCGTCTTGCCACAGCCGTCCGAACCCCAGATGCGGATTCTTAAGGAGCTTGAGAAGTACGCAGCCGGCTTCGTCGTCATGGCTTATAAGGCCGTCGAGATCCTTACCGACGTCTACGGCATCGACCGCGCGAAAATCAACTTCATCCCGCACGGCGCGCCCATCACACCCTTCTTCGCCGAGAAGACCGCAAAGTCTCAGTTCGGCTTGCAAGGGCGACGCGTCATCTCGACATTCGGTTTGATCTCTCCGAACAAAGGCATCGAAGACGCCATCGCTGCCATGCCCAAGGTCGTCGAGAAGGATCCGAGCGCCATCTATCTGGTGCTGGGACAGACCCATCCCGTCATCAAACGACGCGAAGGTGAATGGTATCGTGAAAGCCTGGTCAAGATGGTCGACGATCTCGGCCTCAACGACCACGTCCGCTTCGTCGACCGGTACCTGACCCTGCAGCAACTCATCGACTATCTGCTCGCCACCGACGTCTACGTGACGCCCTACTACGCGAATCCGCACCAGATCACGTCGGGTACTCTCGCCTACGCCATGGCAACCGGCAAGGTCATCGTGTCGACGCCATATCTGTACGCCGAGGAGCTTCTGGCCTCTGGCCGCGGCTTCCTCTACCCGTTCCGCGATGTCGACACGCTCTCGGAACAGGTCGCGAGGCTCCTCACCGACGACGTCCTCTTCGAGGAGACCCGGCGCAAGGCCTATGCCTATGGCCGGTCCATGACATGGCCGAATGTCGGACTCAAATATGCGCGCCTCTTCACGGAAGTGCTGCACGAGCGCTGGGAGCAATCCGGCGCCGTTCTCGACACGCTGTCGATCATGGGCATGAGCGAAACCGAAACCATGGATCATGCCTTCGCGACAGCCACATTTGCGTAATCACGGAGGAAAGCGCACATGGCACAACCCTGGACACCGGCCGCGCGTCAATCGCGGCCGGCTACAATAAACGATCTCAAGCTCGACCATTTCAACGCCATGATGACCGACATCGGGATCTGGCAGCACGGTCTTGGCCAAGCGCCGGACATCCGTCATGGATACTCTATCGACGACGTCGCACGCGCCCTCATTGTGGCCCTTCGCTATCTGGAGCAGGACTACGAGCCGTCGTTCTTCAACACAGTGGCAAGCACGTGCTTCCGCTTCCTGGAAAACGCCGCTGTCAGTGATGGGGAGGCGGCAGGCCGTTTCCATAACTTCAGCGACCTGAATGGCAAATGGCTCGACAGTATCGGGAGCGACGACTCTATTGGCCGCACTGTCTGGGCCCTGGGCGTCACAGCCGGGTCAAAGTCAAAAGTCGCCGCCGTCGACATCGCCGAGAAACTTCTCCGGCGAGCGCTGCCGATCTGCGACACGCTCGAGCCGATACGCTCCAAGGCATTTTCAATCCTTGGCCTTACCGAGTGCGGGATGCCGGACGCCGCCCCCACCGTCAAACGGCTCGCCGACTCCCTTGTCGACGCCTTCGACCATTACTCGAGCGACGGGTGGCGGTGGTTCGACGATCACATGACCTACTGCAACGCGCGGATGCCACAGGCACTCTTCGCCGCATATCAGATGCTGCCGTCGGAGCGTCGCTATGTATCGGTCGCCTCCGACGCGCTCGACTTCCTTTTGAAATCGACCCAAAATGAGAAAGGCAGCTACGCGCCAATCGGCAACGCGCCAATGGCGGCCGGACGATGGTTCAAGCGCGGCGACTACCGTCCTCCGCTCTTCGACCAGCAGCCCGTCGACGCCGGCGCCACTGTCGAAAGCTGCGCTCTGGCCTACGAAGTCACCGCCGAGCCACGGTTCCGAAACGCCGCCTATGCGGCCTACGGCTGGTACTTTGGCGACAACATCCATGGCCTATCGGTCTACGACCCGTCCAACGGCGGAGTCTGCGACGCCCTCACGCCCACCGGCCTTAATTGCAACATGGGAGCAGAAAGCGTCCTCTCCATTCACCTCGCCGCCCAAGCCCTGGCGAGACTGGAATAACAAATCGAAACGGCTCCGCCTCATCCGAGGACGGAGCCGTTTTCTAATTTGTCAGGCGCTAATCCACCCATTGCGGCCAGGATCTAATGGTCATGTTCCCCCAGGATTGGGGTTAGGGGGCCGGAGTCCGCGATTAAGCGACCGCCTCTATTTTACGCAGTCCCACTCGCCGCCGCAATGGCCGCATCGTAGTCCGGTTCCTTCATCTGATCCTCGACATACTCTGCATAGACGATCTTCCCGCCACCGTCGATCACGAACACCGCCCGCTGCAACAGCCGCCACTCCTTCAGCAGCACGCCATAGTCGACTGCGAACTTCTCATTCTTGTGAGCCGACAGCATCGCATGCGTGACATCGCTCGCCGTCTGCCACCGCGCCATCCCGAACGGAAGGTCCATCGACACCGTATAAAACTGAACGTTTGGAAGGCCCTTGCGCAGGGTCTCCCACTGCTTGGTCTCGATATCGCAAACCGGCGTGTCCACCGAGTTGATCACGTTCAGCACGCGCACTTTGCCGGCCGAAGCCTCGAGTGTCACCTCCGACATCGCACTCGTCGACGGGTCGAAATTCTCCAACCCCAGTTCCGGCGCCATGTCGCCAGCGGCAAGCTTGGCGCCAACCACCGTCAACTGGATACCTTCTTCAAAAGCCTCACCACTGCGCTCGATCATGTTGTCCCCTCTGTCTATAGTATTCGTTGCGCTAAGTTCGTCGCAACCCGCGAATATCCTGCGTTGACAATTCCGTATTCAGTCCGGGTACCATGCGGCTAAGAGTCTGGCTTACAATGGAACGTTAGCCGAAGAAAGCAACCGAACAGCAGAATTCACACACACAACGAATTGGCAGCGGCCGCAATATCACGCAATCTCTCGACAGTATCGCTCGAGTCAGCCGCCCCACAGGGATCACGCCCCAATGCTCATTGGCAAACCGCGTTGAATTAGAGGAATCGACATGAACCTACGCACCGCACTCTCGACACTGGCCGTCGCGACCGCAATCGCGTGCCCTGCCCTCGCCGACATGAAGATCGTCCAGGTGACGACGATCAAGAACCCGGCCCAGGAGCAGATGCTCAAGAAGCTCTCCCCCGAACAGCGCGCTGAAGCCGCGAAGCACGGTATGGGAGCGCCAATCCGCAGCGTCACCTACGTCAGCGGACCGCACAGCAGGGTCGAAGCCACCTCGATGATCACGCTGTCGGACAGCAGTACGAAGACACTCTACATGCTGAATACCGAGACGCATCAATATTCCAAGACGACCCTCGGCGCCGCCGGGGGACAGGGAGCGCTCAACGCCACCGTGCAGAAAACGACCAAGACTAAAGTAATCCTCGGCCACCTTGCCACCCTATACCACATGAATTTGACAGCAGGCCAGGCGGGAACCATGGCGGCCGACGTTTGGGCAGCCGGCGATCTTCCCCAGCCTCCCGCTCCTCCCGTCGGCGGCCCCGCAGCCACGATTGCGGCCGCTATGCGAAAAATCAAAGGCCTGCCGCTGTTGGTCGTGATGCAAGCCGCCAGCCCCTACGGCAACTTCACGATCACGTCGACGGTCAAGTCGATCTCCAATAACCCGATCCCGGCGTCGACCTTCCAGATCCCCGCCGGATACAAGCCTGCCCCCGCCGGCGCAGGTGTCGGAGGACCACGCATGTTCGGCGGTCACTGAACAATTGGCGAAGGCGACCGTCTAGAAGCGCAACAACCGTTCATCTGGAGATCGCCGCCATGCGCATAGTTCGCCTTCTCCCGCCCGTTATGCTCGCCGCCATCGCCGCGGTCTGTCTCTCCATTCGTCCCGCGGGGGCCGGTCCTGACTACGTCACAGGATCGGCCCTCGCCACCACCGGCCCCGTCGTCAGTGATATCCCGCTCAGGGGCCAGAAATCGACGGCCGACCACCGCGTGTCGCTGGAGGTCACGGCGACCTTTCCCATCGACCGTGGCCCGTTCCCCCTGATCGTCTTCTCCCACGGCTATGGCGGCGCGCCCAATGGCTACCAGCACCTGATCGACTACTGGGCCGCTCACGGCTACGTCGTCCTCGCGCCGCGTCACGCCGACGCCGGCGCGCTCAAGGTCAACGAGCCGATGCAGGAGATGTCGAACGAACTATCCGACCCCGCCGCCTGTAAGCAACGAATCGCCGACATGGAGAACATCATCGACTCCCTGCCGCTGATCGAAAAGAAAATCCCACAACTCAAGGGCAAGATCGACACCAGCCGCATCGCCGCCGCCGGACACTCATTCGGCGCGTACACCACCCAGCTCCTCGGCGGCGCAACCGTCTCCTTCCCCGGCGACACGCCAGGCACAAGCTTCGCCGACACCCGCCTCCGCTGCGCGCTCATGCTCTCGCCGCAGGGCGCAAACAAGATGGGCCTCACCCCCACTTCCTGGGCGCACATGACAGGTCCAGTCATGACCATGACCGGCTCGAAAGACTTCCCGTTCGGCCGGAAGGGCGGCCCAGACACACGTCTCGATCCTTATAAGAACGCCCCGGCGGGCGACAAATACCTCATCTACATCGACGGCGCCAATCACTTCACCTTCTGCGATCTCGAATTGGACCTGGAGCGGCGCCACCCCATGATCAAACGCATGCACCAGCGCCAGGGAATGTCCCAAACGGAGATGTACGACTACGTCGAAACCGCGAGTCTCGCCTTCTTCGACACCTACCTCAAGCACGACAGAGCGGCGCACGCGTACCTGACATCTACGGCGATGCCGACATCGAGCAACGGCATCGTCCACGTCAGTTCAAAGTAACACCGCATACACAAACCGCGTCGACGGCGGAGGACTCAACTAAAATCTGCGTCTCGCTTTTAACGCGGATTTCAGTCCAATGTACAATGGGATCATCAAAATCGCTGCCAGAGCGAAGAGACCGACTGCGCCAACTTGACCGCCTATTGCCAGCCAAAAGCGGCGGCTCAGCGAGACCTGGAGGACAGGCGGTCCATCATCATGATAGTCGCGCCAGAACGTCGGGTCCGTGTCCGGATGTCGCCCCGTCGACAGCCGCGCCATCATATAGTCCGTCCGTGCCTTCTGCCATCGATCCGCCTCCGCGCGCAGCCTCGCAAACGTGGATTCGTCGTCCTTCTGTTGCTGTGGCCACATCGGCTTCCGAATCTCATCCGCCGGATCCGTCGACGCATCAACAATCGATCGCTTGCCTTGGCCATACAGCTCCTTGGCCCGGAGCGCGCACAAGTAGCCGACCTGGATATCTCTATGGTCGCGGTGCATGATCTGCGCAAGAGCCGCAAAGATGTCGACGCTCTCCCAAGCATTCCCAAGGACGACGAGACCGGTAAGCCCCTTAATGGCCTCCTCACGATCCCCAATTTCCAAAATCGTAGCCGTCAGATCGTAATTTTCCGACCCACCGGCCTTCCAGTTGATCACCCAGTCCATTACCCGAAGCTGATACTTCTCGCGACCAAGATGCGCGTCCGGCTTGATCTCCAGCGCCGACGCTATCATCGACCGCGCGGTCTTCGCCTCCGCAATCGTCGACACAGCCGCGCCATTCTTCAACCAATGGTGAAAGTGAAACGTGCCGCAGTTGGCAAAGTACCGGTACCAGGCCTCCTTGAGGTTGGTATCGGCGACATTCCACGGGGCAAGAAGCGGCTTCTTCCTCTCGATCCAGCGGATCGCGTCGACATCGTCGCCTAGTCGATCATACGCGACCGCAATGTCGTCGTAGTCATTGAGATCTTGCGGCGACATCGCCACGTCAGCCTCAAGGCGCTTGATCCGCATTTGATAGTACAGGGGTGGATTTCGCTCAAATCGCCCAGAAACGATCTGAATGACATTGGGAAGTCCCTGAGCCTCCTCCGCGAGCGTGTCACGGTCGTTGAGGCAGGCGAGGGTAGGAGTAGTGACAAGGCCGAGCAAGATACAGCCGGCCGCAACCATCATTCGAAAAAGCATATGTCCGCTCCTTTGCGGATGTGATGCTTCCTAAACGCGCGTCCGGCTACTTAGTTTCGAATTATCTCTTTTCTGGACATCACTGAAGTCTGTCCTAATCTGCGGACAATAATCCTGAGCTTCATTCTCTCCGAACATCTGCGGCTATCTGCGTCATCTGCGGATAAAATCCAAACTCTTCTCTTCCATCTTCTCTTAAATCACCCATTTGCCATTCTCATGGATGACGACACCGTCCGCGTAGATCGCCCCACCGCCGGCTTCCGGGCGCATGTCGCAGACCATGTCCCAGTGCAGCGACGACACATTCTTGCCTCCGGTCTCCGGATACGAATTGCCGAGCGCCAGGTGGAACGTACCGCCAATCTTCTCATCGTAGAGCGTGTTGCGGCTGAAGCGTTGGACGCCGTAGTTATTGCCGACTGCGCACTCGCCGAGGAACCGCGCGCCGGGGTCGCTGCCCAGCATCGCCGCCAGGAACTCCTTGCCCCGCGCTGCGTCGAAGTCGACCACCTTGCCGTTCTCGAAGGTCAATCGAATATCGTCGACCTCATTCCCCAGATGCGCCGCCGGGAACGTGTACCGCACCACGCCGTTGACCGTATCCTCGATCGGCCCCGTGAAGATCTCGCCGCTCGGAAAGTTGCGGTGACCGTCCGAGTTCAGCCATGTCCGCCCTTCGACCCGCATGCGGATATCCGTGTCCTTTGCGACATAGCGTATCTCCTTGACCTTATTCAAATAGTCGACATATCGCTGCTGATCGGCAGAAAAATCGCGCCACGCCTGCGCGGGATCGTCGCGGTCCAGGAACATGGCGGACATCACGAACTCCTCATAATCGCCCAGGCTCATGCCCGCATTCTGCGCCGTCGACGCTGTCGGGTACAAGGTCAACACCCACTTCGCCTTGCCCTCGGCGGCGCGACTGAAGAGCCCCTTACGAATGGCGCTATTCGCCGCCGCCGCACGCGCCTGCTTCGCCGGATCGACCGCCGCCAGCGCCGCGGTATTCGTCGGCGCAGTGATGGCCACGAGGGCGTCGATGGTCTCGTACTCGAACTTGCGGATCGGCGAAACGAAGTCGAGCTGCTCATCGGTCGCGCCTTTGAAGAAGATCTCGTCGATCCCCTCCACCCGCACAAAGATATGCGGATTCCCGCCCGCCCGCAGCACCGACCGGTACACCTCGCGCGCCAACGGGATCGCCGGCTCGTCGACCCGGATAAGGATTTCCTGCCCCGGCTGAACCTCCAGGCTATAGTCCACCATCGTATCCGCCCACTTAGCCAATCGCTGATCCTGCATACTCACTCCTGTCGCGTCCAAATTCCGGGTGCCATGCCTCGCAGCTCTGGGCAGGCATGTCCTATCGACTAAGTTCACCAACCCCGATCCAAATCCTGCCGGCGCCGTCGACGACCGACGACCGACGACCGACGACACGCAACCCCATTATTGGGGAAGGGAGCCTAAGCGACCAGGGGCGACACACGCCCGCCCGGTTTACCGGCGCCTCCGATTGTGGTAACCCTAATCATAGGAATACACGGCGCGCACGCGCCGGCATGGAGGCAGATTATGATTCGAAACAAAGGATTGCTGACACTGACAGCCCTGACGACATTCGCGGCCCTCTCAGCCGCCGCCAACGCCGACCCAACGACATACTCTTATAAGCGGACGACCATCACCACGACCCCAGTTTCACAGCCGGTTGTCGACCCGGTCGCACAGGAAATCGCCGACCGCAACGCCGAGGCGATGTCGATCCACGACCAGGCCGTCACACTGGCTCACCAGGCGACCGGCCTCGCCCAGCGCGGAGACAAACAGGGTGCCGCACGCATGGCCGCCGAGGCCCAGGGCCTGTTCAACCAGGCATTTAGCCTCACCCACCCGACCTTCTACGCACACCGTACGGGACAATAGTGTCGCTACTTCCTCTGGTGTAGGGCTTCCCGCAAGAGAGCGGTAGCGACCTTAAGGAAGACCGTGCCCGCGGCCAATTAAACAGCCGTGGACATCAGAATGTACGGGTCGTCGCGTAGCGATCCGAGTGGAGCGAGGACCCGAAGGCCGACCCTCGCCCGTGGCCAACTACACGCCACGAGACGCAGCACAGCCCTCCGGCCAATCGGCCGGAGGGCTGCACTCGTCTATCTCAACTTGGCGATATCGACATCGTTCGCCGACGTGTCGACGGCCGGCTCCGTCCCATGTCGACGCACGTCGACCACAGTCAACCGGTCGAGCGGGAACGACGGCATCGACAACGGCTTGACCGCCAGCGACGTCAGCACCAGTTCATTGTCATCGCCCGCGATCCTATTCGAATGCAGCGTTCCACAACGACTGCAACGATGGATGATCGCCCACTCCCCGCCCCGCTTCACCCAAACCGCCACCGGCTCCATCGCCCCGTCGCAGTCCGCCGCGCGGTCGCCCGGACTGTCGTCGACATGCTTGCTCCACAGACAGCTCGGGCAGTGATTTCTATGCTCGGTCCCATACGCCTGCGGCACAATTGGCTGTCCGCAGTGAATGCATTGGAACCATTTAGTATTGTCTAATCGTGATCCTTTTCCGTGTTTCGGTCTCAATCGAGTCTCCAGTTTGGCCGTGAACAAAACCGGCCCGCGACACCTGGAGCGTCGACGCTACTCGCGCTCAGACATCGCGACCCGGCTTTCGATATACAGAGACTCCGGCGACCCGGAGCCCGTTGTTCACGGCAGTACTCGACATAACTTTCCCTCACTCTAATAGGATGCTTACGAGTACATTGTCGACTAACTCCACGAGCTTGCTAAAGGCTGCCGCGTGGTTTGTGGTCTCCAGGCCCGTTCACGGGTCTTGCCGCCCCAGACCGGTCGTTTACGGCCGGCGCGCCAACGATACCGCCCGCGGCATCCGAGCGAACGCAAAGTCGATCTTATGATACATTGACTTACGCGCGCATGTCGGTCATAATACTAATACGATCCCCTTCGTCGCACGTCTCACTCAGCCGTGACACGTGCACCTCACCGCGACATCGACGTCCTCCACACCGCATGGGCACGCCATTGGCGACCCTGGAGGCTAAGTTCGATATGCAAGATCCAGCAGTTTCGCTCTTCGGCAAACGTCTGCCATTCAGTGAGATCCCCGTGATTGACTTCGGCCCATTCCTGAACGGCGCAGACGAAGCCCGGGAAGAGGTGGCCGCCCGCATCGGAGCCGCCTGCCGCGAAGCCGGCTTCTTCTATCTCAAGAATCACGGTATCCCTGACGAACTCTTCGACCGCGTGTACGCCGAGGCCCGCCGCTTCTTCAGTTTGCCGGAATCCAAGAAGCGGGAAGTCTACGTCGGTCTCACCGACCGCGTGCGTGGCTACTCCCCCCACCTTGAAGAAAAGCTCTCGAAGAAAGGCGACCTCAAGGAAGCCTTCGACCTTGCCCTCGAAATCCCCGAAGACGACCCCGACCGCCTCCTTGGCGCACGCCTCTATGGCCCGAATCTCTGGCCAGCCGACCTGCCTGGATTCCGCGAAACGATCTACGACGACTACTTCCTGCGCGTGATGGAACTCGGAAAGCAGGTTCTGCAAGCCTTCGCCCTGGCCCTATCGCTGCCCGACGACTACTTCAACAAGTTCACGCACAAACCGCTGTCCAACCTGCGCGTCCTCTACTACCCGCCGCAACTGGGCCCCATCGACCCGGACATGCTGGGATGCGGCGCCCACACCGACTACGAGTGTTTCACCCTGCTCGCCCAAACCGACGCCGGCGGCCTCCAGGTACAGAATGCGGGCGGCGAATGGGTCGAGGCCCCACCCATCCCCGGCACCTTCGTCGTCAACATCGGAGACATGATGGCGCGCTGGACCAACGACGTATTCGCATCGACACCGCACCGTGTCATCAATCGATCCGGCCGCGAGCGCTTCTCGCTCCCGTTCTTCTTCGGCGCGGACTACTGGGCTCCGCTTGCGTGCCTGCCCACCTGCCAGAGTCCGAGCAATCCGCCCAAGTACCCGAGCGTCAAGGCCGGCGACTACCTCTGCTCCCGCTACGACAGCACGTTCACCTCGCTGGAGCACAACGAATCAGCGGTGGAAGGTCCGCCAAAACCGGATCGGCAAGTAAAACCTCATGCAATTAAAGTTGTATAAGACGCTCTGGGGACACAACGGGGACATCGATAGCGCCATTGAGGAATGCATCGACGCCGGCTTTGACGGCATCGAGGGCCTAACGCCTATCGACGACGACGAGCGACGCAACCTCCGTCGACGCGTCCACGGAGCGGGGCTCGAATACATCGCCGAGATCTGCACCGCCGGCTCCTACGTGCCCGATCGCGACGCCACCGTCGACGACCACCTCGACTCACTTCGCGACGGACTCATCCGCGCCGCCGAATGTCTGCCGCAATTCGCCACCGTCGTCGCCGGTTGCGATGCCTGGTCCGTCGACGAAAGCGCGACCTTTTTCGGCCGTGCCCAGGAAATCGCCGACACGCTCGGGATCACTGTCAGTTTCGAGACCCACCGCGGACGGTCGATGTACAGCCCCTGGGTCGCCCGCGACATCCTGCGCAAACTCGACCCCCGAAACGTGCGGTCGACCATCAACCTCACCTGCGACTTCAGCCACTGGTGCGTCGTCTGCGAACGACTCATCGACACCGAGCTCGAAATCGTCGAAATGTGCGCCGGCCGCGCCCACCACATCCACGCACGCGTCGGCTACGACCAGGGACCACAAGTCCCCGACCCGAGCGCCTCGGAATATCTCTACGCTGTCGAGGCCCACGAACGCTGGTGGAAACTCATCTGGGAAAGCCGGCTGCGACGTGGCGAAGCCATTGTCACCATGACTCCCGAATTCGGCCCTGACGGCTACCTCCACCACATCCCACACACGCTCACCCCCGTCGCCGACCTATGGACCGTCAATCGATGGATGGGCGAACGCCTCCGCTCGACATTCGCCGAATGGATCGGCGAAGACGTGCCGATCAAGCAAGCAGTCGGTGTCGGTCAATAAAAAACATCGACAATCGGGACACTTGACTGTCCGACCGTCGATGTTATCATTCCGAATTGACGAAGCCAAAAACTACGACGACGGCCCCTGCAACTGCTGCGCGGCCTGACCGGCCACCCACTTGACCGTCGGCGTGCTGCCATCCTGCGCCAGCTTGTTGAGCGCAGCCACAACCGGTGCGTCCTTGATATCTGACTGTCCGATCGTCACCGCCGCCCACGTCTGTGCGTCCGCGTTATTCGAATCCAACGCCCCTTGAAGCGCCGCCACCACGGCGGGCCTAGCCTCACCGGTCATATGCTGCAGCGTCTCACTCGCAAGGAACGGCGTTGGCGACGGTTTCGAAAAGCCTGCCACGAGTTCAGGAACGGCCGCACTAGCAAGCGATGGGTTGAGAAGACTCGTCGACGCCGCATCGGCCACGAGACCGTTCTTGTCGCCGAGCGCCGCCACCAGCATCTTGATCACTTGCGGATTGGCCGTGCTGCCAAGGCCCAAACCCCGCGCCCCTTCCCGGCGAACTTCGGGATCAGTCGCGGCGTTCGACATTACCGATTGCAACGACGCCAACGCTTGCGGTGTCTGGATCGCCCCCAGCGCCTGCGCGGCTGCAGCGCGGCTGCGGACATCGCCAGTAATCAG
>Ga0070658_10003923_pt1 | contig 12196 bp, 8 predicted proteins | sample KBSC13metaG_FD_64664 | JGI IMG/M metagenome (GOLD analysis project Ga0070658, IMG submission 64664) | Corn rhizosphere microbial communities from Kellogg Biological Station, Michigan, USA - KBS C1-3 metaG | ecosystem: Host-associated > Plants > Roots > Rhizosphere > Soil ... | reverse complement strand
GGATCCGCGAAGGCAAAGCAGTGGCGCGCGATCGTGAACAGCTTGTCCGAGGCCGTGGCGAAAGCGGGGGGGGTCGACCCCAGCAATTACATCCAGAAACCTCCGGTGAAGCGTCCGGACGGACGCGGCGATTGGCTCGCCATCTGCGGTGTGCTGGCGGCCGTGCTGCTCTGGGCGTTTGCACGGGCCTGGAGCCTTCGATCGGTGGCTGCGACGGAACGCGGCGCAACTGCTCGCGAACGGAAGTCGAAGATTCCCGCGCTCCTGATCCTGGCGTGTGGCTTGGGCATCGCCGGGTGCCTGTGGCCGTGTCGAAACGTCTACCACATCTATTTCGGAATGGGCCGGAGTGCGGAAAGTAACAATGCGGGAGTGCTCTTGCACGACGTCCAGGAAGACGAACCGGCAGGGTGGGTGGGTATCAAACCTCCTCGATATCCGGCGCGTCGCCCAACGCCGGGTGTTCGATGGCAACAAGCAATCGGAATTCCCAGGGAACAAATCTTGCGGTGCGCTTCGGTAACGGCCGGCGGTCTCCAATAATCGTTTCCGCGCTCGCGTTCCAACCTGGAACTCGTCAAAACCGTGAGCATGCTCAGAACCGTGTTCTCCCTCGTCGCCCTGGCGCTCGCTCTTCCCGCATCGGGCGCGGCCGCCGAAATTGTCATCAACCGGAACTTCGAAGGAGCTTCGCTCGGTACGGTCGAGAAGCTCGGCGAGTCGCAATTTCGACTTCACGTCGCCGGGCAGTACGACGAGCGCGGGCGGAACCGCCAGGCAAGCTGGATTTACTTTCGCATGGATCACGTCGCCGGTCGTGACCTCACTCTCACCTTCACCGACTATGTGGGCGAATATAACGACAAGCCCGGCGCGTGTGCGATGACCGCGAATACGATTCCGGTCTTCAGCGACGACGGGCGCACGTGGCGGCACTTTCCGGCAATGGACTGGGACGCCACGGCCAGGGAAGCCACGCTGCACATCCACGCCGAGGGGGACACCCTCTGGATCGCCCACATCCCGCCTTACACCCACAGCGATCTGCTGCGCCTCCTTGCGGAGATTGACCGCTCGCCACACGCGCGCGTCGAGGTGATCGGCAAAACCGTTCAGGGGAGGGAACTGCACCTCGTTACCGTCACGGATTTTACCGTGGCGGATGACGCGAAGAAGGTCGTCTGGCTCCAGGCACGCCAGCATGCGTGGGAGGCGGGCACGAGCCAGGTGCTGGAGGGTGCGTTGCGTTTCGTCACGAGCGACGATGAGAAAGCGCGCGAGTTGCGCCGCCGCGTGGTTTTCAAATTCACGCCGATGGTGGATCCCGATGGCTGCGCCAATGGCGGCGTGCGCTTTAATGTCAACGGCTACGATGTGAACCGGCACTGGGACGAGGTGGATTTGCGCGACAAGGAGAAGCTGCGGGTGATGCCCGAAATCTGGTACGTGAAGCGCGCGGTTTACGCCCAAATGGATTGCACTCATCCCATCGATCTCATGGTCAACATGCACAACGAGGAAGAGGGTGAATACCTCGGGACGTTGGCGGACGACGAGGCGGTGTTGAAGACGATGGGCAGGCTCGTGGAGAATCTTTCCGCGAAGACCAGTTTCGATCCGTCCCGCCAACTCGTCGTCGGACCGGCGGGCCCCTCGATGAACTACCTATGGAAGGAGAAGCGCGTGCCGGTGATGCTCATGGAGCAACGGATTAGTGCGGGCAAGAAGATGGGGCACGCGCCTACCGTCGAGGACCGCTTCAGTTTCGGCCGCGACCTCATCCGGGTGATGGCGGAAACGGTCCTCGAATGAATCGGAGCAACCAGTGATCAGTGAGCCCGTCAGCGCCAATCGGTAATTTATTGCTTCTCCGCATCTGACCCGCCGACTTGCCCGTAGATAGTCGGTGCCAGGCAACCTAATCGTGTCTCGAAAATCATGTCCCATATAGGTCTGATCTGTCCGGAATTGAGCGGGCACTTGAACCCGATGACGACACTTGGACGCGAGTTGAAGCGGCGGGGCCACCAAGTCACCGTCGTGGCACGGCCGGATGCGCGACGGAAGGCGGAGGCGGCGGGTTTGGGTTTTGCGGCGGTCGGAGCTCAGCAGTTTCCCGAGGGGTCGATGGCGCGGGAGTCGGCGGAACTCGGCAGGATGAGCGGGCTGCGGGCGATTCAATTCACCGCGGAAATGTTGCGGCGCGGCACCGCGTCCGTTTTGCAAGACGCGCCGGAGATTGTGACCCGGGAGAAGATCGAGGCCCTGGTTGTCGATCAAGTCGCGCCGGCGGGTGGAACCGTGGCGGACCGGTTGGGGATGCCGCACGTGGCGGTGTGCGACGCGCTGGCCCTGAATCCTGACCCGGATGTGCCGCCGGGGGTTCTGCCATGGCCCTATATGCCTGGGTTGCTGGGACGGCTGCGCAATGGTTTCGGCGACTCGTTGTTGCGGTGGCTGGCGCGTCCGGTTCACGGGGAGATCAGCCGCTATCGTGAGCAGCACCGGCTCCCGCCACTGGGCGGCGGAATCACCGAGACCACTGGCCTGGCGCAGATCGCGCAACAGCCGGCTTTCTTCGATTTTCCACGGCGTGCGCTGCCAGAAAATTTTCACTACACGGCTCCGTGGCACAATGAGGGCAGCGGCGACGAGATCGCCTTTCCGTGGGAAAAGCTGGATGGCCGGCCGCTCATCTACGCGTCGATGGGGACGCTGCAAAACCGCCTGGAATTCATTTTCCAGACCATCGCCGCCGCCTGTGCCGGGCTGGACATGCAACTCGTCATCTCGCTCGGCAGCCGCGACCAGGATGCAGGCGCGCTGGCGGCGAAGTTCGCCGGGACACCGATCGTGGTGCCATTTGCCCCGCAGTTGAAGTTGCTCCAGCGCGCGGCGTTGAGCATCACGCACGCGGGACTGAACACCGCGCTGGAGTCCCTTGGTCAGGGACTGCCGATGGTGGCGATCCCGATCACCAACGATCAGCCCGGCGTGGCCAGCCGCCTGGCGTGGCTCGGAGTCGCCGAGGTCGTCCAACCCGGGAAACTCTCCGTCCCACGTTTGCGTGCCGCGGTGGAGAAAGTGGTTGGTGATCCGGGATACCGGGAGAAGGCACGGTTGTTGCAACAGGAGATTCACATATTGAATGGCGTCGTACGCGCGGCGGATCTGGTGGAGGAGGCATTCCACACACGGCGGGTCGTGTTGAGAGCGAGGTGATCTGCGTCGGATAGCGTGGGCGTCTCCTCCGTCGGTTCGGGCGTCTCGCGTGAACCATCGGTCGGTCGCGGCGCTCGATTCCCAGAATGCGTTGTGCACTGTGTGTTGGACCGCGCGAGACGCTCGGTCCGGCGGGGGGACGCCTAACCGACCCGACGATTTCGCACCCGTTGTCGGGGAATACCGCGCCAAATTGGCTGGTTTTCGATGCCGGGAGATGGCGCAGTGCGCCAAAACGCGCCCTGTCGGGGCCCGCGCCCGCCGAAGTCCAAACCCGAAAAGCCACTAATTTTTGGCGGGAGGCCTATTCCTCACCCGAAACTTTTTCTCCGTAATGTTGCGTCCTATCTTGCACCGCGCGTGTATCCGCGACAAATTGACCGTGTTCCCAGAGTTCGCTGCGACCTGCGCGATGTGCGAGGCAAGTGGCGGGCACGGAGAACGCTTGAGACAAAAATGATGAACAACTTCACACCGCGCGCTCAGCAAGTTCTAGCCCTCGCCCGCAAGGAGGCCGATCGCTTCAACCACAATTATGTGGGTACGGAGCATCTTCTCCTCGGGCTTATCAAGCTCGGCCAGGGTGTCGCGGTCAATGTCCTGCAAAAAATGGGACTCGACCTCGAGACCGTCCGCATGGAAGTCGAGAAACAAGTCGGCAGCGGACCCGAGACCAAGATGGTCGGCAACATCCCCTACACCCCCCGCGTGAAGAAAGTGCTCGCGCTGGCCGGCAAGGAGGCCAAGTCGCTCAATCATTCCTACGTCGGCACCGAGCACATCCTGCTCGGCCTGCTGCGCGAAGGGGAGGGCGTCGCCGCCCGCGTGCTCAAGAACCTCGAGGTGGATATCGAGCGGACCCGCAATGAGATTTTGAAGGAACTCGACCCGAACTTCACCCCTCCGGAAGCTGAGCAGGAGCAGCAGCAGGAGCCCCAGTCCCGCGGCGGCAAGGAAGTCAAGACCCCGGCCTTGCGCGCCTTTGGCCGCGACCTGACCGAGCTCGCCAAGAAAGGCGAGATTGATCCGGTGATCGGCCGCGCCAATGAAATCGAGCGCGTCATCCAGGTGCTCTGCCGCCGGACGAAGAACAACCCGGTGCTCATCGGCGAAGCCGGCGTGGGCAAGACGGCGATCGTTGAAGGTCTCGCTCAGGAAATCTCCAGCGGCAATGTGCCGGAACTGCTCCGCGACAAGAAAGTGATCACTCTCGATCTCGCCCTCATGGTCGCGGGCACGAAGTATCGCGGCCAGTTCGAGGAGCGCATCAAGGCCGTCATGGACGAGATTCGTCGGACCAAGAACGTCATCCTGTTCATCGACGAGTTGCACACGATCGTGGGCGCCGGTTCCGCGGAAGGCGCCATGGACGCGAGCAACATCATCAAGCCCGCGCTCAGCCGCGGCGAGATGCAGTGCGTTGGCGCCACCACGCTCAATGAGTATCGCAAGTATATCGAGAAGGACGCCGCGCTGGAGCGCCGCTTCCAGCAGGTGAAGGTGGACGCCCCCAGCGTCGAGGAGACGATCCTGATTCTCAAGGGCCTGCGTTCGAAGTACGAGGCTCATCACAAGGCAAAGTTCACCGACGAAGCACTCGAGGGTGCCGCCAAGCTCAGCGATCGCTACCTGACCGGACGCTTCCTGCCCGACAAGGCCATCGACGTGATGGACGAAGCCGGCGCGCGCGCCCGCATCGGCGCCATGACCCGTCCGCCGGACGTGAAGGAGATCGAGAAAGAGATCGAAGAAATCCGCGGCCGGAAGGAAGCGGCGATCAAGGCCCAGGACTTCGAGAAGGCCGCGGGTCTCCGCGACACCGAGAAGCAGGCCAAGGAAAAACTCGAGCGCATCCTCACCGAATGGCGCGAACAGCGTGAAGAGAAGGAAGTCTTCGTCACCGAGGATGACATCATGCATGTCGTCTCGAAGTGGACGGGTGTCCCGCTCAACCGCATGGAGCAGGCCGAGACGCAGAAGCTGCTTTCGATGGAAGGCGAGCTCCGCGGCAAGGTCATCGGCCAGGACGAAGCGGTCATCGCCATCTCCAAGGCCCTGCGCCGGTCCCGCGCCGATCTCAAGGATCCTCGCCGCCCGATCGGTTCGTTCATCTTCCTGGGCCCGACCGGGGTGGGTAAGACGTTCCTGGCCCAGACGCTGGCCGAATTCATGTTCGGCGACCGCGACGCGCTCATCCAGATCGACATGTCGGAGTACATGGAGAAGTTCACGGCGTCCCGCCTGATCGGCTCGCCTCCGGGCTACGTCGGTTACGAGGAGGGCGGTCAGCTCTCCGAGGCCGTCCGGCGCCGTCCCTACAGCGTCGTGCTCTTCGACGAGATCGAGAAAGCGCACCCCGACGTGATGCATCTGCTCCTCCAGATCCTGGAAGAGGGCAAGATCACCGACTCGCTGGCGCGCAAGATCGATTTCCGCAACACGATCATCATCATGACCTCGAACATCGGGGCGGAACTGATCAAGAAATCGAGCGTGATGGGCTTCGGCGCCAACGCCCGCGACGAGCAGGCCTACGACGTGATGAAGGAAAAGATCCTCGAGGAAGCGAAGCGGGTGCTCAAACCCGAGTTCGTGAACCGCCTGGACGACCTCATCGTTTTCCACACCTTGGGCAAGCCCGAGTTGCTCACCATCGTCGACCTCGAAATCAGCAAGGTTGCCGCGCGGATCAAGAACAAGGAAATCACGATCAAGCTCGACGAGAAAGCCAAGGAACTGCTCATCGAGAAGGGCTACGATCCCGCTTATGGCGCCCGTCCGATGCGCCGTGCGGTCGAGCGTTACCTTGAAGATCCGATGGCCGAGGAAATTCTGCGGGGCAATCTCAAGCCCGGCGACACCGCCGATGTCAGTGCCGAAAACGGCAAGATGACTTTCAAGGCGGCGACGCCGGTCAAGGAAGAGCCCGCCGGAGCAAGCTAAGACTTCAAACAAATTCCCCTCCGAGGGCGGACGAGCTTTCACGAGTTCGTCCGCCCTCCCTTTTTCCACCAGTCCCGTTCATGGCCCGCGCTGACGAGATTCACGAAGTCCGCCACGGATTGTATTTCTGGCAGGCTTACGAACCTGCGGTGAAGGTAGAGCTTTCCTGCTGCGCCTGCCGGACCCGGCGTGGCCTCGTCTTCGTGGACCCGATCCCGCTGGCCAAACTGGCCCTGGAGGAACTGCTCGAGGCGGGACCTCCCGCCGCCATCGTCCTCACCAATGGTAATCACGCCCGTGCTGCCGCGGAGTACCGGAAGCGGCTGTCCATCCCCATCTACGCGCACGGCGATGCCGTCGAGGAGTTGGGTCTGGCCATCGATCATCCCGTGAATGACGGCGACGTCGTGATGGACGAACTCACGGTCACGCGTCTGCCCGGCAGCGCGGCTGGCGAAATCGCCCTCGCCGGCAACGGCGCATGGCATTTGGGCGACGCCCTCATCCATCTGCCGCCCATGGGATTCAGCCTGTTGCCCGACAAATACTGCGACGATCCCAAAGAACTGCGGCATTCCGTGGAAAAACTGTTGCGGATTCCATTTGAAGTCCTGACATTCGCGCACGGTCTGCCGATCGTGGCCCACGCCCGGCAGCGTCTCTCCCAGCTCCTCGCATGAACCGCCGAATCGTCACCACCCTCATCCTCGCCAGTGCCACGGCGTGTGTCCTCTACGCCCAGGAAAAAGCTCCCGCGGCGCCGTCTGAAAAGCCGGGAGAAAAATCCAAGGTGCTGATCTTCCAACCGGGCGAAAAACTTCCGAATGGCGTCACGGAACCCGGAGTCATCAAAGGGGACGTCGTGCAGCGTGCCACCCACGCGAATCCGATGCTCGATGGGCCGGCCCAGATCGTGACCACTTTTTTCGCCTCGCTGAAGGAGGGCAAGATCGATGAGGGCTACGCGACGCTGACAAAGGGGTCGAAAATCGCGGAAAAGCCCGAGGAATTGCGCCAGCTCAAGGCCAAGACGCGCGAGGCGATCGAGGTGTTCGGCAGCATCAATGGCTTCGATTTTGTCGAATCCAAGGCGGTCGGTCAGCGCACCGTGCGCGCCACTTATATCTCCCTGGGGAAGGTCTTCCCCCTGCGCTGGCGGTTCTATTTCTACAAGCCGGAGGACGTCTGGCGGCTGATCGACATGCGGGTGGACGATAAACTCACCGGCATCTTTGACGAGGCCGAGGAAGCGGCGAAGGCTCCGGATCTGACGCCGCCGTGATCGCGCGGCTGCTGCGCTTCGTCCGTTTTTCACACACCATTTTCGCGCTGCCGTTCGCGCTCGGGTCGATGCTGGTCGCGGCCCATGGATGGCCTTCCTGGCAAATATTTGGGCTCATCGTCATCGCCATGGTTTTCGCCCGCACGGCGGCCATGACCTTTAACCGGCTCGCCGACTGGCACATCGATCAGCGCAATCCGCGCACGGTGGAACGTCATCGGCTCGTCTCGCACAGCGCAGCGATTGCGTTGCTGTTCATTACTTCCGCGGCATTTGTCTTCACCACGAAATGGATCAACCCGCTGTGCTTCGCCCTCTCGCCCGTGGCGCTGCTCATCGTCTTCTTCTACTCGCTCACGAAGCGATTCACCTCGCTTAGCCATTTCTTCCTCGGGCTGGCGCTGTCGGTCTCGCCGGTCGGCGCCTGGCTCGCCGTGACCGGGAGATTCGCGCTGCCGCCTCTTGTCCTCGCCCTCGCGGTGTTGCTGTGGGTGGCGGGCTTCGACGTGATCTACGCCACTCAGGACCACGAATTCGACCGCGCGGAGGGGCTGCGTTCCCTGGTCGTTCGGCTGGGTGTTCCACGTGCCCTCCGGTGGGCGCAAGCCTTGCACTGGATCATGCTCGCGGTGCTGGTAGTGTTCGGGTGGCTCGCGCACCTTGGGTTGGCCTTTTACATTGGCTTGGTCTTGATCGCCGGCGCGGTGCTCTTCGAGCATCGCAGTGCGGCCCGGCTGGATGTGGCGGGAATCAACCGCGCTTTCTTCACCAGTAATGCGGTGGTTGGTTTGGTATTCGTGCTCGGGCTTTTCGTGGATCAGGTGCTCTTGCTCCGTTGACTGGCGGGCGAGGAGCCTGATGCAGACAGGTTTGACTGATGGCGAACCTCCTGATAGCTAGCCGTTCCGAGTTTCAGCATGCCAGTGACTAACCCGGCTTTTTTTCTCGGCTTCGTAGTGGATCAGGTGTTCTTCAGATACTCATGAAACCCCACCGCAGGCTCCGGCGTGTCCTGCGGTTCTGCTTCTTCAGTCTGCTCGCTCTCCTGACGCTCGTTGCTGGAGGAGGCTGGTGGGCGCACCGGCATCTCACCCAACTCACGGTCCAGGCAGTGAACCGCGCGTTTCCCGACCTCCAGCTTTCGGCAAAAACCGTGGCGATATCCGGCGCCGGAGTTCTGGATTTGAAGGCGATCCAACTGCGGGTTCGCCACGATGATTCAACAGCCGTGTCCATTCCGGCGGCGCAGGTACATTTCTCATGGCGGGAACTTCGGCAGCATTACGTGCGCGAAATCGTGATTGAGCGGCCCAGCGTGCGAGTGACCGATGCACTGCTCGCTGCGGTCGGATCCGGTGATGCTTCTCCGAGTGAATCAGCCGCGGATGACCCATGGCATGTTGGAAAGCTGGTCGTCAAAGGCGGTGCGGCACGTGTCGAACTGGCCGGCCTTCCTGATGCGCGATTTGGATTTGCCATCCAGATGGCCGAGGGCGCGCCGGCCGGCAATCAGATCGTGGTCACTTCGCTCCACATTCACGAGGGTAAGGATGGTCTCGATGTCATGGATCTTTCCACATTGAAGGTGAGCGCGTCCCTGGAAGACTTGAGAAGCGGGAGGCTGCGTGAAGTGTCAGTGGAAGAGCCGCATCTCGTCATCGACAATCGCTTGCTGGCAATGCTGCCCAAGTCGAGCTCCAGCCAAGGTGCGAACCCGGCGTGGAGTTGTGTTCGGTTCTCCATCCAACGGGGAAAGGCAAAGCTGGATCTGGCAGATTGGCCGGAGGGTGAATTCGATTTCACCGTCCAGGCTGATCATGTCTCGGCGGAGGGTGGAGGGGCGGTCGAGATTTCTTTCGCGGACCTCAAAGCGCGTTTACGTGGGGACGCACACCCTGCGTTGGCGATCGCCTCTTTGAAGATCGCGGGCACTATGAACGGGCTGGCTCGCGGTACCGTGGAGGAGGTTGCGATCGACGAACCGCTGATCCAGGTCACCGACCATTTGCTGGCCTGGCGTCCGCCGCGATCGCAGGCGCCCGCGCATGCCCCGCCGGAAGCCGTCCAGTGGAAGGTGCAGCGGTTGACGGTCAAACGCGGGCACGCAGGTGTCGATCTCGCCGGGGCGCCATTGGCCGAGTTCTCATTCGGTGTGCGCTTGCAAAATGCCGGGCTTGGTGACGACAGGGCAGGGGAGTTGCAATCGGTGGAACTCCACGATGTCAATTTGCGAACGCGCGCTGCCGGAGTTGAGCCGTTCCTTCGGATCCCGGCGATCCGTGCGGAATTCCGCGTCGCGGAACTCCTCCAGCAGCGACGCCTCGCGCGGTTGCGGGTTGAGAATCTCGACTTCCGGTACAATGCGGCTTTTCGTGAGATGATCGCGAGCGGGGCCAGATCCCAACCAGCGCCCACGGCACCCTCGGTCGATGCCGGCGGGAAGGCGTCACCGGCGACCATCGGTGAGTTGCGGCTGCTGGAAGGGCGAATTCACCTGGACGATCTCGGGATCGGCGTTCCGGGAATCGAATGCCGATTGGAAACCGCATTTCGTGATCTCGCCCTCGAGCCGGGAGGAGGCCAGGGCGGGCAGGAATTGCAGACGATCGAATTGTCGCAAATCGCCCTGCGGTCGCCGCTCGACCCCTTTGTCACGGTTTTGGACCTCGATACGATCTTCATTCGTTTCACCCTGGCGGGGCTCTGGAAGCGCCAGATCCAGGAGGTCGCGATCGTGCGCCCTACGTTGGCCATCGGTCCGGACCTTTTTTGGTATATCGACCGGGTGCAACAGAATCAGAGCGACCAGCCGGCGGGCGGGGTGGGCCCGGCCGATGATGGACCGCCGTGGGCGATCCAGGATTTCTCCGCCAAGGTGGGCCGGCTCGTGCTCGCACTCGAAGGTCAGGCAAAGCTGGCCCTGCCCATGCCCTTTGAATCGCACGCGCAGAATTTGAATTTTCGTCGGCTCAGTGATCTCCGGTTGAAACTGAATATCGACATGCCCGAGCAGGACTACGACTACCCGTCCTACGAGCTGGCGTTGCGCGGCGTCTCCGGGCGCGTCGAGTTCAGTCTGCCGCCGGCCAAGGACAGCAACAATGTCGTCAACACGCTTCACATCCGCGGCGTGCAATGGAAGGATTTCCGTGGGCGCGACCTTTTTCTCGATGTCACCTACGACGAGAACGGCATCTACGGGAAACTCGCCGGCAAAGGCTATGGCGGCAACGTCAACGGGCAGTTCAATTTTCTCCTCACTCCGGAATCCGACTGGAATGGGTGGGTTTCCGGCGAACACGTCGATCTCAAACCAATCACCGCCGCGCTGGCCCCCGAGAAGTTTTCACTGAACAGCCCCGCGGATTTTCGCCTTTCTGTCAAAGCGCGGGCGCAAGAGATCCTGAAGGTCGATGGCGACTTCAAAGCCAGCTCCGCCGGTGGCCTGCGAATCGGCAAACTCGATGATTTCATCCGGGACCTGCCGGGTGATTGGTCCGGGGTGAAGCGCGGGCTGTCGCGCATCAGCCTTGAGACGCTACGCGACTTCGCGTATGACACCGCGCATGGCGATTTTCATTTTACCGGCCTCGTGGGAGCCGTGCATCTCGATTTGCGAGGCCCACGAGGCTTCCGGAAAATCGAAATGAACTTCCGCGAAGCATCCTCGCCCGTCACATCAGTCCAGGTGGCAACCAGCGAACCATGATCAGACGTGCCCTCGCCTCGATCATGGTTTTGAGCGTCGCTGGCTGTAGTTCCATCCCGATCAATGTCGGTACAACCGAACCTGTGAAAGTGGACATTGCCATGAAGGTGGATGTCTATCAACACGCCGATCCGGGCGCGGCGAAGAAGGGAGTGGTCCAGGCGCCCCCGGCGGACGTCGCGAAGAGCCGACGCAACCGCATGGCGGAGATTCAGATCCTCAAAAACTCCCGCATTGTCGGCGAGAATCATGCGGGCTACCTGGAAGTGCGGAACTCCCCGCCCGGCGAATACGGGGACTACGTCAGGACGACCGTGGACGGGGAAAATGCCGACCGCGCGCGGCTGATCGAAAAGCTGGCGAAGGAAAAAAACCTTCCCGTCGCAGAGACGGAGCGTCAGCAAGCCGAGCTATTCCGCAAGAATGCCTTTACCGGCGAGTGGATCGAAGAGCCCGACGCGGAAGGCAAATTTGCCTGGAAGCAAAAGGAGTAGCTAAAACCCCCGCAACAACGGCTGCGCAACCTGTGCAATGCGGGCCTGATGATTGAGAAAACTGTCGGCCAGTTGGGTATGGATTTCGAGAATGGAGCCGAGCAGGCGGTTGAGCAGCGGCTCCAATTCATCAGCCCGCACCTCCGTAGTCGCCGAGGGCTCGGGCTTGGGCTGGTCTTCGTCGTGGATGGCGCGCACGAACGCCCGCCAGTCAATGCGTTTCACCTGCTGGACGAGCGCATCGATGGCCGCGGGCGCGCTGGCTTGTTCCACCGATTCCGGGGCGAGGCTCTCCCGAAGGAGAGCGCCGCATTTTCCCAGGCAGCGGAGCACGCTGCGCGGCACTTCCACATGCTGCCACATCAATTCCAACACGGGAATCGGCTCGGCGCGCATCTGGAAGATGCGGCGGTAGGCGTCCCGGCAACCCAGCAAGCGCAGGAATGCGCTTAGCTCGATCTCCTTCGCGTGTTCGGAAACGGCGCTCGAACGGGCCGTGAGGGTGCTGCTGATGGAGAGCATCGAATTGGCCGTAATGATCGCGCG
>Ga0070658_10003921_pt1 | contig 12198 bp, 6 predicted proteins | sample KBSC13metaG_FD_64664 | JGI IMG/M metagenome (GOLD analysis project Ga0070658, IMG submission 64664) | Corn rhizosphere microbial communities from Kellogg Biological Station, Michigan, USA - KBS C1-3 metaG | ecosystem: Host-associated > Plants > Roots > Rhizosphere > Soil ... | reverse complement strand
AGGCCGTCGCCTCTTGCGGGATGGTCGTACATGCCGTTGATCAACGCTCCCAAACTTGCAACGGCGCGACTCATCAGCAAGGCACGCGTCGCTTCAAAAGCGGGCGACCAGTTGGTCGCTGTCGGTGGCTCGGGCGTTCAGGTGGTGGATTTCCAGCGTTCGCCAGCTACGACACAAAAGCGGGTGCGGACCTTGCCTCGAGCTACGGTCTCCACCTTCGCCGCCTCGACGGAGACGCTCGCAGCCATTCCGATGAAGGTCAACGCTGATGCGATCGACGACCTACTCATCGTGCGAAACGCGGATACCGCTCCGCAGTTGATCCTCTCAGCGCCCGCTCAGACGTACACCGTCACTACCGAAACCGACGACTTTACCAACTGCGAACAGGCGGGCCAGCCATGCTCACTGCGCTCAGCCATTGAGCTCGCAAACCAAACGGCCGACCCGGTGGAGATCGATTTCAACATACCCGGGCCCGGCGTGCACACGATCCACATCGCAGCCGAGCTTCCGGACATTACCAATTCGGTGACAATGAACGGCGCTACTCAGCCGGGCTTTAACGGCAAGCCGCTCATCGAGATCAAGGGCGATCTCATCAACGGCACATCCGCGGACGGTCTGAATATCAAGACCAGCAACGCGATGATCGCGAACCTGGCGATCAACTCGTTCCCGTCGGTTATAGATCAGAATACAGGCAGCGAGATCGGTGGGAACGGGATAGCCATCTTCAGCACGAGCCAGTATCCGAATAATGGGAACAACATCATTCAGAACTGCTACCTCGGCACGGATCCTACCGGCACTGTTGCGGAGGGAAATAAGGCCACCGGTTTGCTCATATTCGATTCCGACAGCAACTTCATTGCCTTCAACCTTGTCTCGGGCAACAACGACGAAACCGGGCAGCTCGGTACGGGCATCTCGGTCACCGCGGGCGACAACAATTTTTTCGCGGGCAATTTGATCGGCACAGACATCACCGGAGATCACAAATTAGGTAACGGCCGCGGCATTCTCCTTACCGGAGCAAATAACCAGATCGGCGGCGACGGGCAATATGACGGGAACACGATCTCCGGCAACGGCGTGGCATATGACCCGAGTGTCAGTTCGAACCAGTGCCACGGCGAGGGGCTGATCATTGTGCCTGCATTCGATCTCGTCACCGGCGAATTTTTGACCTTCGGCAACACGGTGCAAGGTAACAAGGTTGGCACAACGTCTGACGGTCTGACCGCCCTCGGTAACTGCTCCACTGGAATTGCTACCTCGCCCGAGGAACAAACGGTCGTCGGATCCATCTCGCACTACGGCCGCAATATAGTCTCAGACAACGGCTACGACGGCATCACTTGTGAATCATTCTTCCTCGACCCAACCACGAGTGTTGGCGGCTTTTGCGCGATCAGCGGCAACAATATCGGCACCGACATAACGGGGTCTATCCCGATGGGGAACGACTGGCGCAATGTTCTCGGTGGGCTTGTCCAGATCAGCGGAGTGGTCGACATCATCAACAATGTCTCTCTCTCAAATGTCGGAGCTCCTGGCGGGACCACGCCCCGCGGCCCTTGCACCGGTTATTGCAACCTTATTTCCGGGAACAACACCGGGAACGACGCTCCCGGGGTACTGGACCGGCATGGTGCGGGCACCGTCGGCATATTCAATAATTTTGTGGGTACAAATCAGGCCGGTAACGCTGCCCTGGGGAATGCGACGACAGTCTTCCCAATTTCGGGTGACACTTACGTTGGTCTATACGTGACGGGTCAGAATCTGAATCTGGGAAACGTGCTGTCGGGCAACAACAGCTCTGGACTCGCGTTCACTGACGCGTTCCGAGGGCAAGGCGTCCCGGTAGCGAATAACATCTGTCAGGCGAATCTCATCGGCACCGACGCAACAGGGTCATTCGCCATTCCGAATGCGGGCGGCGGCATCAATGCTGTTTCGCGGTTCGGTGACTCGACGACGATCGGCGGGATAGATGTTAATCAGCGAAATATCATCTCGGGCAATTCGGGTAACGGCATTGACATTATCAACCTTGGCGGGACCGTCGGTATCACTAACAACGCGATCGGCGTAGTGAGAGGCGGCGGGCCCCTAGGCAATATGCGTAACGGAGTGCTCGTCCAAGGCTTTGGGACCACGGTTGGAGCCGATAAGGGCAACATCATAGCCAATAATGGTCTCGCAGGTGTTCAGGTACTCGGCTCGCAGCAGCCGTCCTTCGCCAACCCCATCAGGGGCAACGCGATCTATGACAACAGCGGCCTCGGCATCGACCTATCCATGGCGAACACCGATGCCGGGGATGGAGTCACTCCAAACGACTGCTTCGATCCGGACCAGGGAGCGAACGAATTACAGAACTACCCGGTTCTATTCGCGCCGACAACGAGCGGTAACGGCAGAGTGGTGACGGGATACATTCGAACCGAACCCTCGGCGAATATCACACTTGATTTCTATGCGTCATCTGACGCGGACCCGTCGGGATATGGTGAGGGCAAGGACTACATCGGCACGACGCAGATCCGCACCAACGCGAATGGATTTGCAGGCATTGATTTCAGAACTGACCCGGTGCCCGTGAATGATCCTTTCATCACGGCGACCGCTACGGACGATCTTGGCAACACTTCGGAGTTCTCATGCGTAGCGGGCCAGTGCGTGCCGGCCGGGATTAAAGATGTAGCCCAAGCGGAGATCGTGCTGAATACCGACAACTGCGCTCAGCCGATCGTCGTCAACACGACCGGGGACGAAGATGACGCGGACCTTACTGATCAGGAGTGCGATACGGATGTGAATACGCCGGGCATCCAGTGTTCGCTTCGCGCCGCAATCGAACAGGCTGAGGCGAATGCCGGGGCCGACGTCATCACGTTCGACATACCGGGTAGCGGACCTTTTACCATTGTTCCGCAGACACCGTATCCAACGATCCAGCAGCCGATAACGATCGATGCCTCAACCCAGCAGGGCTACAGCGGCACACCGTTGGTCACGATCGATGGCCATTTGATCGCTCCGCACAACTACGGATTGGCGTTGAAGGGAGGCAGTTCGCTCGTCAGAGGTCTCGCCATTGTCAATTTTTACGAAGAACTCGGCTTCGGGGGCGGCAGCACTTCGAATGACAATCGTGCGCAGGCGAATTGGCTGGGCATGGATGCGAGCGGGCAACTTGGCGATCCTAACCTGCAGAAGTACGGAATTGCTCTTACCAACGCAACTCAACGGAATTTGATCGGCGGAGCGCACGATGTGGACGGAAACGTCATATCCGGATTGGGAAGCGCGGGGATAAGTATCATCAGCGGTTCCAACAACAACGTCATTCAAGGCAACTACGTCGGGACAGACCCATCCGGCACATTAGGCGGCCCAAATAATATTGGGATCGATATCCAAGACTCCAACAACAATGTGATCGGCTCGAGCGATCCGGCGAAGCTGAACGTGATCTCAGGCAATACGACCGACGGGGTACTCATCGAGTTGACCAGCGAACAGAACAAGCTCGTCGGGAATTACATCGGCGTCGATAAGACCGGCCTCCATTCTCTACCAAATGCGAAGGGGGTTCACATCATCTCCTCTGCAACTCAGAATGTTGTTGGCGGTACAACACAAGCGGAGAGGAACGTCATCTCCGGAAACGATGTCGACCAGAACTCGTGCGGCGTGCTGATCGGCCCGGACGCAGGTGCGACCAATCAGGTACAGGGCAATATCGTCGGATACTCGGCCGATGGGCAGGCTTATGTTCCGAATCACATCGGCATCGCTGTGAATGCAGATTCGCAGACGATAGGCAGCAGCGACCCGTCGGCCTACCACAACAGGATCGTCGGCGATACGACGGACTTCGGGTACGGGATCTACCTGCATCCATTCTCGCCTAACGACGAGCTCGACAACGTTGTCGTTGAGAATAACGACATCGGAACACTCCCGGCAGCACAGGGTGACGGCGGGGCTGTCGGAATATTCCTTTACGACAACGTCAAATCGGCGACCGTAACCGGGAACGTCGTGGGACAGCAGGTTGAGACGGGGATCCGGCTCGAAGCGGGGCCGCATAACAATACTGTAGTCAACAACATCGTCGGCATCGATGGCGGTAATAACCAGATACCCAACGGGCGCGGCATAGCGATCCGTCAGGCGGATACGAACTTCATCAAAAACAACGTCGTATCGGGGAACGTTCTATTCCAGATCGGCATGGGTGACGGGTATACCACTGTGACGAATGCCGCCCCGGAGAAGCGCCGCCAGGACAAACTTCTGCCCTCCACTCCGGTCGCAGCTCTGACGACCAACAACATCGTTATCGGAAATAAAGTCGGAACGAATGTGGATGGTGACTCCTCCATCGGAACGGGTGAGCTCGGCATCGTGGTCGCGACGAACGCCCGGAACAACACCATCGGAGGTCCGAGCAGCGGTCAGGGCAACACGGTCGGAGGTCAAACAGGCACGCTTGGCTTCGGCATTTTGGTCGGGGTGCTGGTTCCCGACGATCTGAGCTCCAGCCTTTTGCCCCAGAATAACTCCGTCATCGGAAACTTCGTCGGGGTAAATTCCGGAGGATCGTACATTGCGAATAATTACGGGATATATGTCCGCAACGCGGTCGGCACCACCGTCGGCGGCGCGTCACAGGGCACCGGCAACATTGTGGGTAACTCGATCGTCGACGGAATACGGGTCTTCAAGCCCGAAACTGTTGACACGTCGATCGTCGGAAACTATGTAGGAGTACGGCCGGACGGCACAGGCATCAGTAACCAGCGGCACGGGATCAGCGTTGAGCAGGTTCAGCCGGGGCCCACAGCCATCGACAATAATGTCATCGCCGATAACGGTATCGATGGCATCTTTGCAGCCAACATTCAAACCGCTCCGCCATCCGTAACGTCCCGCATCCGGGCGAAGTCACCTGCAGACAGTCCAACACTCGAGCTGTCGGCTAATCTCATCGGCGCCGTTCAGCAACTCGACGGTTCCTTCACGACGTACGCTCAGGAGCAGCATGGGGTCGAGTTGGAGTGCGTTCAGGCTGCGCTAATTCAGCTTGGAAATGTGCTCGCTGCACAGCACGACGCTGCACTCAAGATCACAGGCGACACGGGGACCCAAGGTCCGGTGCGCGCACCGACTGCTCAGTGTCCGTCCGGCGGCAATACGATCACGGGGAACTTCATTGGTTCGAATAGTGTTGGCGCTACCGGTTTGGGAAATCAAGGCGACGGCATCGCGATCCACAATTCGTCCGGGGACACGATCGGGACCCCGTCTGCGGGGAATACGGTGGTGTCGAACCAGGGAAACGGTGTCTACGTCGACTCCGTCACTGGCGAGCGGCTCAATGCCAATAACATAGGGGTACTACGAGGGGGTGGCGGTGATTTCACTCCGATGGGGAACCAGAAGAATGGCGTTGATGTTGCGGGAACGTCCGATGTGGACATTGGGGTGGCGAACGATATCAACTCCGCAAATGTCATTGCTGCGAATCAACAGGCGGGAATTCTGATAGAGCAGTTCACCAATCAGCTTCGGGTCAGGAACAACGTTATTGGCGACGTTATAAAAAACCTCCACGTCGCATCCCGCTCAGTAAGCTCAGTAAGTTTTGGCAATGGCGGTGACGGCATTCTGATCACGTCAGGTTCCTACGCCAACCAGGTCGGCGCTGCATCCATCGGCAGCGGAAACACGATCGTAAACAACGGCGGTGCAGGCGTGCGGATCGACGAGACCGCAGGAACGGGGAACCTTGTCGACCCCAATGTGATCTACGATAACGCAGGTCCGGGCATCGATCTCGGCTCGACGGGAACGACTCCGAACGACCCGGCCGACGGGGACTCCGGGCCGAATAATTTGCAAAACTATCCGGAGTTTCTGAGTGCAAATGTAAACGGTTCGGGGCATTTGATAGTGACGTACAAGGTAGACTCGGACCCGGCGAATTCGGATTACGGGTCGAATGGGTTGTACATCGAATTTTTCAAGGCGGACGGCAGCGTGATCCTTCAGGGCCAGACTTTCCTCGGGAACGCGTACTATACCGCCGCCGACCACGCCGCTCCGGGCATGAAGGCAACTATCGACCTCGGCGATACTGGAACTCTCGGCGTTAACTTCGGCGACAAACTCCTCGCGACCGCCACCGATGCGTCGGGCAACACATCGGAGTTCACAGGCAGCAACATCGGCGTTGTGATGAATCCCACCGCCGCGCGGGTGCTCGTGTCCGGCCGAGTCCTGACGGCATCGGGCGGCCCCATCCGTGGTGCGATTCTTTCACTGTCCGGCGGTGACGGATCTCAAACGCGCGCTGAGACGAACGCATTTGGCTATTACACCTTCTCCAATGTTGAGGTCGGCCGGACGTACGTGCTGCAGGTGGCTAGCAGGAGGAACACGTTCTCACGGCCGACACTGGTCCTCAGCCTTGTGGATCAGGTGGTCAACGCGAATTTCGTTTCCGATCCGTAGGCCCGCGGGGTATTCAAGTTATTTTTATCGAGATCCCAGAGGAGGCCCAAGGTTCCATCCCCATGCATGAGAAACGAGCAAAGCGCGTTGTGCATGGCTAAAAAAAAGCGAAGTGCCGAGCACTTCGCTTTATTGATCGATCTATCTCCGCTGATCAGCCTTTGCGGAGCTCGGTGAGTACCTGCTTGGCTACGGCTTTCAGCGTGTCAAAAACGCCGGTGCCGTTCGATGCTACCGCCTCGAAAACGGGTTCGCCCTTTCGTAAGAGTTCGGCAGTTAGTTCCTCGCTCGGAACTACATTCGGCAGGTCCCGCTTATTGAGCTGGAGCACATACGGAATGTTGTTCAGATCGTAACCCTGCGTCTGTAAATTCTCCTCCAGGTTGTAGAGCGACTCGATGTTCGCATCCATCCGCTCCTCCTGGCTGTCCGCTACAAAGACGACTCCATCGACGCCCTTTAAGATCAGCTTTCGCGAGGCATCGTAGTAGACCTGGCCGGGGACGGTGTAAAGATGAAACCTTGTCTTAAATCCGCGAACGGTACCCAGCTCGAGCGGCATGAAATCGAAAAACAAGGTGCGGTCCGTCTCCGTCGCAAGCGAGATCAGCTTGCCTTTGGCCTGCGGTGCGGTCGAGTCGTAGATATACTGCAGATTCGTCGTCTTGCCGCACAGACCCGGACCGTAATACACGATCTTGCAATTGATCTCGCGGGAAGCGTAGTTGATAAAGGTCATAAGCAGTGGTTGGTGGTCAGTCGTTAGTGGTCAGAGAGTTTCCGACACTACCTCGTGGCACTCTTCACTTTTAATTGAAAAGACTGTCGATGTCCTCGTCTGTGATCTCCGAGAAGAATGATGTCCCATTCATCTGAGAGGTGCTGGAGTCGCGCATCGCCTCATCGAGAATGGCCGCCACCTCAAAGCTCCCGCGCTTTGTACGAAGCTTCACGAGACTCAGCGTCGAACGCTCGTCGAATACTACCACAAGCAGGCTGCGGCCGATGACGCTGATAAAGATGCTCTCCCGCTCTCCCTCGTGATAAACGGATGGGAAGACATCCTCGCCGATGAGCTTGGCCATCGAGCTCGTTGCCGCCACATTTCCTGCGGCGAGGCTCGAGAAGCTCGTCGTATCCATGTCGCCGATGTCACCATTCAGCGCGATCGGCTGCCCATCTCGATCGACGAGGAAGACGCAGCGTGCCGCGCACTCGACCCGCAGGCGCTCGAGTATCGTCTTCAGCCTTTGAAACTGGTGTTCTTGCAAGATAAAAGGCGTCTCTGCCATTCGACGGGTCTCGTTCGTTTTAGTCTGGAGTCGATCCGATAGGGTATCGGGCGATTGTGGAGAGACCGCTCAGCACGGTCGGCAAATTCAAATCTAGCACAGCCGCCTCGGTGCAAACAAGTTTTATTATGTATTGAGTTGGGTATCCCTCTGATGCTATCATCGGCTTGCCGAGGGATACGCTCATCCCTTAGCTGTCTCCGTTGTACACGTCCAAACCAACCTTGTCCTCGCCTCGAGCAGAGCCCCTTTCCTCCAGATGAAGCATCACCTCTTTAGTTACAGCTCGGGGGGCATGAACTTCGTTGCGATAGGCGGTGGGAACGGCCTTTCGACGCTGCTGCGCGGCCTTAAGCCATACGTGAATGCCAGCGAGACCGAACCGGTGTGGGTCGATAGCCTGTCCGCGATCGTCGCCGTCACGGATGATGGCGGGAGCTCCGGACGGCTCCGTGACGAGCTTCAGATGCTCCCTCCAGGCGACATTCGCAACTGCATGGTCGCCTTGAGCGAAGAGTCTGAGCTGCTCTCAACGCTCTTCAACCATCGCTTCCGCGGTAAAGGTGATCTCGGAGGGCACAGTTTCGGCAACCTATTCCTCGCTGCCCTGACCGAGATCACGGGCGATTTTGCCGAGGCGGTGAGACTCTCAAGCGAGATCCTCGCGAGCAAAGGGCATATCTATCCTGCCACGGTCGCCGACGTCCGACTGGCCGCTGAACTGGCAGACGGCAGCGTAATCAAGGGGGAGACGAATATCTCTAAGGTCGGTCATGACATCCGCAGGCTCTATTTGGAGCCAAATAACTGTGATCCGATGCCGGCCGCCATCGAGGCTATTGAGAGTGCGGACGTTATTACCGTCGGTCCGGGATCGCTGTTTACCAGTCTCCTTCCGCCGCTGCTGGTCAATGGCGTTGCTGAGGCTATCGCCCGGTCCAAGGCTGTGAAGATCTTTGTTTGCAATCTGATGACCCAGCCGGGCGAAACCGACGGAATGACGTCACGCCGGCACCTTGAGGTCGTACGAGAACATTCGCCCGAGATAGATTTTGACTTTGTCGTCGTGAACAACGCACCGGTAAGCCCTGAACAGATGGCCAAGTATGCCGAGGAGGGCGCCGAGCAGATCGGCGTGCACGGATCGATCAGTCCGGCCACCATCGAGGGTGCCGAGATCGTTTATGGCAATCTGCTCGACGAAGGTGATATGGTCCGCCATGATCCTGCAAAGCTCGCTCAGGTACTTCTGCTCTGTGCCCTACAGCCGCATGAAAAAACCGCCGCGGTTTAAGGCCACCCTTCCTCCTATCGCTGTCCCGCCTGTTATCATCTTGCCGTGGGTTCTGAAGTAAATATCCTGATAATGGCTGCCGGTCTCGGCACCAGAATGAAGTCCAAAAAGGCGAAGGTCCTTCATCAACTCGACGGACGTCCGCTCGTCAACCATGTCGTCGAGGCAGCCCTGGCTCTTGACCCAAATAGCGTCTGCGTCATCGTCGGTCACCAGGCCGAGGAGGTGAAAGCGGCGGTAAACGCCGAGTTCGCAGACGAACGGGTCTGCTTCGCCATTCAGGAGAAGCAGCTCGGAACCGGGGACGCGATTAACGCCACCCGAGAACTCTACGAGGACCGCGATTCGACGGTCGTTGTGCTTACCGGCGACGTCCCGCTTATCACTAGCGAAACGATCCGCTCTCTCATCGACCACCACAAAGGTGAAGAAGCCGCTGCGACACTGCTGGCGGTCAAACTTGATGACCCGACGGGCTATGGCCGGGTCGTGCGGGAAAATGGACAGTTCGCCAGGATCGTTGAGCAAAAGGATGCAACTGAGGACGAGCGGCTGATCGAGGACATCAACGCCGGCTTCTACTGTTTTGATTCACGTAAGTTGTTTGCCGCCCTCGGCAGACTTGGAAACAACAACGCGCAAGGCGAGTACTACCTGACGGATATTCCGGGGATCTTTAAGTCTGAAGGTGAGAAGGTGAGCATCTATGTTGCTCCTGACCATCAGGAGGTCGAGGGCGTCAATGATCGTCGGCAGCTCGCCGCTCTGGAACAGGCGTTACGCGACAGGACGGTCAAACGACTCATGCTCGAGAGCGGTGTTACCTTTGTAGACCCATCGTCCGCGTATATCTCCTCTCGCGCTGTGATCGGCCGCGACACTGTCATCTATCAGAACGCCACTGTAGAGGGAAGCACCACCATCGGCGAGAACTGCGTTATTCATCCCGGTGTCCGCGTCGTGAACTCGACGATCGGGGACGGGGTAGAGGTGAAGGACAACTCTTTCGTCACGGACTCTGTGGTGGGTGACGGCTGCGCCGTCGGGCCCATGGCGCACCTGCGCGGTCACGCCGAGATGGTCGAGGGATCAAAGGTCGGCAACTTTGTCGAGCTTAAGAAAACAAAGCTCGGCCGCAAATCCAAAGCGAGCCACCTCACCTATCTTGGTGACGCGACCATCGGCGAGAACACCAACATCGGTGCCGGCACCATCACGTGCAATTACGACGGCAAGAACAAACACCGGACGCAGATCGGCAACCGGGTCAAGATCGGCTCCGACACCATGCTCGTCGCTCCGATAACCGTCGGCGACGGTGCTGTGACGGCGGCCGGAAGCGTGGCCACTCATGATATAGAAGCGGACACGCTTGTCGCGGGGGTCCCGGCGAAGGTAAAGAAGGTTCTCAGTGTCGGCGGAGACCGCGTCACTCCCGAGCGGCCGCCTCGTACAAAACTCACTCCCGAGGAGTCCGTCGAGAGGACGGAGAGTTTCGGCGAGCGAAAGGAGCAGTTCATTGCCTCTATCAAGAAGAGCAAGGATTGAGGTCTACCTGGTCGTAGACAACTCTGCCGAGTATAAGCTCCTTCTCGACGCGATCCAGCGCGAGTTCATTGTTACTTTTGGCGGCTGCACCGTTATCCGCGGGGCGAAAGGGCTTTACCTCTCCCGAAGCGGGTCTGTCGATGCAGATGACATCGATCTCATTTACACAGACACTCCCTTCGCCGTCGACGCGGATTCTGACAGGCTTTCAGCGTATACTGATAGCTTGAAAGCCGCTCTGCTGGAAGCCACTCAAGAAGAATCTATCCTCATAGCTGTGCACGAGATATTTCATTCGGTCTAATACACGCTTATGTGCGGAATTGTTGGTTACGTAGGTCAGAAATCGGTCGTGCCGTTAATTATCGACGGCCTCAGAAAGCTCGAATATCGCGGTTATGATTCCGCTGGTATAGCCGTTGTCGATGGCGATCACCACCTTGAATTGCGGCGTGCTGAGGGTAAGCTGCGCAATCTTGAAGAGTGCATTCGCCTCAATCCGCTGGACGGTAACTACGGCATTGGCCACACCCGCTGGGCGACACACGGCCGTCCGACCGAGGAGAACGCTCATCCGCACCGCGACCAGGCAGGCAGGGTAGTCGTAGTTCACAACGGCATTATTGAGAATTACCTGCAGCTCAAGGAACGGCTGATCGGCGAGGGGCACACGTTTCACACTGAAACTGACACTGAGGTCGTCGCTCACCTGATCGGACACTACATCGATACGGAGGGCCTGGATCTCGAAGCTGCGGTGAGGAAGACCGTGGCAGAGCTCCGCGGGATCTTTGCCCTGTCGATCATCTCCAAGGACGAGCCGGATACCATCATCGCAGTTCGCGAGGGCCCGCCGGTCGTGATCGGTTTGGGCGACGGCGAATTCTTCGTAGCCTCAGATATCCCGCCGATCCTTGCTCACACGCGAGACGTCTTTTTCCTCGGTGACAAGGAGATCGCGGTACTTACCAAAGACTCGGTTAGGGTAACCGACTTTGCCGGCAACGCCGTCGAACCGCAGCAGCAGCGCATCACTTGGGACCCGATCCAGGCTGAGAAGGGCGGATTCAAGCATTTCATGCTCAAGGAGATCTACGAGCAGCCTCGTGCCGTTCGCGACACGGTGCAGGGCCGGGTATCACTCGATACAGGGAAGGTCTACCTCGACGCGATGAATATCTCCGAGGAGGAATTCGGCGCCTTTACCTCGGTAAAGATCGCGGCATGCGGCACCTCATGGCACGCCGGCCTCGCCGGCAAGTATATGATCGAGCAGCTTGCTCGCGTGCCGGTGGACGTCGATTACGCCTCCGAGTTCAGGTATCGCGATCCCGTCCTGAGCGAGAACGATCTCTTGATCGTCATCTCACAGTCCGGCGAGACGGCTGACACGATTGCCGCCATGCGAGAAGCCAAACGGCAGGGCTGTAAGGTTTTGGCCATCTGCAACGTCCATGGCTCGATGATCACCCGCGAGGCCGACGGCACGATCCTCACCCACGCGGGGCCGGAGATCGGCGTCGCGTCGACCAA
>Ga0070658_10003920_pt1 | contig 12200 bp, 8 predicted proteins | sample KBSC13metaG_FD_64664 | JGI IMG/M metagenome (GOLD analysis project Ga0070658, IMG submission 64664) | Corn rhizosphere microbial communities from Kellogg Biological Station, Michigan, USA - KBS C1-3 metaG | ecosystem: Host-associated > Plants > Roots > Rhizosphere > Soil ... | reverse complement strand
GCGCTGGCGCGGGCCGAGGCGGCGTTCCCCGAAGGCGATCACCTGGTGGCCGAGGCGCTGAACGTGCTGGGGATGATCCACAAGTTCCAGGGCCGCTACGCCGAGGCCGAGCCGCTGTACCAGCGCGCGCTGGCGCTGGCCGGCGCGCTGGGTGACGTCGAGGCGGAGGCGACGTTGCTGCACAACGTGGGCGGGCTGTGTCACGCGCGCGGCGACTTTGCCGGCGGGGAGCCGCCCGCCCGGCGCGCGGTCGAGCTGCGCGAGGCGCACCTTGGTCCCGATCACCCCGCCACCGCGGCGGATCGGGAGGCGTGGGGGGCGCTGCTGGAAGGGCTGGGCCGCCTGGCCGAGGCGGAGCAGGCCTATGCCTCGTCGCTGGCCACGTTCGAGGCCCACCAGGGGCCGCACAGCCTGGAGGCGGCCTCGTCCCTGGCCGCGCTGGGCTCGGTCCAGCACGCGCAGGGCCGTCTGGACGATGCGCTGGCCTCCTATCGCCGCGCGCTGGCGATCCGCCAGGCCCGCCTGCCCCCGCAGCACTTCGATCTGGCGCTGACCATGAACAACCTGGCGATGCTGCTGGATGATCGCGGCGCGCACCAGGAAGCGCGCCAGCTGCTGGAGGGCGCGCTGGCCATCTTCACCAGCGCGCTGGGCCCCGCGCATCCGCACACGGAAGCCGTGCGCAAGAACGTCGAGGCGCTGGCCAGGCACAGGTGAGCGGCCGCCGGCGCGAGGTCGAGGGCCGGGCTCGCCGGGCGAAGCTCACTCGGCGTCGGCGCGCCACTGCGCCAGCGCCGCCACGATCGGCCGGCGATCGGTGTCGTCAGGCAGCAGCTCGCGCGCCTTCTCCGCCAGACGCAGCGCACGCGGCCGGTCCCGCTCCGTTCGCCACAGCGCTTGCGCCAGGGCGAACATGGTCTCGGCCCGCGTCTCGGGGTCGGCGTGGGTGGCGTCGCGGATCTGCAGCGCTTGCTCCAGCGGCGCGATCGCCGCCGCCGGCGTGCCGATGGCCAGGCGGGCCCGCCCCAGGCCGGTCAGCGCGTAGCTCAGGTACAGGTGACCGGGCGGCAGCTCGTCCTGCCAGATCGCCAGCGCGCGCGTGAAGTCGTCCACCGCCTCCACGGGCCGTCGCAGCGCCAGGTGGATCTCACCCCGGTTCGACAGGTGCAGCGCCAGGTCCAGGTGCGCGCCCCCGAAGGCGCGCCGCAACGACTCGATCGTCTTGGCGTTCTCCTCCAGCGCCTCGCTGTCGCGGCCCAGCCGATGGAGGGCCTCGGCCATGTTGCCGCGGGTCAGGGCCACGTCCCAGTGATCGGGCCCCAGCGCCTGGATCTTCAACGCCAGCGCCCGCCGCTCCAGCGCCAGCGCTTCGACGTAGCGTTTGCGTATGTCGTAACCGGCGGCCACGGCGGTGTCGATCCAGCTCTCCAGGCGGGCGTCACCTCCCAGCCGCGCCACGGTGGCGCGGGCGCGCGGGGCGAAGCGGTCCATGTCGTCGAAGCGGTGGTCCAGGACGAACAGGCCCAGCTCGTCGATGGCGGTCTCGGCCAGCACGCGGTCGTGACGCGAGGCCTCGGCGTGCAGCATCGCCTCGTCCAGCACTCGCGTCGCCTCGTCGTGCGGGCGCGTCCACTTGTCCAGCGCCCCTTCGATCTGCAGCGCCTCCGCCAGCAGCGGCTCGTAGCCGATGGCGCGCGCCTGGGGCACCAGATCGCCCAGGCGCCTCGCGCCGTCGACATAACGGGCCGAGATGTAGAGCGCCTTCAGATCGGCGATGCGCTGGCGCAGGGCCTCGACCTTCTGTCGCGTCTCGGGGTTGGCCGGCACCGGCACGACGGCGCGCAGCGTGCGCACGTCCGCGCACAGGGACACCGGCGGCAGCCCTGTGGCGGCGTTCACCGAACGGGCCACCGCCTCGCCGTCGGGCGAGGACAGCAGGTCCGTCAGCGCGCGCAGATCCTGCGATCGCTCCTTCAGGCAGGCCATGCGCAGGTCCAGCACCTCGGCCGACTGCTCGCCGCGCAGCTGCGTGGCCTGGCAGGCCTCGGTGTACATGCCGATCCAGTCGCGAGCGAACGCGTCCAGCGCGCGCCGCACGTGCGTGAACGCATCCGCCGCGTAGCTTTTTCCCGTGGCGTCGAAGGCACGGCGCACGGCCTCGGCGCGGGCGGGATCCCAGATGCCCGCCATCTGGGCCGCCCCACCCTTGCACAGCGCCGGGCGCGCCAGCCGCTGCGCCACGCCCGCCACCGCCGCCAGCACCAGCACCGCGGCGCCGACCTTCATCAGCAGGGCGTGGGCGCGCGCGAAGCGGGCCACCCGCCCCAGCGCGCGCAGCGGGAACACCGCCTCCCGCGCCGCCTCGGCGGCGGCCAGGCGGCCCGCCACGGCCAGCGCGGTGGGCGGCCGGCGCGCCGGATCCACGTCCACGCAAGCGGCGATCAGGCGGGCCAGCTCCATCTCCGCGGCCGAGGCGTTGGGCGGCGGCTCGACCAGCGCCAGGTGGCTGCCGTCCGCGGTCCACTTGGGACGCACGCCGGTCAGCACCTCGTGCATGATCATCCCCAGCTGGAAGACGTCCGACCGCTGATCCGAGCGCTCGCCGCGCGCCGCCTCGGGCGGCATGTACGCCGGCGTTCCCCCCATCACGGTCGTCTTGTCGTCGCGCTCGATGGCCAGGCCGAAGTCCGTCAGCACCAGCCGGCCGTCGGCCATCACCAGCACGTTCTGGGGGGTCACGTCCCGGTGCGTGATGCCGATGGCATGGATGGCGCCCAGCCCCGCGCACACCTGGCGCAGATCGGCGATGCGTTCGGCCAGCGGCCGCGCCGCCAGGTCGCGCTCGGCGGCGTCCGGTGGGGAGGCCGCGCCCCGCGGCCCCCGCAGCCGGTCGCGCAGCGAGCCCGCGGTCGCCAGCTCCATGGTGACGAACCAGTGCTCGTCGGCGTGACCCAGCTCGAACATCCGGCACACGTTGGGGTGGCGGATCAGCCGCGCCACCTTCACCTCGCGGGCCAGCCGCTTGATCCAGCTCCGCTCGCGCGCGCGCTGCGGGTGCAGCACCTTCATCGCGATCGCCTCCCCCAGCATGCGATCCCAGGCCCGGTACACCACGCCGCTGCCACCCTCGCCCAGCTGGCGCTCGATCTGGTAGCGCTCGGCCAGCACCGTGCCCGTCACGATGGGCGCGGCCTCGCGCAGCCGCCCCACGCCGGCCACCGCCGTGGAGTCGGCGTCGTCGCCCGGGGCGGCGATCAACGAGGCATCGTCGCCCTCGCCCTCGCCAACGGACGACGAGGGTTCGGGCGATTGCTGCGAAAGGTCGTCGTCGGCGTCATCGCCCGCGTCGGCGCGGTTTTTCACGGCGGGTAAAACGGTATACCGTTAAAGGTCCTTAGACCTAATCGCAAACAGCTCGAATTACGGACAAAGCATCTGCAGTGAAAGAACGCGACGAGATTAGCGAGACGATTCCCCGGCGCCGGGTCGAACGCGACGCCGGGCGGGTGGGTACCCTGGCGGTGGTGGGCGGCCCGGGACAGCTGGGGTCCTTCAAGCATGGGCGCCTGGTGCTGGTCGGGAACGGCCTGACCATCGGCCGGCGCCCGCCCACGTTGCACGGCTCGACGGCGCTGACCCTGGCCGACAAGACGGTGTCCAGCTTCCACGCCCGCATCAAGCGGATGATGCTGAGCGGCTACACGATCGAGGATCAACGCAGCACCAACGGCACGTACGTGAACGGCCGGCCCATCACCGGCGAGGTGCCGCTGCCCGAGAACTCCCTCATCTTCCTGGGCGGACAGATCCTGATCTTTCGCACCATGAACGCGACCGAGATCACGGCGGTGGAGACCGACCTGCGCGAACCCTTCGCGCCGGTTCCCACCCTCAACGCGCCGCTGGCGTCGGTGTGCATGAAGCTGCGGCGCCTGGCACCCTCGGCCACCGAGCTGTTCTTGCTGGGGGAAACGGGCGTGGGCAAGGAGGTGTTCGCGAACGCCATCCACCAGCGCAGCGGCCGCACCGGACCATTGCTGGCGATCAACTGCGCGGCGTTGCCCCGCGAGCTGGTGGAGAGCGAGCTGTTCGGGTACGAGCGTGGCGCGCACTCGACGGCGAAGGCCAAGAAGGCGGGGCTGATCGCGGCGGCGGATCGGGGGACCCTGTTCCTGGACGAGCTGGCCGAGATGCCCATCGACGTGCAGAGCAAGCTGCTGCGCTTCCTGCAAGACCGGACGTACACGCCCATCGGATCGACGCGCACCGAGACGGCGGACGTGCGCATCATCGCGGCGTCCAGCCGGGTCGCCGAGACCACCGGCCTGCCCGTGATCCAGGAGGCGCTGCTGGGGCGGCTGGGGGCGCACCCCATCCACCTGCCGCCGCTGCGCGACCGCAAGGAGGATCTGGGGCGGCTGGCCGCGTACTTCCTGGGAGACGTGGTCGAGGCGCGCCCGTTCGAGACCGAGGCCTGCCACGCGCTGTTTCTGTACGACTGGCCGCACAACATCCGCGAGCTGCAGAAGGTGGTGACGGAGGCGGAGCTGCTGTCGCAGGGCAGCCCCACCATCGGCTTCGATCACCTGCCGCCCTTTCTTGCCGCGATGGTGGACAGCGACGGCACGCCGCACCTGGCGGAGATCAGCAGCAGCGGCAGCGACGCCCACCGTTCCGGGCGCCCGGGCCCGGGCTCCAGCCCTGGCTTGCCCCGGAAGTCGGCCTGGGACGATCCCCCGCCGCCCACCGCGCCGGTGCGCCGCCGCCGTCCCGTCCCCTCCGAGGCCGAGCTGCGCGCCATGTTGCAGAAGCACCAGGGCAACGTCTCCGAGGTGGCGCGCCAGCTGGACCGCCAGTGGGCCGTGGTGTGGCGGACCATGCGCCGCTACGGGATCGGCCCGGCCGAATACAAGCCCGAGGGCGCCGCGCCCGACGAGCCGCCGCCCAACCTCGACGAGCTGGGCGACGACGACGACGATCCCGCGGCGCCCGGCGGCGGCGAGGGCCAGGCGGGCGGATAGGCGCGCGGATAATAGAACCGTCCTGCCCCTTTCCATTCCCTATACTGCCGCGATGTCCTCCAGCGAGAGTTCCGCCAAGCGTCAGGCCCCCAGCGTTGCGCCGCCGTCCGGCGACGCCGGCCCGGCCGATTCGACGGCGCGGGTCGTCCTGCGACGCGGCCGCGCCCGCCCGCTGTGGTTCGGCCATCCGTGGGTCTACGCGAACGCGATCGACCGCATCGATGGCCAGGCGAACGCTGGCGACGCGGTGTCGCTGGTCGATCACGACGGCCGGCTGATCGGGCGCGGCTTCTACAACCCGCGCTCGCAGATCCCCGTGCGCCTGTCCACCCGGCGCGACGAGCCACTGGACGCGGCCTTCCTGCGCGCGCGCGTGGCCGAGGCCAAGGCTCTGCGCGCGCGGTTGGGGCTGCCGTCCGCGCGCACGACCGCGTATCGGCTGATCAACAGCGAGGGCGACGATCTGCCGGGGCTGGTGGTCGACGTGTACGGCGACGCCGCGGTGGCGCAGTTGACCACGCTGGGCATGGCCCAGCGGCGGGCCGAGATCTTCGACGCGCTGGAGGCCGAGCTGGGGTGCCGCTCGATCTTCGAGACGGCGGCGGCCAGCTACGCGGACCTCGAGGGCTTTCAGGCCGTGTCCCGGGTGGCGCGCGGCGAATCGGCGACCTCGGTGGCGTGCCTGGAGGACGGCATCAAGCTGGAGGTCGAGCCGCTGGGCGGCCAGAAGACGGGCATGTTCCTGGACCAGCGCGAGAACAGGGCTCGCGTCGGGCAGCTCGCGCGCGGGGCCCGGGTGCTCGATTGCTACAGCTACGCCGGCGGCTTCTCACTGCAGGCCGCGCGCGGCGGCGCCCGCGCCATCACCGCGGTGGACAGCTCGGCGCGCGCGGTGGCCCGCGTCGAGGCGCACGCGGCGGCCAACGGCGTGAAGGTCGAGGCCGTCGAGGCCGACGCTTTCCGGTTCCTGGAGACCGCCACGCCACGCGCCTACGATCTGGTGATCATCGACCCCCCGAAGTTCGCGCGCGCGCGGAAGGATCTGGACGCCGCCCGCAAAGGTTACGAGCGCCTGAACGCGCTGGCGCTGGGCGCCGTGGCGCCGGGCGGCCTGCTGGTCACCTGCTCGTGCTCGCAGAACGTCGACGCCGTCGAGTTCGAGCGCATCGTCGCCGCGGGCGCCAAGCTGGCCTCCCGCCAGGTGCGCGTGCTGGAACAGCACGGCGCGGGCCCCGACCATCCCCTGCCCCCGGGCTTCGCCGAGGGCCAGTATCTGAAGGTCGTCTTCGCCTACGTGCTGTGAGGGCTGGCGGCCGGCCGCGGCCTGCGCCAGACGGATACGCCGCACGCGGGCGACCACGCCAGCCCCGGCGTGGACGGGCCGGCCAGCGGAAGCGCGATCGAAGGGGGAAGGCCGCGGCTGGCGACGGCGCGACTACTGCAAGGTCGAGCTGGTGATCACGACGCTCTTCGCGTTCACGCCCACGGCCGACCCGGCGTCGGCGCTGCCGCTCTTCACGCTGGTCCAGTGACCGCCGCTGTTCCCGGACATCGTCGTGTCGGTGATGGTCAGGACCCCGGCCCAGTTGTCGCTGGTGAAGAACAGCCCGCCTCCGAACGCGTTCTTGCCCGCGCTGTTGTCGATGACGGCGTCGCCGCACAGGGTGATGTCGAACGAGTTGCCGTCACCGTAGATGGCGCCGCCGTTGCCGCCCGACCCGATCTCGTTCTGGCCGTTGTTGATCGCCGAACACATGGTGGCGTCGTCGTTGTTCGCGTCGTGGCCCGTGGCGGCGTTGCCGCTGAACAGGCTGTCGTAGATGTCCAGCTCGGCGAACAGCGCGCCCACCGCGCCGGCGTTCGCGCCGCTGTTGCCGGTGAACGTGCTGCCGACGATCAGCGCCCCGTGCTTGCTGCCCTCCAGGTAGATCGCGCCACCGCCGGTATCGGGGCCCAGCGGCGCCGCCTGGTTGCCGCTGAACGTGCAGTCGATGATGGTCAGGTTGCCGTCGCGCATGAACAGCGCGCCACCCTGGCCGTCGTTGAAGCCCTGCGAGCACGCGGCCTGGGGCGCCGCCGGTATCGCCTCGCTGGGCGCGGTCTTGCCGTTGACGACCGTCAGGTGTTGCAACGTCACGCGCGTCTCGGTCGCCTGAAAGTTCGGGCTGTCGTAGTTGAAGATCTGGACCGCGTGACCGCCGTCCAAGGTCACCCGGTTGCCCCCGTCGATCACGGTGTCCTTGGTCGTCGACAGGTTCATCGTCGACGTGACCGCGATGGTGACGGGACCGCTGCCGCAGTCGAACGTGATGACGCCCGCCTTCGCGACGGCCGCGGCCAGCGCCGCGAACGTGCAGCTCCCCGCGGCGCCGCTGCCCACCACCGTGGTCGGCTTCGACACGTCGGCGGGATGACCGGCCGCCGGGACGCCCGTCGAGCACGAGCCGCTGGGGTTGCCCGCGGCGCTGCCCCCGCCAGCCGCGCCGCCGCTACCCGCAGCGCTGCCCCCGCTGCCACTGCCGCCCGTGGCGGTGGCCGCGCCGCCGCTGCCCGCAGCGTTGCCGCCGCTGCCACTGCCGCCCGTGGCGGTGGCCGCGCCGCCGCTGGCGCCGGTGTGACCCGCGCCGCTGCCGCCGCTTCCCTGGCTGGAGCCCCCGCCCGTGCCGCTGCCCGCGCCGCCGCTCCCCTGGGCCAGATGGCCGCCCGAGCCGATGCCGCCCGTGCCACCGGAGCTGCCCGGCGACCCGCCCGTCGCGCTGCCACCGCCCCCCGCCACCCGGCCCGCGCCACCGTCAGGCGCCGCCCCGCCGCTCGCGGACTGGCTTCCCGCCCCGCCGCTCCCCGCCACCTGGCCGGGCCCGCCGCCCGTTCCTGAATCGGCGCTGCCGCCGCCGGTGGGCGCACCGCCGGTCGCCGCCGTCATGCCGTCGCCCCCCGAGCCGGTGGTCGTGTTTCCGGACCCGATCGGGACTGGCGTCGCACCTCCCCCGCCGGACAGCACGCCCGTCGAGCTGCCGCAGCTCGCTGCAACCACGAGCGACGACGTGAGAACCAGGAACAGGCGCATCGAGACCTCCGTGTTCGCGCCTCGAGACGCGCCGGAGGCGGCGCAGCTCCATCGAGGCAGGGGAACGAAGAGGATAACAGCGGTCCGCACGCGTCCCTAAGGACGAACGAAGGGATCCATGATTTCCCTCCCACATGTCCGGCGCGACCGCACAGCATGTGACGGGGCGCGCCCGTGTGCTCGGGTCGCTGTCACCCGCGGCCCGGCGCGCTACGGCGCCGGTTTGATGCCGGTCGGCGCGCCGTGCAGATGGATGATGTAATAGACCAGCATCGCGATGATGGTGGCCAGCGACACCCACTCGAAGGGGATGCGGCCGAACAACTTCCAGCGTTTGCCGAAGAAGCGGCCTCGCGAGCGCAGGTAGATCTGCCGCTGAATCTGCGGCAGGAACGTGGGCGGCGCGTGGTCGCGCGCCTTCATGCGGCCCAGGCCCCCCACGGCGCGACGCAGCTCCTCCAGCTCGGTCCGGCACTGGATGCACACCGCCAGATGCTGTTCCAGGTCGGCGCGCGGCGCGCCCACCAGGTCGTTGTCGAGGTAGCTCGAGAAGAGTTCGGAGGCTTTCTGGTGATCCATGGGGGACGGCGTCGGGCAGCGCGACGCCCCGGTCAGCGGGTGCGGCGCGCCAGGTACTCCTTGATTGTCATACGGGCCCGGTGCAAGCGCGATTTTATCGTGCCCTCGGGCAGCGCCGTCACCTCGCCGATCTCCTCGTAGGACAGCTCCTCCACGTCGCGCAAGATGATCAACAGGCGGTGCTCCTCGTCCAGCTCGCCGATGGCGGCCTGCATGATGCGATCGAGCTCGGCCGCCTCCAGCAGCACGTCGGGCGCGTCGATGTGGCTCTGCACGGGCGCCCGGCCCACGTCGGACATCTTCTCTTCGGCGACGTCGTCCAGTCCGCCGCTGTCCGTGCGCCGGCGCGACAGGTACTTGATCCGGTTCTTGCAGTGATTGGCCGCGATGCGCAGCAGCCAGGTCGAGAACTTCGACTCGCCCCGGAACGTGTCCACCGTCTTGAAGACGGTGACGAACACCTCCTGCGCCAGATCCTCCGCCTCGGCGCGGTTGCCGATCATCCGGTAGACCAGGCTGAACACCTTGTCCCCGTGGGCGCGCACGATCTCGTTGAAGGCGCGCTCGTCCCGCTCCTTCAGCCGCGCGATCAGCAGGCGCTCGGCCACGCTCATCTGGAACGGCACCCGTTTGCCCAGACGGAGCCTGCTGGCTCGTGCCGCGCGCGCCAGACCCAGCGTAGCCTCCACGTCGCTACGGACAGCGGGTCGGCACGAAAGTTCCGAACAACGCGCAAAAACGCCATTGGGACGGCGTCAGTGTAGCTCTGGAGAGAACGAACGGCCGGGGTTGGCTGGCTGGACAGGCGGCGGCGCGCCACCGGGCGAGAAGGGCAAGCCGGACGAGCCGTCGGTGGTGGTGGACGAGGGCAGGAACGCGTTGGACGAACCGGGCTGCGCCGTCTGCACGAACAGCCTCAGGCCCACGATGATGGTGGTGATCTTGGCGTCGCCGCTCAGGTCCTGGCGGATGCTGGCGTCCAGGGCCCCTATCTCCGACAGGCCGGCCACGCCCCCGGTCACGTAGGCGGCGGCCGGACCGCGCGCGCCGCCGTCGTGCCCGCCGCCCAGCCGCACGGCCACGATGTCCTTCAGCAACAGCTCCGCGCCCCCGCCCACGTTCGTGCGGACGCCGCGCGTGGGGTCGGATGTGGTGAAGTCGTGCAGGGCGTCCACCACCAGCGTCAGGTTGCTGCCGGGCGAGAACGCGATGCCGTAGCCCAGCGACAGCGGCGCCATCACCGTCGACAGATCGTGCAGGTTGTAGCCCGCCGCTCCCAGCGTCACCCCCGGCGCCACGCGCAGCACCAGGCCCGCGTCGGCGGTCACGCCGCCGTGGCTGGACTGGCCGTCCGGCTCGAACCCGCCCGAGACATGCACGTACTTCACGCTGGCGCCCACCAGGAACCGCTCCGACAGCGGAAACGCCAGCGCCAGACCTGCCTGGTGCGCGCCCAGCGACGGCAGGCCCGCCGGCGAGGCGCTGCGGTAGCCGTAGAACAGACCGCCGCCGACCTTCGTGTCCGACGTCGAGTCGGCCACCGCGACGTTCAAAGACTGCCCGGCCTGCTTGTTCATGAACTGATAGTCGGCGGCCACCGTGTACAGCGCCGCCAGCCCCATGCCGGCCGGGTTCAGGCGCAGGGCGTCCGTGGCGCGCGCGTCGGCCACGCCCGCGTCGCCCATGCCGGTGGCCCGGGGCCCCAGCGCGTCGGGGAACGCCTGGGCGCGCCCTGGGAAGACGACCAGCGCAAGCACGGCGACGACGACGCCGCTCAGGGTCAGTGGCGCGGCGGTGACCAGCGCCGCGCGCCCGCGCTCGCGCCTCCGCTTCATGGCGCCGATTGTAGAAGCGGGCGGCGCGCCGTCCAGTAATCCTCCGCGATGCTGGTGAACCCGTCGGCGCCGACGACCACGTGATCCAGCACGGCGATGCCGCACAGCTCGCCCACCTCGCGCAGGCGCGCCGTCAACTCCAGGTCCTGGCGCGACGGCGCGGGGTCGCCCGAGGGGTGGTTGTGGCAGAAGATGACCGCCGCCGCGCCGCCGCGGATCAGCGGGCGAAACGCGTCGCGGGGGTGCACCTCGACCCCGGTCAGGCAGCCGCGCGCCAGGCACGTCTCCCACAGCACGCGATGGCGCACGTCCAGGGCCAGCGCCCAGAACTCCTCGACGGCGCAGGCGTGCAGGCGCGCGCGCAGGTGATTGGCCACGTCGGCGGCCGAGGCGATGCGACGTCCCCGTGCCGGCCGCTCGCCGACCGCGCGCCGGCCAAGCTCGATGGCGGCCAGCAAGGCGGCCGCGCGGGCCACACCGACGCCCGGCTGGTGGCGTAATTCGTCGAGCGAGGCATGTGCCAATCCGGCTACGCCTCCGTCACGCGCCAGCAGCGCGTGGGCAACATCCAGCGCGTTCAATCCGCGCGTTCCGCTGCCCAGCAACAGCGCTACCAGCTCGGCGTCGGCCAGCGCCGACGGACCCATGGAAACGAGTCGTTCACGGGGACGAGCGTCCGGATTCAAGACCGCCAGAACGGGCATTGCCGGCAGTACCGCAACGCCCGTGCCACGGCAGGCGACGGCCCGACCCCCTGACCTGTTTCCTGTAGCTTCCGTCTGGGACCCATGTTAGCTTTCTGCCCGTCACCCGTGCATTGCGGCCCTGGGCCGCACCGGTGATCGGGGTTGCGAGCCTCCACGTAGTCCCGCAAAGCCTTGTTGGAGTGGCATGGGGCGTAGCGAGGTGGTGGACGCCGGATCATCGGCGCGCACCGGAAGGCGCCGTCCAAAGATCTAGGAGTACAGCCTGAGTTCTCATGATTCTGTGAAAGGCTCCTCGGCCGACGCCGACGGTGAGCCAGGTTCGAGCGACGACACAGCTCCCGGCTTAGGGTCAGACGTCGATTCCGCGGTCCATTCTCCGTTGGTCTCGTTCGGTCCCGCGCCGGCGCCCGTCGATGGCGCCATCTCGCACGCCCACCTGCAGGCGCTGGAGGCCGACGACGGCATCCCGACGGTGATCGTCAGCAGCCGCGACGACGACCGGCCCAGCGAGGCGGTCCCCGGTGAAAGCCTCCCGGGTGGTGACGAGCCGGCGTATCCCCACGCCGCCCACGTCTCCACGACCGACGGCGCGGCCCCCCCCGTGCCGGTGGCGGCGCCGTCGCCGAAGATGCAAGAGGCGCTGGTCAAGCTGCGCGAGATCTTCAAGCTGCGCGGCCTGCGCCCGGGCCAGGCCGAGATCATCGAGTCGGTGCTGGCCGGCCGCGACACGCTGGCCATCATGCCCACCGGCAGTGGCAAGTCGCTGACGTATCAGCTGCCGGCGCTGGTGCTGCCCGGGCCCACCATCGTCGTGTCGCCGCTGCTGGCGCTGATCGAGGATCAGGTCACCAAGCTGCAGGCGGCCGGCGTACGGGTGGCGCGCATCGATTCGACCCGCACCGCGAAGGAGCGGGCCGCCGACCTCGAGGCGGTGCGCGAGGGCGCGATCAAGCTGGTCATCATCACGCCCGAGTCGATCGGCTCGCCCACG